>Ga0302324_100015481_pt1 | contig 15295 bp, 18 predicted proteins | sample Palsa_T0_1_FD_201949 | JGI IMG/M metagenome (GOLD analysis project Ga0302324, IMG submission 201949) | Peat permafrost microbial communities from Stordalen Mire near Abisko, Sweden - Palsa_T0_1 | ecosystem: Environmental > Terrestrial > Soil > Palsa > Peat permafrost | place: Sweden: Abisko...
GCTTCCCGTCCGGTGAAAGGGTTGGATCGAACTCCAGCCCCGAATCGAAAGTAACCTGGGTGGTCCGTCCGAGCGCGATGTGTGGACTGGAATTGCCATGCCTCCCTTCCGACAGGTAAATTCCCAGTGCAGTCAGGACAACGGCGACGCCGATGATCGCCGCCACGACGATCGTGCGCTTCCGGGATCCTCGGGCACGAACAGCCACCGGCGCCGATTGGCTTTCCGCCCGGAAGTCGCTGCCGGCAATCCACTTCAGCTCGCGCATCAAGTCGCCTGCGCTTTGCCAGCGCTCGTCTGGATCTTTCGCCAGGCACACGCGAATCAAACGGTCGAGAGCCGGCGGCGCGGCGCCGGTGGGGCCCGGAAGCGATGCCATCGGCGCGGGCTCGTGCTCCAGGATGGCGGCGATCAAACTCGCCGAGCTCGTTCCATGGAATGGTTTGTGGCCGGTTGCCGTCTCGTAAACCACGGCTCCAAACGCGAAGATGTCCGATCGCGCGTCCGCCTCGTTTCCCTCCAATTGCTCCGGCGCCATGTACTGCAAGGTGCCGACGATCGCGCCTTTGCTGGTGATCGCGTCGGTAAGCATCCGGGTATCCACGCCGGAAGAGGCCGTTTGCTCCTGCACGCCCGCGCGCGTTTTGGCCAGCCCGAAGTCGAGTACCTTCGGGCCCTGTTTCGTCAGCATGATATTCCCCGGCTTAAGATCCCGATGAATTACGCCGTGGCGATGCGAATAGTCCAGGGCAGAAGCGATGTCGACGGCGTAGCGCAGCACCTGTTCCAGCGGGAGCGGCCCTTTCTTGAGGCGCTGCGCGAGGGTCTCGCCCTCCAGGTACTCCATCACCAGAAAATCGGCCCCGTCCTGCTGTCCGACGTCGTAGAGAGGGCAGATGTTAGGGTGGCTGAGGCTCGAAATGGCGCGTGCCTCACGCTCGAAACGCTGGCGGAACTCCGGCCGGTTGGCGAAGTTTTCCGGAAGGATCTTGATGGCAACCAGGCGGTCTAAACGGGTGTCGCGCGCCTGATACACCTCACCCATGCCGCCCGCCCCGAGTGGAGACAAAATCTCATAAGGACCGAGCCGGGTTCCGGCCGAGAGCGGCATAGTTTCAATGATTGTAGCGTAGGCAACCCGGAAACTAACCAGCGCGGCTTGCGTGCCATACTTGAATCACAGATGCGCCGCATTGTTTTCGGGTTGGTTCTTGCCGCGATGTGGCTTTCAGCGGACTCGGGCGCCGGAATCCACTGGACTGCCCCGGCCAGATGGAAGGCCGAGGCCGCGCGTCCCATGCGCCTGGCCACCTACACGCTGGCGCCGGGCGGCGAGTGCGCCGTCTATTTCTTCGGAGCGGGCCGGGGCGGAAGCGTGGACGCCAATCTGGACCGATGGATCGGCCAATTCCTGCAGGCCGATGGGAAGCCGTCGAAATCGGCGGCCAAGATCGACAAGCGAACCATCCACGGACTGCCGGTCACCACCCTGGATGTTTCGGGCGCCTACACGGGAATGGGCGGTCCGAAGGGAGCATCTTCAAGTGGAGCCCAGTCGGACGCCCTGGCAATGCCGAACTACCGGATGCTGGCTGCCGTCGTCGAAGGGCCGCAAGGTTCGGTCTTCTTTAAGTTTACGGGCCCGGCCAAGACCATCGCCGCCAACCAGGCCGCGTTCGACAAGATGCTTGCATCGATCGGCCCGGTGAGATAATCAAACCAGAGCAGTATGTTTCGAGCCGTCCGGGAACAGATCGATACCGTTTTTCGCGGAGATCCGGCCGCCAAGAGCGCGGTGGAGATCTTTTTCTGCTACCCCGGCTTCCACGCCATTCTTTGGCACCGGGCCGCGCACCAACTGCACAGCTCGGGCTTTCCTTTGCTTGCGCGGATCGTCTCGCAGTTCAACCGAATGCTGACTGGCATCGAGATCCATCCCGGCGCCACCATTGGACGGCGGTGTTTTATCGATCACGGGATGGGTGTGGTGATCGGAGAGACTACCGAGATCGGCGACGACGTGCTGTTGTATCAAGGCGTGACGCTGGGCGGAACCGGCAAGGAGAAAGGCAAGCGGCATCCGACCATCGGAGACAACGTGGTGATCGGAACCGGCGCCAAGATCCTGGGCAACATTACCATCGGCAGCCATACCAAAATCGGCGCGGGCTCCGTCGTGGTTCGCTCGGTGCCGGACAACTCCACCGTGGTCGGCGTGCCTGGACGCGTGGTGCGGGCGCGCGTGGACACGGGCGACTATTTGGAGCACGGAACGCTGCCTGATCCCGAGGGCCAACTGATCGACGATCTCACCAAACGCGTCGAGCAACTTGAGGCGCAGCTCAAGCTGCTGGCCGAAGAGCGCCTGGCACGGAGATGACGATCGGAAGAAGATGATTCGCCTGGCCTTTTTGTTCGCCGCGTTCGCCCTGGCCGGCGCGGCTCCGCAACAATACACCTATTGGGTTCAACCCTGCACGGATGCGGCGTCCCTGTGCCAGCCTGACGATCCGCAATTGGCCCAGTGGGCCTTCGAGGCATGGCAGAAGGCCTCGGACGGGAAACTCGAGTTCGCGCGAGTGAAGGAACGGGAGCACGCGCGCATACGCTTGTACTGGGCTTCCGCTGAACAAGGCATGTACGGCGAGACGCGGCCGATGGTGTTTGAAGGCCATTTGGGCGCCGAGGTATATGTTCGGCCTTCGCCGCTGCCTGTGAATGGCGACCGGCTGCTGCGGGACACCATTGTGTATCTGACGTGCCTGCACGAATCGGGGCACGCGCTGGGCCTCCCGCACACGGCGGTTTTCGAAGACATCATGTACAGCTTCCAGTATGGAGGCGACTTCAATGAATACTTCGGACGCTATCGAAGGAAGCTGGAGACGCGCGGCGACATCGCGAAAAATTCGGGGATGAGCGCGGCGGACCGGGCGCGCCTGATCGAGATACTAAACAACTGAGCCGCGACCGGAACTGAGCCGCGACCGTGAGGGAGTCGGACTTAATGCCCGTTGGGCGCTTCTTCGCTCTCGGCCTGCAACGGGAAATGCGCGCCTTGCGGGATGGGCGCCAGCATGTTCTCTTTGCGGTAGATCAGCGTGGACACGTTGTAGCTGGCGATCTCAAAACCGTGGCCGTGCGTGATGGCGTCGGTGGGGCACGCTTCCACGCAATAGCCGCAGAAGATGCAGCGGCTGTAGTCGATGTTGTAGACCTTGGCGTAGCGCTCGCCGCCGCTGATGCGCAGCATGTCGGTGTTCTCCGCGGCTTCGATGTAGATGCAATCGGCCGGGCAAGCCGCGGCGCACAGGAAACAGGCCACGCATTTCTCGAGTCCGTTTTCGTCGCGCTGCAGCACGTGCACGCCGCGAAAGCGCTCCTGGAATTTGGGAGGCACGTCGGGATAATCTTCGGTGATGGTGGGATTCAGCATCTCGCCGAAGGTGACGGACATGCCCTTGGCAATGGCTGCGGCGGACCCGAATGCTTCAGAGATTTTGGAGGCCATTTGGAATTTCTATTATCGCACCACTCCCTCACGGTCGCGGTTCAGTAAGCCCAGACCGGGCCTAGTTCTTGGAGCCTCAACCAGCTTTCCACTCGGGCACGTGATCCTCCGGGCCGAATGGAGCAACGCCCGCGCGCTCGCCGAGCTCTTCGAAATCGCGCTTGGAAAATCCCGCAAAAGATCGACTGATGGTCCCGTCAGGCTCGATCACGAACATCGTCGGAACCGAAGTGATGCCGTACGCGTTGCTGGCCGGATAGTTGTCTTCCGATGAATCGAGCAGCGTGGGAAACGTGAGGCCGAAGCGGTTGGCGAAACCGCGCGTCGCGCCGGCATCGTCCTGCGAGATGCCAATTATCTGGAGCCGCGCGTTATTCGCGGACAGGCGTTCCAAATATGGAGCGGTGAGTTGGCAGACCGGGCAACTGATTTTGAAAAACGCCAGGAGCGCGGGGCCTTGGGCCAGGACGTCATCGAGCGATCGCTCGGGGGTATCCAAACCAAGCGAGCCGGTCAAGCCGGACAAGCGGAACTGCGGAGCCTTCGCGCCTGTTGCGGCCAGCACTTTCGTTCGACGGCGTCCAAACATCGGAGGGCTTAAGCGCCTTCCTTGTTCTGTTGAACGAAGGCCAGAATGTCGAAGTGCTTGATCTCGCGGTCGGGGAAGAAGCTGTTGATGGCTTCCTGCTCTTCGTTGAAGATCTGAAAGACCGTGGACAGCTTGGTGAGCAGCAGCAGCTCGATATTGCGGCGGTTGAGGTTCACCAATTTCAGCGCGCCACCGGCTTTCTGCACGGCCATGAAGCAAATCACCATGGTGCCGAGGCCCGTACTATCGATGGAGTCCACTTCCTTGAGATTCAAGATTTGCTGCAGAAATCCGGCAGCGGTTTCCGCGCTCACCCTTTCGCGAAGATCGGAAGCGCCTCCGACGGTGAGCTTTCCGTTCAAGTCGAGGATCTTGATGCCCTCTTTCTCGCGGGAAGTAATTTCAATTTGCGCCATGTGTTTCTAGTGTACCCGCTCAGGGACGGACTCGGCCGATGTCTCGGGCGGCGCGAGCGTTGGCGGTATCACCGACCAGCGGCCCACGGGCAGGAGCACCGTAAAACGGGTGCCTTGCTGGAGCTTGCTTTCCACCGTGACCGCGCCCCCGTGGGCTTTCGCGATCCATGCGACGAAGCTGAGACCGAGACCGAGGCCTTTCTCCGGATCGGCCGACGGGACACGATAGAAACGATCGAAGATGTGCGGCAGATGCTCCAGCGAGATGCCCACGCCGGTGTCCTCAACGATCAGCTTCACGTGATCGAAGCGCGGGACCAGGCTGACTTTCACTTCTCCTCCGGCGGGCGTGTATTTAATGGCATTGCCCAGAAGATTGGACACCAGACGCTCGATCTGAATGCGGTCGGCATTCAGCATGCAACCATCAGGCAGTTCCGCGCTGAGCTGCACGCCCTGCGCTTCGGCTGGAATCTGGTGCTGGTCCACCAAATCGCGGACCAGTTCGCTGAGATCCATTTCGTTCTTTTGCAGAACCAACTGGCCGGACTCGGCTTGCGAGAGCATCAGCAATGCCCGTACGATGTTGGACAACCGCTCCACCCCTTCCAGCGCATCGGCCATCGCTTCGCGATATTGCTCCACGGTCTGCGCGGTGAACAGGGCTACTTCGAGCTGGCCGCGAACCACGGTGAGGGGAGTGCGCAACTCATGCGACACATCGGTGGAGAATTGGCGGATCTGCTCGAAGGAGTGATTCAGGCGCGTCATCATGTGGTTGAACGCTTCGATCATCCGGTCCAGTTCATCACCCGCGTTGCGCGCCGGGATCTGCACGTCGAGATTGGAGTGCGTGATGCGTTGCGCGGCGTCGGCCACCGAATTCACGGGCTCGAGCGCGCGGCCGGCCAAAAACCATCCGAGCAGGCCGCTGATCACCAGCACCATGGGGATCAGGGCGAAGTAGTTCCGGGTAAAGTCGCTGATGACCTTGTTGTTGTAATCCACCGCGCGGCCGATCGCCAGGTAGTATTTGTGGCCGTCATGATCCACCCACAATCCGGAACGGATCACGTACGGGACGCCGTTGGCGTCGCTGCGGACGCGGATGGCCGGCTTCCCGGACTTGAGAATCTCGCGAATTTCCGCCGGGGGGTCGATGCCGATGGAGTCGAAAATGTCGGAGTGCTGCAGCGGGTGGCCTTCGGTGTCGGCCAGCATATAGACGCGTTGCACCCGCCGCACGGCAAAGCTTTCGTCGGGATCTTCCGGGTCGTAAAACCAATTCGGTCCTTCGGGCCCCGTGCGGAGATAGCCCTTGGCCGCGCCCCATTCCTCGTTCAACACGCTTTCCATCTGCGTTTGGAAAGTGCCGCTCAGGATTTGCCGGAACAGGATGCCGAGCAGCACCAGCAGCACGGTGAAGAAGAGAACGTAGCTGAGAGCCAGGCGGAAACGGAGTCCGCGCGTCCAGCCCAGCGCTTTGCCAGGTGTGATCATAAAGGTGTGATCATATGTGTCTAATCATGTGACCTGTTCCACCTGTGTCTCCACGGCCTTTTCGGGCGTGTCCAGCATATAGCCGATGCCCCGCACGGTGTGGATCATTTTGGCCGGGAATTTGTCATCGATCTTGCTGCGCAGGTGCCGGATGTACACGTCGACGATGTTGGTGAGCCCGTCGTAGTCCATGTCCCAAACGTGTTCGACGATCATGGTGCGGCTGAGCGGGCGGCCGCGATTGCGCATCAGGTATTCCAGGATGCTGAATTCCTTGGGCGCCAGCTCGATGTTTTCGTTGGAGCGCGTGACTTTGCGTCGGATGCAGTCGAGCAACAGGTCGCCCACCTGCAATCGTTCCGGCATGGGCTGGCCCCGGCGCAAGCGCGCTCGTACGCGCGCCAGCAGCTCCACGAAAGCAAACGGCTTCACCAGGTAGTCGTCGGCGCCGAGTTCCAAACCTTTGACGCGATCATCCACGGCGTCGCGCGCGCTCAAGATCAAGACCGGCGGGCTGGATTTGCGGTTGCGAATCTTCTGCAGCACCGAGAGTCCGTCCATATCGGGAAGCATCAGGTCCAAAATGATGAGGTCGTACTCGGCGCCATGCACCAGCTCGACGGCGGTGGCGCCGTTGCCCGCTACGTCCACTGCATAACCCGCGCTTTCCAAGCCGCGAGACAAGAAGTCCTGAATCCGTTTTTCATCCTCGACAACCAGTATTCTCATAAGCTTGGACGGCCCTGCTCTATACCTCTATTAAACCACTGCGTGTTGGCAGCGGAGTGACGAGCTGTTCGGGTGACGTTGAGATTTGGGATTCGTGATTGGGGGTTCGCCGACCGAATCAGCCGCCGAAGACCATGCGGCCCATCTGATCGCCCAGCCGCCCGACTTCACGAGCAGTCATGCCAGCGGATTACGCCACTTCAAACCTGGAAATCGCTGGAAATCGTGGTCGGAGGAGTAGAGCTCGGCGCGATGTTCCAATGCCAATGCGGCCAGGTGCGCGTCGGAGGTCAGGTTGCCTCCAGTCCCGAGAGGCTCCAAAAGCTCCCGCCCAATTGCGCCATGCCTGGGACCGGGATGGATGATGCTGACAGAAGTCTGATTGAGCCAAGTGTCTATCAGATCGAATGCCGTGCCGATACGCAGCTGTTCGCGGAAAAGGCCGGGCCGCGTGGCAAGACGCAGGAATGCAAGCAAAACCGTCCACGAGACAGCAATTGTTTCCGTTCCGGAGAGCGCCTTCTCTAGCCAAGACTTTGCCTGAGACTTTGCCTGAGCGTGTTGCGGCGCGTCCTTGTTGACGGCATAAAGGAGGATGTTGGCGTCGATCAGGATCACTTACGGAGCGAGAGCTTACGACTCAGCTCCTCGTCCTCGATTGCGTCGGCAACTGCGAGCGCTTTATCCCAGCGGAAGTTCTGTTCGGCGCCGAGCGCGTAGGTCTTTTGCGTAAAACGGCGAGTGCCGTTTCGCTTAGCGGGCGCCAATCCGGCGCGGATGGCGTCGTTGAGCGCCCGTTTGAAGGAGACGCCGCGCGCTCCCATTATGTCGCGGATGATTCGCTCGGTATCAGGATCGAGAGTAACCATCGTTCTCACGGAGGCATCACAAGGCATCATGATGCCCGCTAACGACATGCCCGCGTTGGGCCGTTGGCGCTCGCGCCGTAGCGCGCCCGTTAGCTCGTCAGGTTGTAAATCAGGCCGAATGGATCCTGAACGTAGCATCTCGGGAAATCCGGCTCATCCTTGACGATTTTGCAACCGTTCTTCACGAGCCGTAGCTTGGCTTCCTCGACGTTCGCCACCGTCACTTCCAAAACGGGGCCCAGTGATGGACCTGGCTCGATGAACATGTTGATGTTGTCGCCATGCAGGCCGATCATCTTCGGGTTATCGTCGGTGATCTCGAATCCGAGCTGCTGGACGTAAAAGGACGCCGCGCTCTTTGGATCCTGCGCTTGAATTAGAATATCCGTACCAAATTTGTTTGCCACGTCCGTCCCCTTGTCAGGCTTAATGTTCGCACTTCGCAACCAGCAACGTGATGTCGTCGCGCTGCTCGTGCGGACTGAACTGCTTCACATCATCGAGAATTGAGTTCAGCAACGCCTGTGGCCGCAGGTCACGATGCCGCCGCAAACTGTCAATGAGCCGGTGTTCTCCGAATTCTTCTCCATGATCGTCGAACGTTTCCGTTACGCCATCCGTGTACAGTACAAGCGTGTCTCCCGGGAAGACGCTGCATTCCTCTATGCCGCAATCCCACTCCTGAAAAAGCCCCAGAACGGTGCACGTGGAACCGAGCCGATCCAGAGTGTTATCGCCGCGCAGGAGCAGGCCCGGCAGATGCCCGCAATTCGCATATCGCAAGCGCTTTGCTCGATTGTCATATTCGGCGAAGAACAACGTAGCGTATACGCTCTCGATCGTATTCTCGTAAAAGAGCTGGTTCACTGATTCCAAAAACCGTTGCGGATGTTCCAAAGCGATGGCGCACTGGCTGCGCAGATTGGCCTGGAGATTGGCCATCAAAAGGGCCGCGGCGATTCCTTTTCCCGCGATGTCGCCGACCACCAGTCCGAGGCGCTCCTGACCTAGATTCAGAAAATCGTAGTAATCGCCGCCCACCTGGCGGGCCTGAAGACAAACGCCCGCGTACTCCAGCGTGTCACAAGGCGGCAGCGTCTGCGGGAAAAGCCGGGCCTGCACCAGCCGGGCAATTTCCAATTCTTGGGCCGCGCGGCGTTCGAATTCCAACTTCTCGGCGATCGCGCGGCGTTGCTCTTCCAGCGCCCGGCTCACATCGTCGAATCCCACCAGAGAAAAGGAGTTGCCGTCGATATCCTGAAAGCGGGTGAACACGCCGCCCCAAATCGGCTGTTCGGCGGCCGACGCGTGTGGATGAGACTTGATCCGCCGCAGGCGCGGCGCATAACGAAATTGAACCCCCCGCTTGCTCCAGTCCCGGTACTTTGCAATAACATTCTCTGTAAGAAAAACGATCGGCGTGGGCCGCCCGATGAGCTTGTAATCTTCAGAGTTGGGATCGGGCGCGATCAGCCTGAGCACGGTGGTTCCATCGGGAGGAGCAACCGCCACCAAGCGGTGGCCGGATTGAAGGCGCGTATCCAGGGCCAGATCGAATCCGAGCTGATTCACGTAGAATTCGAGACTGCGATCCTGATCTTTCACAAAGACGTTGACAGCGTCAATCCGCAGGTACGGGTTCTTGCGGTCCAGGCGAACGGTGGAAGCAGTGCTGCCCATGGTCGTAATTATAGGCTGGGTTGGATTTGGCTCGACAAAACAGGCGGGTTCGTGTAAGCTGGCAAAGAAAAGGCGAATACCCTCGTGAACTTGCCACTGAACCTGACGCTAGGACTTACGGAATCATCTGACCCATTTGGCGTGGCGCGGCGGAGCGGCGGGATCGAGACCTCGGTGGCGAGGTTCCAGCAATGGATGGCGGTTCCGGATTCGCCGATTCGCGCGATTCGCCATCAACCGGCGCGGGAGGGCGAGTACGCGGGGATCCCGGCCAGCGTCGCTTCGGCTCTGCGTGACGCTCTGGCGGCGCGGGGCATCCCACGGCTCTACGTACATCAGGCGGAGGCGTTCGAGCATTGCGCGGCGGGGAAGAACGTGGTGGTGGTGACGCCGACGGCCAGCGGCAAGACGCTGTGCTACAACCTGCCGGTGTTGCAGCGGCTGATTAACGATCCTGCCGCGCGAGCGATGTATTTGTTCCCGACCAAGGCGCTGGCCGAGGACCAGCTGCACGAGTTCCAAGCGGCGGTTGACACGATGGGATCCCAGATTCGCGCCTTCACCTATGACGGCGATACTCCGCAGGACGCGCGACGCGCGATTCGGGAGCGGGCCAACGTGGTGCTGACCAATCCGGACATGCTGCACAGCGGCATTTTGCCGCATCACACCAAATGGGCGAAATGTTTTGAGAACCTGCGCTACGTGGTGATCGACGAGCTGCACTACTATCGCGGCGTGTACGGCAGCCATCTGGCGAACTTACTCCGAAGGCTGCGGCGCATCTGCGAATTTTACGGATCGGCGCCGCAATTCATTTGTTGTTCGGCGACCATCGCGAATCCGAGGGAGCTGGCGGAGGCGTTGACCGAACGCCCATTCGAGCTGGTGGACCGCAACGGCGCGCCGAGCGGCGAGAAATATTTCGTGTTCTACAATCCGCCGGTGGTGAACCGGCAGCTGGGCATCCGGCGCGGCTATTTGCAGGAGACGCGGCGCATCGCGGCGGAGTTTATCGAGCGGCATCAGCAAACGCTGGTGTTCGCGAACAGCCGCCTGGCGACGGAAATCCTGGTGAAGTATCTGCGCGACGCCATTGAACGCGGACCGCTGCCGGGCGATGCGGTGCGTGGATATCGAGGAGGCTATTTACCGCGCGAGCGGCGGGAGATCGAGCGCAAACTGCGCGATGGAGAGATACGCGCGGTGGTGGCCACCAACGCGCTGGAGCTGGGCGTGGACATCGGGTCGTTGGACGCGGTGGTGATGGCGGGCTACCCGGGATCGATCGCGTCGGTATGGCAGCGGGCGGGCCGGGCTGGGAGGCGGCAGAGCGCGTCCCTGGCGGTGATGGTGGCGTCCAGCGCGCCGCTGGATCAATATGTGGTGGAGCATCCGGAGTATTTCTTCGAAGGGTCGCCCGAGCACGCGCACATCAACGCCGACAACCTCGAGATCCTGATCAATCATCTGAAGTGCGCGGCATTCGAGCTTCCCATTCGCGATGGCGAGAAGTTCGGGCCGCACGATCCGGCGGAACTGTGCCGGTTTTTGGCGGATGACGCGGGGCTGCTCAATCACTCGGGCGGCTGCTGGCATTGGACCTCGGACACCTATCCCGCGGATGCGGTCAGCCTGCGGGCCATATCCAGCGACAACTTCATCGTGGTGGACATCACGGGGAATCATCAGGTGATCGCGGAAGTGGCGTTCACGGCGGCTCTCACCACGTTGCATGAGAAGGCGATCTATCTGCACGAAGCGCGGCAGTTCCAGGTAGAGAAGCTGGATTACGAAGGACGCAAGGCGTTCGTCCGGCGGGTGGACAGCGACTATTTCACCGACGCGATCGACTACACGCAGGTGAAGGAGCTGGAGGAATTCGAATCGTCGGACGTGAATGGCGCGCGGGCGGCGCACGGCGATGTGCGGGTGAACACGCAAGTGGTGGGGTTCAAGAAACTGCGGTTTTACAGCATGGAGAACATCGGCGCCGGCAATCTTTCGATGCCGGAGCAGGAGTTGCACACCACCGCGTTTTGGCTGCATTTCCCCGAGAGCTTTTTGGCGCGGTTTCCGGACATGGCGCCGGCTGAGAAGCAAAGCGGGTTGACGGGATTGGCGCAGGCGCTGCGGACCGTGGCGGCGCTGTTGCTGATGTGCGATTCCAGGGATTTGGGCAGTGCGATATCGGAAGATATTTCCGGAACCTCGGGAAGCTTCGAGCCGGACCTGTTTCTTTTCGACAATTATCCCGGCGGCGTCGGGCAGAGCCAACCGCTGTTCCAACTGAGAAGCAAACTGTTGAGGGGCGCGCTTGACGTACTGGTAGGTTGCGGTTGCGAGATGGGGTGCCCGGCCTGCGTGGGTCCGGTGGGAGAAGTAGGTGAAACGGGCAAGCAAGCGTCCATGCGCCTGCTGCGCGAGCTTCTGCCGGATCAACGCACGAATTCGTAGCGTTCGAGCGTGGCGGCGATGCCGGCCTCGTGGGCAAAGCGCACCACTTTCCCAAGGCAGTGCAGGCGCACTTTCTCGCCGTTCTCGGGCGGGCCGGGAAGCGTGATCATATATTCCACTGGTTCGCCGATTCGCAGGGCGGCTCCGGCTTCAAACAGAACGCCGACGGAGCTGAGATTACGGGTTTCACCGTACTCGGAAAGCGGCTGGGAACCCTTGCGGATCAACTCCAGCGGCAGTTTCAATTCAAATCGTTGCGCTTTGCGCTGTTCCATGATGTTCCGCTATGGTTTCCCGCCATCACATTCGACTCTAAACTGATCGTATACCCGCGGTCAATAGGCGCGGACCGATTTTTCGGTGATTCGGTAACGTTTTGAACCGCTTCCGGCCCAGTACTTTTGCGAAAGTTCGACAAGGCGGTGATTGCTCTCAAGGGTCTATGGGAGAATGAGATAGCTTAGCCGTATGAGCGAGATCAGCCCCGAAGAGCAACTTCAGAAGATGCGGGATGATTGGGACCAGCGCGCCCGCGAAAATGCCCGTTACTACGTCTGCACGGTGACCAAGGAGTGGACCGACGAGGAATTTTTCGCGACGGGCGAGAGATCGGTGGCGGAAGACATTCGAACGGACTTGGGCAACATCTGCCAGGGAAAACCACCCGCCGAGATGCGCGTACTGGAGATCGGCTGCGGCGTGGGACGGATGACCCGCGCGCTCGCCGATCTGTTCGGCGAGGTTCACGCGGTGGATGTCAGCGGTGAAATGGTGCGTCAAGCCGCGCTGGCGCTCAGAGACCGGCCGAACGCGTTCGTATACCAGAACAATGGCAGGGACCTGGCGGTGCTTCCGGCGCTGCCCTTCGACTTCGCGTTTTCTTCCATCGTCTTTCAGCACATCCCGAGCCGGGAGGTCATCGAGAACTATGTCAAGGAGGTGCATCGCCTGCTGCGTCCGGGAGCGCTATTCAAGTTCCAGGTGCAAGGCGACGCTACGATAGAGACCAAGCCGGACGATACGTGGCTGGGTGTTGGGTTTTCCGAGCGCCAAGCGGCGGAGATGGCGTACCGTTGCGGCTTTGATCCACGCTACCGGTGGGGAGCCGGCCAGCAATATTTCTGGCTGTGGTTTTTCAAGCGGTGAAGAAAACTACGATCAACCATCGCCGTTACTGAGCCGCGACCAAAGGAAGCGGTCAATGCGAACGGTTCTCACACTCACGCGTGCGGCTCAGCTGGGCTGCCTTCTTGAAGCTCGCGGAGCTGAGCCCGGCGAGTTTCCCAATACAATGTCATCCGTTTCGAGACTTTGAGACGCTCCGCCGCGCTCATGCTTTTTCGGCCACGGCGTCCGGCGCTTTTTCGGACCGTGCCTTGCTTGCGCGCGGCATCCACTTGCGCTTCCAGGGAAGCGATCACGGCGTTCAGATGCTTCCTCTCCGCATGTAGTTCACGCAGTGCTTTTATGATGTCCATCGAAGAGAGAGCTCAGGGTCCCTCCATCGTAGACGACTCCGGCGAAAAAATCCAGAGTTTTTGCCGCCTGATTTCGATCCCGCTTCAGCGGGTTACGTAAGGCCACTTCGGTACTATTCGTACGTGGTAATGGATCATCAGAAACGCGACTGCGCCACCGGCCAGCAAGACGGCCAGGGCGATCAGCAGCGCTTTGCGCCACGGCAGCTTGCGGCCTTCGCGGCGCATCACCAGGGCCAGCCCCGCGAACACGCCGACGAAATAGAGCAAACACATCGGGACCGCGAACAACATCAGGTTGAACACGTCCGGCGTGGGCGTGATGATGGCGGCGACGATGACAATGATGAGAATGGCGTAACGGGAATGGCGCAGCAGGAATCTCGGCGAGAGCAGGCGCAGCAGCGTCAGCAGGAAAATCAGCATGGGCATCTCGAACACCAAGCCGACGCCCAGCGTGACATTGACGAATAGGTCGAAATATTCGGTGATCGAGACCACCGGGCGAACGTTGTTGCTCATGCCGATGCCGAGCAAGAACTCCAGACCGAAGCGGAAGGCCAGAAAATAGGCGAAGAATCCGCCGGCGATGAACAGGCCGGCGGTCAGCAGTATGAAGGGTAGAGCGAGCCGGCGTTCCTTTTTGTATAGGCCGGGTGAGATGAAAGCCCAGACCTGATAAACGATCCAAGGCGAGGCGATAAAAACCGAGCACAGCAGCGGCAGCTCCACCCAGATGACGGAGAATGCCTCCATGGGCGTGAGCTGCGCCAGTTGCGGAGGATCGACGTGCAGATGCTTCAGGGCATCGATGGCAGGGTCGCTGATGATGTCCCACAATTTGCCGGCGAACACCAGCGCCAGGACGAACGCCACGCCCAGACCATACAGAGCTCGGATGATGCGGCTGCGCAACTCCTCCAGGTGTTCCATGAAGGACATGCGCAGCATGCTCTCTTCTTCTTCGTCTTCCGGACTTGCGGCCGGTGGCGGAGGAGGAAGCCCGGGCGGGCGGCGAATCAGACCGGATTCAGCCACCACTTCGACGGTAGGTGTAGAGACAACTTCGGCGCCGGAGACCGGACGCCCGCCTTCGGGCGATCCTTCTCCTTCGGGAGGAGGAACTCCCTGCTTATCGTCTTCCATGCTCCCTTACGTTTCTTTGCGTGTCGTCTTTACGTATTGATGGATTCCGGCGCGGCTGGTTCACTCACGGTGTGCTCGACAGTCCGCGGTACGGTTCCATTTACTGGCGCCTCGTTCGGAGACACGCTGGATTCAGCGCCCTGAGGTGCGGGTACGCTTACGGTGGATGGATTAGCTTCGATGGAGTGCTGTTCGGCGCCTGGATAGGTGAGCGAATCGCCAAGGGACGGGGAGTCGTATGCGTTGTAGTGGTTGTAGATTTCGTTGGTATAGCTGCGGGTGACTTCCTTGATCGAATCGCCTTCCTTTTCCAACTCTCGCATGTGGCTGTCGAACGTGGCTTTGAGCTCGGCTTGCGCGCGGCGGAACTCCGTCATGGCTTTTCCGATCGTCTTGCCGAGCTCGGGGAGTTTTTTCGGACCGAACAAGACAAGGGCGACCAGGAGAATCACGACCATTTCCTGAACACCCACGGGACCCATGCAGAAACCTCCGCCTTTATGATAGCAGGGAGAGGCGGATAGGGAGCAGCAGATTCACATTCCTCGTGTTCCAGAGTCGTTAGTCCCGAGATAGTATTATTGGTGCACATGCTTCGGAAAATCGCGCTGAGTATCGCCGTTTTGATCGCTACCTTCGCGCTGCGCGCCCAGCATACGACGCCGCCTCCGCCGAAGTCGCTGCGGTTGTATGTATTCGACTGCGGAAGCTTGAACATCTCGGATCCGGAGCGGTTCCGCTTCAAGAAGGAAGAGCTGGCGACGACCGAGATGTCGGTGGCGTGCTTCCTGATTGTGCATCCCAAGGGAACGCTGATGTGGGACGTGGGCGCGGTGCCGGACAGTGCACTGAAGCCGGGCCAGAAATCCGCGTTGGAGGGCTATGCCACCATCACCGAGACACTGCAGTCGCAGCTGGAG
>Ga0302324_100015483_pt1 | contig 15294 bp, 16 predicted proteins | sample Palsa_T0_1_FD_201949 | JGI IMG/M metagenome (GOLD analysis project Ga0302324, IMG submission 201949) | Peat permafrost microbial communities from Stordalen Mire near Abisko, Sweden - Palsa_T0_1 | ecosystem: Environmental > Terrestrial > Soil > Palsa > Peat permafrost | place: Sweden: Abisko...
AAGCCTCAACAATTGATGCAGGGATAGGGCTAAAAGGTGCACAGAGCAAAAAGCGCCCGCAGCCTCGTGGCCACAGGCGCCTAGAGCAGCCCTCCCCCAGAACTGCCCACGACGCGAAGGTAAGGGTTCGGCGCCAGGTTTGTAAACAAAACTTAGGTAACAGCAGGTAATGGCAGAATGATTCCTTTGTGATACTTACCGATCATTCGCCGCGGCTTACCACGGTCCCTTCAGGGCACAGCCCGGCGGGTAAGATCTCAACTGCGCACACCGGCCGCGCCAGTTCCAGAATGGCCTGCTTGCGCGTCGCCTCTAACTTGCTTTCCTCTGCGGGCTCCTGGGTGAGCAGCATCACCGCCGGGCCAGCGCCGCTGAGCGTCACCGACATGACTCCGTGGCGGCCAGCGAGGGGCAGAAGAGCGGGCAGCAGCGGGCAGAGTTCCGCACGATAGGGCTGGTGGAGGCGATCGCGGGTGGCCAGGTGCATGAGGTCGTCCCGGCCCAAGGCAAATGCCGCGGTCAAAAGGGCGACGTTTTGCACGCTGGCGACCACGTCTTGGCGCCCATAACTTTCAGGGAGCATGGAACGCGCCTTGGCCGTCGCTACCGGAGTGTCGGGAAGAACCAGGAGCGCCCGCCAATGGCGAGGAGGCGGGATGGAGACGATGGCCAACTGGGGCGCGCTGGCCGCAATGGTCAGGCCCCCATGCCAGCAGGCGGCCACGTTGTCGGGATGGCCTTCGAGCCGCACCGCCCGGTCGAGGATGGCAGCCGCGTCCCAATCGAGACCGCCGAACGCGGAGGCGAGCGCCACCCCCGCCAGCCTCACCGCCGCCGAGGAACCACAGCCCATCCCGACCGGAATTTCGTTGTGCATGCGAACGGTCAGGGGCACCACCGGCTTTTGCTCCTCGCCCAGGATCGAGCCATAGGTTTCGATCAGCAAATTTCTGCTGAGCCCGGCACAGATATCCCGGTTCCGTCCGCTGGCGGCGATGGAGAAGCTGGGGCCGCGCGTGGCTTCGATCTCGAGGAAAAGCTCCAGGGCGAGAGCCATGGCGTCAAAGCCAGGACCCAGGTTGGCCGAGGTGGCGGGGAGCCGAAGCCGCACCGTCTTCATGCCTGGATGGCCGCTTCGAGAACACGAAGCACGGCGTCGGAAGAGGCCTCGAGCGAGATCATGGCGCGGCGCCTGTCTGCGAGTTCTTGCTCCAGCCCCGCGCTCTCCTCCGCGGTCAACAGCTTCTCCCGATGAAAGTCGATGGTGTATTCGGAGTCCTTGAGGGTGTGGCCGGTGAGCAGGAGCACCACCGACTCCGACGGCCGAACTCTGCCTTGGCGGACGAATTTCTTCAAACCGGCCAAGGTGACGGCGGAGGCCGGCTCGCAGCCGATTCCCTCTTGGCCGATTTCCGCTTTGGCCAGGGCAATTTCCGCTTCGCTGGCCTGTTCGCAGTAGCCGCCGGTCTGCTGAATGACCCGAGCCGCCTTGCGCCACGAGGCCGGGTTTCCGATACGGATGGCGCTGGCCCGGGTATTGGCCCGCATGGGCTGGATCGCGCACCCGCCTTGCTGAAGCATCAGGTAGAGCGGATTGGCGCCCTCGGCTTGCACGACGCTGACTTTCGGAACCTTGCTGATGATTCCCAAGTGCTTCATTTCCAGGAAGCCTTTCCCCAGGGCGGAGCTGTTGGCCAAATTGCCGCCGGGAACGATGAGGTGGTCGGGGATTTGCCAGTCCAGCTCCTCGGCAATTTCGAGAGCTGCGGTCTTTTGACCTTCCAAGCGGTAGGGATTGACCGAGTTGAGGAGAAATACCGGGGCGCGCCGGACCACTTCTGCCAACACCTGCACGCAGCCATCGAAGTCGGTGTTCAGCTGGCAGGTCACGGCGCCGTAATCGATGGACTGGGAAAGCTTCGACCAGGAAATTTTGCCTTCGGGCAGCAGCACCAGGCTGTTCATGCGGGCCCGGGAGGCGTAGGCGGCCATGGAGGCGGAAGTGTTGCCGGTGGAAGCGCAGGCCACCCACTGGAAGCCCTGTTCGCGGGCTTGCGAAAGTGCCGCGGTCATTCCGGTGTCTTTAAAGGAGCCGGTTGGGTTCATGCCCTGGTGCTTGGCATAAAGGCGCTCGAGCCCGAGTTCTTCCGCGCTTTGTGGAAGGGTGTAAAGGGGGGTATTGCCTTCACGTAGCGTGACTGCGTTTTCGGGGCGGAGCAAAATCGGCAGCAGCTCGCGAAAACGCCAGACACCGCTCTGATCGATAGGTAGCCTGGACTGGAGCCTCTCCTGCCACAACCAGCGCAAGGCGCCGGGGTTGGGCATACGTCGGGGGCCTGGCGCGTGGTCCCCGGCCTCGCTCCAAGAGGGATACTCCACCTCGAGGAGTTCGCCACAGGCGACGCAACGAAAATCCTTTTCTACTGCTCCCGGGGAAATGACGGCGCTGCAACCGACGCAGCGCAGTTGGTGAGAAGCTTCTTGCATGATGTAAGCCTAGCCTAGAAGTGGGATGTTCCCCTATCCCGACGGGGATCTTCTCATGGGAGCGGAAGGTGTGGGAGGGCTTGGCAGTCTGGAGGGTACGGGCTTCACAGCGCGGAACAGGTTGCGGAAAAACTCAAGTCTTCAACGGACGGGTTACTAATTGAGTTTTTTTCGCAACAGGAACGACCACCAGCTGGAACTCGGCGTTCTGGAGCGGAGATTATGGTCTCCAATCGCGCGTTTAGGAAGCGGCCTTAATCCGCTGTGGCGTCTGGGGCATCCGCTCCGTCTTGGATTGGTCTGACGGACGGACACGACATCGCGCGCCGGTGAGCAAGGGTACACCCCATAGAAAGACTGGAGGCGTAAACAGAGCATTTCGTGGGCCAGCAAGGGTGTGGCACGCATGGTTTTGCTTCCTTTCTACGGATCAGCAACCGTAATGGCGGCCTTCTTCGGTTTGCCGGGTTCCAGGATAGGTCTGAAGCGGAGTGAACGTGCGATGGAAGAAAGCATCGTCCACCACATAAGTTTCGCCGTTCTCGCCCTTCACAATCCAGTCGCCCTTCAAGACACTGCAAACTCCGGTATCGACAGTGATCGTTTCTGAGCGTTCGCACTGCCTGGCGTCTACGATGAGTGGGCGAAGGGTACGGAATGTTGCCATAAACTCTCTCCGATGGCGGTCAAGCGCCAACAGTCCTATCAGACAACTTTTTCCCTAAGGAATTTCCATTGGATTTGTCAGGAAATTATAAAGAGATAGAGTTCGCGTGAGAGCCCGAGCAGCGCGGATCTCCCCACTATACTTAGCTCGGGTGGTCTCGAAGACGCTTATAAGCGCCTCTGCATCATCGAAAGATCCAGCCACTCTCCAAATTTTTTGCCCGCCTCCGGCAAGGTGCCGACGGCTTGGAAACCGAGCGATGCATGGAGAGCAACAGAGGGCGGGTTCTCGCCGCATATGCAGGCAACCATACTGTGGCAGTTTCTCGCCTGGCAGAGCACGATCAACTCGCTCAGAAGCAGTCTCCCGACGCCATGCCCACGGCAATCCGCGCGCACATAGATGGAGTCTTCGACCGTGAACCGGTAACCTTCCCGTGGGCGAAACGGCGCCGCGTAGGAGTAGCCAACAATGTAGCCCTCGAGCTGAGCAACTAGATAAGGCAGACCGCAATCCAACACTGCTTGCTTTTTGCGCTGCATGGTAGCTTCGCCCGGCGCAACCAGGTCGAAGGTCGCCGTGGTGTTTTCAACGAAGTGGGCATAGATCGCCGTTACCGCTGCCATGTCGGCAGAGGTTGCGGATCGTATCAGACATTCTGATGCCGTTGCCGTCTCTGGTGTCACTGCGCGCAAGGGAGCCCTGAATTGCAGCTGATGTTGTTCGACAGGCAGTTTGCTTTCTTAACCATGGAATCACTACTTCCGGCCGCTACCATGCGGCAACACTCTTCATTAGATGGGAACTCGTATAAGGAAAGAGTAAAGTATTTCGCCGGCCCCCATACTGGCTCAGGTACAGGCAGCAGACTGTATACGGGCTCGGACACAGTGATTCTGACGCTATCGAGACGATCTGATTCGTGTATGATCGCGGCACTCGAGTGCCGGGGCTGAAAGCCTCACGAAGACGACGCGAAGGAGTTGTGCGATGAAAGTGATGGCGACCTGGGCGGTTATACCGGGAAAATCTCCCGAAGCGGTGGAGCGGTTTTTGGCAACGCAGACTGTGCCCGCCGGACTCAAGCTGCTTGGCAGATGGCATAAGGTCGGTTCCGCCGGAGGGTTCGCCTTATGGGAGAGCAATGATCTGTCCGCACTCTACAAAGAGTTTGCCTTCTGGTCCGACCTTTTGATCCTGGAGTCTTATATCGTGATTGAAGATGGAGAAGCAGGTCCGGTCCTGGCCGAGCTGTTCAAGAAGTAGCTTCGCAGCCAAGAGTTATCCCCGGTTATCCGTCATGGTTATCTTATTCTGATTATCTTGGTTATCTGGAGATCGATTACCTCGCTGCGCATGCAGTTGGAAAAGAAGATTGTTTCGTGAGTTCTTGACAGCTACTCCACAGTCCAAGCAAGATAAATCACCCCCAGAAAGCTCTCAACAATCCAGGCCAAAATCTTTCTTACAAGGCAAGACCCAATGAAACGATACGGCATGTGCGTTTGCGCGTTCGCTGGTTTTCTTTCTTTCACTCTTCCCATTCAAGCGCAGGATAACCCGTGGAACGGCTCATGGAAGATGGACCCCTCCACCCTCAAGTACGACGGTCCAACGATGACCGTCGCTACCGACGCCGATGGATTCACCATCACCCGCGGCGGTAAGGCGAGCCCCAAGGTGGTTTGCGATGGCAAACCGAACCCGCCCGACAAAGGCACGGTGACCACTTGCACAAAAACCAGCACCGGCTATGCCTTGCAATCTACCCGGGATGATAAAAGCACGCGCAAGGTAAAGGTCGTCGTCTCGCCGGACGGCAATACGCTGACCCAAACCGTGGAGATCACCGTACCGAATGACAGCCCTTTCACGATGACATTCGTCTCGAAGAAAGTTTCCGGCGGAAACGGGACCCCGGTCGTGTGGAAGGAAACCAGCGTTAAGGAATCGCAGGAAACGGGATTGCTGACGATCATGGTTAAAGGAGATAGCGTCGCATTCAAAGAGACAGATTCCGACAAGCCGGTCACGTGCAAGCTGGACGGCACGCCGACTTCCCTTCCCGGTTCCCGCACCATGTCAACCAAGTTGGTGGGACCGCATACGCTGAAGGTGACCTACAGCCGCAAGGGCGAGGTGCAGCGGGTGAATACTTTCGTGCTAAGTCCGGACGGTAAGATGATCAAGGAAACCGACATCACGCCGGCGCCTTCGCCGTCCACCATGACCGTGCTGTTTCACAAAGGGTAGTCGCGCTGGTTGGTGTTTCAGGGTAGCTTTGCTGCCTCTGCTACGGGATTCCAATGATCGACGCCGCCAAGGAATCTCTTGGTTGCAAAGGGACCGGCTTGCGCCGCAGTTAACTGATGCGAGCCGGCTAGCCTTGACGGAACAGTCGCGCCCGGTCCTGCACTGCCCCGTTCCGCGTAGTACGTATTCTCGATGGTGGCGCCGGGCGTCCATGGCGACCAGCCTTGTGGACTTAAGCTCGCGGGCATTTCACAATCGAGAAAGACGACGCGCGAGAATGGACGCCACGGCCGGCCAAGATAGAAAAGCTTGCCGTGCAAGTCTTCCGCGGTGATTCGGGCATGGTGGAACACATATCCTGTCTTCTGCTCCGGCGAGACGCGCGACTGGGCGGTCAGATAGCCGGGGCGAATGATATGGATTTCGCTGTTGTCAAACACGGCGGTGGCATTGCCAAAGATGAAGTCCACACCGCCCTGAATATAGGAGTCCAGAAAATACTGGCGGCCGAAATCGGAAAATAAAGTGTCCTGGTCGCCGAGAAAACGGCAATGCTTGAAGACAGCACGGTCGGAGCGCACCGTGATGGCTACGGCCTGGCCGGTGTTGCCCGCTGAGTTTTCAAAGGTGAGGTTGCCGGCTTCGAATCCTTCGCCGTTGACCTCGACGGTCGAAGTGAAGAAGGTTCCCCCTGCGCTCTTCGCATTCTGCGAGGCGGATATTACGACTTTGCCGGGGTCTGTCCCTGTGCCGGTAAAGGTGGTTCGCGGCCGGTTCTGGGTAACGAAGACGCGCTCGTGGTAGATCCCCGGCGCGATCTGTATATACAGTCTGCCGGCCGGACCGGGCTGGGGAGCGTGATCGAGCGCCATTTGTATGGTGGGATAGCCCAAGCCGTCCGCGGTGGCAGCCGCCAGTTCGTGGGACACATGCACGTGCACATCCTGCGCTTGCAGCGGGGCGGAGATCAGAACGGTGGCCGCGACGGTCAGCCAGTTGAGTATTCGCATCCTTTGATTTTGCAGCCGGCAGTAGCGGGTGTGCTTCTTCTATTCGGTCGTATTTACATTTTGCACAACGAAGGCCGAATCGCCGAGGAGGGTGGGGTACGAGATCTCCACGTTGTTGTTGTCCAGCATGATGATCGCTTCTGAAGAGCCCGGATCAAACGGGCGGTTGTTGTGAGTGACCCCATAGGCATTCCAAAACGGGTCGGCTATGTAATTGGTCAAGGTTGCCGTCGCACCATTCGAATTGGGAGCCTCCGTAATCCATTCGGCAGAGTTCCCGACAAGTTTGGTTCCTAAAGGAGGGTTGAAGCCGATGATCACTGCTTCATTGGCGTTCTCGTTGACCAGGTACGCATAGGCCTGAGTGGCGGACGTATTCCAGACTTCGACAAAATAGTCGTCCCCCGGCGCGATGGGCAGATTGGTGATGCGCATCTCGGAGGAAGGGTACCATTCAAACCACGGTGAGTAGAGCGTTGCCGTCACGCCTTCGAAGCAGACTGCATCGAACTCGATGCCGGCTTGCACCACGTCGTTCGAATTGGCTCCGTCGAAGCCGACCCAGGACGAAGCGTAGTCCGCGACATCCGAGCATACGCCGAAAGCCTCAAGCGCCGTGGGAACAACGACCACAGTTGCGATGGTGGAGAAGGCTGAGGGCGCAAATCTCGTTCCGCCGGTGAAGTCGATGTAACCGCTCCAATTGTAGGATTGGAGTGTGTTTTCCTGGGTGGATTTGCCTGCTTCTCTCAACCGGGCTGGGCCATGGAAGATGCTGGTTTGCTGTAGTGAGGGAACGATGCGTCTCCGCGAGGCAAGCATGGCTTTGGACCAGGCGGCATACTCTTTCGGCGACGCGGCCGGGTCAGGCCGCGGGGGAAAACCATAATCGGCCAGCTGCTCGTCTGAAGCTGCTAATACGCTGAAGCCTTCGGGAGGAGCAGCAAACGTGGTAGCTCCCGGAAGGTTGGTTGCAAGTTCATTTGCATTCCGGCCTTGTGCCTTGCTTGCCAAGGGCGCCGCAAGCAGGAGCATCACGGCTAGTGTGTACGACATATTCTTCATGTCTCCGCCTTTTGTCCCTTAGAAAGCTCACTAAAATCATCGGAGCAATGCTGCCAAAGTTGAGCCAGGGGCGGCTCTCGCTGATCACGCCCTCCGTTTCTATTCGGGAAGACGGTCTAGGTACGCAGGTTTCGAAAGAAGGCACGAATGTCGTCCGCCAACAGTACTGGTTCTTCCGCAGCTGCAAAATGGCCGCCTCGCGGCATTTCCGTCCAACGCTGAACGTTGTAGCCGCGCTCAACCCAAGTTCGAGGAGGAATGGCGATCTCCTTGGGAAAGCAAGCGATTGCGCAGGGGGAATGCACGAAGTCGCCTTCTGCGAAGTGAAGTGGCGCTCTCCGGTTTTCGTAGTACATGCGGAAGGACGAGGAAATGGTTTCCGTCATCCAGTAGAGGGTGACGTTGGTCAGCAGCTCATCTCTCGAAAACCTGCTGTAGAGATCTCCTCCACAATCGGACCACTCGCGGAACTTCTCCAGAATCCATGCGGCTAAGCCCGCCGGGGAGTCATTCAGGGCATATGCGGGGGTTTGCGGCCTTGTTCCCTGCAGGTGCGCATAGGCCCCATTTTGGTCGCGCCATTGAGCCGCCCTAGCGGCGAATTCTTGTTCCGCGGGTGTAAGCACTGTGTCAGCGGCGATGTGGGGGCGATACGATCCAGGGATGAAGTTCAGGTGAATCCCGATCATATGCGGACTGTGGCGCAGTCCTAAAGCGGTGCTTACACCGGCACCAAGATCCCCGCCCTGCGCTGCGAAGCGATCATAGCCCAGGGCGCGCATGAGATCGATCCAAATGCCGGCGACACGGTATGCATTCATGCCTTCGTTCGCAGGCTTGTCGGAAAAGCCAAAGCCAGGGAGCCCGGGAGCGACAACATCAAACGAGTCCGCGGCATCGAACCCGTGCGCCGCAGGATGAGTAAGTAGAGGGATGATCTGAAGCATCTCGGCAAAGGAACCTGGCCAGCCATGAGTGAGGATCAGCGGCATGGGAGCGGGTCCTTGACCCCGGGCATGGATGAAGTGAATCTTGCCTTCCTTCGCCCGGAATGTGTAATGGTTGAACGCCGAGATGCGATCGACTTGTGCTTTCCAGTCGAAGCCAGCACTCCAGTATCGGCAGATATCAATAAGGAACTCAAGATCAAATCCGTATGCCCAATTCGAGTTCGGGATCTCATCGGGCCAGCGCGTTCGTTGCAGACGATTCCGCAGATCCTCCACCGCAGAGGATGTGTAAGGGATCGTGAATCGCTCGACTAGAGCCAATGCAAGCTCAACCCCGTCCCACCGTAGAAGCCCTCGCGATCACCTTGGGTTCTACGCGAATCTCCCGAAATCCGGGGCTGCTCGCTCCCGACAGCAACGACGCTGTCAATTTGGCTGCTTGTTCGCCCAGCTGCGCTGTGTCCTGATCGATCGAACTGAGGGGCACCTCCAGGTAGGTGGCGAGCCTCAGGTTGCCGCAGCCAATCACCGCGATGTCTTGCGGGACACGAAGCCCGGCGGCGAGGATGGCCTTGATCGCGCCTACGGCGGACAGGTCGTTGTAGCAGAAGACGGCGTCCGGGCGGTTCTTCAACTTCAAAAGCGTTGTCATGGCCTCATAGCCGGCTTTGTCTCCGGCCTCTTCGAGCCGAGCGCTTTGCACGACCAGGCTTTGGTTCAGCGGAATCCCGACCAACTGAAGCGCTTCCTTATAGCCGCGGTAACGGTCCGCACCTGTGCTCACCTCGGGGTTTCCGATATGCGCGATCCGCCGGCGACCCAGGGATAACAGGTGTTCGGTCGCCATGGATCCAGCGGCGAAGTCGTCGGTGCCGACGAAATGGGTCAGAATATCGGGCAGAACGCGGTCGATCAGAACGTAGGGGAACTGGTTTCGAAGCAGAGACTTCAACCCCTCCGCGTTGGTCTGGCAGGAGGCTACCAGGAGTGCATCGACGCCTCTTGCGAGCAGGTTCTCGATCTCCTCGGATTCCATTTCCGGATCTTCTTCCGCCGATGCCAGCACCAGTTGGTATCCCCGCTTCCGCAGGCCTGCCTTCAGGCCTTTGGCAAACTCCGCGAAGAACGTGTGGACCAGGTCCGGAACAATAAGCCCGACGGTATTGCTGCGCCCCGAGGCCAGCCCACGGGCGAGCATGTTGGGGCGGTAATTGAGTTCCTTGATCCGTTGCAGGACGCGCTTGCGGGTTTCTGCCCCTACATCCGGCTTGTTACGCAGCACCTTTGAGACCGTGATGGTGGAGACACCGACGTCCGCAGCGATATCTTTCAATCGAACAGCCATCGCATTCCCTTCCGCCTTAGCAGAACTTCGTGCAGCGCCAGAGGCTGAAGCCCGCGCCGGCCAGTGCGAGCAGCAGGACGCCGCCAAGAGCCGCAAGCCAGCGCCCGTTCATGTATATAGGCGGAATCTTCGCGTGTACTCCCAGCCATAGAAAGACTCCGGTCGCAACCGCCACGATGACGACGTCCCACCACCGCCGCCGTTCATTCCGGTTCCCAAACTCCTCTCCCCTCTGGGCAGCCAGGACCTCCAGGTAATCCAACCCGTAGCGATCGCATTCTCTCTCCAGGGCGGTGTTATGGGAGACATGTTCGCGGGAGGATGCTACTGCGGTGCTGATCGCGAGCGCACCCAGAATCATGAGCACCGACCCAGCCAGAACGAGCAGCTTATGCCGTGGATCAGCCGTAGCCAGTTCACCGAAGACGAGAGCGCCCCAGGCAAGCCCCCAGAGCTGATTCGTATTCGACAGGGGGATGCCCCGTCCGATTCCAAGGTATTTCGTGGCGAACTGCTGAAACAGGTCTCCGATAACCCACACGAAGCCACCCAGAAAGAGCCAGAACAGCAAGGACTGGCTGTGAGCAAGCTGAAACACTGACGATTTTCTGCCGCCGTCCAGGCAGAGCGTCAGAGCGAACATCGTTCCCAGCTCCCCGATGGTGAAGGCGGTCACGAACGAGAGCGGATTCATGCCACTGATGTACGCTTTCCGGTAAGGCACATACATCGTGCCCCACATCAGGCTCGCACCGATGGCGGCGATGAGCCCCTGGACCGCGCGCGGCGATGCTCCGGAAGATCCATGGATGGTGCTGAAGCCGAGCATAATCGCGGCGCTTGCGATCAAGACGGCGCCCAGAACAACCTTGAGGATGTTTCTGGCGCTTGCACCTTCCAACTCGCGGAACAACATCCTGGCCCACAGCAGGCCGATGAGCGAGTTGGTGTTCCAAACGGGAAAGGCTGTGGCCAGACCGACGTCGCGGACCGCGAACACCGTCAAGGTATTGGCAACGGCCCATAGCGCTCCCGCCAGGATGGCCCACACGATGAGGTGCTTCTTGGCCATCAGGTCCGAAAAGACGTAGGCGGTGCCCTTGAGGAGAGTGGGAAACGTCCAGCGCGCGGTAAAGACGCCCGCTACCATGCACAACGAGATGGCGAACGGCGAAAAGCCTGCAACGACCAACTTGGTGGGAGCCTCCGCGGCACCCAGCCAAACGCCGGCTGCAAGGCCGCAAATCACCCCAAGTGCGTGCAGCGAAATGCCTCGCCTGGTTTCCATCTTCTTGACCGTGGACGTGTTGCTGATTCCCATTACTGGAGGACCGCGAGTAGAGCGACGCCTAGGGCCAGGACGACCGCGGGAACCCAGAATTGTATGTCGGTAAAGATCGCCTTCACCGGATTGGATCGATTCGTCATGTAAGCCATAGCCACATCCTTAGATCTTCGCCGCGGAAGATTTCGGTAACGCTAACGTGCCGGTATGGTATTGATTCAGCCTCTGCGATGTCAATACGGGCTGCCCATGGGGCACTCTGCCGTTTTCCGAGTGGGAACCACAGCGCCGAAATTAATAGTTGCAAGCCACCGCGGTCTTTTGTTACGTTAGCGGTAACGCTGGCTGAGGCCAGAGCCCAATTTAGGAGTCGATCATGAGCACGAGCGTAGCCGGCGTTCCCGGCAATGAACCTCTGGGTGATCTCGATGAGTGGGATGAGTTTCTCGAGGGCCGGTATAAAGAGGGCAAATCGCAAGAGGAGTTCCGCGTCTACGACGCGACCGCGACTCCGGGCGTCGCCGAGTTCTATCGCCTGAACCACGAGAACCAGACCCTCGACTACGTCCTAGAGAAGGAAAAAACGTACTTCAGCCTCCAGAAGGGGCAGAAGACCATCTGGGAAGCCGCTGAGTTTCTGAACACGCTCGTGGATGACAGCGATCCGGACACCGACCTCACGCAGATCGAGCATCTGCTGCAGACCTCGGAGGCCATCCGGCGCGATGGTCATCCACGTTGGATGGTGCTCACCGGCTTCATCCACGATCTTGGGAAGTGCCTGTGCCTCTACGGTGAACCTCAGTGGGGCGTAGTCGGCGACACCTTCCCGGTTGGTTGCGCGTGGTCGAAGGACATCGTATTCCCTGAGTATTTTGCCAACAACCCTGACCGGCACCGGCCCGAACTGCAGACGAAGTACGGAATCTACGAGCCTAACTGTGGTTTGGAAAACCTGCACCTGTCCTTTGGGCACGACGGCTATATCGCCGAGGTCATGAAGCCTTACCTCCGCGATGAGGCGCTCTACATGCTGCGCTTCCACTCCTTTTATCCCTGGCACCGCCACGGTGCGTATGACCATTTCTGCACCGGCAAGGATCGGTCCATGCTGGAGTGGGTTCTGAAGTTCAATCAGTACGATCTCTACTCCAAGGGCCACACTAAGCCGGATGTGAAGGAACTCAAGCCCTACTACGACGACCTGTTCGCAGAGTTTCTGCCTCCGACGCTCGCCTGGTAGGTATGCCAAGGATCGATCGAAGCGAGGCGCGAGTGAGTGCTTCTACCGAGAAGTCCAATAGGGTGAACGACCTCGGGAATATAATGAGTGACGAAAGGAAAGCATGCTTTCAATGGCATGAATCATGACCGTGGATAAGACGATTCGCAGAGTTGCGAAGCTCGAACAGCAGCAAATAGAAACCTATCGCTATTGGCAAAGCCTCTCCGTTGGAGAACGACTCTCCGCGGTCTGGGACGCGAGCGAGGCCGCCTACGCGTTTGCGGCCGCTTTCAAGGGAATTCCGGTCGATGATGCCCAAGGATCTGAAAGAGCTATTAAGCGCGTTCAACGACCACGGCGTTAAATACCTTGTCGTAGGAGGCTACGCTTTCGGCGTTCACGCCGAACCCCGCGCCACGAAAGATCTAGATCTCCTCATTCGGTCCGACAAAGAAAACAGCGAAGCGGTGTTTCGCGCGCTTGCCCAGTACGGCGCCCATCTCGCCGGCCTGAGCCCGGCGGATTTTATGGACGGCACGGTTTTCCAGATCGGCCAACCCCCTGCCCGTATCGACATCTTGCAGCACATCGACGGCATTAGTTTCGATGAAGCCTGGGAGAACCGTATCGAGGGCCTCTTGGATGGGGAAACTCGGACCGTCGTTATCTCCAAAGATGATCTCATCCGAAACAAGCTCGCGAGCGGAAGGGAACAGGACATTCTTGACGTCAAGAAGCTGCGATCCGCAGCGCTGGAAAGTCCTTCAAGCAGTTGAGGAGAAGTAATTTTTCATCGGGAGGCAGGCATCGGTACTCTAAAGCATTTTCACTTCTACTCTGCACAGGCGAGTCTCGCGAAGTGCGTCTTTTCTTGAGGAAAAGCCGCACCAAGGCCGGTCGCCCTGTATGCACCAGAAGTGAAAATGCTTTAGCCGGCGAAGATGGCCGAGTAGTCACGGAACTTGTAGTCCTTGCGTTGGGAGCGCCCCGAAGACCAGTTCACCTGGGCATGGAAATGCTTGGTACGGGAGATGTGAGCGTCAAGAATGTCACAAGCTTTGGTGACGTTCCCGGCGGTCAGCAGTTCAAGCATCCTTTGATGTTCATCAAAGGCGCGATTCCTGTAGACTGCCGTGTCCATGAAGCGATAGCGCAAGGCGCCCACGCTGTGCCCGATGTTACCGTACGACTGGATAAGGTAGCGATTCTGGCTGTGCTTGATGAAGGTGTGGTGGAACTCTGTATCCAGCAGCTTGCTCTGAAATACGTCGTGGGCATGATACGCATCGCGCATCTTGTCGACGGTTTTCTTCAGCGAGCGCAGCATGGCGGGACCCGCGTGTTCCATGGATACGGCTAGGGCGCGCTGCTCCAGCAGCAAGCGAAAATCACATAGCTCCTCGATTTCTTCGCGGGTGGGGCTAAACACGTAGCTGCCGGATTGCGGGATCACCACCACCAATCCCTTGAGGCGCAGCTCATTGAGGCTTTGCCGGATCGGCGCCTTACTGACATTCAGAGCCTTGGCCAGGTCATTCTCCGAGAGCGGTTCCCCCAGGTCCAAGCGGCCATACACGATGGCATCGAGGATTTTTTCGTAAGCCATCTGGGTGAGTTTCGTGTCCGAGGCGGTGGAGCGAGGACTCTCCGGAACAGGCTGGGCCGGCACGGGCAGTCTCGTCACCTTCGCACTCATATCGCCCTCGCAATGGCCTTTCCCAATTCACTGGTGGTGGCTTGGCCGCCAAGGTCCGGGGTGAGTTGACGATTGGGGTCGGTCAGGACTGTCTCGATGGCCTGCAGGACGCTCTTGCCGGCCTCCGGCTCGCCTAAATGGTCGAGCATCATGGCTCCCGACCAGATCTGGCCGATAGGATTGGCAATTCCCTTCCCTGCGATATCCGGCGCCGAGCCGTGCACCGGCTCGAACATCGACGGGAAGACGCGTTCCGGGTTGATGTTGGCCGATGGGGCAACCGCGATAGTGCCGGTAACCCCGGGGCCAAGATCGGAAAGGATGTCGCCGAAAAGATTGCTGGCCACCACCACGCTGAACCGTTCCGGCGACATGACAAAGCGGGCGGCAAGAATGTCGATGTGGTACTGGTCGGCGCGAATCTCAGGATATTGGCTGCTCATGGCCGCGAAGCGCTCGTCCCAGAAGGGCATGGAGTGGAAGATGCCGTTGGATTTGGTGGCCGAGGTGACATGGTCGCGCCCCAGGCGCCGGGCCAGATCAAACGCGTAGCGCAGGATGCGGTCGGTTCCTCTGCGGGTAAAGATGGCTTCCTGAATCACAGTTTCGTATTCTGTGCCGGCGTGCAGGCGGCCGCCGATCTGGGAATACTCCCCTTCTGTGTTCTCGCGCACGATCCACATATCGATGTCGCCCGGCCGGCGATCCCGCAGAGGAGGAATGATGCCGGGTAGGAGCCGCACCGGCCGAAGGTTGACGTATTGGTCAAACTCGCGGCGGATGGGGATCAATAGGCCCCAGAGCGATACGTGGTCCGGCACCCCGGGATAGCCCACCGCGCCCAGGAAGATGGCGTCGTGGTCGCGCAGCCGGCTCATGCCGTCCTCCGGCATCATCCGGCCGGTGGCTTTGTAGCTCTCACAGCTCCAGTCAAAATGCTGGAAGCGAAAGCTGATGCCGAACTTTGCCCCGACAGCTTCAAGAACACGCAGTCCCTCGGGAACTACTTCCTTGCCGATGCCATCCCCGGGAATCACTGCGATGTTGTAAGTCTTCATAATGCTTTCTCAGCGGTGCCGGGGAAAGTCGCTCCCTAAGTGGCTACAGCCGTACCCCTCAAGACTGGAGTTATTTCGAAGCCTGTTTAGTCCCGAAAGCACTGAACCAACCACCCTTCATCGACCCCTATTAGATACAGCGGCCGCCGTCGACCTCCATGCATACGCCGGTAATGAAGTCGGCCTCATCGCTGGCGAGAAAGGCGCACGCTTTGGCTATATCGATGGGCTGGCTGAGACGCCCCAGGGGAAT
>Ga0302324_100015484_pt1 | contig 15294 bp, 14 predicted proteins | sample Palsa_T0_1_FD_201949 | JGI IMG/M metagenome (GOLD analysis project Ga0302324, IMG submission 201949) | Peat permafrost microbial communities from Stordalen Mire near Abisko, Sweden - Palsa_T0_1 | ecosystem: Environmental > Terrestrial > Soil > Palsa > Peat permafrost | place: Sweden: Abisko...
CAGGATAACGCCCGCGCAATTCCCAGGTGTGAAAAAACGGCGACCAGTCAATGAACGGCACCAACTCCGCCAGCGTGATGCGCGCGGAATGTTGCGTGTTCAATGTCGTGACTTCGGGCGACAACGCGCGGATGCCGACAAATTCCGGCTTGATCAAATTATCGAATTTCAGTTTCGGCCCATTGGCGCGGGCTGCCTCAATTGAAATCAGCTTCGCGGTTTGTCCGCCATGCTGGGCGCGGACACGATCGTATTCTTCGCGGATTTGCGCGGCGAATTTCGGCTTGTGCTCCGTGCTGATCAGATTGCTCGCCACCGGTACGGCGCGACTCGCGTCGAGGACGTGGACAACGGGCTGATTGAAATTCGGCGCGATTTTTACGGCCGTGTGCGCCTTGCTCGTCGTCGCGCCGCCGATGAGCAGCGGGAGCGTCAAACCCTTGCGTTCCATTTCACGCGCAACGTGGACCATCTCGTCGAGGGACGGCGTGATGAGTCCGCTCAAGCCGATGATGTCCACCTTCTCGTCAATCGCCGTCTGCAAAATTTTTTCGCACGGCACCATGACGCCAAGGTCGATAATCTCGTAATTGTTGCAGCGCAAAACGACACCGACGATGTTCTTGCCAATGTCGTGAACGTCGCCTTTGACCGTCGCCAAAAGAATTTTCCCCTGTGTCTTCGCGGCACCGGCGGATTTTTCGGCTTCCAGGAACGGTTGCAGATATGCAACGGCTTTTTTCATCACGCGCGCGGATTTCACCACTTGCGGCAAAAACATTTTGCCCGAGCCGAACAGATCGCCGACGACGTTCATGCCGCTCATGAGCGGGCCTTCGATGACGAGCAGCGGTTTGCCGTATTTCTGGCGTGCTTCCTCGGTGTCCGCGTCAATGAAATCAACGATTCCTTTGACGAGCGCGTGCGACAGACGTTCCTCGACCGTGTCGCTGCGCCACGCGTCTTCGACGATGGCGACTTTGCCCTTTTGCTTCACCGATTCGGCGAATTTGATCAGCCGTTCCGTCGCGTCGTCGCGGCGATTTAGTAAAACGTCCTCGACCAGCCCCAAAAGTTCTTTCGGAACTTCCTCGTAGACTTCGAGCATGCCGGCGTTGACGATGCCCATGTCGAGTCCGGCTTTGATTGCGTGATAAAGAAACGCGCTGTGCATCGCTTCGCGCACGGCATTGTTGCCGCGAAACGAAAACGAGATGTTGCTGATGCCGCCGCTGACTTTCGCGCGCGGCAGATTTTCCTTGATCCACCTCGTCGCGCGGATGAAGTCCACGGCATAATTTGCATGCTCCTCCAAACCCGTGCCGACGGTCAGCACGTTCGGATCAAAAATAATATCCTGCGGCGGGAAGCCGACTTTCCCGACGAGCAGATCGTAAGCGCGTTTGCAGACGGAAATTTTCCGCTCGAACGAATCCGCCTGGCCGAGTTCGTCAAACGCCATCACGACGACCGCCGCGCCATAGCGATGGACCAGTTTTGCGTGATGCAAAAACTTTTCCTCGCCTTCCTTGAGCGAAATGGAATTCACGATGCCTTTGCCCTGAAGGCATTTCAAACCGGTTTCAATGACTTCCCATTTCGAGGAATCCACCATCACCGGCACTTTGCAGATGTCCGGCTCGCTCGCGATGAGGTTGAGAAAACGGTGCATTGCGGCGACGCCGTCAATCATCCCTTCGTCCATGCAAACGTCAATGACCTGCGCGCCGTTCTCGACCTGCTGGCGCGCGATGGCGAGCGCGGCTTCGTAATCGCCCGCCTTGATCAGTTGAGCAAATTTCGGGGATCCAGCGACATTCGTGCGTTCGCCGATGTTCAGGAAATTTGTCTGCGGCCGGACGATGAGCGCGTCGAGTCCGCTCAAACGCAAATAAGGTTCGACCGTCGGAACTTTGCGTGGAGGCAAATTTTTTACCGCATCGGCAATCGCCTTGATGTGCGGCGGCGTTGTGCCGCAGCAACCGCCAACGATGTTCAGCCAGCCGTTCTGCGCCCATTCGCACAATTGCGGCGTGAGCGATTCCGGCGTTTCGGGAAAACCGGACGGCAACAGTGGATTCGGCAGGCCGGCGTTCGGATACGCGCTGACGTAAATTGGCGCGATGCCGGAAAGTTCTTCGATGAGCGGACGCAATTCTTTGGGTCCCAGCGCGCAGTTCATGCCGACGCTCAAAAGCGGCACGTTGGAGATCGAATTCCAAAACGCCTCGACCGTCTGTCCGGTGACGCCACGATTGCTCCCAGCTTGAATGAAGGTGACGCTCGCCAGAATCGGCACAATTTTTTTGCCCGATCCAACTTTTGCACCATGGGGCAGGGGGCGAATACCACGCCGGTCAAAAATATTTTGAATGGCGAAAAATGCCGCGCGCGCGTTCAGTGTGTCAAAAATGGTTTCGACGAGCAGCACGTCCGCGCCGCCGTCGAGCAGACCGTTGATCTGTTCGCTGTAAGCCGTGACCAATTCGTCGTAATTCGTGCCGCGCGCGCCGGAATTATTCACGTCGGTTGAAATTGAAGACGTTTTTGTTGTCGGCCCAATCGCGCCCGCGACGAAACAAATCCGGCCCGGCTGCGCTTTTTCCACCGCATCCGCCGCACGCCGCGCACATTCCGCGCCCGCCTTCGAGAGTTCGTAAGCCAGCGATTCCATTCCGTAATCCGCGAGCGAGATGGACTGCGCGTTAAACGTGTTTGTCTCGATGATGTCCGCGCCAGCTTCGAGATACTCACGATGAATCCCTTCGATGACGTGCGGTTGCGTGACGTTCAGGAGATCGTTCAGTCCCTTGAGGTCTTTGCCGCGCCAGTCGGCGAGACGCGCGCCGCGAAACGCCGCTTCGTCCAGCTTGTGCTGCTGGATCATCGTGCCCATCGCGCCGTCAATAATGACGATGCGTTCGCGCAACAAGCATTGGAGATGTTCGATTCTGTCCGGCATTTAATTTCCTTTAAGTTAAATATGATCGCCGTTCAAAGCAAATTAAAAATCAACGCATCTTGATATGATGATATGATATTAGCTCTTATTCACAGAAGGACTGGCGAGGAATCAAATTTAGAACAAATCTGTGGACGTAATTATTCCTAATCCGAAATGTTGCGCACAGGCGTGTTTTACTGCTTCTTCGGTCTTTGCCTTGAGAAGCACCTTGCTAAAACTGGAAAAGTTTTCAGCCATTTGTATCGCGCTGGGATTTAACAGGCGGAACGGCAAAGTGCGGGAGAAATTTATCGGCTTCAATTCGGCGGTCGCTTCATTCATTGACATGGCGGCGGCCTTTGTTAGATTCTGCGCTCGTTTTTGGATTTTTCAGCAGTCAACTCAATCGGCAGCAAATTAATTTATGGCCAAAGCATCAAAATCAAATAAATACGTCTACACATGGGGCAATAAAAAAGCGGACGGCGACGGCTCGATGAAGCCGCTGCTCGGCGGCAAGGGTGCGAACCTTGCCGAGATGACGCGCATTGGTCTGCCCGTGCCGCCCGGTTTCACCATCACCACCGAGGTCTGCACTTATTTTTACGCACACAAAAAAACTTATCCGAAGGAACTACGGGCGCAGATGGAAGCCGGCATCGCGAACATGGAAAAAATCATGGGCACAAAGTTCGGCGCGACCAGCGGTATGCCGCTGCTCGCGGCCGTGCGTTCCGGTGCGCGTGATTCCATGCCCGGCATGATGGACACGATTTTGAACCTCGGCTTGAACGACCAGTCCGTGCTCGCCCTGGCAAACGCCACCAGCAACCCGCGGTTTGCGTGGGACTGCTACCGCCGTTTCATCCAGATGTATGGCGACGTCGTGCTGGGCGTGCAAAAAAAAGAGGGCGAAGATCACGAGCCGTTCGAAACGGTCATTCATGAATTTAAACATGAAAAATACCACAAGGACATTGTGGACAGCAACCTCACGGCGGAAGATCAGGCGGAACTCGTCAAACGCTTCAAGAAATTGGTGCTGGAACGCACGGGCAAAAGTTTCCCGAACAATCCGTGGGATCAGTTGCTGGGTGCCGCCGGCGCGGTTTTTGGTTCGTGGATGAATGACCGCGCGATTGTGTACCGCCGCAAATATAACATTCCCGCCGAATGGGGCACGGCCGTCAACGTGCAGGCCATGGTGTTCGGCAACACCGGCGACAAGTCCGGTTCCGGTGTCGCGTTCACACGCAATCCGGCCAACGGCACGAACGAATTTTACGGCGAGTTTCTCATCAACGCGCAGGGCGAAGATGTTGTCGCCGGCGTCCGCACGCCCGAACCCGTGTTGAAGTTGAAGGACCAGATGCCGAAGTCCTATGCGGAGCTGCTCGAAGTGCGGAAGACACTGGAGAAACATTTCAAGGACGTGCAGGACATCGAATTCACGGTGCAGGAAGGCAAGTTGTTTATGCTTCAGACGCGCAACGGCAAGCGCACCGCCGCCGCCGCGCTCAAGTTTGCCGCCGACATGGTGAAGGAAAAATTGATTGATGCCGAGACCGCCGTGTTGCGGAACCCGGCGGACCAGCTCGAACAATTGCTCGCGCCAATCTTCGACCTCGCGGAAGTGAAGAAAGCCGCCGTCATCGCCACGGGTTTGCCGGCGGGTCCCGGCGCGGCGTCCGGCAAAATTTATCTCAATGCCGAGCGCGCCGTCGCGGCGGCGGCGAAAGGCGAAAAAGTGTTGCTTGTCCGCGTCGAAACGTCGCCCGAAGATTTACGCGGCATGATTGCGGCGGAAGGCATCTTGACCGCACGCGGCGGGGTCAGCTCACACGCGGCGCTCGTCGCCCGGCAGATGGGCAAGGTTTGCGTCTGTGGCGCAAGCGGCGTGCATGTGGATTATGACAAGCAGACCGTCACCATCAGCGGCCAGACCTTCAAGGAAGGGGATTTCCTCTCCATTGACGGCACGGCCGGCACGGTTTACGCCGGCGAAGTCAAGACTGCGCCGTCCGAAATCGTTTCCGGTTTGCTGCACGGCGACAGGGCCGCGCAGGCCACCGAGAAGTTCAAGAATTACAACCAGCTCATGAAGTGGTGCTCGCAGTTCACGCGCCTGCAAGTTCGTACTAACGCCGACACGCCGGAGCAGACGCAGAATGCCGTCGCATTCGGCGCGACTGGCATTGGCCTCACGCGCACGGAACACATGTTCTTTGAGGGGAACCGCATTGATGCGATGCGAGAGATGATCCTCGCCGACAACCTTGCCATGCGTGAAGATGCACTCGCGAAATTGCTCCCGTATCAACGTGAAGACTTCTTAGGCATTTTCAAGGCGCTGAAAGGCTTTCCGGCCACCATTCGTTTCCTTGATCCGCCGCTGCATGAGTTCCTGCCCAACACCAAGGAGTCGCAGATGGATCTCGCGCGGAAGCTCAACATTCCCGTTGAAAAAATCATCAACCGGGTTCACGAACTCCACGAGTTCAATCCGATGCTCGGTTTCCGTGGCTGCCGGCTCGGCATCAAGCATCCTGAAATTACGCGGATGCAATCGCGCGCCGTGTTCGAGGCCGCCGCCGATGCGACCAAGCAAGGTTTCAAGGCCAGGCCCGAAATTATGATCCCGCTCGTCGGCTTCAAAAAGGAATTGGACTTGCAGGTCGCCATCGTCCACGAAGTCGCCGCGCAGGTGCAGACGGAAAAGAAGGTGAAGATCGCCTACTCCGTCGGCACGATGATCGAAATTCCGCGCGGCGCACTCACGGCGGACGAGATTGCGCAGACCGCTGAGTTCTTCAGCTTCGGCACGAACGACCTCACGCAGACCTGCCTCGGCATGTCGCGTGACGACTCTGGTTCCTTCCTCGGCGCCTACACCGAGAATGAGATCATTAAGAAAAATCCGTTTGCCTCAATTGACCAGACTGGCGTCGGCCAGCTTATCCAGATCGCGGTCGAGAAGGGCAGCAAGACCCGTCCCGGCATCAAGCTCGGCATCTGCGGCGAACACGGCGGCGACCCAGATTCGGTGAAATTCTGCCACCGCGCCGGTTTGACCTATGTGAGCTGCTCGCCCTATCGCGTGCCGGTTGCCCGGTTGGCGGCGGCGCAGGCGGCGATTGAAGAAAAGCGCAAGGCCAAGGCCGCGAAGAAAAAGTAATTCGCCTTTGAAAATTCAAAGCCGTTCCGGGAAACCGGAGCGGCGTTTTATTTTCTGAAACGCGCCTTGTCTCGTTGTTGAGTTTACTTACAATCGCGGTCATGAGTTTGCTCAAGGTGGCGCAGCTTTCCAAATCGTTTGGCGCAGTTCGCGCCGTTGACTCCGTGAGTTTTGAAGTGCACCCCGGCGAAATCTACGGACTGCTCGGCCCGAACGGCGCGGGCAAGACGACTTCGATTTCCATGATTTCCGGTCTGCTCGAACCTGATGCGGGCGAAGTGTTTGTCGCCGGTGCGTCATTTTGGTCAAACCCGCAGAAGGCAAAGAGCATCATGGGTGTGGTGCCGCAGGAACTCGCGATTTACGAGGAATTGAGCGGACGCGAAAATCTCGAATTCTGGGGCCGCATGGCAGGCTTGAGTCCAAGCGACGCGAAAGCGCGCGCAACTGAACTGCTCGAAGCGCTCATGCTCGCCGACCGCGCGAAGGATGCAGTGAAAAATTATTCCGGCGGCATGAAGCGGCGCATCAATCTCGGCTGCGCGCTGCTACACCGCCCGAAATTGCTCCTGCTCGACGAACCGACGGTGGGCATTGACCCGCAGGCTCGGCTGAACATTTTGGAATTCATCCGCAACCTGCGCGCGACCGGCACGGGGATACTTTACACGACGCATTATCTCGAGGAGGCGGAGTCGCTGTGCCAGCGCATCGGCATCATTGACCACGGGCGCGTGCTGGCCGAGGGCACTTTTGCGGAATTGCAGGAACGGCTCGGCGGCGACCGCGTGTTCGTGCTGGAGGCGGATTTCAAAAATTCATCGCCGGACGCATGGAACGGCTTTAACCAACGCTTTCGCGTGATTCAGAAAACGGAGAAGCAGCTGGTCGTTGCGGCCATCGGAACGCGCGACCCGTCGGATTGCCTGAAAGAGTTGCTGAATCTTCCGGTGCATGTGGAGAACGTCACGCTCAAGCGGCCGAGCTTGAACGACGTTTTCCTACAGCTGACTGGCCGGGAGTTGAGGGAATAAAATGCTGCTCGCCCTCCTCGCCAAAGACCTTCGCCGTACCTGGCGCAATCCGCTGCCATGGCTGATCAACCTTATCGTGCCGCTGGTGATGACAGCGCTCATCGGCTTGGTGTTCGGTGGAAATTCGGGCGGCGGACTGGGCAAGATCCGCTTTGCCGTCGTGAACGAAAATAACAGCCGGTTGAGCCAATTTTTCCGGCACGCCGCCACTTCAATGACCGGGGAAAACTCTTCCGGCATCCAGCTCGATCCCATTTTCACAAATCGCGTGGAAGCCATGCGCCTGATCAACGCCGACCAAATCAGCGCCGTCCTCATCATCCCGACGAATTTTCTGCACGATTATCTGCTCGACAGCCAGCCGGTGAGCCTGCAATTGATTAAGAATCCGGCGGAGTCCGTGCATCCGGCAGTGCTCGAAGAAGGCTTGGGCGTGATTGTCACGGCGATGAACGCGCTCGCGCGCAATTTCCAGTCCGAATTTCCCGCGTGGCAGTCGGTGATTGATGGCAATGGGGATGGAGATTATCATCAGATTGCTGCGCTGGTGGATCGCGCGGGCGACAAGCTCAAGGCGGCGAAAAATTACATTGACCCACCGCTGGTAATCTACACGAAGGAGACACCCGAAGACGAAACCAACCAGGTTGTTTCCACCGGCGGGACGGCGAAGAGCAATTCCAACAACAACATTTTTGCGTATCTGCTGATCGGGCTGTCGGCAATGTTCCTGCTCTTCCTCGCCAGCAATGCGATGAACGACCTCTACCGTGAACTGCGCCAGCGCACGTTCGAACGCTATCAAACGCTGCGCGATTCGCTGGTGCCGTTCCTGGCGAGCAAGGCGATGTTCACGGTGGTCATGCTGTTGTTGTGCGGCGCACTGATGCTCGGCGGCGGCGGTTTGATTTTCCGCATTCATTGGGAACATCCCCTCGCGCTGATGACGCTGACCCTGGGCTACGCTTGTTTTGCCGCGGCCTTTTACGCGGTGCTGGTGGCGCTGATGCCCGACGAACGCCGCTCGGCCGTGTTGAGCAGCCTCGCGGGCTTGGGGCTGGGCTTGGTGGGCGGATGTGCGTTTCCGCCCCAGCAGCTCCCGGCGTTCCTGCGCGAACACATCACGCGGCACCTGCCGAGCTACTGGTTCGCGGACACCATGCGCGACCTCCAATACGGCGGTACGGATGTGGCATGGAGCCTGACGCTGTTGAAACTCGTTGCCACCAGCGCGGTGCTGCTCGTGCTGGCGGCGATGCTGTTCCGGAGAAAATTCAAGGCCGGTCTGCGCGCATGAAACACATCCTCGACATCGGGCACACGGACCTGCGGTTGTTTATGAAACATCGCAGCGCCTACGTCTGGCTGTTCATTGTGCCGCTGGCCTTTGTTTATTTTATTGGCTCCGCCAATCGCGGGGCGGGCGATCCCTTCAACCGCACGCCTCCGGTGCTCATCGAAAACGCGGACACAAACTTTCTCGGCCGGATTTTCCTCGACGAGCTCGCTTCGCAAAAAATGTGGCTGCTCGACCCGACCAACCGCGAGACTGCTGCGCGCGTCATCCGCATCCCGGCTGATTTCACCAGCAAGGTTTTGCGGCAGGAGCAGAGCAAGGTGCAGTTTCTCCGGCGCGACTCGTCAGACGAGGCGGACGCGGCGCTCATCGAAGTGCGGCTTGTGCGGGCGTTGATCGCGATGAACGGGCACATCCTCGAAGCCGCGACAGCGGCCAATTTCAACGGAGTCCTGACCGGGGAAAAATTGCGCGCGGTCATGGCCGAGCCCGACCCGGTTAGTTTGAACGCCAGCTTTGCAGGCCGCAAACCCGTGCCGTCCGGCTTCAGTTTTTCGCTGCCGGGAATTCTCGTGATGTATCTGATGATGAACCTGTTGATCTTCGGCGGCGCGACGGTTTCCGCCGAGCGGCGCAACGGCGTGATCAAGCGGCTGATGGCTTTTCCGGTGACGCACTTCGAGATTGTCACGGGGAAAATCTACGGCCTCATGCTGCTCGGTCTGGTGCAGATTTTATTTTTCCTCGCCGTCGGCAAATTCCTGTTTCACGTCAACCTCGGCGCAAACCTGCCGGCTGTGACGCTGACGCTGCTCCTGTTTGCCTGGGTCGCGGGCTCGCTGGGCGTGCTGATCGGTTCGCTGATCGCCGCGTCCGACCGTGTGAACGGGATCTGCGTGCTGGCCAGCCTGCTGATGGCCGCGATGGGCGGTTGCTGGTGGCCGTTGGAGATCGGCCCGCCCGCGCTCAAGACGATTGCCCTATGCACGCCGACGGGCTGGGCGTTGAAAGCGTTGCACCAGCTCATCAGCTTTGGCAGCGATTTCAGCGCGGTCTTGATTCCGCTGGCGGTGTTGATTGGTTTTGGCGTGGCCGCGAACGTGCTGGCCGCGCGTTATTTTCGGGCTTGAAGATTTGGCACGTGCAGAAAGCGTCACGGGTTCTTTGCCGATTACAAACAAAGTGGAATTTTGGAACGGCTTTTTGCTTGTTTAATTTTTCAACCGGAGTAGAACGGAGCAACCTTAATCAACTTATGAGCGGAATTTTTGTGGGCTGCGTCCTGGGCTTCATCGTCTGGTTCCTGCTGCGTTATCTGGCTGGCGGCCTTTACACGGTCAACCAGAATGAGCGTGCGGTGAAGACGATCTTCGGCCGCGCCGACCGCGTGCCGGACATGACGACATTGAGCGATCCCATCGCGGAATCGCTGACGGAGGATGAAAAGTTGCGCTACATTTATCCGCAGGTGCGGGTGATCCAGCCGGGCGGGCCGTATTTCAAGTGGCCGTGGGAAAAAGTCTATAAACTGTCGGTGGCGACCCAGACGTTGAGCATGGCGCACGACCCGGACGATCCGTCGGCGAACCAGGACGGGCAGGTGCTCGAAGCCGTGACCAAGGATCAATTGAACACCGGTTTGTCTGGGCAGCTGCGTTATCGCGCCTCGGAGCGGAATCTTTACGCCTATCTGTTTGGCGTGAAACATCCCATCAGCCATGTCATGGGATATTTCGTTTCCGTATTGCGCGAGCGCATTGCCAATTTTGAGGCACCGAAAAATCCCGATCCCGAGGCGCTGGTCGTCACGGGAATTTCCATCAACGACCTGCGCAAAAATCTGCGCGACATCAACGAGCACATGGACACGGAATGTCGTTCGTCCGAGGCGCGCTACGGCATCGTCCTGGACGCGTCGCTGATCACGGAGATCAACCCGCCGCCGGAAGTCGAGTCGGCGCTGGCCGCCATCAACACGGCGCACAACCAGGTTTCGTCAGACATCAGCCTCGCGCAGGCGACGGCGGACCAGAAGATCGAACAATCCAAGCGCGCGGTGGAAATCGAAACGCTTAAGGCCGAGGCGGAGGTCGAGCCGTTACGCCAGTTGAACGAGCAGCTGGCGGATTTGAAAAAAGCCGGCGACGGCGCGCTCGAATCCTACATCCGCAACGTGCGGCTCTCACTTTACAGCAAGGCGCAACAAGTCATCATTGAGGAGAAATCATGAACTTCATAGGCTTCACCATCGCTTTCTTTTCCACGCTCGTCGGCTGCACGATTTTCGTGCCGGTGTTTCTTGCCTTCACACGCATGTTCGGCCTTTACACCATCGTGAACGAAGGCAATTGCAAGGTTTACATGCTGTTCGGCAAGGTTGTCGCCGTGTTGAATGAACCGGGCCTGCATTTTCTTTTCGCCAAACTTGGGCCGAAGGCCGTCATCGTCCACTTTCTCGGCAAGTGTTATGAACTGGATCTGCGCCTCGACCAGACGTATCTGCGCAGCCAGCCGGTGAATTCCGAGGAAGGCGCGCCGATGGGCATCGGCATCTGGTATGAGATGTTCATCAACGACCCGATTTCGTATCTGTTCAAGAACGCCGACCCGCGCGGTTCGCTCGCGGCCAACGTCAGCAATTCCACCGTCCGCTGCTTGAGCAACCTGCCGCTCGACAAAATGCTTCAGGACCGTCACTCGATGAGCCAGACCGTGCGCGAGGAGGTCACGCCCAAGTCAAACGAATGGGGTTACAGCCTCGGTTCCGTCTACATCCGCAAGGTGCATTTCCGCGACGCGGACATGATCAAGCAGATCGAGGAAAAAGTTGTGAACCGTTTGCGGCAGGTGACTGCGGCCATCAAGCAGGCCGGCGCGAACCAGGTCAGCATCATCACCAGCACGGCGGAACGGCAGGCGGCCATCGAATTCGCCAAGGCCGCCGCCATGCGTCCGCACATCGTTGGCGAGGCGTTGCAGGAAATCTCGAAGGACAAGGAAGTTGCTGATGCGTTGTTCCAAACGATTGAAACACAGAACATCATTGACAGCCAGGCGGCGATAACACTCATCCCCGCAAATTCCGGAATGCTTGGGCAGCTTGTTGCGGCGAAGGCGGCAAATAATCCGCCGGCGAAATGATTTCTTCGCGGAATTTTCACCTTTGAACTTTTGCCGCGCGACTTTAGCTTGGACGCATGTTTCGTCCGTGCATTGACCTCCACGAAGGCAAAGTAAAGCAAATTGTCGGCGGTTCCCTCGGCGATGCCGGCTTGCGCACGAATTTTGTCTCCGAAAAATCTGCCGCGTGGTTTGCGGAACTTTACAAGCGCGACGGGCTTTTCGGCGGCCACGTCATCATGCTCGGCGCGGGAAATGAAAGCGAAGCCCGGGCCGCGCTCGCCGCGTTCCCCGATGGGCTGCAAATCGGCGGCGGCGTCAACGCGTCGAACGCGCGCGGATGGCTCGATGCCGGTGCATCACACGTCATTGTCACAAGCTGGGTTTTCCGCGAGGGGCGCGTGGATTGGGAACGGCTCAATGATCTCGTCAAGACGCTTGGCAAAGAAAGACTCGTCATAGATTTAAGCTGCCGCAAGCGCAGCGAAGATTATTTCGTCGTCACCGACCGCTGGCAGAAATTCACGGAACTCGCCGTGGATCAAAAAACGCTGGAAAAGTTTTCCGGGTTTTGCGCGGAATTTTTGATCCATGCCGTGGACGTTGAAGGCTTGTGCCGGGGCATTGACCGCGAGCTTGTGGAAAAACTCGGCCAATGGACGCCGATTCCAATGACCTACGCGGGTGGTGCGAATTCTCTCGTTGATTTGGAAACCGTGACAAAACTAGGGCAGGGGAGGGTGAATCTGACCATCGGCTCGGCGCTGGACATTTTCGGTGGCAGCGGTGTGAAATACGAGGACTGCGTAAAATTCAACCGCCGCCAGAAATAAAATCCGGCGGCAGTTGGGTGTTGAGAATTTAAGTTTAAGATTTAACCGGCTCTATTTTTGTCGGTGTAACAAGTTCCTTGCCGTCCTTTTCCTCGATCGTGCCGGTGACGGTCACTTTTTCGGAATCGCCGCCACAGATCGCGCCGTGTGCGGCCTTGCTCGTGTCGTTCTGGACGAGGTAATAATTCACGGTTTTGCCGTCTTGTGTCACTTGAACAACGTTCTGGCAGCTCGTGGTCTCGTGCAGCGTACATTTGGCGCAGACCATGCTGCCCGTGATGGTGATGACTTTGCCCGCATCCTGGGCGGACAGGCTTGACGTACCGAACGCCAGCATCAGGCTGGCGACGACGGCGGCGATCAGTTTGGTTTTATTCATAGGTTGTTTGATTGGTTGAATTTCTTGTTCGTAAGATGAGACAGCTTAACCTGTTTTTGCGTTCATGCAAATCGTCCGTGACCTTGATTTGTCCTGGGCATGGCAAACAGTTCCGCGATGATAAACTGGAATTCCGGCACCAGTTTTTCCGACAAGATTTCACCGCCCGCCAGAATGCCTTTTAACTGCAGCCCGAATTCCGTGCTGTGATAGACTTCCACGTTGTCGTAACGCGGATCCACCATCCACAGGCGCGGCACGCGGGCGCGCTCGTAAACCTCCTTTTTGATCACCGTGTCGGCGTGATGGTCGCCCGTGTGGACAATCTCCACCGCCAGCCAGAGCCGGCCCGTGGCCGTCGCGATGAGCGCGAGGTCGGGGCAAAGGGTGGTGGAATGCGAAACGTGGATTTTTGTGCGCGGCGCGAGCAGTTGCGTGCTGGCGAGGTTGGCCACGCTCGCCGCCATCGCGGCGTGCAGGCGTTCGCAAATCACTTCATGCCGGGGACCGGGCGCGGAACGCGGCAAAGAGGCGCCCTCCAAAATTTCTTCATACGGCAGGCTCATGATTCAGAGAAAGAAAGCATTGATTGGCACGGGCGGCAAGCGGCGTTTTTTCATCAAAACAAGGCTTGCCAATTTCACAGCAACTGATAGTCTCCGCGCTCTTTTGAAATACTTATGTCAGTAAAAATTCGCATGAAGCGCGTCGGGACGAAAAACGCCCCCGTGTTCCGCATTGTCGTGGCCGACGGCCGCAGCCCCCGTGATGGGAAGTTCATCGAGGAGATTGGTACCTATCAACCGTTGAAGCCGGGCGATAACTTTTCGCTCAAATTGGATCGCGCCCAATACTGGATCAGCAAAGGCGCGCAACCGAGCGACACCGTCGCCAGCTTCATCAAGAAACTGGGCAAAGCGGTTCCGGCTACGGCAGCGGCCTAATCAATTTTCCGTGCAATGCAGGAGTTCTTGGAATACGTCGTCAAAGGACTCGTGCAAAATCCCGGCGCGGTGAGCGTCACACCGGTCGAACGCGCGGGCATGACGGTTTATGAATTGCGGCTCGACCCGCAGGATGTGGGTAAGATTATCGGACGGCAGGGCATCACAATCAACGCGATTCGTTCTTTGCTTTTGGCCGGCAGCGCGAAAAAAGGGTTGCGCTGCGCGGTTGAGATTGTCGAAGACAACCTGGCGCGGTGAATTAAAATTTTAAGGCACGGATGAAAATTGACGTGCTCACTTTGTTCCCGGCGATGTTCGCCGGCCCGCTTGATGAAAGCATCGTCAAGCGCGCGCGCGAGGCCAAGTTGCTGGATCTGAAAATCCACAACCTGCGCGACTGGACGCACGACCGGCACAAGATCGTGGATGACCGTCCGTTCGGCGGCGGACCGGGAATGTTGCTGAAAGTCGAGCCGCTTTTTGAGGCGATTGAAAGTTTGCAGCGCGAAAAGACGAAAGTGATTTTGTTGTCGCCGTCGGGGCGGAAGTTTGACCAGTCCATCGCGCGCGAACTGGCGCAGTCGGAAGATTTGCTTTTGGTCTGCGGCAGTTACGAGGGTTTTGACGAGCGCGTGCGTGAAGCGCTGACCGACGACGAATTGTCCATCGGCGATTATGTGCTGACGAACGGCGCGCTGCCCGCGATGGTCGTGATTGACGCGGTCGCGCGGTTGCTGCCCGGAGTTTTGGGCGACGACGAAAGTTCGCGCGACGAATCGTTCAGCCACGGATTGCTGGAATATCCGCAATACACGCGGCCGGCGGAATTTCGCGGGATGAAAGTTCCCGAAGTGTTGCTGTCCGGCAATCACGCCGAGATCGAGAAATGGCGGCGCGAACAGGCGAAGTTGCGGACGGAAAAACAGCGACCGGATTTGTTGAAATAATTTTGGCGGTCATGGTGGCCGTCATGCAAATGACTTATGAACCAGGCATTACAAGAAAAAATTGAATCGGAACAGTATCGCAAAGACGACGCAAAATTCGCCGTCGGCGATTCTGTAAAAGTCCACACAAAGGTTGTCGAAGGCGAAAAGGAACGTATCCAGATTTTCGCGGGCGTCGTCATGGGTCGGCGCGGACACGGCCTGAATGAGACGTTCATCGTGCGCCGCATCAGCTACGGCGAAGGCGTGGAACGCGTGTTCCCGCTGCATTCGCCGCGCGTGGACAAGATTGAAGTTGAGCGCCACGGCCAGGTGCGCCGCGCGAAACTCACTTACCTGCGCAAACGCCTTGGCAAAGGCGCGACGCTGGTGAATGAAAAACAGGAAAAAGCCGCAGCCGCACCGGCGAAGTAATTTTGCGAACAAAATTTCACAAAGGCGGGGCGAAAGCCTCGCCTTTTTTTGTTTGTTGCGCCGCTTGGCTCGACTATGGTTTCTCAAAGATATGCCAATACAATCTTTCAATCGGATTGAGGTCTGGTGAATAAGCGGGCAGGAAGAGGACCAGGGCACCTGCCTGTGTGATCAGCGCCAAGGTTGGATCACTTTTGTGGGGTG
>Ga0302324_100015485_pt1 | contig 15294 bp, 9 predicted proteins | sample Palsa_T0_1_FD_201949 | JGI IMG/M metagenome (GOLD analysis project Ga0302324, IMG submission 201949) | Peat permafrost microbial communities from Stordalen Mire near Abisko, Sweden - Palsa_T0_1 | ecosystem: Environmental > Terrestrial > Soil > Palsa > Peat permafrost | place: Sweden: Abisko...
CCAGAATAAATACGCGCCGCTGCCGGGGCCGCACCCCGCGACAGGAGTCGATGGCGTCTCGAAAGAATGCAAACGACCGCCGGATGATCAGCAGCAGCGCCAGCGTGATGCCGGCGTCGAGGAGAAATACCATGCGCGAAAAACCATTGAAGCGATACAGTCCGGTCAGGACCAGCACCGACATCCCTTCACCGATGAGCGTGGCTGAGCCGAGACGATAGATGTCGCTCGCGGACCCCCGCCACCAGGAGTGCCGAAAGACACGACACATCCACAGACTGAGTACTTTGGTCGCGACGACAATCGGCAAGGAACGCAGCAGCAGGGTCCGGTCGGCGGCGGGAATCCGGCCTGCGAAGCGCAGACCGCAGGCGAGATAGCAGGACAGGGCCATGGCCAGGGGGTCCAGGAAAAAGACGAGCATGTCTCTGGACTGGAGTCGTCTTAAAAAGGCTTTGGTGGCTATGCTGGTGTGCGCCTCGTGTCCGGCTTCCTCGTGAAAAAGATGAATGCCGAAGAGCAGCAGGAAAAAGAACCAGAAAGCGATCAAGCCACGAGTGGCGGCGGATGCGGAATGCCGCGTGAACAGCGCCAGCGCGCCCGATCCTGCCGAAAGCGCATACAGCAACAGGACGGCGGTTCGTTCCTCCAGACCCATGCGGACCAACCGGTGTGAGCTATGGTCGGTGCCGCCCTGCGAGATCGCCTGTCCGCGCAAGCGCCGAGTCACGGAGACGAACAAGGTATCGAAGATTGGGATGGCCAGAACCGTGACCGGCGCCAGAACCAGCGCCGGAACTCCGGCAACGTGCGTTACTTCAAGAATGGAGCTGGCGCCGATGACAAATCCGATGAAGAGGCTGCCGGAATCGCCCATGAAGATGCGCGCGGGACTGAAGTTGAATACCAGAAACCCGGCAAGCGCCCCGCCCGCCAGTGCCACCAGCACCGCCTGATCGCGGTAGCCGCCCAGGGCATAAAAGACCGCCAGGTAGCCCGCCGAGATCAAAGCGATGCCAGCCGACAGGCCGTCCATGTTGTCGAGCAGGTTGAATGCATTCGTTATGCCGACCAGCCACAATACCGAGACAACAATGTTCACGGTCAGGCTTCCCCGCATGGGGTACACGACGCCGGCCGAAACCAGCAGCCCCGCGGCGAACAACTGCCCGGCAAGCTTCGGCGCGGGCTTCAGGTGATAGATGTCATCGACCAGACCGAGAACAAACATCAGGGACGCGAGAAAGATCAGCCACCACAATAAATGGTTGGACCAAGGGATGAATGCGATGCTCAGAGCGGCGAATCCGGCGAACAGCGGCACTCCGCCGAAGCCGGCGGGCGTGCCTTTGTGCCAGCGATCCATGCGCGGGTTGGACACCCAACCGTGCTCACGGCATACCCGGACCGTGAGCCAAACGAGGGGAGCGGTCAGGGCGAAGGCCGACAAGAAGGCGAGCCCGGCCCACCCAATGGTTCCCAGGCGGAATGACTGCAGGAAATGCATGGCGAACACTGTCCTTCGAAACTAATCGGCCTGCATAAGGTTGGCCGCGAGACCGGCCTGCTCTGGCTTCGCCGGGATTGGTTCGACGAGACTGTCGGCGACTGCCTGCACGATTTCGCGGAGGTTCTTGCTGGGAGAGTATCCAATCGCCGCCCGAATCCGGGTCAGGTCCGGAACTCGCCGGAGCATGTCTTCGAAATCCTTTCCGTAGGCTTCTTCATGCGAGATGTGCCGGACCGGCGAACTCGACCCGGTCACGTCCTTGACCAGGGCGGCGAGTTCGTTAATCGTAATTTCCTGGTTGGATCCGATGTTATAGATCGTCCCCACCGCAGGCGGATGTTTCCCCAGCATGATCAGGGCCTGGACGACGTCGCCCACCCAGCCAAAACAGCGGGACTGGGCGCCATCGCCGTGGATGGTGATGGGAGTGCCCGAGAGGGCCTGGCTGACAAACCGGGGCAGGACCATGCCGTAGGTTCCGGTCTGGCGCGGGCCTACCGTATTGAACAGCCGAACCAGCACGACGGGTACGCCGTACTCGCGGTGATAGGCGATGGCAAGAAACTCGTCGATTGCCTTGGAGCAGGCGTAGCTCCAGCGGCCCCGCACGGGCGGCCCAATCACGAGATCATCGTCTTCGTGGAAGGGAATCTTGGCGGATTTGCCGTACACTTCCGAGGTGGAGGTGATCAATACCTTCTTCTTTTTTTTCTTGGCGGCCTCCAGCACCAGTTCCGTAGCTCGAATGTTGGTGTCCAGGGTGCGAACCGGGGAATCCACCACCAGTCGAACCCCCACCGCAGCCGCCAGATGATAAACGATGTCGCATTGGTCAATCAGTTCCGCAAGCAGGCTGCGGTGCATGACGGAATCGATGACATACTCGAATCGCCGGTCACCTTTCAGGTGTTGAATGTTCAGGATGGATCCGGTGGAGAGATCGTCCAGAACGGTCACATGGTTTCCCTGTTGAAGCAGCGCTTCGGCCAGATGAGAGCCGACAAAGCCGGCTCCACCGGTGATCAAAACATGCATGGCAAACCTCCTCTTGATTGAACCGACTTAATTGACCGACGCACCGCGCTAATCACGATTCGAACCTGCTCCGCGACGATGCGGGAAAGCCGGCGCTTTTCCGGGGACTCGGGAGCGTCACGAGAATTGCTTTTCGCGGGCCGAGCTTTCGGCCGGGCTTTCTTGGGCCGGGCGCTCCTCGGCCGAGTCTCGGCTGCGCGGCGATCGCCGGAACCGCGGCCTGCCTCGAAGGGGAAGATTGTCGTCAGAGCGCGCCAGAGAAAGATAAAGAGACTCCAGATCATCGGCCAGGCGCTGACTGGAAAAACGGGCTCTGACAAAATTCCGGCCGGCCTGGCCCATGGTCCGCCGCATCTCGGGATGGTCGGCCAGATACGCCACCGCGCCGGCCAATACTGCTCCGTCCCGGGGGGCAAGAATGCCGTTCGCAAAAACTTCGAAGCCGCCCAGCGGACTCGAGGGACCGGCCATCAGATCGCGCACTCCGCCCACGTCGGTCGAAACAAACGCCCGGCCCGACGCCATGGCTTCCAGCAAGGCGACGGGAGTTCCTTCGTTGATCGAGGTCAATACCACCAGATCTACATCGGCGTAAATGCGATCCAACTGTAGCTGCCACCCAGCCAAGCTGACGGCGCGCCCGAGGGCCTGAGCCTCAATCTGATCCTCACAGTGTTTCCGCAGGTCGCCATCGCCGATGAGAACAAAACGCAGGTCGCGGGAATCGCCGGTCAGATGGCGGGCACAGCTCAGGAACAGATTGGGGTCTTTAATGGCGGTGAGGCGGCCTACCCATCCCACCAGGAAGGTGTCGGTTCCACAAGCCAGCGAACCGCGAAATGCGCCTTCGCGCCCATTGACGGCAAGAAACCGGCCAAGGTCGAATCCCAGGGGAATCACCGAGATCTTTTCGGCAGGGGCGATGCGGTAGAACTGGGCCAGTTCCCGTTTTTGCGAATCACTGACGGCGATGATGCGGTCGGTGTGGCGGGCCAGGAATCGTTCGATCCACAAAAATATTCGCGTGACCCAGGGCGAGAAGTATCCCCGGAAGACGTGGCCGTGAAAGGTGTGTACCCGGACGGGAACTCCGGTTGCCATGGCCGCCAGCCGTCCCAGCGTGCCGGCCTTCGCGGTGTGAGTATGCACGACATCCGGTTTTTCACGATGCAGGATGCGGATTAATTGCCAGAGCGTAGTCAGGTCCTTGAACCAGGAGATCCGGCGGGACATGGCTCCAATCTTGATGGGAATAATATCCCTGGCCAAAGCGATATTCTCCATGCTGCCCTCGCTGACCGGCACCTCACCGGTCAGCAGGATGGAGCGATATCCCCGATGGCGGAAGGCCTCGGTCATCAGGATCGCCTGCAGGGCCGGGCCACCAATGTTCAGACGGGCGATCACTCTGGCGATCGTAAGGTTGTGTTCGGAATTCATTTTTGCGATCCCGCGAAGGTAAGGCAAGCGAGCGAACCGGTTCTCAGGCAGTTGCCAGCATGGAATGGCGAGGTTCCCCCGCGGACTGATGTTCCAGCCAACTCTGAAACATCAGGACGTCCCACAGGTGGTATTGCCAGTTGCCCCGCCCTGCCTGGTGAGCGTCCCACTTTCTGCGGACGGCGGCGGGATCGAAGAATCCCTCCTGCTGCAAGCGCTTCGGATCGAGCAACGCCTCCGCCCAGTGCCGCAGCGAAGTGCGCAGCCATGCGTCCAGCGGAACGCCAAAACCCATCTTTGGCCTTGCAGTGAGCTCTGCCGGAACGTAACGCTGCAGCACCTGGCGAAGAATCCATTTGCCGCCGCTTGGCCTGACTTTCATTTCGAGCGGCAGCCGCCAGGCAAACTCGACTACCCGCGGGTCCAGGTACGGGATGCGGCTTTCCAACCCAAAGGCCATGGTTGCCCGGTCGAGCTTGACCAAAATGTCGTTGGGCAGGTAAGTGACGGTGTCGAGGTACATCGCCTGCAGCGCAAAATCCGGCAGGGCAAGCCATTCGGGTTCGCCGAAGCGCTGTAACGAATCGAAGCCGGTGTCTCGCACGATCCGCTCCCCCGGCAGCCAGTGCGAGACCATCTTCGCGTACATGTCCCGGGGGCTCAGAGCGGAGAGCAAACCCGCAAGCTGATGCATTTTGTAACCCGGATTCCGTTGCCGGAGGCCAGCCGGGACGACGGGACGCAAGAGGCCAAACACGGTTTCCCAATGCTGCGGTTCCAGGCTCGTGATGGCGGCTGCAGCCATGCGCCGAACCGCCTTCGGAGTGCGCTGGAGCCGGTTCCATAAACGGCCGCCGAAGGTATACCGGTTGTATCCGCCGAACCCTTCGTCGCCGCCATCGCCCGACAGGCTCACGGTGATGTGCTGCCGGGCCAGGTGTGAAATCAACAGCGTGGGAAGCTGGGACGAATCGGCAAAGGGCTCGTCATACACCTCGGGCAAACGGCTGACCCAGGCGATGGCTTCAGCCGGAGTCACATACAACTCGGTGTGCTCGGTTCCCAGGCTTCGCGCCACGGCCCGGGCAGCGGGGGCCTCGTCGTAGGCAGCATCCTCGAATCCAATGGTAAACGTGCGGACCGGAGCCGTACTCTGCGCCTGCATGAGGGCGACAACCAGCGAAGAATCGATGCCCCCGGAAAGAAATGCCCCCAGGGGAACGTCGGCGTGCATCCGCAAGCGGACAGCCTCGCGGAGAAGCCCATCGAGTTCAGTGATGGCATCCGCCTCCGAACCCTGGAACGGCCGGGATCGCGCATCTCCCACGCACTCCAGCATCGACCAGAATGTGCTGGTACTGACTTCGCCGTCCCGGCAGCGAAGAATGGTTCCGGGCAGCAGCTTGCGGATGCCGCGGTAGATGGAATGGGGAGCGGGGATGCAGCTGAACTGCAGGTAGCGGGCCAGCGCATCGCGGTCAATTTGCGAATCGAACGCCGGGTGCCGCAGCAAGGCCTGGAGTTCGGAGGCAAACAAAAAGACGCCACCCACCGTGCCATAGTAAAGAGGCTTCTCGCCGAATCGGTCCCGCGCCAGGATGAGCGTACGCTGGCGGCGGTCCCACAGCGCGAAGGCAAACATTCCGTTCATGCGCTGCAGCGCCGGCTCGATTCCCCACTGCTCGAAGGCGGCGAGCATGACTTCGGTATCGGAGTGGCCGCGAAACACCAGCGCGGGATTCGTCTTCCTCAGCTCCCCCCGAATTTCTTCACAGTTATAAGTCTCCCCGTTGTAGGAAATAACAAAGCGGCCATTGCCAGATAGCATCGGCTGGCCTCCAGCCGGGGAAAGATCAAGAATCGAGAGGCGGCGGTGACCGAGAGCAACCCCGGCCTCGGGATCGGCCCACACGCCCTGATCATCCGGGCCGCGGTGCGACAACGCGCCCGCCATCTGCGCGGCGAGGGATTCCAGGCGGTAGCGATCCGTTCTGGCTTTCAGGTCGATCCATCCCGCGATGCCGCACATTACGTCATTTCTCCGGGAAGGAATCGAGTTTTCGCCGATTGAGTGGCTGCATATGGAGAAGAGCGCGCTGGCCCTGATTACAGTTTCTTGGCGGATGCATGCAGGGGCGCAGGCCGCGTAAAATTCCCAATTGATTCCTCGCGGATCGAGTTGCCGGGCAGGCGTTCTGTCAACCCAGCCCATACCCCCCGACCCACGCTTCGCAGACGAGCGAATTTGAGATCGCGAACCAGCACAATCAACGCCAGCTCCAGAAATATCCGATAAACCACCGCCGCATAAAAAAGCGGGCGGTTGCGGGACCGCCGGATGGCGAGAATAAGATTCCGAAAGCCGTAGTAGGTTCTCCAGGCGGGCTTGTCGATGGTGCGGGCAAGCCAGGTTTGTTTGTACTCGTAGTTGTCCGGGTAAATGGCGTCGCGGACGATGACCTGGCGGTAGGCATGGTCGGAGAGCCGCCAGCCGTACTCCAGGTCTTCCCATCCCATCCACATGGCGGACCAGGGGAGAATCCCCTGCCGGGCAGGAGCCGTCGAATAGAGCGCGCCATTGCTGCTGCTCCAGAACACGTCGATCAGCGGACCGCGCGGCGGGGCTTCGACCAGCCTCGCCGGAAGCGGGAGCTCGCGGGTTCCGGTGAGATTAAAGCGCTGGGCCGTGCTCAAGTAACCCAGCGGATACGCCGCACCAAGATTCTCCAGAGGCCGGGCGGCCTTGAGCAGCGCACGAACCACTTCCGGGTCGAAGCTGCCGTCGTGGTTGAGCGCGTAGGCGAAGTCCGCACCCCCTTCGGCCGCGATGCGCAGACGCTCAGACAGATTCGCACCCGAACCCAGATTGTGCGGGTAAGACCGGTAGAGCACGTGGTTCCATCCGCGATCTGCCAGCCGTGACGGAACGGCGCCGGTACCCTGGGAGTCCATTATCAAGATGCGTTCAAATATGTCCTTACTGGAGAATTGCACCTGATCCAGAATTCGGATCACGTCGTCGTCGTTCTGACAGGAAGAAATCACCAGCCAGACCCGGCAGGATCGAGTTTCGGAAGGCGCGGGGACTGCTTTGGCCGATGGCTGAGTCAATCGCCGGGTCAATGGCTGCCCTCCGTGTGAATTCCTTCCTCAGAAACCTGGGACGCCGGGTCCTCTTCGCGTTGGCGGTTTCGAGCGACGACCAGATCCCCGGCGCCGGGGTTGCCGTTCCATGTTCCGCGTCGATTCTGTTGGAATGTGGAGGTCGCCAGCCACTTCAGCAACATGGCGTACGCCTTGACCGTTTCACCGATTTCCCGGACTCCGCCGCGCGTGGTGGCGTAGGCCAGTCGGGAAAACGGCTCGAGGAGCAGAGTCGCGGCCATCAGCCCCGCAGCCGGAGCCCAGGCAAAATGTTTGCGGCAGTAAATGATCCGGCTGCGCAGCGAGTAAAACAGGCGCATCGCTTTGGCCTGATCGGAACAGCCGCCACCTTGGTGAAGGGCGGCTGCCGAAGCCAGGTAGACACTGGTGAACCCGAGTTCGGCCGTCCGCAGAGACAAATCCAGATCCTCCAGATAGACGAAAAAACGCTCGTCGTACCCGCCCAGTTGTTCAAATAGAGGTCTGCGAATCAGCATGAAAGCGCCGATTACGTGATCGACCTGGCGCGTTCCAAGGTGGTTCCAGTTCGTCATGCGATGATCGGGAAAGTGCAGCGGAGAAAGATGAACCAGTCCAAGCGCGGCCGAGATCAAGTGTCCAGGGGTTGGAAAGCGCGCACAGGATCGGCTTACGCCGCCCTCGGGGTGCAGCAGCTGAATGCCCGCAATCCCGACGCCCGCATGTTCCGGCTGTTCCAAATAATGGATGGGCTTGTCCAGGGAATCCTGAAAGAGGGTGCAGTCGGGGTTGAGGAATAACACATACGACGCTTGACTGCCTTGCGCACCCTGATTGCAAGCCGCCGCGAAGCCGCGGTTCGTGTCATTGCGGAGAACCGTGAGCGGCAATTCTCTGGCTTCCAGAGGGCTCGCGGAGCCGTCGGACGAGGCATTGTCTACCACCACAACCCGAAGTAACTCGAATCCATTCCGGGCCGCCAACCGGATTGAGTAAAGGCACTCCTCTAGTTGCGTGCCTGCATTCCAGTTCACGATGATGATGTCGAGAGAAGTCGCCAAGGCGGTCAGCGGTTGGTCGCAGCAATATATTTGGGATAAATCGCCAGGAACGGGAGGAGCAAGAGAGTCCGAAAGTACGTCAAAGACACAAATCCCAGTTCGAAGGCGAGGACCACCAGAAAGAGCGTAAGGGCGTATGAGCGCGACGGACTGTTGTATTGGAGGAACAAGTACAGGCCGCCATAGACCAGGCACAGAAACGGCACGGAACCGCGAAGCATATATTCGAGCGGTCCGGAATCGGCAAAGAACAGAAACGGCGGGTTGGTATAGCCCACCGGCGAGAACGGATGCTCCAGCAGAAAGCTGATCGACCCCTTTAGATCTCCCTGCTTTCCATAGCGCGCCAGCGGGCCGCCTATATCGCTGTTGAGAAGTGCGGCGGCCGCTTGCGGAGCCTCGGCGCGAAATCCATCCGCCTGATCCGCCAGGGTTCCGGCGGCTAAGAATACAGTGGCGCAGAGTCCGGCAAGTCCCAGAACCAGCACCCTCCGGCTTCGCCCCCACATCCAGACCACAATCTGAGTTAAAGCCGCCGCCGCCAGCACTAAAGAAGTGAAAGAAGTGAGAGCCACCAGAAGTCCGACGTAGCAAATTGAAAAGGTCAGTGCGAGACGGCTCCTTGCCACACTGTAGTGTTGCCAATTGAGCCAAAACAGCAGGTAGGCGAAGAAGCCGGCCAGCGAATGTGTCCCGAACGCAAGAACGGGCTTGTGCAACCCGAGCATTGCCGGCAGAAGTTCTTCATAGAACTGAGCGTACCAACGGATGGTGAACTGCCCGATAAAGTCACTCCCGAGAACGATTCCAACTCCCCACACGATATACAAGATGTTGACGATCTTGAAGGTTGCCGCGACGAACGGGCCCGGCCGCATCCGCCGCAAATCCAGCGCATACACGAGCGCCAGCAGGTTGAACTGGGCAAACACGCCCCATCCGAAACGAAAGGTTGTCGAGAACAAGGTGCCAGTGGAGAGAATCATCATCATCGGCAGCGACACCGTGACCAGCACCGAAGTGCGGCATCCGTGCCGCCAATAAAGAACGGCAACTGCGGCCAACAGCACCGATAGAGCGATCCCCAACAGCGCCAAACTATAGCTGCCATGGATCGAGGTGGGAGCGAGGAAACCAAGTCCCAGCACAGTCGCGATCAGGATGTCATCGAGGCTAAACATTTTGCCAGTCATGGCTGCCTTCGAACCGCAATCGGAGTTTGTGCCAGCAGCCACTCCGCCGAACGTCCGATGCTGCGCCGCAGGAGAAATGCCGAACCGCCAAGGACCAGAAGCAGATAGATCGTTTTTGACTCCGGACTGGGCAGAACGATGGCCAGAATCAGCGTCAGTACGGCTCCCACCATAGCGAGAGCGGTTCGCCGAACCACCGGCGCGGATTCCGGAACAATCCTTGCGGACAAGAAAAACAACGCAGCGCCATCCACCGCCATTCGCAGCGTCCAGGCCAGGGCGGTTCCGTCGATCCCCCGAAGCCTGGTTAGTCCCCAGACACTCAAGAGGTAGAAAGGCAATTCGACAAGGTTCAGCTTCCCGGTCAAGTCCGGCCGTCCGATGCCTTGCAGGAATGCAAAGGGGACCGACGCGAGACTGTTCATGAACACGCCGATGCCGATGAACTGCAGGACGCGCGCGCTGTGCTGAGCGAAATCGGCTCCTAACCACAGTTTCAAGCCGTCCTGGGCGAAGACAACGGTGAACAGAGCAATGGGAAAAAGGACCAGCGTCAGGCTCTTTACACTTCGTCCAAAGAGCAAGGATGTATAACCGCGATCGTGCGCGCTGCTGGTCGAAAAGGCGGGAAATACAACGCCCATGAGAGCAGCCGGAATTAATGACAATTTGGTCACGACCTCAAAGGGTGTCACGTAATAGGTTACTGCGGCGATCGACAGCAAGGCGCCAATCAGGAATCGATCGAGCGTGACCATGAGTGGGCTGACGAGGTTGGTGACCGTCATCCAACTCCCAGACCGGAGCAAAGGGCGGACCAAAGAACTGTCCAGCTTGAAACCGCGTCGCAGCGACGGAATTGCGCTCAGGCTCGCCCAGATGAAGCCGCCGCATCCGGCGAAGCGCCCCAGAAAGAGCACCGCTAACACCAGCACGAGGCTGTGGGAAAATGGCAGCACCAATAGAGGGCCGAGAAAGGTAAACACTCCGATCGGAACCCGCAGGATGTTGGTCAGTCCGAAACGCTGGTGCGCTTCAAGCAACCCCCGCAAACCGGCGGTTACGATCACCAGCGGAATGGAAAGCCCCAGAATGTAAAAGGAATGCAGAGTTTCTGCCTGGAGTCCGCCCGGCACCTTTAAGGCGTGCTCTACCAGCCAGGGCGAGAGCAGAATTACCGCCAGGGTCCCCATGATTCCTAGCAGGGTCATCAACAGTAATGAGGTCCACGCCAGGCCAGCCAGATCTGCCTCTTCGTTCTCTTCCTCTTCCCCTTCGGTGGCTCCCAGCTTTCTTGCGACCAGTTGGGTGAGGGCGCGCCCGATGCCAAGGTCGAACACACTGGCGTAGCCGATCAGGGCCCAGGCCAGCGCCAGCACACCAAAACGCTCCTTGCCGAGCGCACGAATCAGGATGGGGATGGAGAAAACTGCGGCCACCATCGGCGCGCCGTTGCCCATCAGATTCCACACCACGTTTCTGGCGAGAAGCCGGCCGTGGAGCAGGGGATGATTCTTGGTGGGGCTATCAGCCATGGGAGATGTTGATATCGGAACTCGGCGCCCTGCCGTGTCGATGGCGCGAAACCCAGGGGATCCTGGCTTTCAGGGTGGCGGCCACCTCCCGGGCAAGAATCTTGCGAGGATCGCACGGGTCCGCGGCATGCCAGGTTGCGGAACCGACAACCCAGGCGATCCCCGCGCAGAACACCAGAAAGCCTCCCAGGGCGGTGATCAGCAACCGCGGCGGGGATGATTTCTTCTCCGCAACCTTTGGCCGATCCAGAACCTTGATGCTGGGCGTCTCTTTGGCTTCCTGAATTTTGGCCAGTTCATACTGCTGGGTCAGCAGTTCGAAGACGGTTTCCTGAATCTTGGCGCGCCGGTAGTAGTCCGCATACTTGACCCCCAGCAACGGCAAGTTGCGCAGGCTGGGATAAGGCATATCGATCGATCGTGCCTCGGGCGATCGTGCGTCCGGCGACGCAGAAGCTGTTGCGGAATCGCCCAAAGAACCCGATTGCGAAGTTGTGTTCCTCGCTCCTCCTAACTTTTCCAGATCTTTGCGAAGCTCGCCGACCCGGGCGTTCAGGGAACGGACTCGGGGATTGTTGTCGGAATAAATCTGGCGCAAGCCTTGCAGCTCGGATTGCGCGACGATCAGTTCTCCGGCGAGGGTTCCGGCCGCGTCCACGGCTGCTTTGCCCACGGTCTGAATGTCGACGGTGCCGCTCTGGCTGGAAAATTGGGCCAGACCGTTGGAAGCGTCGTCGAGTTCGCGTTTGGCGACCACCAGCCGCTCTTCCAGAAACACTCGCTCCCGATGGGCGGACGAGGTGGAGAGCTCGGAGATGAGCGAGTTCAACTGGTCGACGTAGGCCCGGGCCAGGGCTGCGGCGCGTTCCGGGCTGCGATCGGTCACGCTGATGCTGATGATGCCGCTCTTGCGGTCTTCGGAGATCACGGTGCGTTCGTCGAGAGCGGCGCGCGCGTCCTGGCTCAAGCGCACCTCATAGACCTTCTGCAAGTCAAATTGCTCGACCAGGCGGGATTGGGCCGCATCGCTGCGGAGAATGCCGACAAACAGCGCGCCGGTGCTGTTCAAACCCAGCAAGTCGGCGGCCATCGATCCCATCCCCCCGGCGCCTCTTGCGGCCAGAGACTCCATCATGGCAACGCCGGAGTTGGACTGAGAATCAGGAGGCATCAGCTGCGCGGTCGAGGTGTAGGACTTGGGAATCAGGAACGCAAGCAAGCTGGAGAACAGCAGTCCAATTGCGGTGGCGCGAAACAGCAACCGGCGATCCTCCCAGAGCAGGCGGAGCAGGTCGGCCTGCCGGGCGCGCCGGTCCGGCAACGGGATCTCCTCCAGCAACATCCCGTCATGCAGCGGTTCCGGCTTAGAGGCGGTAAGACTCATGGAAAAAGTTCTCGCGAGTTCTCTTTAGTTTCTTTCTCACTTGCTCCGAGCCCGGGGCCAATAGCCCAACTGCAGCGATGCCAGCACATTTCCCTGCCGGTTGGCCGCCAGCAGGGGAATCTGCCAGCTTTCGTACTGCAGCGTGCCGGTCAGTCGAAACCCCGACGGCAACAGAAAATCCGTGTTGACGGCAACATCGTTCTGCGTTCCGCCTTGCGGCAGGAATTGGCGATCGACTTTCCGGTGCCGCAGTTCGATTCCGATTCTTTTGGTCGCGCTCAGCCAGTACGTGCTGTGCAGCGACTCCCCTTGGGCCGCGCGTCCCAGCCAGGTGCCCATCAGTTCGCCGTTATTGGTGTATCCGTTGAGATATTGCGAATTGCCGTAGTAGCAGCCGTTGCAGGTGGGGAAGTTGATTGGACTCGTGGTCCCACCCTCGATTCTCAAGTCAACCTTGGGAAGCTGCGGCAGTCGGGCCAGATACAGCCCGCTCTGAAACGCGGTTTTGTACGGCCGGTCTAGCGGGGAAATCTCATCTTCCTGAAAAGCGTCAACATAGAAGCTGAGCCAATCGCGCACCCACGGGATACGATAGGTGAAATCGAGCGCCGAGCGGCCGTCGCCCAGCGATGATCCGTGCACGTGGATTGCGAGCGCGCTTTCTAACAAGGTCTTAATGGTCAACGGATTCTGCTGTCCCCCGTACAGGGTTGTCTTGGACATGCTGATTTCAAAATTCGGAGTGAACCGGACACTGATCTTGCCGCCACTGAGAAACGGTTGCGAGGCCAGGCTTTGTCCGTACTGTCCGATGAGAGTTGGGTTGAGCGAGCCCTCCAGCGTCGAGTTGTAGAGGAATTGTTGTCCTGCAACCTGGCCGAGAAAGAACTCCATGCGAATATCGCCCAACAGTCCCAGCCCCGAGGGCAGGCGAAAAGGACTGACCCGGCTGATGCGGAACATTTTGTTCAGCGGTGGAGCGTTGTTGGTGGAGAGCATCGCGCCCTGTTCGCCGGGCCCCCACCACAGACTTTGCCTGCCAAAGGAAATCTGCCAATTGGCCAGAGTCATTCCCACATACGCGTCCAGAAGCTGGAAGCGGCTGATCGCTGCGACCGGCATGGCGGGCGGGTCGGGCGGAAGCGTATCCGCGCTGCTTATAAAATCCAGCGCCGCCGGAGACAAGGAAGGTGCCGAGGGCGCCGACTGGTATTCCCCGCGCACGTAAATCACGAACGGACCGGCCGTCGTCCAACCCGAGGCTCCCGACACGCTGTTGAAGCCCTCCTGAAACGGCCTGCCGTAGTCGTTCAAAAACGTTTGCCCGAAATGGAAGTTGTCGGTAAGCGGTTTGCCCGAAATGCCCAGGCTGCGGGTGTAGACCGACTCGACTTGGGAGTGAACATTCGGTGCGCCGTCGGCGTCGTTCTCAAAATCATGGAATTCGCCGTCAAACTCGCGGGCAAGTGCGTCGTAAAGCTGCCGCACCTCCGCCGGACCGTCCGCGTCGGGCTGGCGCTCCGCGGCTTCGCTCAGCAGCCGGACGCACTCCAGCCGAGTCCACGGACGAAGCCCAAGGATCGCGGTCTTGATGTATCCCACGGCGGCGAGGCGTTCCAGCGCCGGATAGATCCAGCTCTCCAGCGGAACATACGGGGAACCCATGGAAGAGGGCCGCTGCATCGCCGGCTCGCTCACGGTTTCGCGGGGCGACTCCCATGCTCCGCCGCCGATTTCGGCGTCATGACGCCGGCTGTAAACGCTTTGCGAGGTTAAGTATCCCAGCAGGCTGCCCACAAAAACGTCCGCCGGAAAATGCTGACGGCTCCGAACCCTCGCCAGGCTGACTGCCGAGGCTGTCCCGTAGGCGAACAGCGACGGCAAAGTGCCGGGATACTCATGCGCAATCACGCCCGCGATCGACCAGGCTACCGCGGCATGTTCGGAGGGAAACGAGGTGCCACCGCTGAAAAAAGACCCGTTGCCGTTGCCCTCAAAGGGTCGCTCGCGTCCCAGCGAGTAGCGCAGAGCCTCGGCCGTCGCCAGACTGTCCAGCGCCGCCTCGCCGGCCAGAAATCCGGTCTCCCGCCAGTGCTCGTTGTGCGCGGGATCGCTGAAGAGATAGAGTCCTGCGCCGGCGCCGATCAGGCTCGCCATCCCCAGGTCGGAAACGGTCTGGTAGTGGTGCAGGGTCGCGGGATTCTGCGAGAGCGACGCACTGTATTGCCGATCGGTGGCGAAAAGAGCGGCGCTAATTCCACCCACAGGCACCAGCCAGGTCGCATCCGATAAGCGAGTTCGAAACGGACTGGTCCAGATATGTTTCTGGTCGTCGATAAAATTCTCCAGGTATGCGGTGAACCCGGTTCCTGCCGCACTTGCGGAAGCATCGCCCTTGTCCGCAACCGGGATCAGCGGGTTCATCTCGCGTGGTGGTTTCGCTGGAGGGGGCGGCATGGGAGCATCCATGAACGGTTGCTTGATTCCGGCTTGCGCCCGGGCGTCCGGTACGGACAGCAGGGCCATCCCCACGGCCAGACACATCGCCTTGAAGGTTGTCTTTTTTCGCAACGCTGTTCCCAAGCCTCGGTGCCCGGCGCTAAGGATGGATATAGGCAACCGTGAGGGCGGCTGAGGACGCAACCTGCGCAGCCTGCAAGAGCGCGGCCCAGTTTCGAGTCGCGATCTTGGGCGCCTTTTCCGGCACCACAATCGAGTCCCCCGGCTTCAACACGGCGCTGAGCGGGTCGCCCAGCCAGAATCCGGAGTTGTTCCGGGAGGAGAGTACAGACCCATCCGCCCGCACCACAAAAACCGCGGACCGGTCCGCGATCTGAGTCAGGCCGCCGGACTGGCTCAAGTACCACTTCGCACTCCTGCCCGGAATGTAGCTGACCGCGGTGGGATTGAAAACCTGACCGCTCACCACCACGTAGTTCGTTCTTTTTGGAATGAGGAGAACATCTCCGTCGCGCAGCGCGACGTCCGCCGGCGTCCTGGCTAGCCGCCGGAT
>Ga0302324_100015486_pt1 | contig 15293 bp, 8 predicted proteins | sample Palsa_T0_1_FD_201949 | JGI IMG/M metagenome (GOLD analysis project Ga0302324, IMG submission 201949) | Peat permafrost microbial communities from Stordalen Mire near Abisko, Sweden - Palsa_T0_1 | ecosystem: Environmental > Terrestrial > Soil > Palsa > Peat permafrost | place: Sweden: Abisko...
TGATTCGCGCGTTGCCCGCTTCCGGCAGCGATGAAGAACGCATACGCTGGTTCCGGAATGACAAGTTCGGCATGTTCATTCACTGGGGCCCATACTCGCTGCTGGCAGGCGAATGGAAGGGACATCGCGTGCCTGTTGGCACGGAAGCCGAGTGGATCATGCAGCGTTTCAACATTCCGGTCAATGAATACCGTGAGATGGCGCACGGCTTCAATCCCATTTACTTCGACGCCGCACGTTGGGCCGGTCTGGCTAAAGCCACCGGGATGAAATACCTGGTGATCACCGCCAAACATCACGATGGCTTCGCCATGTATCACTCGCACGTGAGCGAATACAATATCGTGGACTGGACTCCCTTTAAGCGCGACCCGGTGAAGGAGCTATCGGAAGCTTGCGCTAAGGCCGGCATACGCTTCTGCGTGTACTATTCGCACCGGGAAGACTGGGATGACCCGGATGGCTACGGTAATAACTGGGACTACGACCGGACTAAGAAACACTTCGAACAGTATCTGGAGCATAAGTCCAAGCCGCAGCTTCGCGAGCTACTGACTCAGTATGGGCCTTTGGGCTTGATCTGGTTCGACCGGGGCATGGATACACCGGAACACGCCATGCAGTTCGTTAATCTCGTACGTACCCTGCAGCCGGCTTGTCTGATCAACGGCCGCGTGGGCGGCTACGGAGAGGAGTTGCTGGGCGACTATCAGGATCTGGGTGACAACGGGATGCCCACGGGCGGACTCGAAGAGTATTGGGAAACTCCGCAGACATTGAACACCACCTGGGGATACAGTAAGTTCGATCAGCAGTGGAAGTCACCCGGCAATGTCATTCAGCGCCTGGTCGAGATTGTCAGCAAGGGTGGCAACTATTTGTTGAACATCGGCCCCATGGGCGATGGCACGATACCGGCGCCAAGTGTCGCGACACTGGAGAAGGTCGGCGCGTGGATGCGGCAAAACGGAGAGAGTATCTACGGGACATCGGCCTGCCCTCTACCGGAGTTTCCGTGGGGGCGGTGTACGGTCAAAGGCAGTAAGATCTACTTTCACGTGTTCAGTTGGCCGGGCGATGGAGTGATTCGCATAACGGGCTTGCATAGCGAGGCGGACGGCGCCTATCTACTCACCGAGCCTTCTCGTAAGTTGAAGCTGACGCGCGAGCACGGCGCGATCGGCGTATCGCTACCCGCCACACCCCCGGATGCAATCGACACCGTAGTAGTGATGGAGCTTGCCGCGCCGCCCAAGGTCGATCCTCCCGTTTTAACCCAGGGCAGCGACGCGGCGTTCGAGCTGGATTACCTGGCGGCAGTGACTGCGGGGCGAGCGGTGAAGCGGTTCAATCGCGCCGGGAGCTTCCATATTTCAAAGTGGACCGGCCCCCAGGACTCTGTGACATGGCATCTGCTGGTGAGCCAGGCGGGACGTTATAAGGTAACGATTTGCTATGCGGCCCAAAACGCGTGGGCGAATCGGAAGTATGTCGTGACGTTTGGCAGCCAATCGCTCACCGGAGTAGTCGCGGCGACCGGCGAAGGATATCAGTACAAGACCTTCGACCTCGGCCGTCTGGAAATTCCCAAAGCGGGCGCCTATAGCGTAAGCATCCGGCCGGCGGCTGCTGCCGATCGATATCTGATGTACTTTCAATCGCTGCAGCTAAAACCCGAGGGTGTCACGCTGGATCTGAATTAAGATCAGACCTGCTTGCCGCTTATAACGAAAGCGGAGAAGCGTGCCTTGGCTGGTATAGCTGAAGCTCGCCGCCGCCGGGAATTTTCATGGCGGTCAGGCGGCCGAAGCCGGCATTCGTAATGCCTCCGGTGAACTCCACGCCTTTGCCTTTCAACTCCGCGATGGTGGCTTCCAGGTCGTTGCACATCAGGTAGAGCGTATGGCGGCCATCCTCCGCATCCGAGCTCGTGGGATGAATGCCGAGCTCCGCGGGAGGCAGGGCGAAGATGAGCCAGCCATGTCCGGCGTCGACGGAAGCGAGCCCTATGACATCCCGAAAGAAGGCGCGGACCGCTTCCGCATCTTTGGTATAGATTACGGCATGGACGGCGTTGATCATGCCCGCTTCACCGCAGCCGCACGCCGTCCCAGCTCTTCCTTGCTTACATCTTCGATATGTGTCGCAAGCCACCACGTGTTGCCCGACGCATCCTTCACCCCAGCGCCGCGATCTCCGTAAAACATATCGGCCGGCTCGCTCAGCGACAGGGCGCCGGCCTCCATGGCGCGGCGATAAGCCGTGTCTACATCGCTGACGTAGAGGTAAAGCGCGCCCGGGTTAGCCTTGGTTGGATCGGGTGGCTCACCCATCATGACGATCGAGTCGCCTATCTTCACCTCGGCATGATGCACGGTGCCATCCGGGCGCTGCATTCGTTCGATTTCGACAGCGTCAAATGCCAGTTTCAAGAAGTCGATCAGTCTGGCCACGGCCGGGACTGTGAGATACGGAGTGATCGTATGATAACCATCCGGTATGGGTTTTACTTTGTTCGCCATAAATTCTCCTGGGCACCATTCTGCCGCAAAATCAGCTTGCCGTATTGTAAAAAATTGAACCCTGTCGAGCCCTCGGCGCCATGCTCCAGAGCCGGTCCCAGGAACGTTCTTTGTCCCACATGGGGGTGGGCTCGAAGAAGCCGGTGCCAGGCAGCAGGTGCTGCCGCACCACATCTTCGTTGAGCGTGATGCCGAGTCCGGGCTTGTCTGGAACCGCGATGAAGCCTTTATCGATAATAGGTTTGGGAATGCCTTCCACAAGGTCCTGCCACCAGGGCACATCCAGCGAGTGATTTTCGCACGCGAGGAAATTTTCGGTGGCCGCCGCGCAGTGCACGCTTGCCAGGGCGCCGATGGGAAGTCCCGCATAATGCATCGCCATCGGCACGCCGTACTCCATGGCAGCGTCGCCAATCTTATGCGTTTCGAGGATTCCGCCCGATGTCGAGATATCCGGATGAATCTTGTTGACGGCGCGCTTCTCGCACAGATTGATAAAACCTTCCTTCAAGTAGATGTCTTCACCAGTCAGTATGGGAGTGGGACTCTCCGCCGTGATGTGTTGCAACATGCCGGTGTACTGCCAGGGCACTACATCTTCCATCCAGGAGAGATTGTACTTTTCATAAGCCTTCCCCAGGCGAATGATGGAATTCACGCCGAGATGGCCGAGGTGGTCCATCGAGAGCGGAATCTCCATGCCCACCGCCTCGCGGGCCGCGGCCACGTACTCGCATAGCTTGCCGATTCCTTTGTCGGTAACCTCGGCAGCCAGGAAGAGATGCGGGAGAGAAGTTTCCTCCCAGCGATTCAAGCCGGAGGGACGCGTCAGGGTGCCGGGGATATCTTCCACCATGATGACCCCGAGATCCATCTTCAGCCAGGTCAGGCCCATTTCTTCCTTGCGGGCTTTCAGCCGCGCGGCGTATTCCTTGATGTCTTTGGATTCCTCGGTGTCGGCATAAATGCGAACCTTGTCGCGAAATTTCCCGCCAAGCATCTGGTAGATCGGTACCCCATACACCTTGCCCGCGATGTCCCAAAGCGCTTCTTCGACGGCGACTACACCACCGGCCTGCCGGCCGTGACCACCGAATTGCTTGATCTTTTCGAAGATGTAAGTGATGCGTAGCGGGTTCTCGCCTACTACGCGGCTCTTCAGAAACAGCGCATAAGTGGCGCTGGCTCCGTCGCGAACTTCGCCCAGCCCGTAGACTCCCTGGTTGGTATCGAGCCGTACGATGGTGCAGGGGCTCGGCCCGGGTTTCCGCACGGTGGCCACACGCAGGTCCGTAATCCGGAGAGTAGACGGACTCGAATTGGTGTTGACATTCTGAAAGGGTGGCTCCGGAGCAGCGCCAGCCCGTCCTCCCAGTAACGCTCCGCCCAACATGGCAGCCGATGTCCGTAGAGCCGCTCGCCGGCTCATGCCCGCTCGATTGTACTTAGGCATCCATTCCATTCCTTCCTTCGGCAATTATTATAATTCCAGGCCAACAGGCCTCGCCGGTTGCCCGGCGTAGAAACCAAACCTTCGCCGGTTCGTAATCATAAAGCAGCAATTGCGGTGCTATGAATATGGAATGGGGTTGAAACCAATAATGGTTCGCTTTGTTTTAGCGCTGGGTTGCTGGTCAATCGCACCCGCGCAGTCCGTGGAAGCCGGACGTGGGCCGCGCGCGATCAGCGTCATCATCATTGGCGTGGACGGGCTGAGCGTGGACGGGGTTTCCACCGCGCGCGTACCAAGATTGAAGGATCTCATCTCGCGTTCCGCATGGACGCTCGAGGCGCGTGGAGTTATGCCGACGCTAAGCAGCCCGAACTGGGCATCGGCGATAAACGGCGCGGGACCTGAACAGCACGGCATCACCTCTAACGGCTGGTTACGCCACCTGGTCGAATTTCAACCGTCCTGCAGCGGGGAAGATGGTAAATTCCCTACGATCTTCGGAGTGCTTCGTTCGCAGTCTCCGGCGAGCCGGATCGCCGTATTCCACGATTGGCGGGGCTTTGCCGATTTGCTGGAGCAGCGGGCCCCCGACGTTATGCGCCACGAACCGGGCGCGGCCCGAACGACGGAGGCGGCCATAGGGTACTGGAAGGAGAGCCGGCCGGCCCTGATGTTCGTTCATCTCGACAACGTCGACCACGCCGGACATTCACACGGGTGGTACAGCAACGATTACTACAAGGCCGTCGAAGCCGCTGATGGATACATCGGCCAGGTTATCGACATGGTGGACAGTCTGGAGGCGCGCGGTTCTACATTCATCCTGGTCACTTCGGATCATGGTGGAACCTCGCACGGCCACGGCAAAAACTCACTCGCCGAGATTCAAATACCCTGGATTCTCGCCGGTCCTGGTGTGACTCGCGGACAGATTACCGCCCCGGTCAACACCTTCGACACAGCCCTCACCGTGGCCTGGATTTTCCATCTGGAACCCCCGCCATGTTGGATCGGCCGCCCCGTACTGGCGGCGTTTCAACCGTCGACTATTCTCGCTCACGCGGGAGCACCTGCGGCGCCCTATCCTATTCTTACGCGAGCAGCCCGCGCAGCAAGCGAGCATTGTCCGTCTGACGCAACTTACGAAGGGCCTTGAGCTCGATGCGGCGCTCCCGCTCGCGAGTCACGGCCAGTCCACGGCCAATCTCCTCGAGAGTGTACGCCCGCGCATCCCAGCCCGAAGCGCATGCGCAACACTTATTCTTCTTTGGGAATCAGTACATTTACCGGCATGCGTATGGTTCGGGACTGCTCGCTGAGGGCTCGCGTGACAGCCTGCATGATCCAACAGATCGCATAAGTGGAGAACTTCTATCCACGCCGATAATCGAACTTGTCCGCCGCCCGCATTCCGCCTTAACCTGTTGGATTTCCTGTTCCCCACGTCTGATCCTGCTCAATGTGGAGCGCAACTCCGCATGGAGGCCCCGGACCTGGTCCTCCGATCCCGACGATATCGACGCCGTTGGCGGTCCGCCGCGTGGAGCGCGGAAGATTGCGCCGTGCGCGTGCTCTCAGCCTCTCAACCCTGGTACGACAGCGAGTGATCGGGTGACTCGCACAGCTCAGCGCCGGCACGATCGACCCGAATGATCCGCTTCTTGTGCACGAGTGAGGAGAGGAGTCGCACCAATCTCGCGGAAGTAGCGCCGTACTGAGTCATCGGTCTGGGAGCGAGCAGGTGATTCGAAAAGCTCGGTTACGTTCATCCGCAATTCGCTTTAGCAAGTCAGGGGCCATTCGAAAGGGATTGGCAACAAGGGCCACACGTTCTTGTCGCCGCCCGAATGGTTAGCTGACCTGAGGCGCCTGCATCAAACCGCCTATCATATGGGCACGGCTTCCCTATGAAGTAACATTTTCAATTTGCCAGAACCCGCCTGCGATTTTCCCCCGCTGAGTGCACCATTAATTATCGGTTCATTCGACCCCCAAACACAGGTGCTATTAAGCGCCTGGCAAACGCCCAAGATCCTTCTGGATCTTGTGATTCCGCATAGGCGAATCCTGCGCCCCCTCTTGCAACACGGGGAAACCTCTCGTCGTCCGCTAAGTCGCGCCGTTCTAATTCCGGCAACGGACTCGTGGCGGGCGCAAAGAAAGGACGTTTACAATGCTGAAAATTTTGTCCGTGATTGTTTGTTCCGTTCCAGTGCTTTGCGCTCTGACGCCGCGGCACACTGATATCGCTCCGGGCTCAATCACTGACCTTTACGACCAAATGGCGTCGCTATGCGCTCCGGCTTCGACCGGACTGCCTGCCCTGCCGCCCGGAGTCGTGCAACCGGCGCGGCCACGCTGCACAGTGCCGGTATATCCGGTGGTGACCGGGACCAGTTGGGCAGTCCACGCCGGAGACAACTTACAGACTGTGCTGAACGGGGTGGCGTGCGGCGATGAAGTCGTCATCGATGCGGGCGCGTTATTCACCGGCAACTACACCGCGCCTTACATCCATTGTCCGACCACGCCGGTCCTGGTGCGGTCGGCCGCTATTGCCTCGCTGCCGCCCGGCGTGCAAGTCCAGCAATCGCAGGCGAGCCTCATGCCGACGATTAGTACGCCCAACAACACAGGCGTGCTGGTATTCGCGCAGGGCTCCTCCGGCTGGTATTTCGCAGGGATCAACTTTACGGTTGCCCAAGGCGTACAGGGCCTTTGGAATCTCATCCCGCTGAGCGTGAACGCGACGGCTGTTTCGCAACTGCCGGCGAACATCACTTTCGACCGGGTATTGGTGCACGGCAACGATCAGATGTGTGTCCGCGGCTTTCTTGCCGACGCGGTGAATTTTGCCCTCATCAACAGCCAGGTCTATGACTTCATCGATACCGTTCAAGATACCCAGGCGGTGCTGGCCTACAACTCACCCGGGCCCTTTCTGATAGCCAACAACTATCTGGAAGCTACCGGAGAAAACATCATGTTCGGCGGCGGCGGAACTCCCACCATCGCCGGAAACATTCCGAGTGACATCACCGTGCGCTTGAACAATCTCAACAAGCTGGCTTCCTGGTATCATCAGCCCGCTCCGTGCGATGGCGCCGGCCAGCCCACCTGCTATGACGTCAAGAACAACTTCGAGTGTAAGGACTGCCAGCGATTGCTGGTGGATTCCAATGTCATGAGCTACGCCGTGGTGCAGGGTCAGGGAGAGTGCGCCATTATCAACATCTTCTCCGGCTTCTCTGCATTCGACGTGACCTTCTCTAACAATCTGTGCCAGAATGCGGGCGGCGGAATCTCCATAAACGGATTCGCAACCACTTCCACCGCGCGCGTTCTCCTGCGCAATAACCTGATGCAGGGCATCTCACCAAGGTGGGGAAATACGGAGGGCGGTTGCCTGGAGCTTGCCGGCCCAAGTCTTAACGTCACCATCGACCACAATACCTGCGTTAATACCGGAACGGCTGGTGTGGCGCATGCGATCTTTGTCGGAGACAATCCCCCCAGCACCAATTTCGGATTCAGCTATACCAATAACATCGCCGGAGGACCGATCGAGGCGGACGGCGACAATCCGTTGATGGCCCTTGAGGATTTCCCCAAGGGATCGAATCTCTCCTACGATGTGTTCGTCGGGGACGTGTGGCCGCAAGGCTGCGTCGGTTGCATACCGGCGGGAGACCCTTACCCGGCGGCCAACCATTTCTTCGAAGCTACATCGACGGCCACGCCTAAAGGCAACCCAGGCCCATGCAACTATCCCGCTGGAGTCAGCTACGCATGCGCATTCTTGGACTGGTCCCTCGTGGGGTTCGTTGACTTCGCCGCTGCTAACTACGAGCTGTCGCCCACCAGCCCGTACTACAATGCAGGCAGCGACGGCGCGGATATCGGCGCAAACGTCGAAGCGTTGATGGCTGCCACAGCGGGCGTCGCGCTGGTTATTGGAGGTCCGTCGGCCGGCGAGATACACTGATCCAGATGCGAATCAGTGCATGGTCGTCGATCGGATTGGTGGGCGGCTGTCCATCGCGTCGAGGTCGAAACCGATTACCTCAGTTGCCAGCATGATTCTGGTGGAAGAGGGCAAGCTCGATATCGGCGCGCCGGTGGCGCAGTAAGACCTGCTGCGTCACACTTCGGGACTTACTTACGGCTTCTTCGGCAGCTCCGCGGTCGACGAACTCTACAGAAAGAGTAACTTCCTTGCGAGCAAGTCACTCGCCGGGATGGTCACTACCACTGCCGGCTTGCCGCTCGCGCACCAGCCGGGCGAATTCTGGGAATATAGCGTATCGACCAACGTTCTGGGCCGTATCGTCGAGATCGTGAGCGGCATGGATCTCGACCGCTTTATCGCCGAGCGCGCTTACCGGTCCGCTCCAGATGACCGACACCGGCTTCTACCTGAATGCGGCGCAAGCAGGCCGGCTGGCCATTCCTGATTCGGCGACCCCCATGAGTGGCGCTAATCCGACCGCCAGGCCGGCCGTTTTATCGGGCGGCGGGAGCAGCTCCGCCTTCGACTGAGCGGCATACCGCGGTTGCGACGCTGATAGACGCGTTCGGACCCACGCCGGAGATGGGCACCAGCTTCGGCCTGGGCTTCGCAGTGCGCACGGAGCCGGGACGAAATCCCGTTCCCGGATCAGCCGGCGACTTCTCGTGGGCCGGCATCATGGGCACATACTTCTGGGTCGATCCACTGGAGAAATCCTCACGAACGACGGCTGGCCGAAGTCCTCTGGGAGCGTCGACAAAGGCGTCCGGTGGCAGATCTTACAGACGAGGGCGGACTGCCGCCGCTGAGGCCGGAGGATCAGGGCAGGCACCTATCGCTAGCCGAAATTCTGCGACTTCAGGCGCGAGCGGACACGAATCGCTGGCTCCTCATGACGGATGACCAGCCACACAAACTATGGTGAGGCGGAATCTGGCTCGGCGATTGGAACGACTGGAAGGCCGCGTACCGGCGGCAAGCGGACCGCCCCTCGTCGTGCTCGTCCAAGGCGTCGATACGGAGGCAGCGTCGTCCGGACGATCGAGTTGATCATACCTCGGGGCCCGCGGGCGCAGCAGAGCACGGCCAGCGCTGTCGCACGGAGTGCCGCCAGGCAATGACGGATGAGCAGTAGCGCATGCGCGGGATCGAACGGAGACTGAGCAAACTGGAAGGTCGATGCGCCCGCGGCGGGACTAGTATACAACTCGTCGTGATGCAGGCGGGCGCGGAGTTTTCGCTCAGAACCGGCAGGTGTGTCGAGATTCTTCGCCAATGTGGTTTCTTACGGTGGATGGGTAACGCCGCGTCGCTTGCTCCGAGAGCCACTTAGCAAGACATGAAGCAAGAAACGCCCGACGAACTCGGCGCTGTGCCTTCTCGGCCTCAAGGGTCCGTTGCGAACTTCGGTAGATTGTTCAATATCAATAGTCTGGGTGCCAGATTTAATCTTCGCTGATCAGTAGATGAATCCAGGTAGAACTATTCGCGGCTGACGAACACCGACACCTATGCGTGGTTGGCGACCGTGATTGAATGGCGAGTTAAGCTACTTCCTCGCTAGCCGTCTCAGCAGCCGTTCGCGTATTGTTGCACCCTGTGACGGGCTAAATGCTAGTGGTGCCGTCGCCGCGCGCTGATAGTCGGACTTGCTCCAGCGGGCCTTCATGATCCCATCAGGAGCGTGTTTCGTCGTTCCCAGCAGCACGTGTCCAATCTCATGAGCCATCGCGTGGCCAAGCAACGCCGACACGCTGATCAGACCGGACTGGCCCAGCGGCTCGATGCGGTCATAGAAAACCGTTGCATGCGCGCCCGCTTTGGCAGCCGGAAATGCATATCCCAATACCCCTGGAAGGGCGAGAGCGGGGAAGTCCCGCACAATTCTCACGACTAGATAATTCCGAGTATCCCGCTCTTGCTTCAAAACTGTGATACCACTGGTCTGGTCACTAGAATGAGCTTCCAGTGAGTCGGCGGAACCGCGTTGCCAGACGACCTCTACGCCTGCGGTCGCGAGGATCCGGGCGGCTTCGCTCTCTGCCTCGGCGAGCGTTTCGGGAGAAATATTCGCCAAGTCGTAAAGGTGGATGACGAGACGCAACGAGGGGGCCGCCGCAGGTTGCGTTGCCTGTTCTGCCTTCATGTTCCCATTGGGCCGGTAACCGGGGCCGATCAACAGGTGTCCGAACTCGTGCACGATCGTGTAACCCAGCTGCTGGTCGCTGTCCATGATTGGATCTAGAGACTTTGCCGTCATGAAGGGCCCGCCAGCGAATGCCGACACCGTCGAAAGCAGTACGCAGTTCAACCGTCCGCCCATCATTTCCCGTCCTTCTGGCCCGCACCGCAACTTAGTGCGATGCCCGACGTTATCCCTGCAGAGCCGCTCTAATTCGGGCAGTGACACAACCCTTTGGAAGAATTCGTGGAACCGAGCAGACCCGAGAGTATGACTGAGCTATTGCTTCACGAGAGGGCCGGATATCAGGAGTTTCTGCACCGGTTAGTCCCCCTGGTCGAAGGCGAGTTGCGGCGCATCGCCTATCGCTTCATGCGTATGGCCGCACGGCCACACTGTGCGGAGACGCCGCTGGTCAACTAGGCTTACCTCAATGTGGTGGACCAGGCAGACTTGCTATGTTGTCCAAAGAGAACCGTCTAACACACGGCCTACAGTAACTGGAGAATTCAACCATCGAATTAGTGGTTTCTCTTCGGATAGCAGTGGCCTTGCCCGAGCGATGTGCGAGAGCCAAGCATCCTGAAGCTGTTAGGAGCACCTGCGCAATCGTGCGCGAAAGACCGTGACTCACGTGGTTATATCCGTCACTCGCATACCCTTTATCTAGGTTCCCCTGATCGCTTCCGACGGATCGATGTCACTGGCGTAGGTGTCTTGGTACAAGCCTGCGTCGACGCTGGGAACATTCAATCTCGTGAAGGCGCCGCTGGGACTGAGCAGCTAGCCAAGTGCCTTGGCCCGGGGCGGTGCCAGAGCATGGCACACCAAAGGTGGCTAATACAGTCCTAACGTGAACACGGCTAAAAGGAGGGCGCACGCTACCTTCCATGCGACATTGGACCTGAGCAGGGCGATTCGTCGTAAGGTGGTTCCTCCGTATTGACTCACACGTTGATCTCACGAAGCGAGGGTTCTGTGGGTATTCACGCTTCTCATGTAGCGGTTCAAGCCATGCTTTCCGGTACTCATTCCAAGAGCCGGTAGACTCATCTGCATGTATTTCGCTTTTTTTCATCTCAACCTCCAGCCGCAATGAATCGGGCTTGAGCGCGATTATGAGATTTACCGCCTGTCCTATCAATGCGCCGAGGGTAACCACTGAGTAACATGCGGGTAAACGTGTAGGTCTCTAAAAACGCGACACTTGCTGGCGCGTGCCCGCCGTGATAGACTCAGCGAATCATTAACCGTGGCTGATCTGTCTTCCCTGCGGACGCGCCAATATCGTTTCGGAGCCTTCGATCTGGATGTTCGGGCCGGCGAATTGCGCAAGCATGGTATCCGTCTTCGTCTGCGCGAGCAGGCCTTCCAGTTCCTGCTCTTGTTGCTGGAACACCCCGGTGAGATCGTCCTGCGAGAGGAGATACGCGATAGGCTTTGGCCGAATAAGACCGTGGTCGAATTCGACCACGGCATCAATACGGCGATCCGGAGATTGCGCGATGTCCTCGGGGAATCGGCTGAAAAGCCGCGCTATATCGAAACAGTGGCGCGCCGCGGCTACCGATTTATCTATCCTGTGCAAAGCTCATTCGAAACGCCAGACCAGGCTGCTTCGCCCCTATCGGCTGAACGCGATGGAGACCTTACGGGCAAGATTGTTTCTCGCTACCGAATCCTCGGTGTCCTCGGGCGCGGCGGTATGGGTGTTGTCTATAAGGCGGAAGACATCCGCTTGGGCAGGACGGTTGCCCTCAAGTTCCTGCCCGGCAAACTCTCCAATGACATGCCGGCACTGGAGCGGTTTCAGCGGGAAGCGCGCGCGGCAACCGCGCTGAATCATCCGAACATCTGTACTCTGTACGATGTCGGCGAGTTCGATGGCCGGCCGTTCCTCGCGATGGAGTATCTGGAAGGGCAAACACTGCGTGATCGTATCGGGGGGAAGCCGGTCAAGCTGAATGAGTTGCTCGACCTTGCGATTCAGATTGCGGACGGGTTGGACGCTGCACACTCTAAAGGAATCACCCACCGCGACATCAAGCCGAGCAATATCTTCATCACCCAGCGAGCCCACGCCAAGATCCTCGACTTCGGCCTGGCTCAACTGGGTGCGCCGGACGGGCTGGAGGAGCCTCTCACAAAGCCGGGTGCCGCTATGGGCACGGTCGGCTATATGTCTCCGGAGCAGACGCTTGGAAAACCGTCGGATGCGCGGACCGACCTGTTCTCCTTCGGGCTGGTGCTTTACGAAATGGCTACGGGCACACGTCTCGTTCCTGGGGCTCGGCTGAGTGCGGAACTGCCGCCGGAACTGGAGCGCATCATATCCAAATGCTTGGAGATCGACCGTGAACTGCGCTACCAGCACGCCTCCGAGATTCGAACCGACCTAAGGCGCTTGAAGCGGGACAGTGATTCGGGGCTGGTTACAACCGGTGCGAAGCCCGGGACCACGACGGATATCCCCAAACCGCGCAGCACGATCCGAAAATGGCTGGGCGCCGCTCTTGCTCTCGCGATCTGTTTAGCCGGCGGCATGGTTTGGAAGTCTTACCGCCCTTCCACGCCGGCAGTCTGGATCGCGAACCGCTTGGGTGGACCTTACGCGGCATTCGGCCCGCGCATTTCGCCGGATGGCCAATTGCTCGCGTTCATCGTCGTGGTCAATCAGCAGGCGCAACTCGCCGTAATGAAATCCGACGGAACCAGTTGGACGGTGCTGACGACTCAAAAGGATGCCGGCGCCGTTTCAGAGATCGCCTGGGCTCCGGACGGTTCCAAACTCTACTTTTCCCGTGGCTTCGACCCGCTGGGAGGTGTCTACTCGATCCCGGTGCTCGGCGGCGAGCCACGACTGCTTCGGCAGAACGCTGAGGGAGGCTATCCGGTTGCTGACGGCAGTTTGATCATTGGCGTTATGTCGAGGAGGAACGGAGCTCTTCAGTTGGTCCGCTTCTGGCCGGAAACGGGACGCGAGGAACCGCTGCCCGCATTTCTTTATGGCAGTCCGGAGCTTTCGGTCACAGTGTTTCCTGGGGGGAAAGAGATCGCCTTTTTCGGCTACGGTTCCTTGCCCGATCATGTTACTGGAGGCCTGTATGCCCTGGACCTGAATTCCAAAAGAGTGCGCCCGCTGGGAGGCATGTGGCCCTGGCCCGGCTACGACAATCCCAAAGGACCCTTGAGCGCCACGGCGGACGGCAAATCGGTGATTACTCTCGCAAACGTCGAGGATGTCGTTCAGGTAGTAAAGATACCGTGGGATGGCGAGCCTCGCCGCGAGGTACTCTTTTCGCTCCCAGTAACCTCTTCGATCCTGGCCCTCAGTTCGGGCGCGGATGGCTCGATCTACATAGACGCCCTGTCTCATCGCTGCATGCTGCTTCAGTTTTCACCGGCCGGCGGCGATCCTGAAGAAAATCTCCTTTCGGGTTACGAAGTACCAATCATAGGGTCACTGCCGGGCGGCGAGATTCTCTTCCCCGTGCTCAGCGGGGGAAATACGCATCTGTTGGCTGGACTGCCGGGCGCCGAGGCTCAGCCTTTTCTACAAACTGTCGAGCAAAGCAACGGCCCGTTCGCCGCGTCAGCCAGCGGCAGCGTCGTGTTCAGGTTGGGTGCGCCGCCCCGGCAGCAGGTTGCCATCGCCTCGGTGCGCGAAGGGCGTATCCTGAAGCGCTTCTCCATCACGGGCGCCGACGTGCAGAGCCTCGCGAGCCTCGCCCTTTCGCCCGATGGCCAAACACTTTACTACGCGGTCCGCGGAGCTGTTTGGAGGTTGCCGGTCAGCGAGGCCGAGCCTCCGCGCCGCATCGTTGAAGGCGATGACATAGCCACCGATCCGGCGGGCCGCTTCCTTTACGTGATGCAACAACGGGGCAAAGATACGAGACTTGTGCGAGTCGCTGTGGACGGAGGCGCTGCGGAGCCGCTCCCCATTCGGGAGGGCGTCCATTTTACACGTAATCTCCTGCCCGCCGACGCGGTGGACACAAGAGGCCGCGTTCTCTTTGGTACGTCTTCAGTAAGCTCCTTTTACTACGGCGCGGCTCTTTTTGATCCAGCCCGGAAATCCGTTACCCCCGTACCCGTTCGCTTTGAAGGCGATCTGTGGAGTCCCATCTGGACCCCGCGGGGTCGCATCGCCGCCGTTGGCGCTCGATGGGATAGTTCCATTTGGCGCTATCATCCGGCGAAGGAACGTTGATGCATGCCACTGCGGCGCCCATGCCAACTGGAACCGTGGGTATGCACCTAGAGCGGGTAGACTAGGGAGAAGTACACGCGCTGCAGTCCTTATGGCTCCAAAGAAACCAGACCGAACTCTCCTGAGCAACTCAGGCTCTCCAAACCTAAATGCATCGCCAACACCGCTACCGATATTCACTCATAACGCAAAAGGCGGCACGCGGTTCAGAGCACTCACGATTGCCGCTGAACTTTTTCCGAGTGTGCGACTGCACGACTCTGGTAACCGTGCTGATGATGCAGGTTCCGCAGGCGATCAATGTCCCCTACTGGCGTCAGACCCGCACGCTGGTCTACCAGGCGCTAATGAACTAACTGGGGCCGGCCGGCCCATCTCCACGACCACATCAGAAACGATGTGGAAGTCAGATCAATGGCAGGCTCAGTGGTGCTGTATGACTGCACATTGTCTTTGTAGACTGCCGGGTCCGACGCATTGTACGGTCCATCATTGCCGTTGAATATTTTGAAGCTATCGGTGCCGTTCCCCGGGCATCCGATCATGCCGTCGAGAGTGCCGGACGTGGCTGCGTATGACGGTCCTTCGGATGCCGCTCCCCATAGGACAGGCACACCGCCAGAGGTGCCATCCAACGCTCCGGCCAGGTTGGCGACCTGGTGCTGGATACAGTTGGGAAAGGTAGCCGAGCCGTCGCCCACGATGAAGGACGATCCCCACGGATTGGCGCCCAAAATATTGGCCAGCCATCTTCTTGAGTAAGTGTCGTACTCATGCAAACCGGTCAAGTAATAGGCTTCGCTGGCCATCACCGAGAGACCGGCGCCGTGCGATGTTGTGTCGCTGTTCCAGGCGTCGCCGAAGCCCCAGGCATCATTGTTGGCTTGGCCGATGGCAAGGCCTACTTGATTGAG
>Ga0302324_100015489_pt1 | contig 15292 bp, 11 predicted proteins | sample Palsa_T0_1_FD_201949 | JGI IMG/M metagenome (GOLD analysis project Ga0302324, IMG submission 201949) | Peat permafrost microbial communities from Stordalen Mire near Abisko, Sweden - Palsa_T0_1 | ecosystem: Environmental > Terrestrial > Soil > Palsa > Peat permafrost | place: Sweden: Abisko...
GTCTTGCTGGCGCGCTGCATGGCGCTCAAGCCGTCGGTGCTGATCGTCGATGAGCCGACCCGCGGCATCGATGTCGGTGCGAAGGCCGAGGTCCACCAATTGCTTTGCGAGATGGCCGATCGCGGCGTGGCGGTCATCGTCATCTCATCGGAATTGCCCGAGGTCATTGCCTTAAGTGATCGCATCGTGGTTTTTCGAGAAGGCAGCGTGACCGGCGAGCTCGGGGCCGGCGATGCGACCGAAGCCGCCCTCATGGATCTCATGGCGGTCGGGCGCAGCGCCCAATCCGTGGCGCCGTGAGGGTCGCATGACCGGTCGATTCAACATCATCGCCTGGCTGCGTCGTTTTGGAACGCCTTTGTTTCTCGCGCTGCTGATGGTCTTCTTCGCATCGCAAAACCAGCGCTTCCTCTCGCTGCGCAATTTGACCAACATTCTTACCGAGGGCTCGATCTACGGCATCATTGCGGTGGGCATGACTTTCGTGATTTTGACCGCGGGAGTCGACCTGTCGGTGGGTTCGCTGCTGGCATTTGCCGGCATGGCCGGCGCGAGCGTCGCGCAGCTGTTGGGGGCCGATGGCGCCACGAGTTGGATCATCGCCCTGGCAGCGGCAATCCTGGTCGGCGCGGCCGCAGGCTACTTGCAGGGAAAGGCGGTCACACTGCTCAGCATTCCTCCCTTCATCGTTACCCTCGGGGGTATGACGATCTGGCGCGGCGCCACGCTCATTTTGCATGATGGCGCGCCGATCTCCGGGCTCGATCAAAGCTATCGATGGTGGGGCACCGGAACAGTCGCATACCTTCCCGTGCCTGTTGCCTTGTTTGCGCTGGTGGCTGCCGCCGGCTACATCGTTCAACGCCATACCCGCTATGGCCGCCACATCTATGCCGTGGGCGGCAACCCAGAAGCCGCACGCCTGAACGGCCTCAACGTCGCGGCCATCGTCACCAGCGTCTACTTGATCGTCGGCATGCTGGCCGGACTTGCCGGCTTTCTGCAATCGGCGCGGCTCGGCGCCGCCGAAGCGACCGCCGGGGCCGGCTACGAACTGCGGGTCATTGCGTCGGTGGTGATTGGCGGGGCCAGCCTGTCGGGCGGCCGCGGCGGTGTCGGCGGCACCATCATCGGCGCATTGCTCATCGGCGTGATGACCAACGGCCTCGTGATCATGCACGTTTCATCCTACTGGCAGCAGGTGGTGATCGGTCTCATCATCGTGGCCGCCGTGGCGTTCGACAGCTTCGCCAAAGCGCGGCGCTGAGAGCGAGGCGTACGGTCAGGTCGGCTTGCACGTACGCGGCGAGGTATGATCGGAACCTGAACAGCGGCTGCGTCGCCACACCGGGGAAACCATGAAACATCTCGCCTTGAGCCTTGCGCTCAGCTTTTCCGCGCTCGGTCAATTCGCCGCGACTGCGCGAGCCCTGGATCAGTCCTCGCCGGCGGCCACCAATGTTCCCGGTGCGCCGACCCCGAGCATTCATGCCGACCGCAGCATCACCTTCACGCTCGTAGCGCCGGACGCTCACACACTCCAAGTCGCCGGCGGCGATGGACTCGGATCTGGCCCATTTCCCATGACAAAAGACCATGAAGGGGTGTGGAGTGTCACCAGTCCTCCCGCAGTGCCAGGATTTCACTACTACTGGTTCGTTCTGGACGGCGTCGCGGTCAACGACCCTTCGAGTGAAACCTTCTTCGGCTACGGCAAAGAGACCAGCGGGGTCGAAGTACCGGAAGCCGGCGCAGATTACTATGCCCTCACCGATGTGCCGCACGGCGAGGTACGCGCAAAATGGTATTTCTCGAGAACAACGGGAGAATGGCGCCGCGCGCTGGTCTATACGCCTCCCCGCTACGATCAGAACACGCGCACCCGCTACCCGGTGCTCATTCTGCAGCACGGTGCCGGCGAAGATGAAACGGGCTGGACGCGGCAGGGAAGGGCTCAATTCATCCTCGATAATCTCATCGCCGCGGGAAAGGCGCGACCCATGATTGTCGTGATGGATCGCGGCTACGCCACTCGAGCCGGAACTGAGCCCATCAAATTCGGCGCGGGCACTACTCCGGAGAATATCAAGATTGCCTTCAGCGCGTTCGAGGATGTAATCACTCACGAATTGATACCAGTCATCGACGCTTCTTATCGCACTATTCCCGATCGCGAGCATCGTGCCATGGCCGGTCTGTCGATGGGCGGCATGCAAACCCTGTTCATCGGGCTGCATCACTTGGATACCTTTGCCTACATCGGCTCCTTTAGCGGCCCCATCATCGCCGATCTTAATTCCAAGCAACCTCTGGGCAGTGCGCCGCTCGCTCCGTTTGACAGCAAAACCGCTTACGAAGGCGCTTTCTCGAGCCCTTCCACCTTCAACAGGCAGGTGAAGCTGTTTTGGCTCGGCGTGGGCACCGCGGAGCCCGAGCTGTTCCGCGGCGGCATCGGCGGAGCCGCCAAAGCGCTGAAGGAAGCGGGCATACCGGTGGTGTACTTCGAGTCGCCGGGAACCGCGCACGAGTGGCAAACCTGGCGCCGTGCGCTTGACGATTTTGCTCCGCGCCTGTTTCGCTGACCGAATCGCCCGCGCAGTCGAGCGTCTAATCCGCGGACGCCACGATACGCAGTCGAGAAGTCATCAGCACCACGACGTAGGGATTCCACGTCGACAGGACATAGTAAATGTCGAGTTCGCCGTTATTCGACGAAGGGCGGCGAACTTTTGTCCAGTTCTCCACCATATATGGGGCGTAGTTTCCGCCGTGCACTTCCCCCGGATTTCTCTGGCCTTTGCCGATGACCGGCCCCGCCAGTCCGTCGTCCGGCCGAATCCCGGGGTCGTGAATGAATTTACCCAAAGCGCCATCGCGTTGCGGATTGAAAAGAAGTTGTGGAGCGCTCCACGGGCCCCAAGGCGTGATCGACGAAGAGAAAAGAATTCCGGCCTGCGCTGGCGCGCGGCTATCGTAGGTCATCAGCCACACTTTGAGTTTCTCAACCCAAGTCACCGATACATCGCCCAGAGTTCCGTTCGAAATGACCGGCGTTGCCGCGGACTCATTGGGATCCCAACGTGGGGCGCCATTGCTATCCAGGCCGGCGAAATACAATGCGCCGCGTCCGCTCTCAAACTCTGCAGCCGGCACGATCGACAGAAAGGCATCGCTGTGCCGGTACTGGCCCGTGCCCCAAATCAGCACGAACGGTCCGCCCTGCGGCAGCCCCTGGATCGCTCCAGGCTGGACATGCATCGACATCTTGAGAAACTTGCCGTCGGGGCGCTGCGAGATCGTACGCAACGGCCGAAATCCCGCGGATGTGACCGGAAAGCTCACGCGCGTGAGCACTGATCGGTCGGTTTGCCGGTCCTCGGAATGATTAGTGTCCACAACGACGTACATCTGGTGATTGAGGCTGATTCCTGCCGTGGGTACCTCAAAGGCTCCCATGCTGATGCCGGGCGGTTGAACCGTCAGGTACAGACCGGGACTTTGCATCAGAAAGTCGAGCCTCACACCATGCTCGGGATCCGCCTGACTGTCGGCGGTCGCCATGGAATCGAGCGCTGCATCGCGAGCGCCCACCGTGTCGCCGAAAAGAAAGTAGATTTTTCCCTCATGCTCGAATGAGTAGCCAAGATCAGTGCCCTGCAACTGGTAGCGCGACTCCGTGCGGCTCAAGGTCGGCTGGCGAGTCTGCTTATCCATATCCCCGATCAACTGATTGATCTTGTGCGTAGAACCGGGTACGTAGGTGAGCGTAGAGGTTTGTAGTCTTGACGACGCCGCGTCGGGCAACGCCCCCTCGGATGTTCCCGATTTGCAGGCGGCCACGAGCAGCGGATCGACCGACGGCAAAGGCCGGCTTGCCCCGCGGGGCTGCGGTGTTGCCTGCAAGATCGGTTGCACGCAATCGCGCTGCAGCCCGTTTCCGGACTGGGCTGCACCCTGCACGAAGCCCGCGCTTTCGCATAGCTGCCGGATCGCGGCACATGGGTCCTGTGCGGCGGATGCCGCGCCGTGCACGAAGGGAAGTAGCACGACGGCACGGACAAGCCATGCGACGCGTTGGTAGGAACGTGGAGCGGTAGCGGACGATCCCATTGGCAATCCTTCGAGGGTCGATTACTTGATTAGCGCAATGTCAATCGTCCAACGCTCGATCAATTTCCCTTAAAAGAATCTTCCATTCCTGCTTGTTATTCACCGGATACCGATCGAAATCCGCCCCTATGCTAAGATCGGCAAACAACCCGGCAGGGTCCTCATGAAAGTGAAGAAACGACTTCGACTTTCTGTAGAAGATTCCCAGCTTCTTCTCCTTGATCCCTTCCTTCTCTCTGATCTGATCGAGCAAATCAGACAAGATTTGCAACGCCCCAGCGGTTGCATGCTTCATGCGAAATTCCTCCGTTGCGCCGTCACGATGCACCCGGCATGACACCGCCGTCAATCGCGGGACCGGCCAAACGGCGGCTTTACTGCTTGGGATGTTGCGGCTTAACGGGAGCGGCGCCGGTGGGTTTGGGCGCAGACGGATGCCCGGCCTCACTCGGCGGGTGGGAGGCGGAATTCGATGCGGCCGGCTGCTCAGCCGCGGCCTGAAAGTGTGGCGCGGTGTTTGAAAGCGGATGTAGATTACGCGGGGCACCGCCAGGCGGTGTAACGGTGTTGCCCGCTTTCGCGACTCGCGGCGGACTGGCCACGGCAGGTTTGCTGGTGACTGCAATTGCGGGGTGAGCGCCGTTGGCGTGCGCCAAGAGCATGGGATTCCTGGCGGATTGCTGCATGATTTGCCGCTGCCGCGGCGTCGCCGGAATATGCACCTCCCCAGCGGCCACTCGCTCTTGAGAGGTGGGCGTTGCAAACGTGCCGCCGGGGCCGCCGTTGTAGCTGACTTTATTGACGGTGGCAGTGTTGACCACCGCCTCGCTATACGTGTTGTGAATCACGCTCGCATTCAGATTGCTGACGGTTCGATTGTAGATGAATGAGTTCCCTTGCCAACGGCCGCCTACAAACCCCGAGCCAACATAACCGTAACCATAGTTGATGCCGCCGTAGTAGCCGACATGCGGACCCCAATAGCCCGGGTGGAACAGATAAACGGCGCCCGTGAAAGCCCAATATCCGGGAGTCCACAGCACGCCGAATCTGGGCGGCAGCACCCAAGCTCCCGGTACCCAGTAGTAGCCTTCCGCGCCCCAGGACCAATAGCCCGGAGTCCATAGGTCTCCCTCTTCCGAGTTGGGGGGTTGATCGTAATTCAACAGTTCCGGCGGCGCTTCGGTGACGCTCACATCGACATCCGATGCGGGTTCCTGGCCATCAGGCGGCAGCGGGGAACTCGCTGGGAGCACCGGCGTCTGGGACTGCGCTAATTTGCGCTGGTTTCGTTCGGCATTGCTTCCCGGCAGCGCGTCGAGCGCTGCTCCCCATGCCATATTGATGTCGGCAACTGGATTGCCATTCACGGTAATGTTGATCAACTGGTCATTTGATATCTGACCTCGATAAGCCACATCGGCACTGAAGCCATTCCAGGATACAGGGGCGTCGTGACGATGCAATATGACGGATGTCGATGTGAACTGCTCTACGGTCCAGGTCTCATCCGTGCCATCGGTTCGGCGATAGAGTCCGTTATCCAAGACGAGAGTAAAGCAGTTTGTCCAGCAGAAATGCAGCACGCGCGGCGGTGTCGCCTCGTCAGCCCGCAGCAACGACGTTGAACACGCAAGGAGAGTCAGCGCGGCGATAAGAGAAGATCTCATGGTACTTGTGCAACCAAGGCTGCGTTGGGTAGCAACACTCCGGGAGCGAGGGCAAGCTTTAGACCGTTCGTACTGGGCATGATGGTGACGATCCTCCGTGAGGGGCACCAAGAGATTGTCTTTCTTTCTGTGAAATTCGCCGTGTCTTGGTTCACACAGCTCGCCTCCTCCAGCGAAAGCGTGAACTATGCAAGCCGGTGTGCGCGGGGACTCTTTCGAGCCTGCGACGTGGTGCCGCAGCACTCGGTTCGCTAGAATGGGGTCGCTCACGGCTTCATTTTAATAGATATCGAGGAGTCTGAACGTATGCGCCGCCTCTCCTGGCACGTCGCCGTCGGAACCGCATCGCTGCTCGCTTGCTTCGCGACGCAGCTGCTCGCTGAAGATACCTCCGATAAGCTGACCGTCCTGGACGAATTCCAGATTCAGCTGCCGATCGATCCGCAAATATCTCCGGATGGCAAAAGGATCGTCTACGTACGCCAGTTCGCCGACCCGATGACGGACAAACGCTACGCCAATCTTTGGATGGTGAATGCGGCTGGCGCGGACCACAGACCATTGACGTCCGGCAATCATTCCGAATCATTACCGCGCTGGTCGCCGGACGGAAGCCGCATCGCGTATGTCTCGACCGTAGACGGCAAGCCGCAACTCTACGTCCTCTGGATGGATTCCGGGCAATCCGCGCGCATCACCAACCTCGATGAAGCTCCGGCGGATATCAATTGGTCGCCCAACGGTAAATATATTTCGTTTTCATCCTTTGTCCCGACCCGTAATCCCAAACTCGCGGATCTGCCGAAGCCACCCGCCGGCGCCAAGTGGGCAGAGCCCGCGACCCTCTACGATAGTCTCGTTTACCGTTTCAACGGTGCGGACTACCTCAAGAACGGATTTCGTCAGATCTTCGTCGTCGCAGCCGACGGCGGCACGCCACGGCAAATCAGCAGCGGCAACTTTGCCAATGGCGGCGACTCATTCACTCCGAACCTCGCGGTGTGGACGCCGGACAGCAAGTACTTGATCGTATCCGCCAATCAACATCCCGAATCAGACCTGGAGTTTTTGGATTCGGAAGTCTACGAGTTTGCCGTTGCCAACGGCGCGACGCGCGCTCTCACGCATCGCAAAGGCCCCGATGGTGAGCCGGTGGTTTCTCCCGACGGCCGGTGGATTGCGTACACCGGTTTCGATGATCGCTACCAGGGACATCAGACCACCAAGCTGTATGTGATGAGCCGCAACGGCGACGGATCTCGAGCGCTTTCCGATGCGTTGGATCGAGATATCCAAAACCCGCAGTGGTCGCCCGACAGCTCGGGTATCTATTTCGTGTACGCCGATTCGGGCGACAACAAGCTTGGCTTCTTCTCGCTCGACGGCAAGTTCAAGAAGATCGTCGATCACGTATCTTCCAGCACCGGTGCATCCGGGACGCCGTATTATTCGGTCAGCCGCAGCGGCGCCCTCGCGCTGACCATCGGCACGCCCGCCAACCCCGGCGACATCGCGCTCTGGTCGAATGGCACGTTGCGCATGTTGACCGCCTTGAACCAGGAACTATTGACGCAAAGAAAACTCGGCCGCGTCGAAGAAATCCACTACGCCTCATCGAAGGATCACCGCGATATCCATGGTTGGATCGTCTATCCACCCGACTTCGATCCCGCCAAGAAATATCCCTTGATCCTCGAGATCCATGGCGGACCATTCAGCAACTACGGCGATCGTTTCGATTTCGAAAAGCAAGTCTGGGCCGCGATGGGCTACGTCATTTTGTATGTCAATCCCCGCGGCAGTACCAGCTATGGTGAAGAGTTTGCCAACCTGATTCACCACGCCTATCCAGGAGATGATTTCGCCGATCTCAACAGCGGCGTCGATGCCGTGATTGCCAGGGGTTTCATCGATTCGAACAATCTGTTCGTCACGGGCGGCAGCGGCGGCGGCGTGCTCACCTGCTGGGTGATCGAGCACACCGATCGCTTTCGAGCGGCAGCATCGCTGTACCCCGTCATCAACTGGTACAGCTTCGCATTGACCTCGGACATCCCCTTCGTGACTCGCTATTGGTTCCCCGGCAATCCCTGGGACAATACCGAGGAATACATGAGGCGCTCGCCCATCAATCTCGTTGCCAAGGTCAAGACGCCGACATTGTTGATGACCGGTGAAGCCGACCACCGCACGCCCATTTCGGAAGCCGAGCAATTCTACGAGGCGTTGAAACTCCTCAAGATCGAATCGGTATTGGTCCGCGTACCGGAGGAACCGCACGGCATCCGCAATCGACCCAGCCACCACATGACCAAGATGCTCTACGTCGCCGGCTGGTTCGAACAACATAAGGTCAAGCCATGAACATCTCGATTCGCCGGCTCTTTCTGCGTGGATTCGCCTTTCGAGTTCGTCTTCGACAATCCTTACCTTTTGGGGTGTCTTTGCTCTCGGCTCAGCGTTCTTCGCCGCATTGACGGTGGAACGCGTCTACGCCAAGCGCCTATTTGTTAGTGGCCCCGCTATCGCGGGGTTCTGATCGGCGGGCGCGAGGGATGTCATTCTTGCCGTCATCCAGGCGGTGAATTGTCGTGTGGGCAGCGGCTTGGAGACAAAGTAGCCTTGGATTAGGTCACAGCCGAGGTGGGCCAAGAGTTGCGCGCTCGAAGCTACCTCGACTCCCTCCGCGACCACCTTAAGATTCAACGCATGGCCCAGATTGATGGTCGATCGCACGATAATATCGTCGCGCTCTGCCTCGAGCTCTTGCACGAAGGACCGATCGATCTTGACCTCATCCACTGGAAGTCGTTTGAGGTGTGCGAGTGATGAGTAGCCGGTCCCGAAATCGTCAATCGAGAAGCGGATGCCGAGCAGGCGCAGCTGTTCCATCATTCGCAGTGTGGCCGGCAAGTCCTTCATCGCACCGCTCTCCGTGACTTCGAGCACAACGTGGCTGGCATCTGCACCGGTCTTAACCAGGAGAGCGGTGATGTGATCGGCAAATCCTGGATCTGCCAGGTCTACCGGCGATACGTTGATCGCTACGTCGATAACAAATCCTGCTTCTTGCCAGCACCTAAGGTCTCGCAGCGCAGTCGCTACCACCCACGCCGTAAGCGAGCGAATCGCTCCCGTTCGTTCCGCATGCGGGATGAATTCACTCGGTGGGATGAATCCTTTCTGCGGGTGTTGCCATCGGACCAGCGCTTCGCAGCCAACCAGGCGGCCTGTCGAGGTTTCGACCTTAGGCTGATAGTGAAGCTCGAGTTCGTCCGAGGCAATCGCACGGCGTAGCTCACTCAAGATCGCGAGGCGTTGGCGGTGGCTGGTGTCATCGCCTTGCAGGTAAACGCCGATGGGGACGCCGGTTTCCTTGGCCCGATAGAGCGCGAGGTCCGCCCGCTGGAGCAGCTCGGCGCCCCGGCTTCCGTCAGTGGGGAACATTACGACCCCGGCGCGCATCTCCAACTGAAAGGATACCTCGGAGTATTCGAACGAACCTCGTAACCGCTCGACGATGAGCTCGGCCTGCCGAGGCGCGCTGACATGGCCGATGGTCTCTAAAAGCACAAGAAATCGATCCGTTCCGATGTGACCTACGCGGCCTGGCCGTCCTTCATGCGCAGCGAGACGCCGCGCCACTTCCAACAACACCTCGTCGCCGGCCGCATGGCCGAACGATCCGATGATGCTCTGGAATTGCTGAATCTCAACCAGGCAGATAGTTACCCTCTGATTCTTCAGTATCGCCTGAGTCAATAGCTCATCGAGGATCTCAGTAATACGTGCGCGGGTCGGCAGGCTTGTCAACGCGTCATGGTTCGCCTGATGCCGAATGGTGGCCTCGCGATCGGCTACCGCAGCGCGCATCGCATTGAACGCATTGGCCAGACCCTTCAGTTCGGTGATGCTGGCCGGCGGCACCTCCACACTGTAGTCACCCGCCTCGAGACGTTCCGCCGCCTTCGTCAGTTCGTCGACCGGTTTGGTCGCGCTCCGGGCCAACAACACCGCAAGGACCGAAGCGACAGCCAGCAGGAACGCGCCAATGGCAATCATGGAGTTTCTCACGTCGTCGTACGGGCGCAATGCGCTGACGAGTGATCTCTGCAGTACCAACGTCAAATGCCCGTTGGTCGATTGGATGGGGTCGGTCCACGTCAAGATCTTGTCGGCGCCCGCTGTGACCACGTATGGCGTCGCTTCGGATGCGCCCTTGACCACGACAAATGCCCGCCGCTCCTGTCGGCCCACTGAGCTGGTGACATAGGGAGGCTCGTGCTCGCCACCTGCCACGAAAGAGACCTCGACACCCAAGAGTCGAGACAGGTCGGTCGCAACACCGTCATCGAGGGCGAAGCCCATCGCCGCCCACCCGATAGGCTCCGGTGCGAGCACCGGAGCCAGCACCAATTGGTAAGGTCGGCCGTCGACGAGCCGATAGAGCTGCAAGGTTTGCCCATCTGCGTCGCTCGCGATCAGCTCTTTGAGGTCATTCTCGGTCTTGCCCGACAGAGCACCAAGCGTGCTGGCGACCGGATGCCCGTCTGGATTCAATACGATCACAAGGTCCGCACCGATTCGCGCACGCTGATTCTCGACAGCAGATAGTAGCGTCGGCGCGTCCCCGGATGAGACGGCCTCCCTAAAGCCGAAATCCGATGTGAGAACCTCAACCGCGCTCGCGAGGCGGGTGCCGCGAGACCTTAGCGCCTCGCGTGCGGCATCGGCGGCCGCATGCAGCTGAACGCCCACTTGTCGTTCCACCTCTGCGCGAGCCTTGAGGGCAATGGCACAGATCGCAGCCGTCAAAACCACAGTGACCAACCCCAGCACTAGCGCTAGGATGCGACTGCGAAAGCTGCGAAGGATCGTCAGTGGCATGCCCATGAGCCATGTTAAGTCGATACGCTGCCTCTCTTATGAGAGCCGGAGTCGATTTGAGACCAACTTCGCGCTCTTAAGGCGCGCAATTGCAACTTGCATCACGCTAGGTCTAGTGGCCGCCTCACTTTCTGTCGCAGCGGCCGATAATATGGGTTATGGTCAGTCGATCGCGGTGGGCACGATGTCGGTGAGGCGGTGCTGACCGCCACGCCCGCGGCTGCCGACATCGGACTTTCGCCGAGACGGATCCCATTATCCGCGGCGACCCTAACCGCGGTCTTATCGGCAACGCTTCTGGCTTGTTTACCCGACTTGGCGCGTAGCGATTGGACGCTGGGAACTGACGCGCTGCTGCGCCACGATAACAATGTCGGAAATGCGGGAAACTACGACGATATCGTCGGCGACACTATTGTCGCCGCCAGGCTCTCGATCTTTCAGTTATTTCCCGTTGGCGAGGATTACAGCCTGTCCGTCGGCGGCGAGCTCAGCGGCGAGTCCTACGACCGACTCAAGGGTTTGAATAACGCATCCCTGGGCGGCGCACTTGCGGTAAAACGAAAATGGGGGCTCGGCGCCTATGTACCTTGGGCTCGAATCGGAGTCTCCCTGGCGCGGACCGACTACAACGATGACAACCGCAATGCTACGGTCTATCGCACAACCCTCTCAGCGGGTGAACGGCTCGACGACCGCTGGAATCTCTGGGGCGAATACGCCTACGAGCGGCGCGCGGCAAGCAGCCAGCCCGAGGTGGTGCCGGGAATATCTGGCGATGCCTATAGCCAAACAAGCCAGAAGCTTACCGGCAACGCAGAGTACGCTTTGAATGAACGCACTTTTCTGGCGTTCGGCGTTCTATTGCGATACGGTGATGTCGTCTCGACTGCGGAACCTAGCCTGGGGATTTTCACCGTGTCGCGGGCAGTTGCAGCGGACCCGGCGTTTGGTCCGGACGATTACGCCTATAAACTCACCGGCACGACATTAGGCTTCAAAGTTGGAATAAATTATTCCCCGACACCGCATAACCTCGTCGGGTTTGGATTTGAGCGTCTCGACACCCACGCCGATGGCGGTAACAGTTACACGAAGTCGATTCCGGAAATCTCATGGGACTACCGCTTCTAGTTAAGGTCTTCGCAGCTGGGATCGGCATGGCGATGATGATCGGTGCCGAAACCGCAGCGGCCGCCGCGCTGAACGCCTCGGTCATGGATCAACACGGTAAGCCTGTTGCGGATACCGTCGTATCGGCGACGCCACTCGACCCAAAAAATGCGCTGCGCGCAAAGCCGCCGGCAGTGGTGATCGATCAAGTGGACAAGCAATTCGTAGCATATGTAACGCCCATCTATGTCGGATCAAGGGTCAGGTTTCCAAATAACGACAACGTTCGTCATCAAGTCTATTCTTTCTCGCCGGCGAAGCGATTCGATCTGCCTCTATATGCCGGGACCGATGCGCCCCCGGTGTTGTTCGACAAACCCGGAGTCGTCGTACTGGGCTGCAACATTCATGACTGGATGATCGGTTACATCTATGTATCGGAAACCCCGTTCTTCGCGAAGACCGTATCTGCCGGAACCGCGTCTCTAGAAGACCTGCCGTCCGGCGATTACCTCGTGAAAATCTGGCATCCGAGGATGAATGGAACGGAAGAAGCCACTAGCCGGCGCGTAACTTTAACCGCCGGAACCCCCGTCAACCTCGAGTGGCAGCTCACCGTGAAACCCACCTTCCGAATTCCCCGAGTATCGGGGGCCGCGAGTCCAGGATATCCTTGAATCGGTTTGGTCGCGCCGCCGCGCATTAATTCTCCCACCGAAAGCAACTATTTGAGATCAGCGAGATACCTACGTTGTAGGTGTAACGCTCTGTGCTTCAGCGAGTTCGTACACTTTCTGCCAATCCGGCAGGTTTTCAACCAGCCGCGGGAGTATTGGGTGATACGCCAGGAGAACCGCGCGGCGAGCAAAACGAACGCCAACACGCCAAACTCCTTATGATAGAGAACCAGCGTAATCTTTCTTGTGCTGAAGCCGACATCCGGTAGGGTGACCATATAAAGACCCAACGCGGCCAGTCCAACAACCAGCAGAGCCGTGGACCAGTGGAAAAGTAGCGCGACAGCGCCGTATTTCTCTGTTTTCAAGCGGTGTCATTTTGAAGGGTGCCAAGCTCCGCTAACCTTTCAGCGCATGTACGGCAGTCCTCGCTCATCGAGCGATGCGCCGCCTCAACACCTCTGCGGTCGCATTGCTTTTCCAATGCCGGGGAGCCCTCTCCCGCTCGAACTCGCTTGCGTCTTACCGTAGCAGCTTGCGCCGGTGCCTTTCGATTGCCTCATTCGGATTTGTCGGATCATCGGGGTCGTTGCGAAAGCCTCCTGGTTTGGAGACGGTTTGCTCCTTGCTCTCATCGATCGCTTTCTGTTCATTCTTATCAGGATGTGTGTCGGAATGACTCGGGCCCTGCTTGGTGCGCGGAATGACGGGGTTCTTGGCCATGATCTGCCTCCTTCAAAGTCGCCGATTCTCCTTAGTGAGTACCGCAATCCTGCGTAGACGGTCGCACACGTCCACGCCGCTCACGTGATTGCGAGGGAACCCGGATGCAAGCGTGAGTGACGACCAGCGCGTTAGGGCGGCCAACGCGCGCTTGCCAAATGCCGGCGGCCCGGTACAAAGCACAGGTCCCTTTGGGGAGTAGCCGCCCGGCGATTGACCGGGCCGTACGTCAACACACTTGGCGCAAGCCATGGCGTACGGGGCCTTTAGGTTTGGCGAGACCAGCGGTTGGACCTCCGGCAGAGCGGCGGAGGCTCTACCGTGGTCCGTCAGCCGCTCAGGGGTCCCTTAAATGGAAGCTTTCCTAGTTTCGATCTCAACCGTGGCTCTCGCCGAGATGGGCGACCGCACGCAACTGTTGTCGCTGTTACTTGCGACCCGCTTTCGCAAGCCCTGGCCAATCCTCGCCGGCGTGTTCATCGCAACCCTGGCTAACCACGCCATGGCAGGCGTGATCGGTGTATGGATCGGCCATCGGCTCAGTCCGGCGATTCTCGATGCCGCCGTCGGCGTGAGCATGGTGGGCATGGCGCTGTGGATGCTCAAGCCCGATACACTCGGCGAGAACGACGGGAAGCAAACGCAGCGCGGCGTCTTCTTAACAACGCTGGTCGCGTTCTTCATTGCTGAGATCGGCGATAAGACCCAGATCGCCACGCTCGCATTGGCTGCAGGCTATTCGAATCTTATGGCCGTAGTCGCTGGCACTACCTGTGGCATGATTGTAGCGAATGCCCCGGTAATCTTCCTCGGCAACCTATTTGCGGGCCGCCTTCCGATGCGCGCGATCCACTATACGACAACCCTGTTGTTGCTCGGTATAGGCGCGGTCTTCATCGTCCGGGCGATCCGACATTGGTCTTGACGTTATAATTGTCTCGCTACTTTTCGCCAGCGTCCTTGGACGTTTTCGGAAGGCTGCGGAAGGAGGGGGTTGGTGCGCAAAGAGGATTCGAATAAGCGTACTAAGCGTCTGTATTTGCAGCGCTTCTATGACATCGCAATTTCGCGTGCCCTACTTCTGTAGCATCGAAGAATCGGTCCATCGGTCCTTCGTTCGCGTCGCACATAACCGCGAATTATCGGGCGCAATCCCCGTGAGGCGCTAGAGGGACCCAGTGGCGGTGGGACGGAGTGATCGTCAGGTCTGTGCCCGTCGCTGCCCGTCGGCACCCCAAGACCCGACGGTCAACTTGCAAGAAGCGGACGTCCGCCGAACTACAAAGTTAGGCCGCCTTGCGCGCGGCGGCTTCCCACGGCACCGGCAGGCCACCCTGCGGCAGAGAGATCGCGACCCGGGGGTTGGAACTAGGAGCGGTAGCTCGGCTATAAACCGTTTGGCACGTTCTGCAAGAGTATTGGCGTCTTTTGCTAGTTACGCCGACCCGCTTTTGAGCCACGCGGCTGGCGTTAGTCCGATCTTACCGAGCCCAATCCAAAAGGCATTCGCGACTTTGAAACGGTCTGGCACGTTAACCGTCATTTTCTCTCTCGCAGGCTTTTTGTGTAGAAGCAATCGCGTGTCGAGACATTCCTCGGGTTAGCCCATGATCGCTTTGGGTTCCAGGTACTCCTGCAGCCCGAAGATCCCGCCTTCCCGACCGATCCCCGATTGTTTGAACCCGCCGAAGGGAGCAAACGGATCGTCCACGAAGCCTATTTCAAGGGCCCGATCAGTTCGGAGCGCGACGGAACGCGCTTGTCCTGCACGCGACCGATCTCGACCGGCCGTTCCTTACTTACAACGCCGAGTTGCTTGAGATGTTGAATCCGCAACTCGAACGCGCGCTTGAAGATCGCCGTGCGCAAAGTTCGATCAGTGAGCAGGTGAAATGGATTCTCAAACGCCTGCTTACGGGAAGCCGGCCGGACATAGCGGCCGTGGCGCGCGAGCTCGGGTTGAGCGATCGGACCTTGCAGCGTCGAATCATCGATGACGGCGCAACCTTCCGGCAGTTGCTTCTTGAGGTGCGGCAGGAACTGGCGCACGAGTACCTCAACCGCGCGGAGATGGATGTCACGGAAGTGGCATTTCTGCTCGGCTACGAGGAT
>Ga0302324_100015490_pt1 | contig 15292 bp, 9 predicted proteins | sample Palsa_T0_1_FD_201949 | JGI IMG/M metagenome (GOLD analysis project Ga0302324, IMG submission 201949) | Peat permafrost microbial communities from Stordalen Mire near Abisko, Sweden - Palsa_T0_1 | ecosystem: Environmental > Terrestrial > Soil > Palsa > Peat permafrost | place: Sweden: Abisko...
CACGTCTTCAGCCAGCCCCGGAGCGCCGTCGAGGCCGAGCCGCATCGACGGCCCGCCTTCGTTCATGACCGCGTCGCCCTTGAGGTCGGCATCCTCGCAGTGCGAGATGAAAACGTGCGGAAGGTCCGACGCATAGCGCGCGGCGTTGCGCAAGATGCGCGTATTTCGCGGCGTCGCGCCGTCGTCGCTGAATGCCACGCAGCCGGCGTCGGCCAGCAGGTGGTAGGGCGCGAGTTCGATCCCGGCCCGGGCTTTGGTGATCGCGCCGATCGGGTACACGCGGGCCAGTCCGGCGATCTCGGCCCGCCGCACGACCTCCGACACGATCGCGGCGGAATCGAGCGCCGGCTCCGTATTGGGCATGCAGGCGACGGCGGCAAACCCGCCGGCAACCGCCGCCGCGGTCCCGGTGGCGATCGTTTCCTTGTGCGTCTGGCCCGGTTCGCGCAGGTGCACGTGCATGTCGATGAAGCCCGGCGCCACGATGGCGTTGGTGGCGTCGACAACGCGTGCGTGCGATGCATCGAGATGCTCGCCGATCGCGACCACGAAACCGTTTTCGATCAGGACATCGCGCTGCGCGTCGATGCCTTGGGCGGGGTCGATCAGCCGCCCCCCGCGCACCAGCGTCCTCATGCGGGTATCGCCGCGCCGTTGACGAGCAGATCGAGAACCGCCATGCGCACGAACACGCCGTTGTGCACCTGGGCGACGTAGCGCGAACGCGGATCGTCGAGCACGTCGTCGGTGAGCTCAACGCCGCGGTTGTACGGGCCCGGATGCAGGATGATCGCGTCGTTGCGCAACGAGCGCAGCCGGGCCCGATTGAGCTGGTAGCGCTGCGTGTAATCGTCGAGGACCGGCAGCAAGCCGCCGCTGATCCGTTCGCGCTGGATGCGCAGCATCATGACGGCATCGAGTCCGGGCAGCACGGCGTCGAGGTCGCGCTCCACTCGCACGCCTTCGGCGGCAAACGCATCCGGCAGCAGGGTCGCCGGGCCGATCAGCGTGACCTCCATGCCCAGCGCGCGCATGCCGACGATGTTCGAGCGCGCGACGCGCGAGTGGAGGATGTCGCCGACGATCGCTAGCCGCAAGCCGTCGAAGCGGCCGAACTCTTGGCGCAACGTCATCAGATCGAGCAGCGCTTGGGTCGGATGGGCATGCGTCCCATCGCCCGCATTGATCACGTGGCCGTCGAACGAATCCGCCAGCCGCCGCGCGAAACCCGATTCCTGGTGCCGGACGACGATCACGCGCACGCCGATGCCGCGCAGCGTCAGCGCCGTGTCGGCGATCGTCTCGCCTTTCCCCAGGCTCGAGGCACCCGGCGCGAACGAGATGATGTCGGCGCCGACCCGTTGTTCGGCCAGAGAGAACGAGGTGGCGGTGCGGGTCGAGGCTTCGAAGAATAGGTTGAGCACCGGCACGCCCGCCAAGAGATCGCGCGACGGGAGCGCATCGCGAAAGGCGACCGCGCGATCGAGGACGCCGACGAGTTCTTCCGGGCTGAGATCGTCGACGTCGAGCAGGCTACGCGGTGCCACGGTCCTCTTCGGAGACCGTGACCGCGTCAGCGTCGGACCGCTGCGCCGCCAACATGACGTCGATGTGCTCGCGCCGGCTGGTCGGAATCGCCTTGCCGACGTAGTCGCCCTGAATCGGCAGCTCGCGCAGCCCCCGGTCGATCAGCACCGCCAGCCGGATTGCTCGCGGGCGGCCGAGGTCGGTGACGGCGTCGAGCGCGGCCCGCACCGTACGCCCGGTATAGAGCACGTCGTCGACCAGGACGACGGTCTGGTCGGCGATCGGGCTGCGAATCTCCGACTCCGGCAGTTCGCGCGCGACGTCGTCGTCGCGGTACAGGTTGACGTTGAGAAACCCGAGGTTCGGCGGCGTGCCGCGGATCTCGGCGATCTTCGAGGCCAGCCGGCGCGCCAGCGCTTCGCCGCCGCGGCGGATCCCGATCAGCAGCAGCCCGTCTTGGACGTCCTGCGGCTCAACGATCTGATGGGCCATCCGCGCGATCGCTCGTTCGATCTCGTCAGGCCCCATCAGGACACGCTGCCGCGCGAGCGCCGTCTGCATCACGCCACGATTCGGCAGTGCAGGCCAATTTCGCCTCCGCGTTGCCGGCCCAACTGCGGCTCAGCGTTACGAAACGGCGCTCGAGGTACCGCCTGCGCTGCCGCGGGAGGCGGCCCGCCAAGGCTTCCATCGCAGCTGCGCCCAGGGTGAATTCCCAACGTAGAGGACCGGAATGAGGACCAGCGTCAGGGCGGTGGCGCTGACGATGCCCCCGATCACCGCGATTGCCAGCGGGCGTTCCATTTCGGAGCCGGCCCCGATGCCCAACGCAAGGGGCGCGAGCGCGCCCAGCGTCGCCACGTTCGTCATCAGAATCGGCCGCAGCCGCTCGATCGCGGAGCGTTCCATCGCTTGTGCGCGCGTCGCGCCCTCCGCGACGCTAACATTGGCCCGTTCCACCAGCAGGATGCCGTTGCGCACGACGATCCCGACCAGCAGCAGCACGCCCATGAACGACGCGACGTTCAGCGCCGTCCGGGTGAGGAGCAGCGCGACCGCGACGCCGAGCGGAACCAGCGGTACGGCGGCCAGCACGATCAGCGGTTGGCGGAACGAGTTGAAGGTCGCCAGCAACACCGTGAACACGAGCACGACGGCAATCGCGAAGATGGTGCCGAACTCGCGGAAGGCGGCCCGCTGTGCAGCGATCGCGCCGCCGATTTCGACCGTCGTGTCCGGCGGCAGGTGCGCGCGCAGGTAGGTGAGGTTATGCTCGATGCGCGCGACCGTCGTCGACAGATCGGCGCCCTCGAGGCCGGCCGTCACGCGAATGACGCGTGAGCCATCTTCTTCTTGGACGGTCGGCAGCAATTCAGGCGGCCCAAGGCTGAAGTGCCGTGTCAGCGGCTCGCCGCCGCCGAGCCGCACGATGACCGGAACGTTGCCGCGATTGGTGGCGATCTCCGTCGCGAGGATTCCGTCCAGACGCGCCTGCAAGTCGTCGCCGAGTAGACGCGACGGCGTCGTCGAGCCGGGAAGCGCCGACGCGTGCAGGATGCGCGGCTGCCAGATCACGCCGTCGAAGGGGTCGACGATCCCGTGGATACCGTCGATATCGTCGGCGACGTGCGCCGCGATCGTCGCGAGCTTTGTCTCGGAAGGCCCGCGCACGATGACCTGGATCGGTTCCGGCGTTCCGGAAAGATCGTTGATCTGGTCCTCGAGCAGTTGATGCACCTCGACGGCGAGGTAGGGATCGACGCGCTCCACCGCCGTGCGCAGCCGATCGGCGACGTTGTCGAAGGGTTCGTCCCGATTCACCAGCGTGACGCGGATCGTGCCGGCGTCGGGCGGTGTCGCCACCAGGCCGTTCGTGTCGATGCCTGACAGCCGTGCTTCGTGCAGAACGGCGCGATCCCGCATGATTGTCTGCTCGACATCCGCCAGAATGGTCGCGATCTGCGCTGAGGGCGTGCCGGGCGGAAGTGAATACTTGATTTCGAGCTGCCCTTCGTTCACTTCGGGGAGAAAGTCGCTCGGCACCCGGACCAGGACGATGAACGCGATTGCCGCCGCCGCCGCCGCGCCGGCGTAGACGAAGGCCGTATGACGAAGTCCCCAGCCCAGGCACGCGCGATACATCGCTTCGATCCAGCGCAGACGGCCGGCGTCGTGCGCGCCCGCCTGAAAACCTCCGGCGAGCATCGGCGCGACCGTCAGCGACAGGGTGATCGACACCACAAGTGCTACCGCCAGCGTGACCGAAAGCGCCCGGAAAAAGAAGCCCGGGATCCCTGAGAGGAATGCGAGCGGCAAGAACACGACGATATTGGCAGCCGTCGATGCGATCAGCGGCTTGGCCACGCGCCGCACGGCTTCGGAAATCGCGGCGCGGCGCTCGTTCGCCGGCCGGCCCTCGAGCGCGGACGCGATGGCTTCGACGACGACGATCGCCTCGTCGATGATGAGGCCGATCGCGATCGCCAAACCACCGAGGGTCATGAGGTCGAGCGTGAAGCCCAGCCGCACCAGCACCAGCAGCGTCAACGCGAGCGCGATCGGCAGCACGAGCGCGGCGACCAGCGTCAGGGCGCGGTCGCGCAGGAACCAGAAGATGACCAGCAGCGCGATCGCGGCGCCGGCCAGCATCTCGATCAGCAGTGCCTGTTGTGACGCTACGATCAAGCGCGTCTGGTCCCACGACGCGACGACGCGTACATCGGCGGGCAACCGGGCGCGCAAGCGCTCGAAGCGGGATTCGAGGCTGCGTTTGAGCGCGACCGCGTCACCCGATGCGATCGGATACGCGTTGAGGATCACCGCAGCGGTGCCGTCGAACGATGCGCCCTCACCGGTCGTGATCTCGCCGGAGGTCACGCGGCCGAGCGATGACAACGGCGCCACACGGCGTCCGGATGACGCCGCAACGCGCACCGTCGCGAGGTCGCTTGCCGACGTCAACGTGTGTCCCCACACCACCGTGGCCCGCTCGCGGGGCTGCTCGAGCGTTCCGGCGACCTGCGGGCGATTGGCGTCCGCGAGCGCGGCAGCAACATCCCTCGCCGTCACGCCGGCCGCAGTCAACGCGTGCGGATCGAGGCGCACCTCGTACGCGACGCGCGCACCGCCGAACACAGTCAGGCGCCCCAGTCCCGGAGTGCCGGAGAAGACTGGGGACAGCGAGCCTTCGACGAGCCCCCGCAGCACGGCGTGCGGCGTCGACGCCGACGTGATCGCGTAGCTGACCACGGGCTCGAGGTTGGGTCCCTCGATCAAGCTGGTCAACGCGGTGACGGGCAGGCGGTCGCGAACCTCGGCCAGCACGGCCTGCACGTTGCGCAAGTCCTCGCGGGGATCGCTGCGGGGATCGAAATCGAACTCGAGCTCGAGTTTCCCGGGATCGGCGTACGAGCGCGTCGCGCGCACGGCGGGGACGGTCGCGAGCGCCGCTTCGAGCGGCAGCGCCACGCGCGCGCGTACCTCTTCCGCCGTCAGATCCGGTGCGTCGGCGAAGATCTCAACGCGGGCTAAGGCGATGGCGGGAAAGACGCTCTGCGGCGCCGCGCGCAGGCTGAAGAACGCGAGCACGACGCCGACGCCGACCACGAACAGCGCCGGGCGTGACCAGCGGCTCACCGTTGATACGCCCGGCGTCGTGCCCTCAGTGAACGATCATCTGGTCGTTGAACGGACTCACCACGTAGTTCAACTGGCCGACCGGTGCGCCGAGCACGCCGCCGGCGCCGATCGGAATCGTAAGCAGTACCCCCGAGCCCTGATTCGTATCGTTCGAGGCCGGCGCGGTCAGCACGCACGAACCGTTGGAGTAGACCGGGTTGGCATCGACCACGAGATACTTGCCGTCCGGTGTGACACCGAGCGTGCCGGCCCCCAACTGACAACTCGAACCGCCGATAGGCAGGCTCGGTGAATAGAGGCTGCCGACTTGGGCGAGCGTCCCCGTGTTCACCCCGCTCACCGTGACGATGCCGACGTTGCTGGCAACGTAGGCCGTCGTTCCGTCCGGCGTGATCGCGACGCCGATGACTTCCGTATCCGTGCCCAAGAGGATCGCCGCCGGTTCGCGATGTGACGGCTCCGTCTGGCGGACCAAGGACCGCGTGCTGTGCTGACGCGCCTTCGGAAGCCGCAGCTCCAGCGAGTTCACCGCTGCGCTTCCACTGCCTAATCCCGTCAGCAGTTGGACTTCCGGCGTGACCATGCTGTTGTATCCGATGACGACAGCGCGGGTGGGGTCCGTTGGGCTGATCGCCATGCCGTCGCGCCCGTCTTCGAAGAACGGCGTCGCGGCGGTCGTGATCGTCTGGGAGAGCGTGAAGTTGTAACTGGTGGTTCCCGTTGCGGTCGAGCCGGCGTGCGGCGCGACGTGAGCGATCGAATAGACGTCGATGCCGGGAGTGCCTTCGCTGTGGCCGCGGGAGAGCATGATCGTGCCGTCTTGCGAGATGACGAGGCCATCACGCCCGTTGGTGTTGGGATTGGGAATCGTATCCGCGATGACCGGGTTTCCGGAGAGGATTCCGGAGATCACGGCCAGCGCACCGCCGTTGTCGCCGGTCACCACGGCCTCGTCGCCGCTCGGCAGGCTGACGATCGAGTCGCCGTCGCCGCCGTACGCGGTCACGTCGACTGTGGTGGGCGAGATGACGACGTTGTGCTGCGGTATGCCGGAGAAGAAATGAACCAGGTTGCTGCCGTCGACGACCGCGCCCTCGGAGGCATCCGGGGTCAGCGCTTGACCGTCAAGATCACCGCCCGTGAGCGGGAAGAAGGTCGTGGTCGGGGTCGGCTCCGCGTTCCCCGAGCTGTCCTCGATTTGAATGAACTGCAATCCGTTGGCGACAATGCCGCTGCCGTCGTCGGCAACTAACGCGAAGCCGAGGTTGACCTGCGCCGTGTTCGTGCCGGAAGCCGGCAGGTACACCAGGTAGTTGCCGGCGGCGTTGACGCCGGGCAGCGACACGGTCGCAGGCGTCGACTGGAAGTTGCCGCCCGCCGTGACCAGGGCCGTCCCGACATCGACCCAGGTACCGTTTTGGTTGATCGCGATGTTGAGCTGCGTGCCCGTGGCGATGCTGTTGGGGACGACGCCGGTCCCGCTGAGCGCGGCCGCGGTCGCCGGCGTTGCGCCGCTGAACGTCGTGCAGAACGCCGCCACATACGTGTTGCCTGCGCCGGCGGTGAACTGCGGCGTGCGCATCCCGTTCCGGCTCAGGTGCCTGAAGCGCGCCAGCGGGGCGGGGAGATTGGCCTGCGCGATGTAGCCTAACGTGACGGTGGTCGCGCTGCCGAAGGCGCCGGCGGCGAAGGTTTCGGTGAGCGAGCCGGTGGTCGCGTTGGTCGAGATCGTGCCGCCGGTCGCGCCGATCGAGGCGGTGCTGGTGTTCGTGCAGGTCACCGTCCCGACGCTGTTCGTCGGGCTCGGGCTCGGACTCGGCGACGGAGTCAAGATGCCCGTACCGGGCTTGTACAGCCCGGCCAGCCCCGAGCCGCCCGAACCGCTGCAGCCGGCCAGCAGCGCGAAGGCCGCCAGCAGGCCTCCCAAGGCCAAGAAACCATTCTGGAAGCGGGGATTGCGGTTCGGTGACGCGTTGCTCACGTTGGCCGGCTCCTACATACCGAAGGCGTAGGCGTCCATACGGACGCCAAGCTGATTGTGCCGCCGTCGTTAGCGGGTCAGAGAAGCGTCACCTGCGGACGAGCGCAGGATCGCGCAGGCGGTCGTCCCCGTCCCCAGCAGACGGCCCTCGGCATCGCGCAGCTTCCCCTCGGCGATTGCCGTGGAGCGCCCGACGTGCAGGGCGACGGCCTCGCAGCGCACCGGCCCGGTCTCCTTCGTCAGGCCGCGGATAAAGCGCACCTGGATGTCGGTCGTCGTGTAGCCGACGCCGGCCGGCAGCAGCGAGTGCACCGCGCAGCTCATCGCGGTATCGAAGATCGTCAGCGCGAAACCGCCGTGCACGGAACCGATCGGATTGTAGTGCTCCTCGCCGGGATAACCCTCGACCGTGACGCATCCTTCTTCAACCAGCAAAAGCTTGAAGTTGATGAGCACGGAAATCGGCGGTGCGGGAACCGTCCCGTCGCGCACCGCGCGCAGCGCTTCCAAGCCGGTCGAACTTCGCACCATGCCGGCCGTCGGCTGCGGATCTTCCCAGCGCACGATCCGCTCGCGTGCCTCTTGCATGCTACGTCGGCATCGTGAACTGGGCGCCGGCGCGAATGCCGGTCGGCCAGCGCGAAGTCGTCGTTTTGAGGTGGGTGTAGAAGCGCACGCCCTCCATTCCGTGGACGGCCATATCGCCGAAGAGCGAGCGCTTCCAGCCGCCGAAACTGTGATACGCAACCGGTACCGGGATCGGCACGTTGATCCCGACCATGCCGGCTTGCACGTGGGCATCGAAGTGCCGCGCGGTGTCGCCGTCGCGGGTGAAGATCGCGGCGCCGTTGCCGAACGTGTGGGCGTTCACGAGCGCGAGCGCTTCGTCATACGAGCCGACCCGCACGACCGCCAGCACCGGACCGAAGATCTCTTCGCGATAGGCGCGCATCGAAGGATCGACCCGGTCGAGGACAGTTGCACCGAAGAAAAAGCCGCGCTCGGGCAGCGCGGCGTCGCGGCCGTCGACCGCGATCTCCGCGCCCTCGGCGCGCGCGCCGTCGACGTACCCGCGGACCCGCGCCAAGTGATCGGGCGTTACCAAGGGTCCCATCTCGACGTTTGCGGCGTCGCCGGGGCCGACACGGAGCTTCGCGATCCGCTCGCGCAGCTTCGCCACCACCGCGTCGGCCGTTTCGTCGCCGACGATGGCGGCGACCGAGATCGCCATGCAGCGCTCGCCCGCCGAGCCGAACGCCGCCCCCATCAGCGCGTCGATGACTTGCGGGAGATCGGCATCCGGCATGACGACCAAGTGATTCTTCGCGCCGCCCAGCGCCTGAACGCGCTTGCCGGCTGCAGCCGCGCGCGTGTAGACGTGCTCGGCCACGGCAGTGGAACCGACGAAACTGACCGCGTCGATGCCGGGGTGATCCAAGATCGCATCGACCGCCACGCGATCGCCGTTGACGACGTTGAACACGCCGGGCGGCAAGCCGCTCTCGATCAGCAGCCGAGCGACTTCGAGCGTCGCCGAGGGGTCCTTCTCGCTGGGCTTCATCACGAAGGTGTTGCCGCACGCGAGGGCGACGGGGAACATCCACATCGGCACCATCGCCGGAAAGTTGAACGGCGAGATTCCGGCGCACACGCCGAGCGGCTGGCGGACGGCCTTGACGTCGATCCCGGGCGAGATGTTCTCGCTGAAGTCGCCCGTCAGCAGGCGCGGGATGCCGCAGGCAAATTCGACCACGTCGAGCCCGCGTTGGATTTCGCCGCGCGCGTCGTCGAGCGTCTTGCCGTGTTCGCGCGAGATCGTCTGCGCCAGCCGGTCGGTATTGCCGATGAGGGCGCTGCGGAACGCGAACATGACGGCGGCGCGGCGCGGCGGCGGGGTCGCCGACCAGACCGCGAACGCCGCGCGGGCGGTCCGCACGGCGCGATCGACCTCCTCGACGGAGGCGAAGGCGACCCGCGCCTGCACTTCGCCGGCCGCCGGATCGTAGACGTCGCCGAAGCGGCCCGACGCGCCCGCGATCTCTTCCCCGCCGATGAAATGCCCGAGCGTCCGAAGTGCCGTCTGCATGCTGATGACCCTCTCCCTGGGCGCGAACGCCCTCCGGCTAGCCGAACTCGTCGAGCGCGCGCCGTATCCGGGTGAGTTCGTCACGGAAGCCGTCCGCCTTTGCGCGCTCGGCCTCCACGATGTCGGGCGCCGCGTTGTTGACGAAGCCGCGATTGGCGAGCTTGCGCTGCGAACGCTCCAGCTCGGGGACCAGCCGCGCGATCTCACGTTCGTAACGCGCGAGCAGTTTCGCCGGATCAGCGACCGCGCGTACCCCCGCGATCCGGTCGCGCAGCGAGCCGGCGGTACCGTTTTCGTAGGTGGTGAACTCGGCGCGGGCGATCGTGGCCAGCGTCTGCACGAGCCCGGTCTCGGCCGCCAGCGCAGCCGGTATCGCGACCTGCATCGCTTCTTTCTGCGGAATGCGCCACTCGGCGCGCAAGGTGCGCAGTTCCTCGACCTTGTCGATGAGCGCACGGAACGTCTCAGCCTCGTCCGGGAACTCCGGAATCTCGGCGACGTCGGGCCATGACGCGGTGACGATCGTCGCGCCGTCGTGCGGGAGCGTGAGCCAGATCTCTTCGGTGATAAACGGCGCGATCGGGTGCATCGCGCGCACGAACGCGTTGAGGACGAACGAGAGGACTGCCCCGCGCGTCGCGCTTCCGCCCGGCGCTTTGGACGCCTCGATGTACCAGTCGCAGAACTGGTACCAGCCGAATTGCAGCAGCGTGTCGGCGGCGACTCCAAAAGCAAAGCCTTCGTAGGCCTCGCTCACCGTCTCGATGCAACACCGCAGCTCGGTCAGAATCCAGCGGTCGGCGATCGTGAGCGCCTCCGTTTTGGGCAGCACGCCGGCCGGCGGGAGCCCTTCTTCGAGCGCAACGGTGTAGCGAAGCGCGTTCCAAAGCTTGGTGCAGAAACGTTTGGCTTCATCGCACTGGCGCTGATCGAAGCGGAGTTCCTGCGATTCCAAGCGCATCTGCCGGACGATCCCGAAGCGCGTGCCGTCGGCACCGTAGAGCGGCACCAGATCCGTCATCGGATCGATGGCATTGCCCAGCGACTTCGACATCTTGCGGCCTTCCATGTCGAAGACCAGCGGCGTAACGAAGACGGTCGAGAATGGGATCTTGTCCATGAAGCGCAGCCCGAGCATGACCATCCGCGCGACCCAAAGGAAGATGATGTCGTAGCTGGTGACCATCACCGCGTTGGGGTACCAGTGCTCGAGCTCGGGCGTTCGTTCGGGCCAGCCGAGGATCGAAAACGGCCACAGCCCCGATGAGAACCAGGTGTCGAGCGTATCGGGATCACGGCGCAGCTCGGTCGTGCCGTACTTCTTGCGGGCGATCTCGCGCGCGGCGGCTTCGTTCTCGGCCACCACCACGTCGTCGCTCGGCGTGTACCAGACCGGCAGCTGGTGCCCCCACCAGATTTGCCGCGAAATGTTCCAATCGCGAATGCGTTCTAGACCGAACTCGTAGGTGCGCCCGAACCGCTCGGGGACGAACCGGATCGCGCCGCTGCGGTAGGCTTCGAGCGCCGGCTTCGCGAGCGCTTCCATCGAGACGAACCACTGCAGCGAGAGCAGCGGTTCGATCACCGCGTGTGAACGCGAACTGGTCGGGACGTTGGTCTCGTACGATTCTTCCTTGACCAGCGCGCCGGCCGCGCGCAGATCCTCGACGATTCTGCGCCGGGCCTCAAAGCGGTCGAGCCCGATGTATGCCCGCATGCGGTCCGTCTGCGCGTCGATGGTAGCACGCTTGGCCGGCGTCTCGTCGTAGCGCCACAGCGGCGCAGCGATGCGTCCGTCGAAGTCGATGACGGTCGGCATCGGCAGTCCGTGACGCGTGCCGATCTCGTAGTCGGTCTGATCGTGCGCCGGCGTGACCTTGACCGCGCCGGTTCCGAATGCGGGCTGCACGGCCTCATCGGCGATGACGGGGATCGACCGGTGCACCAGCGGCAGCACGACCTTGGTGCCGATCAGATCACGGTATCGCTCGTCGTCGGGATGCACGGCGACCGCCACGTCGGCCAAGAACGTCTCCGGGCGCGTGGTCGCGATCACGATGCCTTCGCCGCCGTCGTCGGCGCGATAGCGAAGATGCCACAGGAACGTGTCGACCGGTTCGCTCTCGACCTCCGCGTCGGAGAGCGTCGAGCGGGCTTCGGGATCCCAATTCACCAGGCGGGTCCCGCGGTAGACCAAGCCGTCGTTATAGAGGTCGATGAAGACCTTGGTGACGGCTGCGGAGAGGCCCGGATCGAGCGTGAATCGCTCGCGCTCCCAATCGGGGCCGTAGCCGAGGCGCGCGAACTGCTGGTTGATGATGTCGCCGTATTGTTCGCGCCAAGCCCACGCGCGTTCCAGATAGCCATCGCGTCCGAGCCCCTCGCGGGTCTTCCCCTCCTGCGCCAGTTCGCGCACCAGCACCGCCTCGGTGGCGATCGCGGCGTGGTCTTGCCCCGGAATCCAGTCGGCATTTTCGCCCAGCATCCGATGGTAGCGGGTGAGGATGTCCATCGGCGTGTAGGTCGAGCCGTGCCCGAGGTGCGCGCGGCCGGTGATGTTCGGCGGCGGCATCGAGATGATGAACGGCGGCCGGGCAGGGTCGGGGTCTTCGTGAAAGACGCCCAGTTCGCGCGAGCGCGCGTAGAGCCGCGGCTCGACTTCGGCCGGATCGTAGTTCTTGGGAAGATCGGGGCGCGCGCTCACGACCCGCACGTTGTACGGCTTCGCCGGGCGTGAGTCCCCGTCGCTTACCTTTCGGCCGGGGCTTCGTCGCCGCCGCGGCCGGCGCGGTCGTCGTCGACCAGTTCGTCTTCGGCGAGCACCGTGTCCGAGTTTGTCTCGGTCAGGGCGGGTTCGTTGCCTTCCATATGCCGGTTCTGTACCCGCAACCGGTTTCGGGCCTTGGGCCAGGTTCAGGTGCGGCCGGCCAGCGTCCGTTCGAGGAACCGCAGCACCCGCGTCAGCGGGAACTCGTGCGCGACCAGCGGCTTGGTCAGCACCGTCCGTAGGCCGAGGCACTTGGCTCCGAGCACGTCGGTGAAAAGCTGATCCCCGATCACGACGGTCGCTGAGCGCGGCGTACCCAGCAGCCGTAGGGCGCGCAAGAACGCGAACGGCAGCGGCTTGAGGGCATTGGCGACCACCGGAATGCCCAGCTCGGCGCCCACCAGGGCCACCCGCTCGGTGAAGTTGTTGGAGACCAGGACGACGGCCAAACCGCGCTCGCGGGCAGCCCGGATCCACTCCGCGACGCCGGGGGCCGGTTCCGGCCGGCGGTAGGCGCAGACCGTGTTGTCGAGATCGACGATGATTCCGGTGATCCCCCAGGCCGTCAGATCGTCGAGGGAGACTTCCGGGAGCGTGTCGGCGTGGTGGTCGGCCCGGATTCTCTCCACGCTATCCCCGGTTCCGTCCACAGCCCGCTCACCCCGCTCGGCGTCAAGCTCGATACCCCCGCCGGGCGAGTCCACCGGTCGACCCAAGTCATCCCCGGGAAAGAAAAGTTGTCCCCTCCCCCTCCACAAGGTTTCCCGTCTGCGGTACAATATCTGGTACATCCCGGCGATGGCGGCCACAATATGGTGTGTCCGCCTTTGCATCGGGCATCCCGAGGGGATTGACGAGAGCGAACATCTGTTCGATACTCGTGAGCCCCCGCTCTGAGCGCACGGCGACCAAAGAGGACCGCAGTCGGCATGAAGTTCACGCGTACGTATTCCGCCCCGGGCGACGCCTACGCCGGCATCGCCTTCGAGCCGCGCACCTCGCGGATCGTCAACCCGGACGGCAAGGTGGTCTTCGAGCTGAAAGACGCTCAGATCCCGACCGGCTGGTCCCAGGTCGCCACCGACATCATCGCCCAGAAGTATTTCCGGAAGGCCGGCGTCCCCGACCGCACGGTGCGGGTCCCCGAAGAGGGGATCCCCGAGTGGCTGTGGCGCTCGGAGGCCGCCGACGACGCGACCTTCGGTCCCGAGACCGACGCCCGGCAGGTCTTCCACCGCCTGGTGGGCTGCTGGACCTATTGGGGCTTCAAGCACGGCTACTTCGACGACGAATTCCAGGCCCGCGCCTACTACGACGAGATGTGCGCGATGCTGGCCCGTCAGATCGGCGCGCCCAACTCACCGCAGTGGTTCAACACCGGCCTCCACTGGGCGTACGGCATCTCCGGCCCCTCGCAAGGCCACTGGTACGTCGATGCCAAGACCGGCGAGCTCGCCCAATCAACCTCCGCCTACGAACACCCAGCGCCGCATGCTTGCCTACCGTATAGCGCCCTGGTCACCACGCCCGACGGCCCGATCGCGATCGGCGCAATCGTCGAGAACAACCTCGTCGGCTTGCCGGTCTACGATGAAACGGGCGTCACGCGGGTCACCGCAACCGCCTACAACGGCGTAAAGCCCGTCTTCCGCGTCACCCTCGCCAACGGCAACGCCATCGAAGCCACGGCCGACCACCTGGTCCTGGCATGCGACCAAGAAGCCGGCGACCGGACATGGCGGCCTGTGTCGACGCTCGTCCTAGGTATGCGGCTTCTTCAACGCGCGGAAGCTTCGGGAAACGTCGCAACCGCGCTGTCGGAATGGCTGAAGGATTCGAGCGTCGTCGCGCGTCCGATCGGCCGCGACCGCTCCGTCGAACTTGGTGCGAGCGGCACCATCACAGCCATCGCCTCAGCGCCCATGGTTGTTCAGAGCCACGAGGAACGTGTTGTGGCGATCGAGTCCATTGGCGAGGCCGATGTCTACGACATCCAAACCGAGAGCCACAGCTTCCTCACGAATAACGTCGTCGTCCACAACTGCTTCATTCAGAGTGTCAGCGACGACCTCGTGAACGAGGGCGGCATCATGGACCTTTGGGTTCGTGAAGCGCGCATCTTCAAATACGGGTCAGGCACCGGCAGTAATTTCTCGCATATTCGCGGTGAAGGCGAGAAGCTGTCGGGCGGCGGCACGTCCTCAGGTTTGATGTCGTTTCTCAAGGTCGGCGATCGCGCTGCCGGCGCAATCAAATCGGGCGGCACGACTCGGCGCGCCGCGAAAATGGTGTGCCTCGATCTCGATCACCCCGACATTGAAGAGTTCATCAGTTGGAAGGTGACGGAGGAGCAGAAAGTCTCCGACCTCGTGGCTGGCTCAATTATCTGCGAGAAACATCTCAATGCCGTGATCAAAGCGGCAAGCGATGAGACGCTCCCGGACTCTGCACGTCTCGACCCTGCTTTGAATCCAGGCCTCAAAGCAGCGATTCGCGCTGCACTCGGCTCAGGGATACCACAGGCGAATATTCAATACGCGCTGGACTACGCGCGCCAGGGCTATAAATCGCTCATGATCGAGACGTACGACACGAATTGGGATTCGAAGGCATACGGCACGGTCTCAGGTCAGAACTCGAACAACTCCGTTCGCGTCCCGAACGACTTCTTTGCGCGTCTCGATGCGAATCAATCGTGGGACCTCATCCCGCGGCGGACGAAATATGGCGACGGCGGCAGCGCGAAGATCAAGTCGGTTTCCGCTGCAGACCTCTGGGAGAAGATCGCTATCGCCGCGTGGCAGTGCGCGGATCCGGGCGTCCAATACGACACGACAATCAACGAATGGCACACATGCCCGGCCGATGGCCCTATCAATGCGAGCAACCCTTGCGTTACCGGCGACACGCTCGTTGCGACAACGGAAGGCCAGCGCCGTATCGATGAACTTGTTGGTAAAGCGACCTTCGTCATCGGTTCCGACGGCAAACCGCACTTCGTCAATAACATCTTCGCAACCGGCACAAAGCCCGTCTACGTGCTGCGCACCCGGGCAGGTTACGAGCTCCGCGTAACCGCGGACCACAAGATTCTGGCCGAAGAGCGCGGCGACGTCGCCGTGAAGGACCTCATCATCGGCGAACGAGTGATGCTCGGCGCCACTCGGTTTGGGTCGCGGACCCTTGAAACTGAAGTCGCGGAGGCGATCGGCCTCGCTGTCGGTGCCAAGCAAAAGGCGGTCCCTGAGTTTGCCGCCGCTACGGGCAGATCGCCGGCGGGCGGAGTTCAGAC
>Ga0302324_100015494_pt1 | contig 15289 bp, 13 predicted proteins | sample Palsa_T0_1_FD_201949 | JGI IMG/M metagenome (GOLD analysis project Ga0302324, IMG submission 201949) | Peat permafrost microbial communities from Stordalen Mire near Abisko, Sweden - Palsa_T0_1 | ecosystem: Environmental > Terrestrial > Soil > Palsa > Peat permafrost | place: Sweden: Abisko...
GAAGCTGCGGCTGCTCAACGCCAGTCATCAGGCCCTGTGCTATCCGGCCTACCTGGCCGGATACCGGCTCGTGCACGACGTCACCGCTGACCCGCTGTTCGCGCGGTTCCTGCTGGACTACATGAGGGCCGAAGCCATCCCGACCCTGCGGCCGGTTCCCGGCATTGACCTGCAGCGTTACGCCAGCCAGCTGATCGAGCGGTTCTCCAATCCCGAGGTGCGCGATACCGTGGCCCGGCTGTGCGCGAACGCCTCCGACCGCATTCCCAAATTTCTCTTCCCCGTCATCAGGCACCAGCTCGCCACCGGTCAATCCGTCACCCGATCCGCGGCCGTGGTGGCCAGCTGGGCACGCTACGCCGAAGGCACCGACGAGAACGGCGAGCCGTATGCGATCGTCGACGCGATCGCGCCGCGGCTTCAGGCCGCCGCCCGCCGGCAGCGCCGCCACCGGACCGCCTTCCTGGAGGACAACCGCGCAGTGTTCGGTGAGCTGGCTGACGAACCCCGGTTCACCCTGGTGTACAGCTCGATCCTGACCGCCCTGCACGAACACGGCGTGCGGGGGACCCTCGCCGACCTTGACCACTACGCCACACCGGCTACGGCCGGCCGGACCACGGCCGGCCTGGAGAGGAACTCGCCCTGACCAGCATGCGACGCGTCGTCGTCTACCCCGGCCGGATCGCTGTCGAGACAGCTGACATCCCGGCCCCAGGCCCGAACGAAGCCCTCATCCGCACCCTCGTGGCCGGCGTCTGCGGATCCGACCTGCACGCGGCCCACGGGCGCCACCCCTTTGTCCCGCTGCCCTACCGGCCCGGCCATGAAGTCGTCGGGGTCATCGAGACGGCAGCGTCGGCCGCCGGCACCTTCGCACCGGGACAGCGGGTCATCGTGGAGCCCGACTTGCCCTGCTGGACGTGCAAAATGTGCACCTCGGGGCGCGAGAACCTGTGCGAGAACCTGCAGTTCTTCGGCTGCGGCTATGCTCAGGGCGGCATGGCGGACTACTTCACCCTGGCCGGGAACCGCCTGCATCTCGTGCCGGACGCGCTCGACGATCACACCGCGGCGCTCATCGAGCCGCTGTCGACGCCGGTCCACGCCGTGCGGCTGGCGGGTGACGTCGCGGGCCGGTCCGTGGCAGTGCTCGGGGCCGGGACCATCGGGTTGCTCACCCTCGCGGTGCTCCGCGCGCACCAGGCAGGAAGGGTGGTCAGCACCGATCCGCTGCCCGCCAAACGCGCGCGAGCCGAGGCCCTCGGTGCCGACGCGACCATCGACGCCAGCACCCCCGACGTCGCCGGGCAGGTGAGAGAGGCGCTCGGCGGCAGCGCCGACATCGTGTTCGACTGCGTGTCCGTCCAGTCGTCGATAGACCAGGCGATCGCCATCGCCGACAAGGGCGGGACGGTCATGGTGGTCGGCGTCCCGGCCCGGGAAGTCACCGTCCCGCTGCCGATCGTGCAGGATCATCAGATCCGCATCCAGGGCAGTGCCACCTATCTGCCGGAGGACTACCAGGAATCGGCTGGCCTGCTCAGCCGGGGAGCCGTCAAGACGACGGACTTCGTGACCGCCACGCGGCCCCTCGCTCAGGTCGCCGAGGCCTTCGAGCTTGCCTCGTCGGGAGATCACCTGAAGGTCCTCGTCACGGTCGGCCAGCGGTGACCGCGTTGCCGGTGCGGCCGGCCGGCGACGGTGCCGTTTGCTGACGGACCTCAGGCCCCTGCGCGCGGCCCTTCCCCGCGCGCTGGTGGCACTGGATTTCGATGGCACGCTCGCACCGATATCACCGCATCCTGGCGACGCACGTCCGCTGGCAGGTGTCCACCGGCTCCTGCGCGACGTGCGTGCCACCGGAGCAACTCTCGCCGTCGTAACCGGCCGAAGCGTGGCCTCGCTCCTGCGCGTCAGCGGCTTCGGTACCGTGCCAGGCATCGTTATCTACGGCACCCACGGCGCCGAGAGGTGGCAGGCGGGCGAACTCCGCACCCCGGCGCCCCCGCCTGGCCTGCACGAGCTGCGCCTGAGCCTGCCCGGGCTCTGCAGCGCTCATGACCCTGACATATGGATCGAAGACAAGGGACTGTCGCTCGTCATCCACGCCCGCCTGACCGCAGAGCCGGAACGCTTGCTCGAGATGCTGCACGCTCCGGTCGGCAAGCTCGCGGCAACTGCCGGGCTGGGAGTGCGGCCCGGCAAAGAAGTCCTGGAAATCTGCATTCCGGGCATCGACAAAGGCACGGCGATCCGAGAGCTCATCGGCGAGGGTACGGCGGCGGCCTGCTACGCCGGCGATGACCTCGGCGACCTGCCCGCCATGGCGGAAGTGACGGCATGGGCCGAGCGCACCGGCCGGCCTTCACTGACCGTCGGGGTGAGTCCCGGCGGGACAGGCCCGATCGCCGAGCAGGCCGATGTCACCGTGCCCGATCCGCAGAGTCTCATCTCGCTGTTGCGGCAGATCATCAGGAACGCCGCGTAGAGACGCTCACCCGTCTCCAGCGCACCCTCGGGACACCAGCTACTAGCGGCAATAGTCTTGGCTCGTGCCGAAGGAAACGACCGAACGGAAGCCGGCTGAAGCGCTAGCCCCGGCCGGAGGAGGACCAGCCGATGACCTGGTCCCCGCGGGATTCCGGCTGCGCGCTGACCCGCGGTCGCGGATGCTTGCCGACGGGACGGTGCTCACCGGCGGTTATCCCACCCGGGTGCTGCGGCTGACCCGGCCGGGCGCCCGGCATGTTCAGGGCTGGTGGTCAGGTACGCCGGTTCAGGACAATCCCAAGGCCCGGGCGCTGGCCCGGCGTCTTCTTGACACCGGGATCGCCCATCCCGTGGTGGACGCGGCCTGGCGGGCCGGGCGCGAGCCCGGTGCCGATGACGTAACGGTCGTGGTCCCGGTGCGGGACCGGCACGCCGAGCTGTCCCGCTGCCTGGCCGGACTGACCAAGGCGCCGCGCCTGATCGTGGTCGACGATGGCTCGCGGGACCCGGAGGCCGTCGCGAACGTCGCGGCCCGGGCGGGCGCCAGCGTGCTGCGGCGGCCGGTGAACGGCGGGCCGGCGGCGGCCAGGAACACGGGCCTGGCCGCCGCCGGCACGCCGCTGGTCGCTTTCCTCGACTCCGACTGCGTGCCCGGGCCAGGCTGGCTGGATCTGCTGTTGCCGCACTTCGCGGACCCGGCGGTGGGCGCGGTCGCGCCGCGCATCATCCCGCACGAGAACGGGCGAAGCTGGCTGGCCAGGTACGAGGGGGCGAGTTCCACCCTCGACATGGGAGAGCGGCCCAGCATCGTCCGGCCGGGATCGTGCGTCCCCTACGTCCCCGGGGCCGCCCTGGTCGTGCGCAAGGCTGCCGCGGGAGCGGGTTTCGCCGAGGAAATGCAGGTAGGGGAGGACGTCGACTTCATCTGGCGGATGGCCGCGGCGGGCTGGCGGACCCGCTATGAGCCAGCGGCCACGATGGGACACCAGCACCGGGTGCGGCTGCGCGCCTGGCTGTCCAGGCGCAAGGACTACGGGACCTCGGCGGCCGCCCTCGAGCTGCGTCATCCGGGCGCGGTGCGCCCGCTGTATTCCTCGCCGTGGACCGCGGTGGCCTGGCTGGCGGCGGCCGCGGGCCGCCCTGGCGCGGGAGCCGTTATCACCGGCACCGGTACCGCGCTGCTCGCCCGGCGGCTGGCTCAGGTCACCGGCGAGGGATGGCCGCGGCCGGCCAGTTCGGCCGCGTGGCGGCTGGCGGCGCAGCAGGCCGGCGGCGGGACCCTGGCGGCTGTCAGGCCGCTGGGCAGCGCCATTTCCCGTACCTGGTGGCCGTTGGCGCTGCCCGCGGCGGTGGCGGTGCGGCGGCTCCGGCTTCCGCTGGCCGCGCTGGTGCTCACCCCGCCGCTGCTGGACTGGCTGGACCGCAGGCCGCCGCTCGACCCGGCACGCTACGTGGCCGCGCGGCTCCTCGACGACATCGGGTACAGCCTCGGGGTCTGGCAGGGATGCGCCGGACGCCGGACCGTTCGTCCGCTGCTGCCCCTGCTGCGAGCGCGTCAGCTGACGCGGCCCGTCACTTATGCAGACCGCGGCTGAATTCGGCCGGCACGATGAGGTCGTCGGGGGACAGGTCGTGGATGGAGGACCGGCCGAGCGCGAGCATCGTGGAGTCGATCCCGGCGCGCAGCACGTCGAAGACGTTCTTCACGCCCGCGGAGCCGTTGGCGGCCAGCCCCCACAGGTAAGCCCGGCCGATCATGACCGTCCGGGCGCCCAGGGCCAGCGCCTTGACCACATCGCTGCCGCGGCGGATCCCGCCGTCAAGCAGCACCTCGATCTGGCCGCCCACGGCCTCACTGATCCCGGGCAGCGCCCGGATGGAGGCAGGCGTCCCGTCGAGGTTGTTACCGCCGTGGTTGGACACCGAGATCGCGGTAGCACCGATGTCGATCGCCCGGCGAGCGTCGTCCGGATGCATCACGCCCTTGACCATGAAGGGCCCGCCCCACTGCTCCCGCAGCCAGGCCAGGTCGTCCCAGGTAGGCGGCGGGGTCTGCATCCACTCGCCGTAGACACCGAAGAACGTCGGAGCAGGCTCGCCGGGGGAGGCCATGTTGGGCACCGTGAGGTCGGGCAGCCCTCCGTGCCTGAGCCACTCGAGCACGTAGCCGGGCCGGATGATGCCCTCCGGTGCCAGGCGGATCAGGGTCCGCAGGTCTATCTGCTCGGGTATCGCGGGGCTGCCCCAGTCCCGGCCGTTGGAGAACGACCAGTCCAGCGTGACGATCAGGCCCTTGGCGCCCGCCCGGCGGGCTCGCTCGGACCGCTCGAGGATCTTGTCCCGGCCGCCTGACCAGTAGCTCTGGAAGAACAGCTTCGGGTTGACCTCCGCGACGGCCTCGACCGGCATGCTGCCGAACGAGCTGAGGCCCATCGCCGTGCCCGCCTCGGCCGTTGCGCGCGCCACCCCCGCCTCGCCGTCCGGGTGCACAGCCTGCACGCCGGTCGGAGACGCGATCACTGGCAGGGAGATCTCCTGGCCGAGCACCGACGTGGCCATCTCCCTGGTGGCGGGCAGGTCCGCGATGCGCGGCGGCGCGAACTTCAGCTCGCTGAAGGCCGCCGTGTTGTCCCGCAGGGTGACGCCCTTCTCGGTTCCGGCGACCAGCGCCATGTAGACCGATCTCGGCAGGCGCCGCCTGGCTCTCCGGCGTGCCTCCTCCACCGTCTCGAACCACTCACGTGTGCTTGCCATTGGTCTCCCTCGCGCGCCGGCTGAATGCTGAAACCTATTTTGACACTCGGTGTCGTAAATAGCTAGTGAGGATATCCGGCTGTTCCTGGCGATGGCTGGCCAGTGCTCGTAGGCAATTCAGTGCTCGTGGACGATGAGGCCCCGGATGTTCCTGCCGTCGAGGAGGTCGCGGTAGCCCTGGTTGACGTCTTCCAGCCGGTAGCGGGTCGTCACCAGTTCGTCGAGTTTCAGGCGGCCGTCGCGGTACAGCTCGAGCATGCGGGGGATGTCCTCGAAGGGATTTCCGCTGCCGAACAGCGCGCCGACGATCCGCTTCTCGAAGAGTGTCAGCTCCGAGCCGGGCAGCTGGATGGTGTTCTTCCCCAGGCCGCCCAGCGCGGTCACCACGACTGTGCCGCGTTTGCGGATCGCGGCGAAGGCCGTCGCGACCACCTCGTCGGTCAGCAAGCCCACGGTGACCAGAGCCTGGTCTGCCCCGACGCCCCTGGTGACGTCCAAGGCGATCTGCCGGGCCTCCTCGGCGTCCGACGTGGTGTGGGTCGCCCCGAGTTCGCTGGCCGCCTTCAGCTTGGCCGCCACCGGGTCGACCGCGATGACATTGCGCGCGCCCGCGAACGCGGCTCCCTGCACCGCGTTGATGCCGATGCCGCCGATCCCGTAGATGACGGTCGTGTCGCCTGGCCGCACCTCGCCCGCGTGCACGGCGGTCCCCCAGCCGGTGCAGACACCGCAGCCGACCAGCGCCACCGTCTCGAGCGGCAGGTCGTCGTCGACCTTGACGCAGGAATACTTCGAGACGACGGCCCACTGGGAGAACGTGCCGAGTACGCACATCTGACCGAAGTCCTCGCCGCCGCCGCGGAACCGGTACGTGTGGTCGGGCAGGTAGTTCTTCACCAGCAGCGCGCCGAGATCGCACAGGTTGCTCAGGCCGCGGGCGCAGAAGCGGCAGTGCCCGCAGACGGGCAGGAACGAGCAGACCACGTGGTCACCGGGCTTGAACCGGCTGCTGCCCGCGCCGACCTCCTCGATGATCCCGGCTCCCTCGTGCCCGCCGACCAGCGGATAGCGGACCGGGATGTCGCCGGTACGCAGGTGATCATCGGAATGGCACAGGCCTGCCGCGACGAACCGGATGAGCACCTCCCCGGCCTTGGGCGGGTCAAGGTCAAGTTCGGTGATCTCCCACTCCTGGCCTAGACCCCGGATGACTGCGGCCTTGGTCTTCATGCCTCCTCCTTCCGGCTGCCTGCCCTGCAAGCCTACGAGCCGTAGTATCCACATTCATGTCATCACAGCCCGCTGGAGCTGGGTCGGCGCCGGCCGACCACGCGGATCGGCTCAGGTGGAACGCCAAGTACACCGGCGATTTCGTGCCGTCCTTCGTGCCCCATCCGCTGGCAGCGCAGATCTTCGGGTCCTCCGGCTCCCTGTCGGCGGACCTGCCCGGTGGGCCCCTGACCGAGTTGGCCTGCGGACCTTCCGGCGCCGCGCTGCTGGCCGCGGCGAGCGGGCGCCGGGTCACCGCGGTGGACGTGTCCGAGATAGCGCTCGGGATGCTCGGCGACGAGGCCCGGCGGCGTGGGCTGGACCACCTGATCACCCTGGTGCATGCGGACCTGTCCGCCTGGCGGCCGGAGCCGCGGTCGTACGCCGTCGTCCTGTGCACGGGCTTCTGGGACTCGGCCGTATTCACCGCGGCCGCCGAAGGGGTGGCGGCCGGCGGCCTGCTGGGCTGGGAGGCCTTCACCGCGCAGGCCCGGCGTTCGCGACCCAGCCTGTCGGCGGACTGGTGCCTGGCACCCGGCGAGCCCGCGTCGCTTCTCCCACCGGATTTCACCCTGCGAGACCAGCACGACCGAGGCCTGAAACGCCAGCTGCTGGCCCGCCGCGCCCCCGCCGCCACCCGTTAAGTTGCATAGGTCCAGGCAGCCCGACGCGACGGCTGAGGATCGAAGCGACTTACACGCTCTGATTCTCCGCCAGCGGTAATGCCGCAACCTCGTTGAGATTATCGTGGCCTCTGAGCCTGGCTCGGCAGCGAGTCAGCTGGACATGGCCGGTCGGCTCGCTGCCGTCCTGGAGGTCGCATGCGTATCAGCCTTGGTGATGTGTCCCTGTGGTTTGATGTATCCGGGCCGTCGGTCATTCCGCAAGGGGACACGACGGTAGAACACCCGGTCCTGGTGGCTGTCCACGGCGGCCCTGGCCTGGATCACATCTCGATGAAGTCCGCTCTGGCGCCGCTGGCTGACGACTTTCAGATCCTGTACCCCGACCTGCGGGGTCACGGCCGCAGCGATTACAGCAGCCCCGTGCTGATCCTCGCCGGTGAGGACGATCCCATCTGCCCGCTGCCCGTGGTCGAGGAGCTAGCCAGCCGGCTGCCGGCGGAAACCACCCGCTTGGTGCGCCTTCCTGGTGCGCGTCACACCATCTTCCGCGACCGCCCGGACCTCGCTTTCCCGGCTGTAAGAAAACGTTACGCGGAGGAGCTCGAGACCCTCGTCAGCTGAGTACCGGGTCGGCTGAGTACTGGGGTCATGGGTCAGCTCGTGAACCAGAGCGACAGGTGGGCGGGCTGCAGGGCCTGGTCGACGGTGGCGGACAGGTCGGCCTGGACCGCGTCCAGGTCGGTGGCGTCCTGCAGCCGGCCCGCGAACGCGGCCGTCGTCAGCTCGGCGTCATACCGGGTCCGGTTGAACCGGTGGTCCACCACATGCTGGACCCGCCGCCGCACGGGTGCGAAGAGCGCGGCCACGATCAGCGTGGCTCCGGCCACCGTGAACGAGTCATGCACCGGCAGCACCCGGTCCGCCAGCAGCACCAGCCCGGCATACAGCCCGACCAGCAGCCCGGTCACCACGGCGTAGGATACGGTCCGCGAGATCAGCCGGTCGATGTCGTACAGCCGGTACTTCAGCACCGCCACCACACAGGCCACCGGGATGCCGACCACCGGCGTCAGGACCATCACCACCCACAGCACGGTGCCGAGAGGGTCGTTGCCGCCCGGCGAGAGGACCGCGCCCGGGGCCAGCACCAGAATCCAGAAGACCGTGACGATACCGACGTAACCGAGCCAGGCCAGCTGCTTGCGCAGCTCGGGACCGGCCCGGCGCCGCCGGGCGAACACCGAGGCGACGGCGCAGAGGGCGGCCGCGAAAGTGGCGACCACGACCGCGGCGACGAACCCGGCGAACCACCCGTGCTGGGGGAAGATGCCCAGCGGGTTCGGGTAGCTGGACTTGGAATCATCCAGGATGTCGGTCAGCCCCCCGCTGATGTACTGGCCCGCCTGCATCTGGCTCACCACGGAGGCAGCCATGACGACCAGGAATCCCGTCCGCACCGGACGCCAGCGGCGGGACGGCAGTCGCCCGTCGGGGAACAGCAGGACCAGGAAGAGCAGCAGGAAAACAGCCAGAACGGCCATGAGCACGCTGAACCAGCCCACCAGCCGCGCCGCAGGAAGCGAGCCCGGGGCCGTGACCAGCCCGTAGAGGGGATACTGCTCGGTCAGCATCTCGAGGGCCAGCAGCAGTCCGACCAGGGCCAGCAGCAATCCGATGACGTTGCCGGGCCGCCGCACCATGAGCAGGTGACCGGTGCCCGCGTAGAGCACGATGGCCACGGCCATCACGGCCTCGAAGCCGAGCTTGCCCGCGTCGATATACCGCGCGTCCAGGCCCAGCAGCGTCAGCGCTGTCGCGAGGACAAGCGCGGTCAGCCCGGCCAGCGTCCAGGAAGCGGCACGATACCTCATGGCTCCCACCCTACGGGGGGACCGTTCCGGCAACGTTACGGTGCACTTCCGTCTCTATATAAGTAGATGATATAAATTGGTTATGGAAATTTCGGGCAGGCCGGAGGAACAGACGCTGACGTACGGGATAGCGGCGTCGAGATAGACCGGACCTATCCGCTCTGACATCCCGGTAACGGTGCCGATCACTCCCGGTGCCATGCGAGAACAGCATCCCGGCCGCCCGGGTAGGGTGCCGGAGATGAGATGGCTGGCTGAGTGCTCTGTCGCGGCGCTTCGTGAGGCGCTGGAGGCCGTGGCACCGGAGCTGAGCGGGTACCCGGTCACGGTTCCCGGGCCGGCCGGCAAGGAAGACCCGCTATGGCACTCCGGCTGCGTGCCCGTCGGTGACCACTTCTTCGTGAAGTTCGCCTGGTCACCTCCGGCCGCACTCCGGCTGGCGCGGGAGATCGGCGTGCTGGCCGCGCTCGCCGGCGAGCCGAAGGTCCCGTTCTTGCCCGAGGTGGCCGCCAGCAGCGCCGACCCACTGCTGATGATCACCAGGCGGACGCCGGGAACATCCCTGTTCGAGGTCGCCGGCTCGATCGACCTGGACCGCGCCGCCCGGCAGCTCGTCTGGTTCCTGGCCGCCCTGCACCATCCGGGCGCCCGCCAGCGCGCCGAGGCCGCCGTCGGTACGCTCACCGGCCCGCAGCTGCCGCCGGCCACGACCAGGACCTTGCGTCAGCGGCTGGGGACGTGGATCCGGCCGGATCAGCACCGGGCTGTCGTCCGCTGGTGCGGCTGGGCCGACGCCGTGCTCGGCTCGCCTGGCCCGGCTGTGCTCGTGCACGGTGACTTGCACGGCGACAACCAGATATGGGACTACGACGAGCTCCGGCTGGTGCTCGACTTCGAGAACATCGGGTCCGCCGAGCCCGAATACGAGCTGCGCGGCTTTCCCGGTCCGGGAATGGGACCCGGCCTGGAGCTGCTGACCGCGGTCATGCGCCATTACCAGCAGGTCACCGGACGGCAGCTGTCGACCGAACGGGTGATGGCCTGGCATCTGCGCCACGCCCTTGGCGATGTGCTGTGGCGCAGCGAAGCCGGCCTCCTGCTGGGAGATCACCGGACACCATCACAGTGGGTGGAGGACCTGGCCGAGCGTTTCAGCGCCCTCGGCATCGATCCCTAAACGCCACCCGCTGCTAACCAGCACTAATGGCACCGGCGACGACCGGCATATCACACCACGGCGCCTAGAGCGGGTGCGCCTAGAGCGGGCACGCTGTCACAACCATGCGTTTCGCGTGTGGTGCCTGAGTGCGGACAGGGGAAGCTGGCGAGCGCGGGGCGGCGGAGGGCTGGTTCAGAAGTCGGCGGCGGTTCCGGTGCCTTGGCGCGTGGCCTTTTCGTAGACGTAGCTGGCGGCGGCGAGGTCCTCGGCGGCCAGGCCGAGCGACTCGAACAGGGTGATCTCCTCGTCGTCGGCACGGCCCGGGGCCGTCCCGGTGAGGAGCTCGCCGAGTTCGGCGCGGACCGGGTTGGCCACTCCTTCGGACCGGGCCAGCAGGTAATCCCCCGCTTCGTTGCTGACCGACTCGCGGCTGTCCGCGAAGACGGCCGCCTCGGCCATGGTCGCGGTGTCGATCTCCCGGTCGCCGGGCAGGCACGCGCCGACCGCGTTCACGTGCGTGCCGGGGGAAAGCCATTCGCGCCGCAGGACGGGGTGCGGCGAGGTGGTGGCGGTCACCACGATGCCGGCGCCGGCGACCGCCCCGGCTACCGTGTCGTGGGCGCTGACCAGCAGGTCCAGCTGGCCGGCCAGCTCGGCCGCCAGCTCGCGGGCCCGCGCCGGGTCACGTCCGGCGATGCGGATCCCGGTCAGCGTCCGGGTCGCAGCCACGGCGTGCGCGTGGGCCCGGCCCTGCACGCCGGTGCCGATGACCGCCAGCTCGGCGGCATCCGGCCTGGCCAGCAGGCCGGTCGCGACGGCCGAGGTGGCCGCGGTCCGGATCTCGGTGACCGCCGACGCGTTCAGCAGCGCCAGCGGCTCCCCGGTGGCCGCCGCGAACAGCAGCACGCCGCCCTGGTGGGCGTCCTTGCCGAGGGCCGGGTTGCCCGGCGAGATGCAGATCGCCTTCAGCCCGTACCCCGCGGCGGGACCGTACGCGGGCATCAGCGCCATGAAACCCGCCGCGTCCCGCGGCCTGACGATCGTCCGCAGCGGCTGCTGAAGCTGGCCGCGGGCCAGCTCGGCCAGCGCTTCGCGCATCACGTCCGCGCACTCGCGGTAAGGGAGCAGCTCATGGACGTGGCGGGCGGCCAGGACGAGTAGCTTCACGCGGGTCTCCAGCTGGGGTGGGCGCGCGGCACGGGGAGCAAGGTGCCGGCGCGGACGCTGAGGCGAGGTTCGTTCGGTATAGGTTTTAAGGGTGACTTACTCGGGAGACGTACGTGTCGGCGGACCGCCGGACACTCGTGAGATCGACGGCCTGACGGTGACCAAGATAGCCGTGGGTCCCATGGACAACAACGCTTACCTGCTCCGCGACACCAGCACCGGCCAGGCCATCTTGATCGACGCGGCCAACGAGGCGGGCAGGCTCATCGAGCTGATCGGGGACACCCCGGTCGGCACGATCGTGACCACCCACCAGCACGCCGACCACTGGCAGGCCCTCGCCGACGTGCAGAAGCACACCGGCGCGGAGGTCGTCGCGCATCCGGCCGACGCGGACGGGCTGCCCGTCCCGGTCAGCCGTGCCGTGGAGCACGGCGAGGTGCTGAGCTTCGGGGACGCCGCGGTGTCCTTCATCCACCTGCGCGGGCACACGCCGGGCAGCATCGCCGTCGTCTACGACGCGGGCGGCCGGCTGTCCGGTGCGCCGCACGTGTTCACCGGGGACTCGCTGTTTCCTGGTGGCGTGGGCAAGACGAATTCACCGGAGGATTTCAACTCGCTGCTCGACGACGTCAGCGAGCGGCTGTTCGGCACGCTTCCGGACGGAACCTGGGTGTACCCGGGGCACGGCAAGGACACCACGCTGGGAACCGAGCGCCCTCACCTCGACGAGTGGCGCGAACGCGGCTGGTGATCTCCTCCGCTTAAGGCCGGGTCCCTTTCCGCAGCCTGTCCCCTTGAAATTACGCAACGTTACGTCAATATCGCTTACGGTGTAAAGTTTCGCGTGTCACTGGTGCGCCTGGTTAACAGCTGCATCAGCTGTTGCCGGGTGGGGGATCTCCCTGGCCAGCCAAGGGGGAAACTTGCGGAAATACGTCATCATGCTAGGGACGGCGGCCGGGCTCCTGGCGCTGTCCGCCACCGCCGCGCAGGCGGCGTCGCCCCAAGGAGCCCAGGCGGCCCACGGAGTGGGCGGGGTAGCGCCGCCGTCAGGGGTCGTATCGTACGCGCCGGCCACCGACACGCCGCACCTGAAGACCACGGCCGACAACCCGGCACAGCAGATCCGCCAGCTCGTGCAGTGCGGCAAGACGATGTACGCGGTGGGCTCCTTCACCACGATCGTGCGGCAGAACAGCACCTACACCCGCTCCGACATCGTCAGCTTCAGCGCCACCGCCCCCTACACGGTGACCTCGCTGGCCCCGCACGTCGTGGGCAGCGACATCAACTCGATCGCCTTCAACGGCAGCAACTGCGCGGACGCCTACATCGGCGGGGTCTTCACCTCGGTCAACGGCACCAGCGTCAAGAACATCGCCGAGATCAGCACGAGCACGGGTAAGGTCGTCAGCGCCTTCGGGCACAACGCCGCCGGCTCGGTACAGACACTGCTCGGCACCCACGGGCACATCCTGGCGGGCGGTTACTTCACCTCCATCAATGACAGCAGCGCCGACCCCTACTTCACCAGCCTGAACCCGGCCACGGGCAAGGACGACGGGTTCCTGAAGCTGAAGATCTCAGGGCACTACACCTTCTCCGGCGTGGCTGACAACCCGACCAGGGTGTTCAATCAGTCACTGTCCCACAGCGGCCGGCTCGACCTGGTCATGGGCGACTTCACCTCGGTGGGCGGGCGGTCGCGGCGGCAGATCTTCATGCTGAACCTGGCCACGAGCCCGGCCAGCGTGACGGCCTGGAGTTCGCCGCAGTGGGACGGCAGCGCCGGGGAGGCCACTCCGTCCGACCCCACCCACGGGTATCCCTTCGAATGCGCGAGCATCGAGCCGTTCTATATCCAGGCCGCGGCCTGGTCCCCGAATGACTCCGAGATCTACATCGGCACCACGGGCTACCACCCGAACGGCTGGCCGACCGGGGCGACACCGCGGAACGGGCTGTGCGACGTGGCCGCCGCGTTCCCGGCCACCCAGGCCGAGGTGCTGGACACCTGGATCAACTACACCGGCTGCGACTCGCTGTACGCGGCCGCGGCGGGCACCAACGCCGCGTACTTCGCCGGGCACGAGCGGTACTCGATGAACCCCAAGGACTGCGACGCGCTGGGCCCGGCCGGGTATAAAGCACCGGGCCTCGAGGGACTGCAGCCCAGCACCGGGCACCTGTACGTGAACTCGGCCCGCTCGGCCGGCTACTACAGCCGGGCTCGCGGGCTCGGCGCGGACGACATGCTCCTGACGAGCGCGGGCCTGTGGATCGCCAGCGACAACTACGACGGCAGCCAGTGGTGCGGCGACGCCGCGAATCTCTCGGGTATCTGCTTCCTGCCTTACAGGTAGAGATCACCCGGTCCACCTCTAAACTACGCAAAGTGACACTAATTTCGCTTATGGTGTATTGTACCCTCATTGGTGTATCTAGTTAACATCTGCATCAGCTGTTGCCGGGGTGGGGGGATCTTCCCTGGCCAGTCAAGGGGGAAACTTGCGGAAATTCGTCATGACGCTGGGGACAGCGGCCGGGCTTCTGGCGCTGTGCGCCACCGCGCAGGCGGCATCGGCCCAGGGAGTGGGCGGAGTAGCGCCGCCGTCGGGGGTGGTATCGAACACGCCGGCCACCGACACGCCGCACCTGAAGGCCACGGCCGATAACCCGACGCAGCAGATCCGCCAGCTGGTGCAGTGCGGCAGCACGATGTACGCGGTGGGCTCGTTCACCACGATCGTGCGGGAGAGCAGCACCTACACCCGCTCGGACATCGTCAGCTTCAGCGCCGCCGCACCCTACACGGTGACGTCACTGGCCCCGACGGTGGCGGGCAGCGACATCAACTCGATCGCCTTCAACGGCACCAACTGCGCCGACGCCTACATCGGCGGCTCCTTCACCTCGGTCAACGGCACCAGCGTCAAGAACGTCGCCGAGATCAGCACGAGCACGGGCAATGTCGTCAGCGCCTTCGCGCACAGCGCCGCCGGCTCGGTGCAGACCCTGCTCGGCGTCGACGGGCACATCCTGGCCGGCGGTTACTACACCTCGATTAACGGCAGCAGCGCCGACCCCTACTTCACCAGCCTGAACCCGGCCACGGGCAAGGACGACGGGTTCCTGAAGCTGAACATCTCGGGGAATTACAACTTCTCCGGCGTGTCCAGCAACGCGACCCGGGTGTTCAACCAGTCGCTGTCCCACGGCGGCCAGCTCGACCTGGTCATGGGCGACTTCACCTCGGCCGGCGGGCTGCCGCGGCAGCAGATCTTCATGCTGAACCTGGCGACAAGCCCGGCCACGGTGACGGCCTGGACCTCGCCGCAATGGGACGGCAGCGCCGGGGAGGCGACACCGGCCGATCCCGCCAGCGGGTATCCCTACGAGTGCGCGACGGTCGAGCCGTTCTACATCCAGGCCGCGGCCTGGTCCCCGAATGACTCCGAGATCTACATCGGCACCACCGGCTACCACCCGAACGGCTGGCCGACCGGCGCGACACCGCGGAACGGGCTGTGCGACGCGGCCGCGGCCTTCCCGGCCACCCAGGCCAAGGTGCTGGACACCTGGATCAACTACACCGGCTGCGACTCGCTGTACGCGGCCGCGGCGGACGCCGGCGCCGCCTATTTCGCCGGGCACGAGCGGTACTCGATGAACCCCGACGACTGCGACGCACTGGGCCCGGACGCCTACAACGCACCGGGCATGGAAGGCCTGCAGCCCAGCACCGGGGACCTGTACGTGAACTCCGCGGCCACGGCGGGCTACTACAGCCGGGATCGCGGGCTCGGCGCGGACGACATGCTGGCGACGAGCGCGGGCCTGTGGATCGCCAGCGACAACTTCGACGGCAGCCAGATGTGCGGCGGCGTCGAGAATCTCGCGGGAATCTGCTTCCTGCCTTACAGCTAAGGATCGCCCCTTACAGCTAG
>Ga0302324_100015495_pt1 | contig 15289 bp, 14 predicted proteins | sample Palsa_T0_1_FD_201949 | JGI IMG/M metagenome (GOLD analysis project Ga0302324, IMG submission 201949) | Peat permafrost microbial communities from Stordalen Mire near Abisko, Sweden - Palsa_T0_1 | ecosystem: Environmental > Terrestrial > Soil > Palsa > Peat permafrost | place: Sweden: Abisko...
CTGGACCAGGACTCGAAGATCGCCCGCCCCCGTCAGCTGTACATCGGGTCGGAGGCCCGGGATTACACGCCGATGGTCGGTCGTTAGTTCTTGGCGCGCACGCGCGCCAGACCTTCCTGGACGATGGAGACACACAGGTTCCCGGATCGGTCGAACAGGAATCCCCGGGCCAGACCCCGCCCGGCGGCCGCCACCGGCGAGTCGGTGTCGTAGAGGAGCCACTCGTCGGCCCGGAACGGCCGGTGGAACCACATGCAGTGGTCCAGGCTGGCGCCCATGAAGTCCATGTCCCCCCAGCGCGTGGCGTGGGGGGCCAGGATGGTGTCGAAGAGCGACATGTCCGAGGCGTAGGTGGCGATGGCGGCATGGAGCAGCGGGTCGTCGGGGAGCTCGCCGTCGGCCCTGATCCAAAGGCGCTGGTACGGCTGACCGGACTCCTGGCGATGCCAGGGTAGGTCACCGATGTGGCGCTGATCGATCGGGTGGGGCCGGTCGAACCAGTCGGTCAGCTCCTCTCGGAACGGTTGGAGCCGCTCGAAGAGGGGGGCCAGGGTCTCGGGGTCGGGAACGTCGGGCATGGGGAACTGATGCTCCAGGCCCTCCTCGAGGTCGTGGAACGAGGCCGACATGTTGAAGATGGCCCGGCCGTGCTGAATGGCCACCACCCGGCGGGTCGTGAAGGACCGACCGTCGCGAATCCGGTCAACCTCGTAGAGGATCGGGACGAGGGGGTCACCCGGGCGCAGGAAGTACGAATGCAGAGAATGCACCCGGCCATGATCCACGGTGCGGCCAGCCGCGATCAGGGCCTGCCCCGCCACCTGGCCGCCGAACACGCGCTGACGTTCCTCATTGGGCTGAATGCCCCGGAAGATGTTCACCTCGATCGGCTCGAGGTCCAGCAGGTTGACGAGGAACTCGAGAGATGCGCTCATGACCCCATGATCGCAGGGCCGCCCGAACCCGTCGGCGAGCGGGGCGCCCCGGGGGCCGCTACCGTGCGGCGCCATGACGAGCGGAACCGAAGTCGGGCCCCCACAGAAACGTCTGGTCTTTCCGGATGGATTCGTCTGGGGCGTCGCCACGGCGGCCCACCAGATCGAAGGAGGCAACGTCAACAACGACTGGTGGGCCTGGGAGCACAATCCCGATTCGGGCACGGTCGCACCCAGTGGCGACGCGTGCGATTCGTTCCATCGCTGGCGCGAGGACGTCGACCTCGTGGGCGAGCTCGGGCTGTCGGCCTATCGCTTCTCGCTCGAATGGAGCCGGATCGAGCCGGCGGAGGGAGAGTTCTCATCGGCCGCGCTGGAGCATTACCGGCGCATCTGCGCCGCCTGTCTCGGGCGCGGCATCAGTCCGGTCGTCACGTTCCACCACTTCACCACCCCGCTCTGGTTGACGGCGCGTGGTGGATGGGAGGCGCCCGACGCGGCCGACTGCTTCGCCCGCTACGTGACGCGGGCGACGGCCTATCTGGGCGACCTGATCGGGTGGGCCTGCACGATCAATGAGCCCAACGTGGTTTCCGTCATGGGTTATTTCCAGGGTCAGTATCCGCCCGGGGTGAAGGAGGACTTCGCCCGCTACGCCGCCGTGAACGAAACCATGGTGCGTGCCCACCGGCTGGCTGTGGACGCGCTGCGGTCGGGCCCGGGGGACTACCCCGTGGGCCTGACCCTGTCGATGGCGGAGATCACGGCCGACGAAGGCGGGGAGCCATTACGGGATGCGGCCGAAGAGATGCTCGAGAACGTCTTCCTGCGAGCCACCGACGACGACGACTTCGTCGGCGTCCAGTGCTATACCCGCATGCACTTCGGCCCCGAGGGGCTGGCCGGGAACGACCCGACCGTCCCGTTGACCCAGATGGGGGACGAGCGCTGGCCCCAGGCGGTCGAGCACACGGTGCGCCGCGCCGCCGCCGTGAGCGGCCGGCCGGTCGTCGTCACCGAGAACGGCATCGCCACCGAGGACGACGCCGAGAGGATCTCCTTTGTCAGCGAAGCCCTGCAGAGCGCACATCGCTGCCTGGAAGAAGGAATCGATCTGCGGGGATACTTCGTCTGGAGCCTGCTGGACAATTTCGAGTGGCATCTGGGCTACGGGCCCAAGTTCGGCATCGTCGCCGTGGCCCCCGATACCTTCGAGCGGCGTCCAAAACCCAGCGCCTACTGGTTCGGCGAAGTGGCCCGGGCCAACGCCCTCGTCCCGGCAAACCTGTAGCCCTCTGCCCGGGGACCCCACCGGGCACCGGGCTAGAGTTGCGCCGTGCTTTCCCGGGTCCGGCGCTTTTACGACTGGCTGCACACCCACGAAGGGCGGAAGATCTTCCGCTACTCGATGGTGTCGGTAATCTCCACGGCTGTCTCGGCCGTCGTCATCGTCCTGGTTTACGGCGTATTCAAGGTATGGACCGAGGTGCCCAGCACGATCTTCGCCAATGCAGTGGCCACGTTCCCTTCCTACTGGTTGAACCGTCAATGGGCGTGGGGAAAGAAGGGCCGCTCCCACCTGGTCAAAGAGGTCCTGCCCTTCTGGGTCATGGCGGCCATGGGCATCGCGTTCTCGATCGTCGGTGCGGCGCTGGCCCGCCGCATCGGGATCCACTACAAGCTGAGCCGCTTCGACCAGACCCTGCTCGTCGTGGTGGCCAACTTCCTGTCGTTCGCCGTCTTCTGGGTCGTCAAACTGCTGGTCTTCAACCGCATGTTCAAGGTGGAGCTGGAGGAGTTCGACGAGCACCTGACGGTCGAAGAGGCAGAGGCAGAAGAAGAAGTCGAGAGCACGGGCGTCCACTAGGCGGGCGAGAGCCCGCCCTGGGGGTCATCGCTCCGAGGTGGTGGGGTCAGTCCCGGAAATTGTCGAACTGCAGGGGGATGCCGAAGTCCTCGCCCTTACAGGCGCTGATCACCGCTTGGAGGTCGTCGCGCTTCTTGCCGGTCACCCGCAGTTGATCGCCCTGGGTCTGTGAGGACACGCCCTTGAGACCGAGTTCCTTGATGAATTTGTTCAGGCGCTTGGCGTGGTCGGCCGAGATGCCGGCGCGAATGGCGATCTTCTGGCGCGCTGTCCCCTTTTGCGCTTCCTCGACCTTGCTGTCCTCGAAGGCCTTCAACGAGACCTGGCGCTTGACCAGTTTCTCGTCGAGCACCTGGTGGAGCGCACGGAGACGATCCTCGGTCGACGAGCGCAGCACGAGCTCGCCCTCTCCCAGCTCAATGCCGGAATCGGTGTTCTTGAAGTCGAAGCGGGTGGCTGCTTCACGATTGGCCTGATCGACCGCATTGCGGACCTCTTGCATGTCGACTTCGGAGACAATGTCGAAGGTGGGCATGGCCGTCAGCGTACCGGTCGCCGCTTCGAGACGAGGGTTGGCGACCGGGGTTCGCGGGCGGGCTAACCTCGCCAGCTGCGGGTCGGTGTCCGAGTGGCCAAAGGAAACAGGCTGTAAACCTGTCGGTTGACGCCTACGGAGGTTCGAATCCTCCCCGGCCCACGCAAATGGCAGGGTGCCGGTCCGGCACCCTGCCCTGTGCCCTTGCGGGGGGCCGATATGTCATTACAATGGCATTTCGAGTTGGTTGCGGAAGATTGCCCGTTGTACAAGCTTCCCTTCCCTCTCATCGTTGGTCGGGCCGAGAGGCAGGCAGAGACTCCAGTGGACGAACAAGTGATCAACGACTCCCGACCCGAGTTGATGGATCGTGTCCAGTCCCGGTTCCAGCGGGTGTCGATGTCCGTCGAGGCGGCCCGCGTCCGGCTCATCCCACCCCTGGCCCTTTCCCAGCGTGTGGAGGCCGACAACGGAGGCCCCGACGACTGGACATTTCTCCGTCGTCCCGCCCTGCTCGGTTTCCTCGCCATCCTGTCGATCTGTATCGGCGCCTCCCTGCCCGGCTCGCCGTTCAAGACCGATTTGGCGGGGACCTGGTTCTTCGGGGATCCGAGCGCCAGCAACCCGGGCCAGACCTTCCTGCTCCTCCCCGGCGTGGTGGCGGTCTATGGCGGGATGATCCTCTTCATCCGGGTGTGGTTCGGCCTCGTGCAGGCCCTGCGCTACCGGCCGGGGGCGCCCATCCGGACCCTGGCCGCCATGATGGCTGTCTGGATCGTCCCGCTCCTGGTGGTGGCGCCGCTCTTCAGCAAGGACGTGTACTCCTACGCCGCCCAGGGCGAGATGATGAGCCACCACATCAACCCCTACGACTACGGGCCCGGCACGATTGGCTTCGGGCCCTACACAGCGGGAGTCGGCAACCTGTGGCTGAACACGCCGGCGCCCTATGGTCCGTTCTTCCTCATGCTGGCGGGCTGGGCCGCATCGCTGAGCGGCCATAACGCGCTGGTCACCGTGGAGCTCCTGCGCATCATGTCGGTGGCCGGCGTGGCGCTCATCGCGTACTGCATCCCCAAGCTGGCGCGCGCCTATGGCATGGATCCGGGGAAGGCCTTCGCCGTGGCCTTGCTCAACCCGCTGACGCTCCTGGCGCTGATCGGCGGCGCGCACAACGACGCCATCATGGTCGGCCTGCTGGTGGCGGGCGTCACCGCGGCCAAGTACCGGCACCCGGTCGTGGGGATCGTCCTGTGCACCCTGGCCGCGGCGATCAAGGTGCCCGCGGCCATCGGGATCGTCTATGTCGCCTGGGACTGGGCCGGACCGGATGTGGAGTTGCGCCAACGCGTCAAGCCACTGGTCAAGGGCGGCCTGATCGCCGTGGCCGTCATGGCGGTGCTGTCATTTGTCTCCGGTCTCGGGTGGGGATGGATCGCCAACCTCGGCACGCCCGACGCCGTCCGCTCCTGGATGGCACCGGCAACTGCCGTGGGCCTGGTGTTCAGCGGCGCGCTCCATGTGCTCCACATCGGGGTGAGTCTCGGTGGGGTACTGACCATCACCCGTCTGCTCGGGCTCATCGCCGCCACCGTGATCGCCGGGTACTGCCTGTTGCACAAAGAGGCGATGGGTACGCTGACCGCGCTCGGGGTGACGGCGTTGGCCTTCGTCCTCCTCGGTCCCGTGGTGCAGCCCTGGTATCTCACGTGGGGCATCATCCTCATGGCACCCGTGGTGAGCGGCCGCCTGCGCACGCTGGTGTTGGGACTGTCCATCGTGGCCCCGTTCATCGGCCTGACCGGCGGCGCATCGCTCCTCAAGCAGTTGCTGGCGACGAATCCCGCCGCCATGGTGGTGGCCGTCTTCGTCCTGTGGGGCGTGGTCATGGTGCCGCTGGGTCACTGGACGAGCTCGTGGCGTATCGACCGCTCCCGTCTGGGATCGGCCCTGTCGGCGCCGTCCGGCGCGGTCAGCGCCGCCTTCGAGTCGTAGGTTCCCGCCTCCCTACAGCAGGCGTTGGAGCTCGACGACGTCGATCCACTGGCGGTGCTTGCGCCCGACTTCGCGCTCCACGCCGACCAGCTCGAAGCCGGCGGCACGGTGCAGTCCGACGGACGTCTCGTTATGCCCGGCGATGCGGGCGATGACCGAATGAAAACCGTGCGCCGAGGCCAGGGTCAGGAGCTCGGCCAGCAGGGCCCGGCCGATCCCGGTGCCCCGTTGGGCCCGGTCGACGTAGACCGAGTTCTCGGCGGTGGCGGCGTAGGCGGTGCGCTCCCGAAAGGGGGAGAGGGATCCGAATCCCAGCACGATCTCGCCATTTGCCCCCGCATGTCCTTCGATGGTGCCCGTTTCGTCGACGGCCACGATGGCGGGATGGACCCCGCCATGCTCGAGGAGCCACGCCACCTGTTGCTCCTTGGTCCGGGCGACCATGTCGAAGGTGTTGGTGCTGTCCAGCACCTCGACGTTGTAGATCGCCCTGATCGCCTCCGCATCGCCAGGGGAGGCCAACCTGATCCGCACGGATCGGATGGTACCGTTGGACCAGCACCGGCAGTTGATGCGCAGGCGTCGTGTCTCGTGCTCTGGCTATCATTGACGATTCGCGGGCTAGGTTGCCGCGGCGCCCCCTTAGCTCAGTCGGTAGAGCACAGCCATGGTAAGGCTGGTGTCGTCAGTTCGATTCTGACAGGGGGCTCGCCCCTGGCGGCGTAGCTCAGTTGGTCAGAGCACACGGCTCATAATCGTGTTGTCGCGGGTTCGAGTCCCGCCGCCGCTACCAGATCCGGGGCGGTTCCCCGGGGCAGCAAGAAGGAAGGATGAAGGATGGCAAAGAACGAAAAGAGGGTGCAGGTCACGCTGGCGTGCGAGGTGTGCAAGCGGCGTAACTACATCACCACCAAGAACAAGCTCAACGACCGTGAGCGGATTGAGATGAAGAAGTTCTGCCGGTGGGATCGCCAGCACACGGTGCACAAGGAGACCCGCTGAGCGATGTCGGGCTGGCCGGTGCTACTCTGGCTGGCTGTTCCCCAGGTCAGGGGGATGAACCTTTTGCCGGATGGAAACCCAAGGCAGCCCACTGAGGGCAGTAGCTCAATTGGAAGAGCACCGGTCTCCAAAACCGGCGGTTGAGGGTTCGAGTCCCTCCTGCCCTGCCCCAGGTCCACCAAGACGCAGCCACCGAACATTGATGTGAGGCACAACTCGTGAATCGCGAAACAAAGCGCATGATGCAGCGCCAAGGCCAAATGGAGGCCGACGGGTCCCCGGCATCTCGGCGCGCGCCCGCTGGCGCACAGGCGGGTCGCACTGGCGCCCGAACTCCGGGGAAGGGTCCTTCGGGCCGCAAGCGGACCTCGCCGGTCCAGTTCACGCGCGAGATCCGGGAAGAGATGCGCCAGGTGGCGTGGCCCTCGCGTGCGGAGCTTCTCAATTACACCTCGGTCGTCCTGACCACACTGTTCATCATGATCGGCCTCATCTTCGTGCTGAACCTGGGCTTCGGGAAGCTGATCACGCTTCTCTTCCATCGGTAGTCCGGTGACCGACATGACCGACAACCCAGACGCGGAGGACGCACCTGTGACTGCCCACGACACGACTGCGAGCACGGTCGAGGTGGTCGAGCCCGACCTGGTGGTCGACGCCACCGCCGAGCACGCCGCAGCCGACACCGAGACGGATGTCGCCGAGGCGGCCGACGGGCTGGGCTGGGGTGGTGACGACGAGGAGATCGTCCCTGTCGAGAGCCCCTATGACCGTCCGGGCCGCTGGTACGTGGTGCACACCTACTCGGGCTACGAGAACAAGGTGCGCTCCAACATGGGCAACGTCGTGGCTTCCCGGGGCATCGAGGACCGGGTGTTCGAGGTCGTCATCCCGATGGAGGACGTCGTCGAGTTCAAGGGCGGCAAGAAGGTCACCGTCCAAAAGAAGGTGTTCCCGGGCTACCTCCTGGTGCGTTGCGATCTCGACGACGACACCTGGGGCGCCATCCGCAACACCCCCGGCGTGACCGGATTCGTGGGGCCGGGCACCAAGCCCACGCCGCTGTCCCGCCGTGAAGTGGAGAACATCCTGCAGGTCAAGGTGGAGGGCGTGGAGGCCGCGACCAAGCGCAGCCGACCCCGCCTCGAGTACGAGGTGGACGAGACGGTCCGGGTCAAGGAAGGCCCGTTCGCCGACTTCTCGGGCCAGATCGCCGAGATCAACGAAGACCAGCTCAAGCTCAAGGTGTTAGTCAACATCTTCGGCCGGGAGACGCCGGTCGAGCTCGAGTTCAGCCAAGTCGCCAAGCTGTAAGCGAACAGTCGAAAGAAAGAGACAAGAGACGATGCCACCCAAGAAACGCGTCCTCGCCGTGGTGAAGATCCAGCTCGAGGCCGGATCCGCTACCCCCGCCCCGCCGGTCGGAACGGCGCTCGGGCCCCATGGCGTCCAGACCATGGAGTTCTGCAAGCAGTACAACGCGGCCACGGAGAGCCAGCGGGGTACGGTCATCCCCGTCGACATCACCATCTACGAGGACCGCACGTTCAGCTTCGTGCTCAAGACGTCGCCGACCCCGGTTCTGCTCCGTCAGGCCGCCGGGATCGCGAAGGGCTCTGCCACCACGAGTCGCGAGCAGGTGGGGACCATCACCGAGGCCCAGCTGGCGGACATCGCCCAGGTGAAACTGAAGGACCTCAACACGACCGATCTCGAAGCGGCCAAGAAGCAGGTCGCCGGAACAGCACGTTCCATGGGGATCAAGGTCGCCGGTTAAGCGAACGCATCACAGGAGAGAGACGATGGCGCAACACGGCAAGAAGTACCAGGAAGCATTGGCCCAGGTGGACCGGGAGGCGCTCTACGGCGTCGGCGAGGCGATCGACATCGTCAAGAAGCTGTCCCGTACCTCCTTCGACGAGACGGTCGAGCTGGCCGTCCGGCTGGGTGTCGACCCGCGCAAGGCCGACCAGATCGTGCGGGGGACGCTGTCGCTGCCCTCAGGCACCGGGCGCACCGAGCGCGTCGCTGTGTTCGCCGCCGGCGAGCAGGCCGCTGAGGCTCGGGCCGCCGGCGCCGACGTGGTCGGCGCCGATGACCTCGTGGCCAAGGTCAACGGTGGATTCCTCGACTTCGACGTTGCCATCGCCACGCCCGACCTCATGGGGCAGGTCGGGACCCTGGGTCGCGTCCTCGGGCCTCGTGGCCTGATGCCGAACCCGAAGACGGGCACCGTCACCATGGAGGTGGGCAAAGCCGTGACCGAGTTCAAGGGCGGACGGGTCGAGTACCGCACCGACAAGGTCGGCAACGTGCACATCCGCATCGGCAAGGCGTCGTTCACCCGTGAGCAGCTCGTGGCCAACCTGCACGCCGTGATTGAGGAGTTGCAGCGGGCGAAGCCGGCATCGGCCAAGGGTCGCTACCTCCTGTCGGTGACCGTGGCCACCACCATGGGTCCCGGTGTGCACATCGACCCCGCCCGTGCCCGCTTCGTCGACGAGGAGCTCGCCGCCACGGCCTGATCGATCGGACAGGTGCCGGTCGCCGTACTACGCTTTGCCAAACAGCTCGCCGCACCGACGGACGAGCACTGAACCCAGACGCCACAGACCTCCGGTGCACCCTCGGGTGCGGAAGGGGCCCAGCCGGGCCCGCCTGACGAGGCGACATTCGCGAGAACCGGACCTGATCCGGTGTCGCTCCGTCGCACATCGGAGATCCTGACCCGTCGCCGGGCGGTTGATCCCGGTGGAGGACACGATGGTTACGCAGAACGCACAGATGCAGCACAAGGTCGCCGTGGTCGACGAGGTACGCACGCGCATCGGCGATGCCAGTGCTTCCATCGTCAGCGAGTACCGGGGTCTGTCGGTGGCCGAGCTGGCGCAACTACGAACTGCGCTCGCGGCCGTCGGGGGCGACTACCGGATCTTCAAGAACACCCTGGTTCGTCGTGCCATCGACGGCGGTGATTACCAGCCCCTCAGCGAGTACCTGAGCGGACCGAGCGCCCTGACCTTCGTGCAGGGCGACGTCAGCGCCGTGGCCAAGGCGCTGAAGGACTTCGCGCGGTCGAACCCGCTGCTCGTGATCAAAGGGGGTCTGGCCGACGGTTCGTTGCTCTCGTCATCCGACCTGTCGGCTCTGGCCGACCTCCCGCCGCGCGACGTGCTTCTGGCCCGTCTGGCCGGCGCCCTCGCCGCTCCCATGCAGCAGATGGCCGGACTCCTCCAGGCACTGCCGCGGAATCTGGCCTATGGCATCTCGGCACTGATCGAGCAGCGCGAAGCCGGCGGGGAGAAGCTCCCCGAGGCGGCGGCCGAGCCCGAAGACGCCGCCGAGCTCGCGGTCGCCGAGCCGGACGTCGCGGCCGAGCCGGACGCCCCCGAGCCGGACGCCCCCGAGCCGGACGCCGTCGCCGAGGAGGCGGTCGAGACGCAGGAACCGGCAACGGCCGAAGCAGAGGCACCAGCGGAGGCTGAAGTACCCGCGGCAGCAGAAGCGGTGGCCGAGGCACCGGTGGCCGAGGCACCGGCAGACGCACCGGCGGCCGCGGCAGAGCCGGCCGAAGAGCCGTCGGCGGCAGAGCCGGCCGAAGAGCCGTCGGCGGCAGAGCCGGCCGAGTAACCAGCAGCACTGATCGATACGACCACACCGGACAAGACCGAAGGAAAGAAAGGAAGGCCATTCAGATGGCAGGGACCCTGACGAAGGATCAGATCCTCGATGGAATCGCCGAATTGACGGTTATCCAGCTGAGCGAGCTGTTGAAGGACTTTGAGGAGCGCTTCGGCGTGACCGCGGCCGCCCCGGCTGCCGTGGCTGCCGCGGCACCCGCTGCCGGCGGAGATGCCGGCGCAGCAGAAGAGGAGAAGGTCGAGTTCGACGTTGTGCTGACCGCGGCGGGCGACAAGAAGATCCAGGTGATCAAGGAAGTCCGGGCGCTGACCAGCCTCGGCCTCAAGGAAGCCAAGGACCTGGTCGAGGCGGCCCCCAAGCCTGTCCTCGAGAAGGTCAACAAGGAAGACGCCGAGAAGGCCAGGGCCGCCCTCGAGGCGGCTGGAGCCACCGTCGAAGTCAAGTAGTCCGCGGTCCCGGCCGGGCGCAGATGCCCGGTCCGGGGCCAGGACCTTGACGTCGGGGGAGGGCGCCCGTAGCCTGTCCCGCAGCTCCGGGCAGGTGCCCGAACGGCTTTTGCGGCCTAGGGGTTGTGTTGAGGCACGCCCATGGGTAAGATGCAGGGTTGCCGTGCGTCCTCTTGTCTGTTGTTCCCGTAGTTCTGCGGGGTTGACGCGCGCCCTAACCGTCCCCGGACCCTGATCAGGTCCCCTTTTTCACCGTCCCTCAGTACCCGAGCAGTAGTACCCACCCCACCCGCCGCAAGCCCACCTGGGAGGAGTTGACCGTTGTCCTCACGGTCCCGCAGCCCCGAACGTGTTTCATTCGCCAACATCAATGAGGCTTTAGAGCTTCCTGATCTGATCGCAATCCAGCGTGATTCGTTTCAATGGTTTCTTGACAAGGGATTGGCCGAGGCCTATCACGACATCAGTCCCATTGAGGACTTCACGGGTCAGCTGAGCCTCGAGCTCGAGTTCGACCCCACGGACCCCGACCTGCGCCCGCCGCCGAAGTTCACGGTGGAGGAGTGCAAGGAAAAGGACATGACGTACGCCGCCCCGGTCTTCGTGCGGGCGCGCTTCCTCAATGCCACGACCGGTGAGATCAAGGAACAGACGGTCTTCATGGGCGACTTCCCGATGATGACCGACCGTGGGACCTTCATCGTCAACGGCACCGAGCGGGTCGTGGTGAGCCAGCTGGTCCGCTCTCCGGGCGTGATCTTCCAGCCCGGCCGCGACGCCAAGACGGTGTTCACCGGCACGATCCACCCCTATCGCGGCGAGTGGATCGAGCTCGACATCGAAGCCAAGCCGGGTAAGGACGTCACCGCCGGCTGCCGTGTGGCCCGCAAGCGCCGCCTGTCGCTCTTCGTGCTCCTGCGCGCCCTCGGCTACGGCGACGAGGCCTTCCTCGATCGCTTCGTCCGCCACTTCGACTTCCTCGAGGGCCAGTGGGAGAAGGAGCGCAACCTCACCCCGACCCGGGAAGAGGCCCTGCTCGAGATCTACAAGCGCGCCCGTCCCGGTGAGCCCCTGTCGGCTGAAGCCGCCCGGGTGTACTTCGAGAACGCCTTCTTCAACCCGAAGCGGTACGACCTCACACGCGTCGGTCGGTACAAGTTGAACCGGAAGCTCGGACCCGAGATCGATCGGCTGTCGGATCTCTTCGGCATCGAGATCGAGAAGCCGGCGCCCAACCAGAGCGTGCTCAGCCCGTCGGAGATCCTGGCCTCGGCCACCTACATGTTGCATCTCGCACTGCACATGGCGGACGGTGAGTCCACCTACCGCATCGACGACCAGGACCACTTCGCCAACCGCCGCATCCGCTCGGTCGGTGAGCTGATCCAGAACCAGGTCCGTGTCGGCCTGTCGCGTATGGAGCGCGTCGTGCGTGAGCGCATGACGACGCAGGACGTCGAGGCGATCACGCCCCAGACGCTGATCAACATCCGCCCGGTCGTGGCTGCCGTCAAGGAGTTCTTCGGGACGAGCCAGCTCAGCCAGTTCATGGACCAGAACAACCCCTTGTCGGGGTTGGCCCACAAGCGCCGCCTCTCCGCGCTCGGACCCGGTGGTCTCTCCCGCGAGCGAGCCGGCTTCGAGGTCCGTGACGTGCACACGTCGCACTACGGCCGCATGTGCCCGATCGAGACGCCTGAAGGCCCGAACATCGGCCTGATCGGTGCCCTCGCCACATACGCCCGGGTCAACGAGTACGGCTTCATCGAGACCCCGTACCGCACCGTGGTGAACGGTCGGGTGACCGACGAGGTCAGCTACCTCGCCGCGGACGAAGAAGAAGAGCACGTCATCGCCCAGGCCAACGCGGCCGTGGACGAGCAGGGCAACTTCACCGAAGAGCGCGTGCTCGTTCGCCGTGGACCGCAAGGCACCGGCGTGCGCATGGGGGCCGTCAACACCTCCTATGGCACGACGAGTGAGATCGACTTCGTGCCGCCGTCCGAGGTGGACCTCATGGACGTCTCGCCGAAGCAGATCGTCTCGGTGTCGACCGCGCTGATCCCCTTCGTCGAGCACGATGATGCCAACCGGGCCCTGATGGGCGCCAACATGCAGAAGCAGGCGGTGCCCCTGGTGGTGCCCGAAGCTCCCTACATCGGCACCGGCGTCGAGGCCCGCGCCGCTCGTGACGCAGGCGACGTCCTGATCGCCGAGGGCACGGGCACCGTGGTCGAGATCAGCGGCGACACCGTGACGATCGAGTACGCACCGGGCCAGAAGGATCGGCTCGGCACCACGCTCGGACGCAAGGCGTACCGCCTCTCCAAGTTCCGCCGCTCGAACCAGAACACCTGCATCAACCACCGCACCTTGGTGGAGGAGGGCCAGAAGGTGTCCACGGGCGACCTGATCGCCGACGGCCCCTCCACCCACAACGGTGAGCTGGCGCTCGGCAAGAACCTGCTCGTGGCCTTCATGCCATGGGAGGGCTACAACTACGAAGACGCCATCATCCTCTCCGAGCGCCTCGTGCGCGACGACGTGCTCACCTCCATCCACATCGAGGAGCATGAAGTCGATGCCCGTGACACCAAGCTCGGTGCCGAGGAGATCACGCGGGACATCCCCAACCTCTCCGAGGAGATCTTGGCCGACCTCGACGACCGGGGGATCATCCGCGTCGGGGCCGAGGTGGCACCGGGCGACGTCCTCGTCGGCAAGGTCACGCCCAAGGGTGAGACCGAGCAGACGCCCGAAGAGCGCCTGCTGCGGGCGATCTTCGGTGAGAAGGCGCGCGAGGTGCGGGACACCAGCCTCAAGGTTCCCCACGGTGAGTACGGCAAGGTGATCGATGTCCGCGTCTTCTCGCGTGAGGAGTCGCACGAGCTACCCCCCGGGGTCAACCAGCTCGTGCGGGTCTACGTGGCCCAGAAGCGCAAGATCTCCGAGGGCGACAAGCTGGCCGGCCGCCACGGGAACAAGGGCGTCATCTCCAAGATCCTCCCGGTCGAGGACATGCCCTACCTGTCCGACGGCACGCCGGTCGACATCATCTTGAACCCGCTGGGCGTGCCCAGCCGGATGAACGTCGGCCAGGTGCTCGAGTCGCACCTCGGTTACGCCGCCCGCCACGGTTGGGAAGGGATGACCGTCGGGTCCGAAGCCGGGACCAGCGGCAAGGGTGACGGGGCCGAGCGCAAGACGCGGCCGCGTACCGAGCCGGCGGCGTGGGTATCCACCCCCGTCTTCGACGGGGCCCACTGGGACGAGGTCGAAGATGCCGGGAAGCACCCGACCATCCAGCACATCTTCGGGACACTGAACTCGGACTCGGCCAACGGCGACGTGCAGATCCAGACCGACGGGAAGGCCAAGCTTTACAACGGCCGCACCGGCGAGGTCTACGACAACCCGATCTCGGTCGGCTACGTGTACATCTTGAAGCTGGCCCACCTGGTCGACGACAAGATCCACGCCCGATCGACCGGCCCGTACTCCATGATCACCCAGCAGCCGCTGGGTGGGAAGGCACAGTTCGGTGGGCAGCGATTCGGTGAGATGGAGGTGTGGGCGCTCGAGGCATTCGGGGCCGCCTATGCCCTGCAGGAGTTGCTCACCATCAAGTCCGACGACGTGCTCGGCCGGGTGAAGGTCTACGAGGCCATCGTCAAGGGCGAGAACATACCCGAGCCTGGTATTCCCGAAAGCTTCAAGGTGCTCATCAAGGAAATGCAGTCCCTGTGCCTCGATGTAGAGGTGCTGGCCGTCGATGGGCGGGAGATTGAAATGCACGAGCTTGATGAGGACGTATTCCGGACCGCGGAGGAACTCGGCATCGACATCAGTCGTAACGAGCGTGGATCCGACGAAGAGGACGAGCGGCGCGCCGCAGAGAGGAGCTTCTCCTAATGGCTCTCGACGTGAACACCTTTGATCAACTGCGTATCGGACTGGCCACGGGTGACTCCATCCGCGGCTGGTCCAACGGCGAGGTCAAGAAGCCCGAGACGATCAACTACCGGACGCTGCGTCCCGAGAAGGACGGCTTGTTCTGCGAGAAGATCTTCGGTCCGACCAAGGACTGGGAGTGCTACTGCGGTAAGTACAAGCGGGTCCGCTTCAAGGGCATCATCTGCGAGCGCTGTGGTGTCGAGGTCACCCGGAGCAAGGTGCGGCGTGACCGCATGGGCCACATCGAGCTGGCTGCGCCCGTGGTGCACATCTGGTACCTCCGCGGCACCCGCAGCTGGCTGGCCTACCTGCTCATGGGCACCGAGCCCCGCGAGGAGCTCAAGGCCAAGCAGCTCGAGAAGGTCATCTACTTTGCGGCGAACCTGGTCACCTGGGTCGACGACGAGAAGCGCCAGCAGGATCTACCGACGCTCGAAGCCGAAATGGCCGAAGAGATCACCGACATCGAGCGCAAGCGCGACCTCGACATCGACCGACGCTTCAAGGCCCTCGAAGACGAGTTGAAGCAGCTCGAGACCGACGGGGCACGCGACGCCGAGATCAAGGCGCGCCAGCGCGCCGTCGAGAAGGAGATCGCCTCGGCCCGCGACCGGGCTCAGGAGGACGCGGAGATCGCCCAGCGCTCATTGGACGAGTTCCGCAACCTGCACGGCCGCAAGATCATCGAGGACGAGATGCTGTGGCGTGAGCTCCGCCTGCGCTACGACGAGTACTTCGAGGGCGGCATGGGGGCCGAGTACATCCTCAAGCTGATCGACCGCATCGACCTCGATGCCGAAGAGATCAAGCTGCGCGACATGATCGACGCCAAGGACGGACGCCGTCCCCTGTCGGCGCAACGTCGTCAGAAGACCATCAAGCGCCTCAAGATCGTCACCGCCTTCAACCGGCG
>Ga0302324_100015496_pt1 | contig 15289 bp, 10 predicted proteins | sample Palsa_T0_1_FD_201949 | JGI IMG/M metagenome (GOLD analysis project Ga0302324, IMG submission 201949) | Peat permafrost microbial communities from Stordalen Mire near Abisko, Sweden - Palsa_T0_1 | ecosystem: Environmental > Terrestrial > Soil > Palsa > Peat permafrost | place: Sweden: Abisko...
CTTCGCTGCGCTTCGGTCGGGATGACAAGGGGAGAGGGGTGGCTGGGGTTGAAGTTGTTAGCGGGATGGGAAGAAACCGCAGGTCCCTCCACTTCGCTGCGCTTCGGTCGGGATGACAAGGGGAGAGGGGTGGCTGTGGTTGAGATTGTTAGCGGGATGGGGAGAAATAGCAAGTCCCTCCTCGTCCTCTAAAGAGCCTAATTTGGACAGCTCTGAACCTCAGACGTCCCTTCAGCACTCCCGCGGGGTTTTCCGCAGCCTTTTAGTCCGGATACGACTCAGCAAGGACGAGATCGCAATTAGACCGGGGTCAGAATTGCTTCCTTCTTATTGATCTTCTCCACGAATTCCTCCCCGGTTTTGAGGTGCTGATCCACCAACCTCGCCGGGGTGTGGGCCAGCCACTCCCCGGCTGATATGTCTTGGTATGTTCCGGTAGGAAACACCTCGAGAAACAGGAGATCTTCAATGCCCGTATTTTCGATATAGTGCGGACGCGACATTTTGATGTAACCTACGTCGCCGCCCTGAAAATCAAAGGTTCGCGCTTTGCCTCCAGCCTGGAAGACCGTCATACGCCCCTTGCCACTCACATAGTATTGCCACTCATCGGCATGAGGATGCCAATGTAACTCGCGCAGGCCGCCGGGTGTTAGCCGCACAATGGCGGCTGCAATATCCGTCGCCGGAAATGCCTTCTTATCAACTATCCGAACTTCCCCGCCCGCCCTTACCTTCGTCGGCGCCATGGTGCTGGCCTTGAAGACGTACTCGCCGTCGATGGCGCTGGTTCCCTCCGCCGCCGCCTTCTGCTCTTCTGCCAGTGGTCGAGGCAAATCGGTGGCAAAGATGAACAGCTCGCGCTTAGGCACATTGTCAAAAGTCGACTCCGGCACGCCGAAGTTCTTGGCCAGCACTTCCTTGGGCGTGTGCTTGAACCAGTCCGTCAACAAGAACGTTTCAAATTCATTGAAGCTTCCGTCGTTGAATACCAGCAGGAATTTGCATCCGTCCGGTCCCAGCCCTTGAATGGAATGTGGAATCCCTCCGGGAAACAGCCACAGATCGCCTTTGGTCACGTCGTTGACAAAGCTGCGCCCTGCAGTGTCCACAGCGGTGATGCGCGCGTTGCCATAGATCATGTAGGCCCACTCGGCACTGGTGTGCCAGTGCAGCTCACGAACGCCGCCCGAAACAAGCCGCATTTCCACCCCGGCCATGGTCTTCGATATGGGCAGCTCCCGCTCGGTCACCTGCCGCGTCCAGCCGCCATTCTCGATCCGTTTGTGCGCCAGGGCGAAGGAATATTTGAAAGGTTCCACCGTACCGTTATCTGTTTCCGGCGACCAGACCGAGCTGGGATTCTCCGCATCGAGGGCGGTGTTGTTCTCACCCGGCTGCTCTTCATTCGGCTGACCGTGATCGTCCGAGCGCACTTGCTGGCCCATGGCAGCCGCGGCGAGTGCGGCTCCGCTGACTCCTAGGAACTTGCGCCGCGTCGACAAACGCGAATGATCTTCAGACATAACAGTCTCCCCTCATTACGACTTGCTTTTAGAGTCTAGCGGTTTTGCGCAATCGCCGGGCTTCGATCAGGTGGCGGGTCGAGTGTGCAATGAACGGGCCTTGCTCTCGCATGTGCCGGTCCAGTTGCAGAAGCTGGTCGCGGTAGCGCTCCACTGAAAAGTCCGGAACCCACCACACGCACTTACGAAGAATCCATACGACTGCGCCAATGTCAAAGAACTCCATGCGGCATCTGGCCGTCTGAAGATTCGTGATGAGCAGTCCCGCCTGCTCCGCGCGCGCCCTCTCAACGAAAGGATCGCGTGCTTGACGACGGTTGGGAAGTGGGCCGAGAAAGAATCCGATGAGTTCGAACGCGGACGCGGGGCCGACGTGCTGGGCGAAGTAACGTCCTCCCGGTGAAAGCACACGGTAGATTTCTGGCCATTTCGGATTCACCGGGTGCCGGGACGTCACGAGCTCAAATGACTCGTTGGGGAACGGCAGAATGCCATCCTCGCTCACCTCGTAGACCTCGACACCTCGCAGACCAAGCAGTTCCCGAGCCCGTTTGACGTTTGGCGGCCAAGCCTCTGTGACGCACATCCTCTCGGGCAGGATCGCGGTTTCTGACAACACTTCGCCGCCGCCCGTATCGATGTCGAGCGCGGAGCGCACGCGCGCGAGGCGGTCACTCAGCAAACGCGAGTAGCCCCAGGGCGGCCGTTCCTCGGTCGCACGTCCATTCAGCCAACCGAAGCCCCATCCTGTTACGTCCGCTTTCCCGGCCTCGGCCACCAGGTCTTCAAACAACCGCATGATTTCAGCATACCGACGCACTCGTTGACGACGGACACCCCCATTACCAGTGGAAAAGGGTTCCGTCTTCCTTGCGGTTGACCGGCAGATACGCCCGCTGATACGGAAAGCCAACCGCGATGTCTTCCCTGATGTCGACGCCAAGGCCGGGCATGTCTCCTGGGTACATGGAACCCTCGCTGAAGACATAGGCATGGGCAAACGTCTCCTCAGTCTGAGCGTGGTGCAGCATGTGCTCCTGAATGCCGAAGTTGTTGATGGCGATCCCCAGATGCAGCGCCGCAGCCATGCAGACGGGCGACATATCGCTCGCCCCATGACAGCCAGTCTGCACGTGGTAAAGTGCGGCGAAATCAGCGGCCTTTTTCATTGCCGTAAGACCGCCGCCGTGCACCACGCTCATGCGCAGGTAATCAATCAGCTGCTCGCGTATCAACTGCTCCGCGTCCCAAAGGGTGTTAAAGACCTCGCCAACGGCCAGTGGGGTCGTGGTGTGCTGACGGATGAGCCGAAAGCTCTCCTGAAGTTCCGCGGCGACCGGGTCTTCCAACCAGAAAAGATGATACGGCTCCAGCTCCTTGCCCAAGCGAGCCGCTTCAATGGGAGTGAGGCGGTGATGAACATCGTGCAGCAGATGGAGATCATCCCCCAGCGTGCTGCGCAGGGCCTCAAACAGCTTGGGGACATGCCTCAGGTATTTTTCCGTGGACCATAGACTCTCCGAGGGCAGGCCGCGTTCTGCGGGCTCGTAATACTGCTGGTCTTTCGCCACACCGTAGGTCGATTTGAGGCCGGGAACTCCACTCTGCGCACGAATGGCGAGATAGCCCATGGCCCGGTAACGCTCTACTTCATCCACGGTCTCGGCGATGTCGCGTCCAGTGGCATGAGCGTAGACCATGACACTGTTTCGGCTCTTGCCTCCCAGCAGGTTGTAGACGGGAACACCCAGCGCCTTGCCCTTGATGTCCCACAGGGCCACATCGATGGCCGCGATGGCGGTCATGGTCACCGGCCCGCGGCGCCAATAAGCACCGCGGTAGAAATAGTGCCAGATGTCTTCGGTTTGAAAGGGATCGCGTCCGATCAGGCAAGGGATCAGGTGATCTTCCAGGTAACTGGCTACCGCTAGTTCCCGTCCGTTCAGCGTGGCGTCCCCCAAACCGTAGATTCCCTGGTCGGTCTGGATTTTCAGAGTCACGAAATTGCGTCCCGGACTACACACAATCACCTTGGCGCTGACAATCTTCATGGATTCACTCCTGGCCAGACCCCAATGTTTACTCCAAGATGCGAATTAAGTAGGATGATCCCGCAGCTTATCACGGGGAGCCGTACCCCACAGCGGGACAACGTTACGGAACAGTGGCACGGGACGGGGGGGAGTGGGCCAGGTGCAGGATGAGAGTGTGGATCGCCGTTCTTTTCTGAAAGTCATGGGCGCCGTTGGCATGTCCTCCACACTGGGATTGCATCCCGCCGGCGGACGGGTGGTGGAACAGGTCGCCGGAGCCAGCCCGGACAGCGCAGCAAAGCCGAAATACTCGATCAAGTTTGGCGTGATCGGCCTGGACCACTATCACATCATGGGAATGACCGCCGCGGTCATCCGCGGGGGCGGAGAGCTGGTTTCGTTCTACTCCAACCTGCCCAAGGCGATCGCTGATTTTCAGAAGTTGTATCCCAACGCCAGGCTGGCGAAGAGTGAAGAGGAAATCCTCGACGATCCTTCGCTCCAGCTGATCGCGGGTGCGCCGATCCCGCGGTTGCGTGGTCCACTCGGCATCCGCGCCATGAAGCAAGGCAAAGATTTTCTCAGCGACAAGCCGGCGGTGACGACGTTGGACCAATTGGCAGAGGTGCGTAGAGTATCGGCGGAGACGGGCCGGATGTTTGCCATTATGTACTCCGAGCGATTAGAAGTGCGTGCCGCGGTACAGGCCGGATATCTGATCAAGGCCGGAGCGATTGGCAAGGTGGTACAGACAGTGAATATCGCTCCCCATAAAGTGAATGACGTCAGCCGGCCAGACTGGTTTTGGGATCCCGCTGAGTATGGTGGGATTCTTTGCGATATCGGTTCCCACCAGGCAGACCAGTTCGTTTACTACACCGGCTCGACTACAGCTGAGGTGACGGCGGCACAAATCGCGAATGTGAATCATCCGACGCACCCGAAATTTCAGGACTTCGGGGACATGATGATGCATGGTAACGGCGGAGCCGGGTATGTTCGCGTGGATTGGTTTACGCCCAATGGACTGAGTGTGTGGGGCGATGGGCGGCTCTTCATCCTGGGAACGGATGGTTACATGGAGCTGCGCAAGTACATTGATATTGCCGGCAAGCCCGGCGGCAATCACCTGTACATGGTGGATCAGAAACAGGTGACGTTTATGGATTGCAGCCAGGTCGAGCTGCCTTTTGGTCCTCAGTTTGTCGCCGACATTGTGAACCGGACCCATAGCGCACAGAACCAGGAACAGGCGCTGCTGGCCGCGGAGCTGGTGCTTACCGCACAACGGGATGCCAAGGTACTAACCTTCACCGCCTAAGGGGTAAACCTTGCAAAAGACGCGCAGAGACTTCGTGAAAGGGTCGATGGGGGCGGTAGTGGCGATGGGCTTTCCTGCCATCGTGCCGGCGAGCGTTTTTGGGCAAACCGCTCCGAGCAACCGCATTAACGTCGGCGCGATCGGGGTAGGCCGCATCTCCCGCGGGCACGACCTACCGGGAATCTGGCAGTTCGACCAGGCGCGGATTATGGCTGTTTGTGATCTGGACGCGAAACGCGTGGACCAGGCAAAGACGCTGATTAACGGCGTCTACTCGAAGAAAACGGGGAAACCCTACGACGGCGTCGCCGGATACCATAACTATCACGAATTGCTGGCTAACAAAGATATCGATGCGGTGGTGATCAGCACACCCGACCACCAGCACGCGATCCTGGCCGTGGATGCGGTTCATGCGAAGAAAGATGTGTACCTGCAGAAGCCGGCTTCGCTCACCATCGCCGAAGGACGCACCATGAGCAACGCGGTGATGGCTTCGGGACAGATTTTGCAAATTGGCTCGCAGCAGAGATCATGGAAGCAGTTCCACCGCGCTTGTGAGTTAGTGCGCAACGGGCGCATCGGCGAGGTCAAGCACGTAGAAATTGGCTTGCCCGGAGATCCGAGCGGACCGGACGCTTCGCCTATGCCGATTCCGTCGAACCTGAATTATGATGCGTGGCTGGGTTCCACGCCGGAGGTCTACTACACCGAGATGCGGGTCCATCCGCAGGATGGATTTAGCCGGCCTGGATGGCTGCGCTGCGAGCAATTCGGCGCGGGCATGATCACGGGATGGGGAGCACACCACGTGGATACGGCCCACTGGGGGATGAATACGGAGTACACCGGCCCGGTTGAGGTATGGGGTACGGCGGAGTTCCCTACCCATGGCCTGTGGGATGTTCATGGCAAGTTCCTGACCCACGCAATTTACGCCAACGGCGTGACCATGGACATCAGTGGTGATTTTCCCAACGGGATCAAGTTCTATGGCACGGAGGGTTGGATTTTTGTTACCCGGGATGAGATGGTCACGCCCACCGATTCAGGAAAGCCGGCGGCGGCTCTGCAACCACTGACTGCGAGTGATCCCAAAATCCTCGACAGCGTCATCGGTACGGACGAGGGTCATCTTTACCAAAGCGACGACCAGCATGGCAATTGGCTGGAATGTATCAAGAGCAGAAAGGCGCCGGCCGCGCCGGCAGAAATAGGCCATCGCGCGTGCTCGACTTGTTTGATCCATCACATCGCGATGAAGACCAAACGCAGGCTCTATTGGGATCCTATCAAAGAGCATTTCAAAAACGACGATGAAGCGAACTGTATGCTGTCGCGTCCTCAACGTGCCCCTTACATGATGGACGCATGAATTCGACTCCCGCTAGATCGAATTTGCGCTGGGTAGTTTGCGGCCTGCTGTTTTTGGCCACCACCATTAACTATATGGACCGCTCCGCCCTCAGCCTGGTGGAGCCCATCCTCAAGCACCTGCTCGGCGGCGATCAGGACATTGCCCTCTACAACCGGCGCTATAGCGACATCGTCAACTGTTTCATCCTGGCGTATGGACTCGGATTCCTGGTTGCCGGCCGGGTGGTCGACCGCATCGGAGTAAAGAAGGGGTACGCCTTAGCGATTGGACTGTGGGCGCTGGCGTCGATCAGCCATACGTTTGCGCGGACAGCGCTTGGTTTCGGGATCGCGCGTTTTGCGTTGGGGTTGGGCGAGTCGGGCAACTTTCCTTCTGCGCTTAAGGCAACTGCGGGTTGGTTTCCTACGGAAGAGCGTGCGCTGGCTACGGGAATTTTTAATTCCGGCACCAGCGCCGGAGCATTGATTGCCCCGCTGCTCATTCCGTGGGTCGCGGTCCGTTTTGGGTGGCAGGCAGCCTTCTATACCACTGGAACTCTCGGTCTACTCTGGCTTACCACCTGGCTGCTGTTTCCCTACGACCGGCTTCATTCCAGGTTCGGCAACCCAGTCGCTCCGGTTTCTCTGACTGTCCCCCCGGCGACTTATAAGGCTCTTCTCTTGAGCCCTGGCACCTGGAGATTTGCGCTGTCGAAGGGAACGACCGACGCGGTGTGGTGGTTCTATCTTTTCTGGCTGCCGAAATATTTCAATGAGCGCTTCCACGTAGATATGCAGCACCTGGGGTTGCCGCTCATCATTGTGTACGTCGGCGCCACCTTTGGCAGCATTGCCGGGGGTTGGCTGGCGGGTTTTTACATCCGTCGTGGGCATTCCGTCCGCATGGGGAGAAGGTTCGCCATGCTGGTATGTGCACTTTGTGCGGTGCCGGTGGTGCTGGTTCCTTTTGTTCATCCTTTATGGCAGGCAATCGCGCTGTTGTGCCTGGCAACGGCGGCACACCAAGGATGGTCGTCGAACCTGCTCTCCACGCCGTCTGATATGTTTCCTTCCAGTTCGGTTGGTACGGTGGTCGGGATTGGTGGAGCGGCCGGCGCAGCGGGCAGCGTACTGTTCACGTTTCTGGTGGGGGTGCTGTGGACGCACTATGCGTTGCTGATTTTTCTCGCAGCCGGGTCGGCTTACATCCTCACGTTGTTCGCGTTTCAGTGGCGGGCTCCGGCGCCGTTGCAAGCAGAACAGGTTTCAGCGGACTGACGCAGCGGTGCTCGGAAACGGCGCGAGTTACATATAAGACCGAAATCAATGGCGTCGTAGCGCTTCGCAGTTCGATTTGGAATTCATGCGCGGCCGCTGCGCAAGGCTCGTGCCCAGTCCGGTCGCTGGCGTTGCTCAGCCGCGGCAGCAGCGCCTTCCCAGTCATATACCACAGCCTTCAATTCCGCGGACCACGATCCATCCCGCTTCTCAAGGATTGCATATCGTGCATGTGGTGAGCCGGTTTCCATCTTGTGGGGAAACGGGAGGTCATCCCGGTAAGCGGGCAGGCCGACAGATCCCGGATTGACGATGAGTGATCCTTCCGCTAATTCGAAAATCCGCGGAATATGGGAATGCCCGTGGAGAATCAGGGCCGCCGATGTCCTTCCGGCTCGATCTCGTATCTCCGTGGACGTTGCTTGCCGGACGCCAGATGCCTCCACCGTTTCGAGGAAATATGAAACATCGCTGTCCGGCGTTCCGTGTACCAGCAGCACCTCATCCTGTATCCATAAAGATTCTGGGATCTGCGCCATCCACGAAAAGTGATCCCGACGAAGGCACTCCGCAGTGTATCGGTCAGACTCACCCATCTGATTCCTTTCCAACGTGAGCAGCTGACGTTCGTGATTGCCGCGAATGGTAGGTATCCCGAGTGGAATCAGGCGGTCTGCACATTCTGCTGGAAAGAGCGGGCCGGAAAGGGTATCTCCCAAATTGACCATAGCGTCGACGCCTCTTCTGTCAATATCCGCCAAGACCGCCTCCAGCGCGCCCAGATTCCCATGAATGTCAGAGATTGCCGCAATTTTCAAGGGATCTCCTCTATTTCGGAAATATAGCTGCACTTTCGAAGGTGCCGCTGTGAGAGCTCTGCGCCGACAAGTGCGGCATACGCGAGGGCGAGGCCGGCTCCGTTGCCATGACTCTTGAATGGGCCTGAGCCGGGATGTGTCGTCCGGCGGGACTCGCCTGATAAACCTTAGCCTACCCGGCACTGACGTGCCGGGCTGCCCAGGACTTCGTCCTGGGTTATTCTCGGTCGTCCCTAACGGGACTGGTTTCTGGGTTGAGACCCGGTTCCCAGGACTGCGTCCTGGGCTACTCTCAGTCGTCCCTGCGGGACTGTTCCTAGTGAGATCCAGTGTCCTGGGCCGCTTTGAAATGTAGAAACTCCAGATGCGGCTCTCTTTACGGAGAGCCGCACACGTGGTCGTTGTCAGCAGCGCGAAGTAGGAAATCCGGGTACGCTTCGGTCGAGATGACAAAGGGAAGGACGGCGAGTTTTGTCGCGCGCACTGGTGATGGTAAGACACCATAATAGTAACCGTCATCAAGTCATAAAAAAGCCTCGGCTGCAATCATCGAGCTGTGCCGGAAAAGTTCTTGACACCAGGGAACCTCTGCACTATAAGCAACAAATAACCGGTTAGTACGGCCAAGAAGCAGCGTTTTCGCCGGGCCGAATCCCACACGGATTGGTCCGCCAGGCCATCGACGGGGCCTCGTTTCAATCGACAAAGAGTATTGCTACGGAGGCGACATGTATCTTCGAAGAGGCCAGCTCAGGATCGGTGTCTTTGCGTTCGTCTTTGCTTTGCTCGTGGGCGGACGGATGTTTGCCAGCGTGACCGCCAGCATTTCGGGAACCGTGAAGGATTCAAGCGGGGCGTCGATACCCGGGGCGACCGTAACCGCTACCAACACGGGTACGGGCATCGCCGAAACCCGTACTTCGAACGCACAGGGTTTCTTCTCCTTTCAATCGCTTGCTTTGGGAACGTACGTGGTCACGGTGACGCAGAAGGGGTTTAAGGAATATCAGCAAACGGACCTGGTTCTGGACGTCAACTCAGCCTTCACCGTGGACGCGACGCTCCAAGTGGGGCAAGTGAGCGAGAAAGTGGAAGTCGTCGCCAATGCTTTGCACCTGGAAGCGGTGAGCTCACAGATGGGCGAGGTCATCGAAGGCAAAGAGATGACCGACGTTCCGCTGGTGACGCGCAGCTATACGGATTTGCTCGCGCTTCAGCCCGGCGTGGTCTCCAGTCCGTCGGGACTCTCGGGAGCGTACGGGGGTTCGTTCGTCTCGGCCGGGTTCCCGGTACCGCCGGTCTCGGGTGACCTGAACTCCGGAGCGCTCTCCGTCAACGGCATGCGCGAATCGGCCAACGCGTTCATACTGAACGGTGTGCTGGTGCAGGAGGTAGGCTACTCGGGCGCGGGGGCCATCCCCAATCTCGACTCGATTGCGGAGTTTCGCATCCTGACCAACAACAGCGATGCGGAGTACGGCAATTACGCCGGCGCACAGATCAATGTGGTGACCAAGTCGGGCACCAACCAGTGGCATGGGAACGTGTTCGAATTCCTGCGCAACACGGATCTGGACGCGAAGAATTATTTTGATCAGAACGGCCGTGGGGCTTACAACCAGAATCAGTTTGGGGGCACATTCGGCGGACCGGTGATCCGCGACAAGATTTTCTTTTTTGCTGACTACCAGGGCAATCGAGTGATCCAGGCAGTGCCGCAAACCATTGCCGGGGCGCCCAGCTCGGCCACAGAAGCAGGCAATTTTTCCGCGATCGCGGCCAGCTTTGATCCGGTGGTGAATAGTGTCGCTACCCCGACCACGGTGAATGGAGCAGCCTGGGCTGCCCAGTTGACCCAACAGCTCGGCCAGCCGGTGACTGCCGGGGAACCTTACTACTTCGCGGGTTGCGCCAGCGCGACGCAGTGCGTCCTGCCCAATGCACAGCTGCCGAGCGGCGCCTTTTCTCCCATTTCCACCAAGCTTCTATCCTTCATCTCGCCGGCGGCGCCGGGCTCGATCGGTGCGTCGGGAACCGGCGTCTTCTCCACCAGCGCCGGCAAAATCAATCTCAGCGACAACAAATTCAGTGGACGCATCGATTACAACTCAGGCTTTGCCGGCCTGTTGACCGCCTACTATTATTATGACCGTTACAACCGCATCGATCCTTATTGGGCGGGCAATTCCCCCGTCTACCCGGGGTTCAACATCGATGGCAAAGGGCAGACGCACAACGTCACCCTGGGTTCTACCAAGTCCTTCGGTGCTTCCAGCGTGAACGAGTTTCGCCTGGGTTATTTCCGGCTCGACACCACATTGAACCAGCCGCTGGGCGGGAAGGGAACCAGCCTCTCAAGCCTGGGCTTCGCCTCGGGTGCCAACGGTGCTCCCGGCATTTTCCCTGGTACTCCCAGTGTGGAAGGCATTCCGGAAATCGACTTCAATAGCTTTATCATTGGCGTTCCCAGCCGTCCCAACCAGTTGATTGACAACATCTACCAGGTTCTGGACAACTTCAGCAAAGCAATTGGCACGCACAACATTAAATTCGGCGGCCAGTTCCACTTCAACCAACTGGAAGAAAATTTATCCAACGTTGCCAATGGAAATTACTTTTTTGGCTCCGCGTTCAGCGGCCAGCCCAGCGAAACAGGAAGCGATTTTGTCGACTTTCTGCTTGGCGCGCCGGCTTCGTATATACAAGGCCAGTCGTATCCCTCCTATGGCCGCAGCTTTTACCTGGGATTTTACGGCCAGGATAGCTGGAGAGCCACGCCCAATTTGACCCTGAATTTTGGTTTGCGCTATGACGTGAGCTCACCCTGGTGGGAAAAATACAACGAGATACAGACCCTCATTCCTGGAGAGCAATCGGTGGTGTTCCCGGGTTCCCCGACGGGATGGGTTTTTCCCGGTGATCCCGGTGTTCCTCGCACCTTGGCTCCTACTCGTTGGAACAACTTTGGTCCGCGTTTTGGCCTTGCCTACCTGATGGGAGATCATGAGGGGATGCTGGGCAAGCTCTTTGGCAAAGCAGGTGCGTCCAGCATTCGGGCGGGCTATACGCTGGCTTACTCCGCTCTCGAGGGCGCGACCGACTTCAACGAAATTGGCGACGCCCCGTTCGGCAACTACGCCGGACAGAGTGAGCCAACGTTTGCGGCTCCCTTTACCAATCGGGCCAGCGGAACTTCGGTGCAGAACCTGTTCCCCGTGGCCCCGCCCCCCAAGCACTTTTCGGCCAAGAACCCCGCAACCGGGGCTCCCTACCAGACGCTGGCGCAGTTCTTCCCCGCCTTCGGGACCATTGGCAGTTCACCCGCGTTCTTTAACAAGAACCAGCTGCCTTATGCGCAGAACTACGAGCTCTCGTTTGAGCGCCAGATTACCGGCAGTGACCTGCTGACCTTGAGCTACGTGGGGACGGTGGGCCACCGGCTGCTTTCTTCGGTCTCGGCCAATCCCGGCAACCCGGCTTTATGTCTGAGCGTGAGCCAGCCTTCTGAAGTTGCGCCCGGCTCGCCCACTTGCGGCCCTGGAGGAGAAACCAATATCTACACCACCGCCGCCGGCACCCAAATCCTGACTACCAGGTCGCCGTTTCATGGCGTAGTGGATCCAACCCTGGGGGCCATCGCCCCCTTCGGCAACGATTCCTACTTCATTACCGAAGGATGGTCTAACTACAATTCCGCACAGGTGAATTATCGTCATACTTCGGGTGGGTTGCAGCTACTGCTGGGCTATACGTACAGCAAGGCGATGGATGATTCCTCCGGCTATGGCGAGCAGTTCAATCCTGTTAACTCGTCCCTGAGCCGCGGTCTTGCCGCGTTCGATTCCACCCATAATTTTGTCGTGAGCTATAACTACCTTCTTCCCTTCGACCGCTTCGGTGGGCCCAGGCAGCTGACGAGTGGATGGGCTGTCAGCGGCATCACGCGCTTCGAAACCGGGCTGCCTATCACCATGGTGGATACCAGCGACAATTCGCTGCTGGGCACGGCGGTTGGCGGGCCGATCATACTGCCCGTGGATACGCCCGACCAGACCGGTCCGCTCCACATCATGAATCCGCGCAACAGCAGCAGTCACTACTACTTTGATCCGACCGCGTTTGCTTCTCCGGCATTGGGCTCGGAGGGGGATGCGCGGCGGCGGTTCTTCCACGGTCCAGGGTCCAATAATTTCGATACCGCCCTGGTGAAGGATACGAAGCTTTCTGAGCTCTTCAATCTGCAGTTTCGCGCGGAATGGTTCAACGTCTTCAACCATGCGCAGTTCAGCACGCCGAGCGGCATTCTGTCGGGAACGTTCGCCCAGGTGACGCAGGCGGCTGCTCCCCGCATCGGACAGGTTTCTTTGAAGTTGAATTTTTAGGAGTGTGTGTGGTGAGGCTTGGGGAACCCCGGCTGATGTTGAAGGCTGACACATCGGTTGTCCATTCGCTCGATTTGCCTCATCAGCAATCCGGCGAACTGCTTCGATTCAGCCGCGAAGAAGTTGGCTGGGAATGGATAAGCTTCGCGGTTCATCGACTGGCGCCGGGCGAGACATTGTCCTTTGAAACCCGAGGGGAAGAGATGGGGCTTGTTTTCCTCGGTGGCCAATGTATGGCGGACTGGGGAGAAGGGAAGGTATCGGTCGGCGGCAGAAAGAATGTCTTTGATGGATTGCCGCATGCTCTTTATCTTCCATCCGCCAGCGATGTTGTTCTCCAAGCCGAAACACTTTGTGAGATCGCCGAGTGCCGGGTTCCTTCCACGGCTTCCTTCGGGCCCCGGCTGATCACCCCGGCAGACATTTCCAGCAATTTGCGCGGTGGTGAAAATGCATCGCGGCAGATCGTCGAAGTAATCCCAACCGCGTTTCCGGCGGACAAGCTGGTCTTGGTGGAGGTTTACACGCCCGGCGGCAATTGGTCCAGCTATCCCCCGCACAAGCATGAAGTTCACAATCCGCCGGTCGAAGTGGATCTGGATGAGATCTATTACTACCGGATGAAGGAACCGCACGCGTTTGCTTTCCAGAATCTCTACAGCTCCGATGGGGCGCGGAGTTCGATCCTCAAAGTGGGTGATGGCGACGCCGTTCTGGTGCGCGACGGATATCATCCGGTGGTGGCTGGACCCGGTTATGACGTCTACTATCTGAATGTTCTGGCCGGCAGTTCACGATCCATGATGGTGACAGAAGACCCGGATCATGTTTGGCTGCGGTCCAGTTGGAAGCAGCCGGACGCTCGTCTCCCATTGGTGCGATGAGGACTTCCGGCACAAAATGACCGCCTTGTTACCTTCCCGGAAAGTGTGCGTCTCATCTTCATTCGTTTCCATATGACCATGGGATTGTCTAAGGAGGAACCATGATGGTTCTGTCTCGAATCGCTTGTTTGCTTGCCGTGTGTGCGCCCGTGACGGTGCTTCCACAGGCCGCTTCGCTGCCGGCCGTTCAGCTTTTTGCACCAGGCGTGGTCTCCGGGCCGGCGAATGACGGGTCTCCTACTTTCTCTCTGGACGGGAAAACGCTGTTTTTTACGCGGTATGCAGCGCACTGGAGCGTGATTCTGGAGTCACACCGGGTAAACGGCGAGTGGAGCGAGCCTGTGTTGGCCCCGTTCTCCGGTCAGTGGCCCGATTCCTCGCCGACGTGGTCACCCGATGGCAAATACCTCGTGTTCGTGTCCACGCGGCCGAAGACTCCGCTGAAGGAGTTGCCAAAACCCGGGGAAGCGATCCCAGGGATTGTTTCGAATTTGTGGCGCGTGGATAGGACTCCGACGGGTTGGTCGGAGCCGGTGCGACTACCGGATGAAGTGAATATCACCGGCGCTATCTTCAAGCCCAGCGTTGCGGCGAACGGGGATGTGTTTCTTACCGTCATCGGCCCGGGAACTGCGAAGTCGATTTATGTGTCGCCGCTGCGGAACGGATCGTATCAGCGCGCGACGCTGCTGCCTTTCAGCGATGGGTCCAAACTCGACGTGGACCCGGAGGTCCCTCCGGACGAGTCGTTCCTGGTTTTCAGTTCGGGCGGACGGGTCGAGGGAGATCCGCATGAGCGCCTGTTCCTGGTGAAGCGGGAAGGCGATCATTGGGGCGTTCCAACGATGATTCGCTATCAGAACGATGTGACCAAATACGGCGCGTCCACGGACAACGAACCCAAGTTGGGACGCGACGGAGTGACGCTGTACTTCTCCAGCGACCGCACTGAAGCAACGCATTTCCCTCGGACCCGCGCGCAGGCGGAAGATGACCTGCAACGCCTGAGCCATTGGGACAACAGCAACTCAAATGTCTGGACGATCAGTCTCAAAGGTTTGGTTTAAAGGGCGTTGCGAGTGGACTGTAGCCGCTGATTTGGTAGAGCCGCAGGGGCTAAACATGCTGCGGAAAAACTCTTCCTGGAAGGGCACGGCTTCAGCCGTGCCACAAATTTGCCATGTGCCCATGCGGCTTTAGCCGCTGAGGTACGGTTCTTGCCAGCGGAGATCACAGAGGAATCGAGACAAAGCGTACCTCAGGGGCTAAAGCCCGACCTATTTTCGATCAATTTGCGGCACGGCTGAAGCCGTGCCCTGATACAAAGCCCAGTTCTCACCCAGACGCTAAAACGCGGGATATTTCAGCTTGTGTGAACGGCGATGTCGGCAACAAAAGGTACCGGGCAAGTAGGTAACACTTTCGCCGAAGTTGAAGTTAAACCAGCCTGGAACCTGCGGGAGAGCTCGATTTTGTCTCGGGGGACAAGCGTACGGGCTGCGGAAAAGTTCTGCTTTGTATCAGGGCACGACTTTAGTCGGGCCGTAAACGATTGAGAATATGTCGGGCTTTAGAGTCTGCGTGAGAACGGAATTGGACGGTCTAAGTTTGACCCTTCTGAAGGGGGAGCGGTGGGCAGATTGTAGAAGGGCAGCAATCGCGTTTCAAGTGGCGTGATCGGGGTTTCCATT
>Ga0302324_100015497_pt1 | contig 15289 bp, 14 predicted proteins | sample Palsa_T0_1_FD_201949 | JGI IMG/M metagenome (GOLD analysis project Ga0302324, IMG submission 201949) | Peat permafrost microbial communities from Stordalen Mire near Abisko, Sweden - Palsa_T0_1 | ecosystem: Environmental > Terrestrial > Soil > Palsa > Peat permafrost | place: Sweden: Abisko...
GCAACAAAACGGCGGACGCATGGCCTTCGCGTTCGGTCACGACGTTCATGCAATGATACATTCCGTAAATCAGATAAACGTAGGCATGACCCGGCGGACCGAACATGACCTTGGTTCGTTCGGTCAATCCTTTGGCCGAATGCGCGGCGAGATCGTGCGGGCCGAGGTAGGCTTCGACTTCCACAATTTTTCCGATGCGTTCCACACCGCGCGGCGCATGGATGAGAAATTTTCCGAGCAGTTCTTTCGCGACCACAATCGTGTCCCGGTCGTAAAATGCGCGCGGCAGTTTTCGCATGACGGCAGGATAGCAAAAGGTCACAAAAGAAAAACCTTGCTATTCCAGCGTGATAGTTCATAGTTGAATCATCTGTTAGATAGCTTGTCAGTCCCACGGCATGGTAAATCTTCAAGTGAACTTCCGTTCAGTGATGATTTGAAATCCGATAGTCGGAAACAGTCTGGTGAGTGCAGTGTTAGTCGGACAGTAAAACATCAATGAGCAATAAATTATTTGTGGGAAATCTTTCCTTCAATACCACTGAAAACGACCTGAACGACGCCTTTGCGGCGCACGGCACGGTCACGGAAACCAACCTGATGATGGACCGCATGAGCGGCCGTCCGCGCGGTTTCGGCTTCGTCACCATGAGCACGCCAGAAGAGGCGCAGAAAGCCATTGCCGCCCTGAACGGCGCGCAGTTGGATGGCCGCGCCCTGACCGTCAACGTTGCCAAGCCCCGTGAAGAACGCGCGCCCGGCGGCGGCGGTGGTCGTCGTGAATACGGCGGCGGCGGTGGTGCTGGTCGTCGCGAACGCTACTAATCGCAAGCAAGTTTTCACAGCGGGGTCTGGCTAAAACCAGGCCCCGCTTTTTTTATTAGAAAAAATTGCCGCCCGTTCAGGCGGCGACCGTGTTTTCCACCGCTGGCGGCAAAGTCCGCGAGCCAAAACGATGGATCACATTTTGTTCCTGCAAAAAAATCAGCCAGTCCGGGCGGCTGACGACGACTCCGGCAATTTCCATTTCCGATAAAACCATCGCCGCCGTGGACAGGGCATCTGACTCCGCAGCGGTGTCCGTCAGCGCCCAGGTGCGGTTTTGCCGCAGTGCCGGCTGGCCCGTGTGTGGATCAAAAATGTGCTTTCCTTTCACCGCGAGACCGGAACCGCTCAAGGAACAATTTTTCAGCCAATAACGCTGCGCTGAATTATTTTCGCCCAGCCCGCACGACCAGCCCGGAGTTCCGGGTGGCGAATCGCCGGCGAGAATGCTGCTGCCGCCCGCGACGAGCAAAAAAGATTTGCATTCCCACTCGCGCAATAGTCCCGCCATGCGGTCGAGCGCAAACCCTTTGCCGATGGCGCCGAGATCAAGCTCCAGCCTGCCGCTGTCGCAGCGGATGGAAAACTGGTCTCTCAGCAACGCCCATTGCGGCGGCACCGGCTGCGTTTTTAGCGCGACGGCGGTCACGGAAAACGCGCCGTGTGTGGCCAGCTCCATTTTTCTTGCGGTTTCCAGGCAGGCGAAAACCGGTTCACTTAAACGCAGTTTCCCACCGGCCTCCAGCTGGGCGACCTGGGAAATGTCGCTATTCGAGCGGAACCGGCTCAGGTGTGATTCCAGTTCGTCCGTCAATGCAAACGCCGCCTGCGCAGATTGCGCGGCGTAAGTTTTTTCCTCGCCCGCGATGCGCACCTGAACCAGCGTCGCCATCGCGGTGTGGTTGAAGACATGAATGCCGCTCATGGCTGTTTTGAGGCCGTGGGATTTTCCGGAACCCATAAAATCAAAAGCACATTTGGACGCCACCCGAAAAACTCCGGGCGGAAATTTTTCAACCGTGCCGCGAGTTCGCCCGACACGTCCGTCGTGGTGATGAAAAAATCCGCGTCGCCGGTTTTCTGGTCCGGCTGCCAGAAACCGACCTGCGAAAATTTCCGCAGATACCACGGCAGCGGCCACGCATCGGCGGCGACCACGGCGATTCTGGGATTTGAAATTTTGTTTTGTTGCGCCAATTCTTCCAGTCGTGCCGGCAGGCGCAGCAAATCCTCGCCCGTGTGCGCGTAGGCGTAGGGATTTTCTTCGTCCGCCGGAATTTGGAAGACGCGTTCCCTCGTGTCATGTGCAATCAAAAATCCGACAGCCACGATGAAAATGAAAATCAAGGCGCGCGCGGAAAATTTTGGCCACGCGAACCACAGCCATTCGACAGCGACGCCGGCGAGAATTGCCAGCGGCAGCCAGAGGTTCAAGGCGAGCCACGGCGTTTTATAGGGAATCGCGCTGTAAATCGCGAAAACCAGCACGGCGTAAGCCGCTAGAAAAATATTTTTGGGCGACCGAACCGTGGTGCGAACAATTCCCAAGACGGCCAGACTCAGGATTGCCGCACCCGACCAGCCGTCGCCGATCAGAAGGGCGTAATACCAGAATGGCTTTTCATGTCCTTCGCCGCCAGCGCGGGCGGCGAAATTGGGAATCGCGTGCAACAAATCGGCCAGCGCCGGCCAGTTTTGTCCGCCCCAGGTGAACAGCAAAACTGTCATGACGAGAAAAGCAAGCGCGGCGGCCAGCCAGGTTTTGGCTGGTGGAATCTTCTCCGCCGATTGAAAACGCCAGCCAATGACGGCGGCCAGTCCGAGCGCGAAGAAATGGATGACCGCCGTTTCCTTGCACGCGAGCATCAGCGCGGCGCAAAATCCGGCGAGCGCGGCAGGCAAAAGAAAATTTGTTTGCAACGCGCGCCCGCTGGACAAAATCAATCCAAGTGTCACCGCGACGAACAAGGTTTCGTGAATGAAATAGCGGCTGTAATAAACCGGCATCGGCGCGAAAGCAAACAGCAGCGCGGCGACGAGGCAGGGGATGAAACCGAACATTTCCGCGCCCGCACCGAACAATAAAATGGTTGCCGTTCCGGCAAGTACAGTTGAGAGACGCAGTTGCGTTTCGGTCAGTTCGGAAAAGTTTTTTGCGCCGCAAAGTTGCGCGACGGGCTTAGCTAGCAGATAAAGCACCGGGCCGTGGCGGTCTTGCGGGTCGTAGTGATATTTTCCTCCGGCCAGAAGTTCGCCGGTGATGTAGGCGTTGACGGCTTCGTCCGTGTGCATCGGGCGTTCGCCAAGTTGCGGCAGGCGGACGGCGAGCGCGAGCAGGGCGATTGCGACAAAGGCCGCCCAACGGATTTTAGGCGGCGGATTTGCCAAACACTTCGACCTCGATGTAATGGTTCATTTTGCTGGTCGTGTTGCCCTTGCTGTAGAGGCGGACGTAACGGCCTTTGACGCCCTTGGCGTCAATTAACTTGCCCTCATAGGTTTCGATGTAAGGCCGGTCTTTGCCCGCGCCGAGGCCGAGTTCGTTGTTGGCGTCGGCATTGAAAATCGTCGTCACGTCCTTTTCAAACTTTGGGTCGTCGGAAACCTGCACGACGACATCAAAATAAACGCGCGCCTGTGAATGAAAATGCCAGACCATGACGGCATAAATGTCCGCGTCCTTTTCCAGATCAATCTGCACCCATTGTTTGCCGGGTGCGAGTTCGACCCACGAACCTTCGTCGCCTTCCTTGTCGCCGTCGGTGATCAAATCAAGCGTGCCGACGACCGGGTCATTGTCGCTGGCAGTGACTTTTTTGCCAAGCGCCAGATTCGTCGTGCCGGCGGGCACGAGGAAATCCGGCCGTTTGCCGTTGGGCGCAGGCTCAAGATTGGGCACGCTGATCGGCACCGGCGTGCCGACAAACAGTGGCTTGGGCAGGTCGGTTTTCAGCGGAACCTGGTCTTGCGCCAGCAGGTTGTTCGCGGCGAGCAGGACGGCGGCCACGGATAATTTCAAAAATGACTTGTTCATAAATTTAATTTCAGGCTTCAGTTTCTGCGGGCGTGATGTCGATGGTTTTGCGGGCGGCGATGGCGTCGTTCGCCTTGTGGATGACGTATTCGCTGCTGAAAGCCTCGTCCGCCGGACAGTTTAGCTTGGCCGTGCCGCGGATGGCGTTAAAGAAATTTTCCAGATGCGGCTGGTGGATTTTTTTGTTGAACGTCACCGGGATGTCGTATTGCAGCAACGGTGCGGTTTCACGCACGTCCACCTTGTCGGCATCGCTCACGGGGGCGACGGCGGTGGCGCGCAGATAATTTTTCGCCACGAGATCATCCCAGGACGGAGCGCGGTCTTCGCGGTAGAGTTTCGTGATGCTGGGATTCTCGGACATTTTGATCGTGCCTTCATCGCCCATGAACATCTCGTAATATCCGCCGCCGGCGCTCGTGGTGGTGAGCACTTCGTAAAATGCCCGCGCCATGCCGGTGGGCAGCGGGTATTCGTAAACCACCATCGCATTGTCATACCACTCGTGGTTTTTGTAATAATCCACGCCGCCGCTGGCCATGACCGAGGATGGCAGGACGCCGAACCACCAGTTGAAAATATCTATTTGATGCGCGCCCAAATCTGAAAGTGGCCCGCCGCCGAGGCCCTTGAACCAGCGCCAGTTGCGGAACTGGTGCATGTCTTTGTAGCCATATTCGGCCAGTTTTTCGGGGGGGATGGCGGAATGTTTCGGCCAGCCCAAATCTTCGGTGACGGCGCGATTCCACTGGCCATTGGCGGCGGTGAGCCGGCCGCAAATCTTCGCGTCATGCACCAGCCGGTTCAACGCAAACATGTAGCGCGGATTGCTGCGGCGCTGATGGCCGATCTGCAACAGTTTTCCCGTTTCCCGCATCGTCTGCACCATCGAACGCGCGCCTTCGATGGTGTCGCTCATCATTTTTTCGCAATACACATGCAGGCCCTCCTTCAAACAGGCGTTGGTGATGGTAGCGTGCCAGAAATCTGGCGTGGCCACGATGACGGCCTGCAAATCTTTTTCATGCGCGAGCAATTCCTCGTAATTCTCGTAACCGTTCACCACCACGCCCTGATCCTTGAGGCGGCGGATGTTGCTGTTGCGGTTGTAATCCCAAATGTCCACGATTGCCGCCAGCCTGATGCCATCGATCACGAGCAACGAATCCAGCAGCACCTGTCCTTCGGCACCGCAACCGATGAGCGCGATGTTGAGTTTGGTGAGGGCCGCGCCTTTTGCGGCGGCGGGTTTTGAACCGGAATCGGGACTACAGGAGGTCAACAACAGGCCGGCACCAGCCGCAGCCGTGGTGCCGATGAATTCGCGCCGGGTAACGGGTTGTTTTACCATTTTTTGAGAAGCGCAAGCTTGTTGAATTTGGCGAGCATCAGCGCAAAGGCGACCAGCGCAATGTGAATTCCAAGATAAGCGATGCCGTCAGGCTGGTTGATCAGGATCAACCCGACCGTCAGCGCGATGTAAATCAGACCCTGCACGAACAAGGAAATACGCGTGCCGAGACCGATGAGCAGCAGAATGCCGGTCAGGATGAGCGCCGGGCCGAGCAACGCATTGAAAGTCGCGGTGGCGAAGTGAGGCAGCAGGACTTCACTGTCAAACTTGCTCTTCAAGGACGCGGGAATGCCAGAGTAATTTGCCAGCGAATAAAATTTCACCTTGATGTCCACCACCGCGTTGGGATCCGGCTGGCCGGTGGTCGGGTCAATCAGCGGCTGCTGGATGGTTTTATAGGCGCCGAATTTTTCGATGCCCGCCAGCAGCGCACGCAAGCCCAGCCATCCGCGCAGCAGCAGAAAGGCCAGCGAATAATCACAGTTGCAGGGCGCCGGTTTTGGAACACACGTTTCGCCGGGGGCGTTGGTTTTAGTTTCGATTGTTTCGCTCATGTTGAATTCAGTTAAAATTAATCGATGTTTTCGGTGGCGTAAAGGTTACAACCGATCACTTTCCGGTCGGGCGGCCTGCGGTCTCATTTTTGGCATTGGCTGTCAGCCCATTATTTCAGGCCGGCTGGATTATGCAAGCAGCCTGCTGGTCGGTAGTGTCCTGTAAATTGACGACTTGAAAATTTGGTTTTGCGGTTGAACTAGCCGGGCTTGCTGTTAATTTTCATCCATGCACTTACATCCAACTCCTCAACGCATCCGCTGGAATCGTCGCAACTTTCTTAAGACCGCCACGCTGGCCAGCGGCGCGGTCGTTTTCGGCGTCCCGACTTTGCTGCGCGGCCAGAACCTGAACAGCAAGCTGAACATCGCCTGCATCGGCGCGATGGGCAAGGGCCAGAGCGACACGGACTGTTGCGTCAGCGAAAATATCGTGGCGCTGTGCGACGTGGATTCGGCGCGTTGTGCCCCGCAGCGTGCGAAATATCCTCAGGCAAAATTTTATCAAAATTTTCGCACAATGTTCGACCAGATGGGGGCCGGCATTGATGCGGTGACGGTTTCCACGCCGGATCATTGTCATGCCATTATCGAATCGCAAGCGATGCGGATGGGTAAACATGTCTATGGCCAGAAGCCGCTGGCACAAACCGTTTACGAGGCGCGCTACCTGCGCAATTTGGCGAAAGAAACCGGCGTCGTCACACAGATGGGCAACCAGGGCAGCGCGTCGGATGGATTGCGCCGGGCCGTCGAATGCATCCAGGCCGGAATCATCGGGCAGGTGCACGAAGCCCACATTTGGACGAACCGCCCGATCTGGCCGCAAGGCATGGGCCGTCCGGACGATTCCGACCCGGTTCCCGAAACGTTGAACTGGGACATCTGGATTGGCCCCGCGCCGTTGCGACCTTACAAAGCGGGCGTCTATGAGCCGTTCAACTGGCGCGGCTGGCTAGATTTTGGCACCGGCGCGCTGGGCGACATGGCCTGTCACACCGTCAACATGACGTTTCGCGGGCTGAACCTCGGCTATCCGACCGAGATTGAGGCTCAAGCGCTGGTCGGAAAAAACAACGAGTCGTATCCGCTATGCTCAAAAATCCGTTTTGAATTCCCCATGCGCACAACCGAGGTGCTCACCGCGCATGAAACATTGTTCCACAAGCATGACACCCTCAAACAGGCACCCGTCACGCTCTGGTGGTATGACGGCGGCCAGCCGTCTTCCGACCCGAAGGCGCGCGGTGGACACGATGGCAGCAACAAGCCGCCGCGCGAACTCACCGCCGACATCGAGGCCATGCTCGGGGAAATTCCCGGCAGCGGCTGTCTGCTCGCCGGCGACAAAGGCGCCATTTTTTCCCCGGACGACTACGGCGAACAGTTTTTTGTTAAGTTGAACGGCGAAACGAAATTCACCCATTTCAAAAAATCTCCCGTCGTGGCGGAAATTCCGCAGACCATCCCGCGCAACGAGTTCAAGGGCGACAACGACCTCCGGCAACACTTGGAATGGATCACTGCCATCAAGGCGGGCAAGCCGGAAATGTGCTACTCGCGCTTTGCCATCGGCGCGCAGCTCACGGAGATCATGCTGCTTGGCTGCGTTTCGTTGCGCGTCGGCCAGAAGATCGAGTGGGACGGGACGGCCATGCGCGCCACCAACTGCCCGGAAGCCGCGCAGTTCATCAAACGCGAGAACCGCGACGGCTGGGTGTTATCATAAGTTCAAGAAAATTAAAAATGCAGAGGCGCAACCATCTATGCGTTTTTGCGTTCATCTGGAATCCAGCCGCACCGGCTTGTAGCCGCCGCGCGATTTGAAATACAAGATCAGCGTGAGGTAACATGTGAACGTGAAGAGTGGAAACATCGCCATCTTGCCCAGCGCGCTGAATTTTCCGGTGGTGGTGGCCGCTTGAAGGTCGGCCAGGGATTTCGTATCTGTAACGGAAGCACTTTTCACTGGATCAATCGCCTCATAAGTGCCGAGCAAATAGCCTTTTTTCACAGTCACCTGTTCATAGAGCGCAGGATTCGTGGCATGCAACTGTTGCGTAGTGGAAGTTTCCTGCATGTAGCCGAGAAAGGGCATGCCAAGGATACCGACAGCCAACATGCCAATGCCGCCCATCGCGTTCAACGTCAGCGCGCCACCACGAGGGCATTGTTCGGAAGTCAGGCCGAGGATTGTTGGCCAGAAAAAGGTGATGCCGACGCCGAAAAGTGTGGCGGCGGCAAAAATGGTGCCGGTGCTGGCGTGAGCGGTTCGGGAAAGTGCGACGATGCCCAATCCGGCCAGCGCAGAACAAGTCACGAGCAGGCCGACGGGCGAAAATTTGTGGATGAGCGGCCCGGCGCAGAAGCGCAATATCAACATGATGGCCGACGTATAAACCAGCACCCATGCGGCATTATATCCGGCGGCTTTCATCGGGTCTTCCATGAGCGACGTAATCCAACCATTGGTGCCGAGTTCGGTCGTCGCCTGCGGCATCATGATGATGATGAGAAACGCAAGGATGGGCCGGCCAAAGGATTTGGTGATGACGGCAAATGCCACCACAACCGCGCCGGTGAGACCCCAAACCAAACCACTGCTCCAGCCAAAGACCTGGCCGAGTTGTGCGAACACCAGCCCGAAGCCGACGAGCGCGCCGAAAGCGCCGAGTTCTTTCAACATGGCGAGATAACTGACGCCGGCCTGCTCGCGTTCGCTCTTCGGAAATTTCAGACTGACGAGGATGAAAAAGAAAATAAACGCGGGAATCAAAATAAGCCCGAGCGTGACGCGCCAGTCGGTGTTGCTGGCAAGCGCGATGGTGCAAAGTCCGCCAAGCACCAGCCCGCCCGGCCAGCCGGCGTGCAGGCGGTTGAGCCATTTTGTTTTGTCCGTATTAAACATCGTGGTGACGATGGGATTGACGTAAGCCTCGACGCTTCCATTGCCCAATCCCAAAATGATGCTGCCCCAGTAAAGCAGTTGATAGCCGTTTTTTTGCCCGGCGATCAGCGCGTCGCCGCTCAAGCCGTGAATGGAACCGTATGCCGCAAATGCCATTGCCGTGTAGATGAGATAGCTTACGAAGGAGAAAAGCATCGCCACCTTGTAGCCGATACGGTCAATGAAGAGGCTAAATACGATGATGCTCACGCCGAACGGCCAGATGCCCGCGCCCTGGAGTTCGCCGACGGAAACTTTGTCGAGGCCGAAGTCGGTGACGAACTGGCCGCCGCACAAAATCATGCGGCTGATGAAGGCGTAGCTGGTGGTGATGAGGGCGATGAAGCAGCCCCAGAAAAGGATTTGGTCGTGACGGTTGTTCATGGATGCGTGAATACTCCCGACCGGCGCAAATCTGTCAACGGAAAAAACTCAAAAACGTGTCGTGAATTTTAGCTTCCTCCGGCTTGAACCATGCACTTGACCTGACCGCGGAGCTTGGCAACATTACCGCACAAAAATCACTCTGACCATGTCACGACCCGTCACACTTTTCACCGGCCAGTGGGCTGATCTTTCGCTCGCCGAACTGCTGCCGCTCGTCAAAAAAATGGGCTACGACGGCGTGGAACTCGCCTGCTGGGGCGACCATTTTGAAGTGGATCGCGCGTTGGCCGAACCCGATTACGTCAAAAAGAAATGGGCGATGCTGGCCACGCACGGTCTGAAATGTTTCGCAATCTCATCACATCTCGTCGGTCAAGCCATATGTGATTTGATTGATGAGCGGCACAAGGCCATTTTGCCCGCCGATGTCTGGGGCGACGGCAACCCCGAAGGCGTTCGCCAGCGCGCAGCCGATAAAATGAAAGCCACCGCCCGTGCCGCGCGGAAATTTTTCAATGCCCGGCCTGAAAAGAGCGGCAGCGACGCCTCGTCACCTGCTGTTGTGAATGGCTTCACCGGCTCTTCGATCTGGCACGCGCTCTATGCATTTCCGCCAACGAGTCATGAATTTCTCAACAAAGGTTTCGCTGATTTCGCCAAACGCTGGCTGCCGATCCTCGACGTGTTTGAAAAAGAGAACGTCAACTTCGCGCTGGAGGTGCATCCGACCGAAATCGCTTTCGACATCGCCACCGCCAAACGCGCGCTCGCAACCGTGAAAAATCACCCGCGCTTCGGCTTCAATTACGACCCGTCGCACCTCGGTTACCAAGGCGTGGACTATGTAAAATTTGTCCGGGAATTTCCGGTCAGAATTTTCCACGCGCATATGAAAGACGTTTGGTGGGGCCACGGCGACGGCACGGTCGGCGTGTTCGGCGGCCACACGGATTTCACCGACCCGCGCCGCTTCTGGGATTTCCGCTCGCTCGGCCACGGCGACCTCAACTTCGAGGAAATAATCGTGGCACTGAACGACGTCGGCTATCGCGGCCCGCTCTCGGTCGAATGGGAAGATGGCCGCATGGATCGCGTCCACGGCGCGACCGAAAGCTGTGCCTTCGTCCGCAAACTGGATTTCACGCCAAACAAGACAGCGTTCGATGCGGCGTTTTCCAAGAAGAAATAATAGAAATAATTTATGGCAGCGAAACGCAAACTTCGTTACGGCATGGTCGGCGGCGGCCAGAACGCCTTTATCGGCGCTGTCCACCGTATGGCTGCAAATCTCGACGGACAGATCGAACTCGTCGCCGGTGCATTTTCTTCCGACGCAAAAAATTCAAAGACAACGGGCGAACAGTATTTCCTGAATCCCAAGCGCGTATATGCAAGCTACGCCGAGATGGCGGAACACGAAGCCGTGTTGCCGGCGGACGAGCGGATTGATTTCGTTTCCATTGTCACGCCGAATTTCCTGCACGCACCGGTCGCGACGTTATTTCTAAAAAAAGGTTTCCACGTGGTCTGCGACAAGCCAATGACTTTGACTTTGAAGGAGGCGAAGGCACTGCGCGAAATCGTGCGCAAGAGTGGCAAGGTTTTTGCGCTCACGCACAACTACACCGGCTACCCGATGGTGAAAGAGGCGCGCGAACTCGTCCGCAACGGCCGGCTCGGGAAAGTTTTGAAGGTGGTCGCCGAGTATCCGCAAGGCTGGCTGCTCGACAAGATTGAAGCCGAAGGCCAGAAGCAGGCGGCGTGGCGGCTTGATCCGAAGCGCGCCGGCGCAAGCAGTTGCCTGGGCGACATCGGCACGCATGCGGAAAATCTGGGCCGCTACATCACGGGCCTGGAGATTGAATCGTTGTGCGCCGAGTTCACGACGTTCATTCCCGGACGCAAATTGGAAGATGATGCGAACCTGCTGCTGCGTTACAAAGGCGGCGCAAAGGGTGTGCTGCATTGTTCGCAGATTTCGTGCGGCGAGGAAAATAATCTGAACATCCGCGTCTATGGCACGAAAGGTTCGCTCGCGTGGCAGCAGGAACATCCAAACGAATTGAAATTTATTCTTAAAAACGAACCGGCAAAAATTTTCCGACGCGGAAACGGTTACATCAGCGACGCGGCGAAAAAATTCACGCGGCTGCCGTTCGGTCATCCCGAGGCGTTTATAGAAGCGTTTGCGAATATTTATCTGGAAGTGGCCGCGGCCATCCGCGCCAGCATCGAAGGCAGGCACGCGGATAAAAATGATTTCCCCACCGTTGACGCTGGCGTCATTGGCATGGCGTTTCTTGAAACCGCCGTGAAATCGGCGAAGTCTAAAGCGAAATGGACGAAGTTCGTCAACCCGTAATGCCAACAAATTAAAAATGAAAATTCTTTTCCCTGTGATCGCGCTGGCTGCGGTTTTCAGCATTCACTCGTCAACATTTGCCGAAGATGCGACGAACGGCGTTGAAAAAATTGACGGCTTCACCGACACGCCGATGGAGGCGGATGGCAAATGGCATGTACATGATCCAAATCGCCCGCAGCCGCAGGTCGTCACGCCGGGCGCGACGTTTAGCCAGGGCGCATCCGCACCGTCAGACGCGGAAATTCTTTTTGACGGCACGGGGCTTGCCAAATGGGAGAATAATCACGGCGGCGACGCCACTTGGAAAACGAACGGGGATTATGTAGAAACCGCGCCGATGGGCGGTGGCATCCGCACGCGCGGCAAATGGGCGGATTTTCAATTGCATGTAGAATGGGCAACGCCGAATCCGCCGCGCGGCTGGAGCCAGGGACGCGGCAACAGCGGCATTTTGATTAACAACATGTATGAGGTGCAGGTGCTCGATTCCTATCAGGCCAAGACCTATGCTGATGGGCAGGCGGGCGCGATTTACGGGCAGTCACCGCCACTGGTGAACACCAGCAAGCCGCCGGGCGAATGGCAGACCTACGACATTATTTTTGAGTCGCCACGTTGGAATGAACAGGGAGAGTTGATTAAAAAGGCAATCATCACCGTGCTGCATAACGGCGTGGTGGTTCAGAACCGGTATGAACTTGATGGGATGACCGACGGCATCAACTCCGCGCTGCCGTGGAAGTCGCTGTCAAAATATCCTGCACCGCACACGCCTGAAGTTTTCATCGAATTGCAGGATCACAAAAATCCGGTGCGCTTCCGTAACATCTGGATTCGCTCGCTGCATCTGGGCGAAAACTTGTAAACGAAGCCGTAAAGTCCGTTAAGTCTATGCAAAATAGGCAAACTTTGTTAAAATCTAAAAATGAAAACGAAAATGAATATAAAACACATATTGCTTCCGTTGTGCCTGGCTCTGGTTTCAGGTTGCGCCACAAAATCACTGGAACAAGGCGCCCCGGTCACGCAGTCACAAACAATTTCCGCCGCAACGAAGCCACAAGAAATCGTGATTGATGGCGTCGCAGGGTTCCAGGACACGCCGATGCAGCCGGACGGCAAGTGGCACGTTCATGATCCGGCGCGGCCGCAGCCGCCGATTGTAACGCCCGGCACGTTCAGCGAAAACGCCACGCCGCCGAGTGATGCGATTGTGTTGTTCGACGGCACGGATTTGTCGCAGTGGGTTGACAAAAAAAACGGCGGCCCGGTGCAGTGGACGGTGGAGAACGGTGTCGCGGTTTCCGCGAAGGGCGACATCCAGACGACGAATCAATTTGGCGACATCCAGCTGCATCTGGAATTTCGCGAGCCGACACCACCGCAGGAAAGCGGGCAGGGCCGTGGCAATAGCGGCGTTTTCTTTATGGGACAATATGAGATTCAAGTCCTCGATTGTTACAGCAATAAAACCTACGCCGATGGCGCGACGGCGGGGATTTACGGCCAGCATCCACCATTGGCGAACGCGTGCCGTCCGCCTGGTGAATGGCAGACTTACGATATCATCTTTAACGTGCCGCATTTTGAGGCCACTGGGGAATTATTGTCGCCCGGCTACGTCACGGTGTTTCACAATGGCATCGTGGCACAAAATCATCAGGCCATTCGCGGTGCGACGAACTGGCGCGTGCCAGGAAAATACACGCCGCATGGTCCGACCGGTCCGCTCGCCTTGCAATACCACAACAACTCGGTTTCCTTCCGCAATATCTGGGTGCGGCCGGTGCCGGCGCTGAACGAACCTTGAAGGCCGAATTAAAAATTCACAAAATGGAAAAACTTTTCCTGCTGCTGGCGGTTGTGATGACGGCGACGCTTTTGCAGGCCGCGCCGAAAAAATTGCTGGTGGTCACGACCACGACCGGTTTCCGGCACAGTTCGATTCCGACGGCGGAAAAAATCCTCGCGCAGCTCGCGCACGACAGTGGCGAGTTCACCGTGGATTTTGTGGAGCAGCCGCCGGGGCATCCTGAAACCGGATTCCCGGCGAAATTAAAACCGGACGCCAGCGATGCCGACAAGGCCGCCGAGGCTGCGTGGGAAGAATCGTTGAAAACCGTGTTGCAAAAACTTTCGCCGGAGTCGTTGAAAAATTATGACGGCGTGGTTTTCGCGAGCACCACGGGCGACCTGCCGATTCCAGACAAACAGGGTTTTCTCGACTGGATCAAGGCCGGCCACGCGTTCATCGGCATTCATGCGGCGAGCGACACGTTTCACGGCTGGCCGGGCTACATTGACATGCTCGGCGGCGAATTCGCGCATCATGGCCGGCAGGTGGGCGTGGATTGCATCAACGTTGATCCGTCAAATCCGGCCACGGCGCACCTACCGAAAGTGTGGACGATTTCGCAGGAGGAAATTTATCAGTTCAAGAATTATGACCCGGCGAAGGTGCATGACCTACTCATCCTCGACAAGCACCCTGAATTTGGCCTGCCTGGACATTTTGCCGTTTCGTGGTGCAAGGATTACGGCGCGGGAAAAGTTTTCTACACCTCGCTCGGCCATCGTGAAGACATCTGGGACACCGATCCTGATTTGAAGGACCGGAAAAATTCCGTCGAGATCAGCAAGGCGTACCAGCAGCACGTCCTCGGCGGCATCGAATGGGCGCTGGGCTTGAAAAAAACTGTGCCCACCGGCCAATAATCGCGTTCGTTGCAGCTCACCGTGCGAACTCTCCGCTTGCACAGGTCAAACGCCTTGGGCTATTTTACCTTTACACATTGATGGCTTGTGGCGATTTGAATTCAGGCTCAAGTCATCTTTAATAAATGGTTGCCAGTGTAGCTCAGGGGTAGAGCAGAGGACTCATAAGCCAAAAACGCAGTTTTGGCTTTGTTTAGCTTCGAAATGCAACTGCTGATTTCCTCAATAACGACAATGGTTTTTTCATGTTTGTTTCAAATCCTGCTTTTGCTATGACTAACAACTTTAAGCCCCAAAAATCGGGTAGGGGATGCAAAGAGGGATGCAATGGATGCAATCAAAGGAATATTAACTGTGGCGCATTTCAATTTAATTCCAGTGAAATTTTAATTTTGAATCCTCACCCCACGACTATGATTTTGTTCGTGGCCGTGCGTGACTGATTGCTTTTGGTATACGGCTTGCGTCGTGCATTTATGGATGAAGGCGTTGGCCACGCGGCTCAAGTCCTGGCCGGGAAATTTCTCCGCCAGAAATTCTTTCAGCTGCGCGGACATATCCTCCGTCCAAACCTGCAACGCCTGCCGTTGCTCATGGGTGAACGATTTCAACACCTCGCCTGCATTCCAGCCACGGTTCCAGATTTCGTTAGTGCCGCGTGCCGGGAAATGCTCCACCACCGCATATTCCGCCCCGTATGAGATGGGCCGATGGCAAAGATGGATGTTTTCCATGAGATCAACGCTCTTGTGCCATTGCGCGCCGTCGTCGGCCAGGATGACATTCGGTTGGGATGTCGGCTTCGCAGCGGCGATATTCGCCGCCAGCGCGATTTTGGCAACGTCCCGCTCCAAGCGTTCAACCGCTTCGCGGCTGGCGGGAAACTGTTTCAAGTGTTCGGCAAAGTGACGGACGGCCTCGCCGTGGGCCTTGTCCTCCAGTTCGGTGGGACGGCGGTGTTCAAATGGATTGCTCATAGATGCCTCATTCGGTTGCCAGCAGCTTCAACAGTTCGGTGCGCGGCACCAGCAGCTTGCCGTGCAACGCCCGGCACACTTTGAGTTTGCCACGTTGGATGAGCCGGTAAACGCTGAAATAATGGACACCG
>Ga0302324_100015498_pt1 | contig 15289 bp, 14 predicted proteins | sample Palsa_T0_1_FD_201949 | JGI IMG/M metagenome (GOLD analysis project Ga0302324, IMG submission 201949) | Peat permafrost microbial communities from Stordalen Mire near Abisko, Sweden - Palsa_T0_1 | ecosystem: Environmental > Terrestrial > Soil > Palsa > Peat permafrost | place: Sweden: Abisko...
GACCGTGTACTTTGGGCCACCGAAGACCTTGGCGCTCATACGCTCGGCATGGACGAACGCATACTCGGCCACGTTGCGGCAGACGCTGCGCTCGATGCGCTCGGTCCGGAACGCCACCTCGTCGTCACCCGAACCTTCACGCCACTCTTTGGCTCCGTAGGCATCGCCGACCGCCATCCGCACGACCGAGATCGGGGCATGGATGCCGGCGACCGGGCGGACGCCCGGAATGCGACGCCCGGTGCGGACGATGACCTTGCCGTCTATTTCGCGACGCAGGATCGCATTGGGGGAGCCGACGTCATCCCGGCTCTCCGGTGTGATCGTGGCCGCCTTGAGACCGAGCTTCGCCTTTTTCATCGCCCGGGCCGCGTCGTGGACGACGCCGTTCGCAGTCGCACGCCGGCTCTCGAGCGATAAGTCGAAATGCTCGAAGGCAAGTTCGAGCCCGATGACGTCGGGCGCGAGCACGCGCAGGGATTCGAGCAAAAGTTCTTGTCCGGTTTGATCGCCGTCAAGAACGACGACCGTGGGCTTCGGCACGCGAAACGGCTCCTTTCGGGAACCCGGCGTCTTTCGCGCCCGCTGCGGCGCCTCATTTCCGAACAAAGTAGCCGCCGCCGTCTCGTAGAACATCTGCAGCAATGGCTCGCGTGCGTCGGAAGACGGCCGCAGTAGGCTCGCGCCTCAACTACGAGATCGCGGGCATAGCTGCAATCGGTCTCGCCCTGCTTATCGGTCTTGCTTTCGTCTTGCCGCCCGCACATAGCGGGCTTATCGGCTGGGCAACGGCAGTGGGGCTGCGCGCGCTCTTCGGCAGCGCGGCCGGCTGGTTCCCATTTCTGGTAGCACTGGTCGGTGCGATCGTGTTCCTCGAAATCAACGTGCCGCGGATGATTGCGACGCTCGGCACAGCGGCAGCAGCGTTCTTCGTCATCGCAGACACCGCACTCGGCAGCAGCGGCGGCATGCTCGGCCGCTCGCTCGATGCCGCGCTCGTCGCGCTCGTCGGCGAAACCGGCGAGCGGATCGTGCTGGTCGTCGCCGCGCTTTCGATCGCCGTGTGGATCACGAACGTCTCCGTGAAAAAAGTTATCGGCTGGTGCATTGCACGTATTGCCGCGCTTCGGCCGCCGCCACGCGAAAAATCGGCGGCGGAGCGTTCGGCGAACAGTGATGCGCCGCGCTCGCTGCGCGAAGCGTTTCATTTGCCCGCGTTCTTGCCACGCAGTACGGCTACGCCCGCTAAGGCGAGCGCTTCTGCAGCACTGACGGTCATCGCGCCGCCGGTTCGTTTATACGACGATCCGGTGGTTGTCGAAGACGAGCGTCAAGCGCCGCTCGATACGGACGAAACCCTTGACGAAGATGCCGTCGACGGCGGCGACGATCAAGACCTCGACGACGACGTTGACGACGAATTCGACGACGAAGATGAGTTCGACGACGATGACGATGACGATGACGATGACGACGAACTTGATAACGGGGTTGAAGAGGCGGACGAACTTCCCGAATCGCAAGCGACGGTCAGCGGCGATTACGAACCGGCGCAAGCACGCACGTATCGCTTGCCCGACCTCGCGCTATTCGATCCGGCGCAGGCGCAGAAAGTCGATGACTCGAGCCGCGCGACCGTCCTTGAAGATACGCTCGCCTCCTTCGGCGTCGGAGCCAAAGTCACGCACATCGAGCGTGGCCCCTCGATTACGCGCTATGAGCTCAAGCCCGAGCGCGGGGTCAAGATTTCTCGTATCAGTGCACTCGCCGATGACCTTGCGCTTGCGCTTGCGGCGACGTCGGTCCGCATCGAGGCGCCGATCCCCGGCAAATCGGCCGTCGGCATCGAAGTTCCCAATGCGTCGGTATCGATCGTGGCGATTCGCGAGATCTTTGAGGCGCTGCCGCAGCGGGGCACCGTTCCGCCGCTCAACATGGCCCTCGGTAAGGACATCACCGGCCGCGCGGTTTTCGGCGATCTGGCGAAAATGCCGCATTTGCTCGTTGCCGGCGCGACCGGTTCGGGCAAATCGGTTTGCCTCAACTGTATCATCGCCTCGCTGCTCGTCAACGCGACGCCCGATCAAGTGCAGATGCTGATGATCGATCCCAAGCGCGTCGAGCTCACCGTCTACAACGGTATCCCGCATCTGATCAAAGAGGTTATTACCGATCCGCGCCTCGCGGCCGGCGCGCTGTTCGAGATGACGAAGGAAATGGATCAGCGCTACGAGCGTTTCGCCAAAGCCGGCGTGCGCAAAATCGAAGAGTACAACGCGAAGTTTCCCGACGGCAAACTTCCGTACGTCGTGATCATCATCGATGAACTCGCTGACCTGATGCTCATTGCGCCGGCAAAGGTCGAAACGACAATCTGCCGCCTGGCGCAGCTCGCGCGCGCGACCGGTATTCACCTCATCGTCGCAACGCAGCGGCCGTCGGTCGACGTCATCACCGGCATCATCAAGGCGAATATTCCATCACGCATCGCGTTTGCAGTGAGTTCGCAAGTCGATTCACGAACGATTCTCGATATGGGCGGCGCCGAGCGGCTGCTGGGCCGCGGCGACATGCTCTACCTGCCGATCGACGCGCCGAAACCCGTGCGTTCGCAGGGTGCGCTCATCACCGGGGGCGAGATCAACCGGCTCGTCGATTTTTGGGCGGCACAAGGCCGGCCCGAGAACCTGCTCGACGTCGACGTCGCGCCGATCGAAGACGACGAGGACGCGCGCAAAAACGTCGATCCGCTTTGCTATGACGCAGCAAAGTTCATCATCGAAACGAACTACGCGTCGACGGCGCAACTGCAGTCGCAATTTGCGATCGGCCACCCGCGTGCTGTTCGCGTGATGAAGCAGCTTGAAGATTTTAAAGTCGTCGGGCCGCACGAGGGGACGAAGCCGCGGAAAATCTTGCTGGGTCTGGGCGACCTTGAAACCATCGCACCGCGGTTGGGCAAGAACGAAAAACAGCCGGAACTCTTTTGAACCGCACGGTCGCGCCGCTGGTGGTATTCGTCGTCGCCTCGATTGCGTACGTGTGGCTCGGCAACGTCGTTTCGCACGTTCCGGCGCACGGCATCGATGTACTCGCGCGCGGTCTTACCGGCGAATGGCCGGCGTTTGCCTGGATCCTGACGGAGTCGTGTCTGTGGCCCGTGCTCGTCGCATTCGGCCTGCTTGCAATCATACTGGCCATGCGGGCACCCGCGTGGCGTGAACGCGCGATCTTCTCGGTCGTCACGACCGTCGTCGCGTGGCAAACCAGCGATCTGCTCAAAAATCTGTTCGCGCGACCGCGTCCCGACTATTGGATCGTCCATCAGGAAACCTCGTTTTCCTATTCGAGCGGACACGCAATGTTCGCCGTCGTCGTGTACTGGTTATGGGCATGGTTCCTGGTGCGCAGCGAATTGCCGAGAGCCGTTCGCTTTACGCTGGCGCCGCTGGCTTTCGTCTGGGGAGCCGGCGTCATGTGGTCGCGCCTGGCATTGGGCGCGCATTATGTCACCGACGTAGCGGGCGGTGTTCTGCTCGGCACGGCGCTGTTGGCGCTGGCGGCCGCGGTGCGACGCGCTCTTACCGGAAGGGCGCATCCGACAGGCCCGTAAATGCCCGTGCATGAGGCGCTTTTTCGTTCTTCCGGCCCTTTTGGTCGCCGTCTCGTTCGGATCGCCGGCATTCGCGCAAAGTAAGGCGATGGCCGACCCGAATTGCCCCGCCGCCATCCCGCCGCTCAAAATCCTCGCCGCCATTACCACGCCGAACGACGCAGCCAAAGTGAGCGATGCCGCAGCCGGTGTGATTGCCGCATACAAGGACTGCGCCAGCGCGGCACTGGCCGCCGGTAAGATCGAACCCGAGGCGCATTACGCGCAAACCCGCGTCGCACAGTACGAAGTGCTGTACGGCCGCGCGCTCATGAACCTGGGAAAGTTCGACCAAGCGCACGCGATTTTCTGGGAAGCGAGTAAATTGAGCGGGCTGGTCGCCGATTGGGTGGCGCCGGGCTACGGCTATACCAACAGCAATAAGAACCCGGATACGGCGGCTGCCATTAACGGTGAGCCCGTCAGCGCCGTTCACTCCGAACACAACAGCGGCATCAACCGGTCGCAGTGGCGCGACGCCGCGTCGGAAGTGCGCACGGCCGCCGACATGGAATTGGTGAAGTCGGCTCCCGTTCCGGCACCGACCACACGTTAAAGGAGCACATCATGCGCGAACAATTTGTTGCACTGACGATTGCCGTCTTGGTGGGCCTATCGGCACAGCCGGTGTCCGCTCAAGCGAAAGCATTTGCGGATCCGAATTGCCCCGGCGCCGTACCATCGGTGAAAGCGATCGGCGCGATTACGGATCCGAGCGACGCCGTAAAGGTGGCCGACGCCGCGAGCAACGTCGTCCGTGCGTACAAGGACTGCGCAGCCGACGCACTTGGTTCGGGTGCCATTGAACCGAAGGCGCACTACGCCCAGACCCGCGCGGCATCGTATGAAGTCATCTACGGGCGCGCCCTGCTCGTCCAGGGCAAATACGATGAAGCGCACGCCGCATTCGAGGATGCAAGCAAACTCAGCGGCCTCGTTGCCGACTGGGTCGCACCGGCGTACGGTTACACGAACAGCAACAAGAATCCCGAAACGGCCGCAGGGATTAACGGCGGCTCCATCAACACGATGGGAACCGAGCACAATAGCGGACAAAACAAATCGCAGTACCGCGACTCGGCCACCGAAATCCGCAAAGCCGCCGACGCCGAGCTTGCCAAGCTCGTTCCGGTTGCTAGCCCCAAACCTTAGCGAAACCTGAGACCCGATTCGGCTTTTTCCGAGAGGGCGCGGGCTGGGTGCGTGCAAAGGCTTGGGTATGCAGCGTATATGTGGAATTCTGATTTGCGCTATCATCTTCTGCGCCAGCGGCTCGGTCGCAGGCGCGCAGGCCAAGGTCGCCGACACCGTTTGTCCGTCGGCCGTCCCTCCGCTCAAGAGCCTTGGCGCCGTTACCGATCCGACCGACGTGGTAAAGATTGCCGACGCCGCACGCGGTGTGGTCCGCGCGTATGCCGACTGTATCGTGGAGGCGCGCTCCGACGGCGCCGTCGAGCCGAACATGCACTACGATGAAATCCGCGCCGCGCAGTACGACATTCTCCTGGGCCGCGCGCTGATGGTGCAAAAAGACTACGACGGCGCACACGCCGCGTTCGCCGATGCGCGCAAACTCAGCGGTGACGTCGTCGATTGGGTGCCGCAACCGATCGGTTACAACATGAACAACAAGCTCGGTTCGGGAACGGTCAAGAACAGTGGCTATACGAAGTCACAGTACTACGACTCCGCGGCCGACATCGTGAAAGCAGCCGACACGGAATTGGCAAAACTTGAGCCCGCGACCGATAAGAAACAGGCACCTGCGTCGCCGTCGCCGTGATGTTCCGGTGCGCGGTTGTCGCACGTGCGGGATCGGCGATGCTCGCAATGCTTGCCGGACCGGCGGCGGCTGCAAATAAAGAAGTAAAGGACGGGCTCTGTCCGGGAGCGTCGCCGGCGCTTTTGGCGCTCTCGCGATGGCCATTGTGGCGGCGGCCGACGAGGAACTGGCGCGCCTGGTGATACCGGCCGCTGCTCCGGCACCCTAAGCAACGCGCGAACCAGGACCGCGGAAACGAACCTGGGAAACCTGGGAAACGCGAGGCGCCCGCCGGGCTCCATTTTCGGCCTCGCCGGCTTAGGAGTGCGTAGATGAAGCGCTACCTTTCCGTTGCTTTCCTGAGCGCGCTGTGCGCTTGGGCGCAACCGGCCCAGGGCCAACAAATCGCCGATGGCGTTTGCCCGACGGCGGTCCCGGCAATCCGGGCGATGGCCGCACTAAAAGATACGAGCGATCCCGTCAAAGCGGCCGACGTCGTTGCACCGGTCGTCGCGGCGTACAAAGCCTGCGCGCAACTTGCATTATCGGACGGCGCGATCGAGCCGGCTGCTCACTACGATGAGATCCGCGCCGCGCAGTATCTCGTCGTACTCGGCCGCCAGCTTCTCAAGCAACAGAAATACGATGAAGCACACTCCGTTTTCGCCGACGCCCGCAAATTAAGCGGGGACATCGCCGATTGGCTCCCGAGTTCACGCAACAACACCGGCATGAGCCATTCCCAGTACCGCGATTCCGCCATAGAGGTCGCAAAAGCAGCCGACATCGAACTCGCGAAGCTCGTTCCGACGGCTACCCCGACCCCGTAGGCGGCTGCTCGCGCAGCGGCGGTCGCAGCGCGTGGTGCGCGGTTAACTGCTGATACTTCTTGCCGATTTGGGTCAGCTTCACTTCGCCGAATGCGAGGCCTAAGAACGCGATAGACGACGGCAACCCCTTGTCGGCAAGGCCGTTGGGAACGGTCAATGCGGGCAGGCCCGCCAAATTTCCCGGTGCAATGAGATCGGGGCCGCCGGGAAATTTCGGATATGCTTTGTCGAACGGCACGCCGACCGGATACGCCACAGTCGGCAGCGTCGGCGTGACGATCGCATCATATTTTCCAAATGCCCCACGCATCGCTTCGATCATCAGAACGCGCTGGCGCATGGCGTCGATATAATCGACTGCGGGCGTGGCATACGCGACGTAGCCTCCGTACCGGTCGTCTTTCTGCTGGAGTTCACGTGAGCGGCCGCTCTCGATAAGTTCGCGAAACGCAGCGGCGCCTTCGGCATTCACGATCGTTCCGACCGCTGCACCGTACGGCAGCGCGGGCAATGCGACGCCCCGATCGATATCACAGTAGTTTTCGAGCACGGCAAGCGATGCATTGAAATTTTTCACGACGCCCGGCATCGAACGCTGCGTCGCATTCTTGAGAACGGCAATCCGCGGCCGGCGATTCGAGGCAGCTAGCGGCATGTCGACCGCCGTCGGGTCGCTCGGATCGGCGCCGCTCACCGCGCGTAATACGTTCTCGGCGTCGCGCGCGCTGCGCGCGAGTGGGCCGAGCTTATCCAGCGTCCAGCACAGCGCCATTGCACCGTGACGGCTGACGCGGCCATAGGTCGGACGTAAACCGGTGACGCCGCAACTTGCCGACGGAAACAGAATCGAGCCCGACGTCTCCGAACCGATCGCAAATCCCACCAGCCCCGCGCTCACGCATGCACCGGATCCGCTCGACGAACCGCCGCTCCAGTAGTGCCAATTCCACGGCGTACGGCCGGGCCCGGTAAACGATGCGTCGGCATCGTTGTAGCCGAATCCGCCGGCCAGTTCGACCATCGCGAGCTTGGCGATCAATACGGCACCAGCATCCGCCAGACGGCGCACGACGGTGGCATCAAAATCGAAACGCTGTTTGCGAAACGGCGCTGCGCCCCAGGTTGTCGGCGCATCCGGCGTCGCCAGCAAATCTTTGACGCCGTAGGGAATGCCGTGCAGCGGACCGCGTACGCGCCCGGCTGCGCGCTCGCGGTCGGCGCGACGCGCCTCTTTGATGCCCCGCTCGTGCAGGATCGTGACAACCGCGCCGTACACGTGACCGTATTTTTCGAGACGTGCTAAATAGAGGCGGGTGAGTTCGAGCGACGACAGGCGTTTGGCCGTCAGGAGTTTCTGCAGTTCGACCGCGTCGGAAAATGCGATATCGTCGCCGGTCATCGCGCCGCCGCGAAACGCGCTACGGGCTCGTCGGAATTCTTGAGCCGCTTCTTGCGGGGATTGAGTTGCGCACCCGCCGCACGATTGTCGTCAAGGCTGCGCGCGATGAGCACGAGCTGTTCGTCGCTGAGTTTCGGATCGAAGGTGCGAAACGTCGCTGCCATCGCGACGGCCGCAGCGGACGGCGGTTTCCCAGACGGTGAGGGCGGCACGGTAGGCGCTGGGCTCGGTGTTCCCGCCGCGGCCGATTGCGCGTCGGCGCCCTTGCTCAAAAGAGCCAACGTTACACCTCCGCCCGCAACGGCAGCAAGAAACGAGCGCCTGTTCTTCATGGCGCGCAATTTGAGCGGAGCGCGCGCACCTTCCTCCGAATATTCGCGTCGATGAAATCCCACCGCGCGCGAAGGCTCGCTGCACTTGCAATCATCGCTCTGGGGCTCGCACTCCCGTTGCCGTCACAAGCGCACGCACCGGATCGGGCCGCTTGCCCGACCGAGCCCGGAGTCATTGTCAACAACGCGCCGTTATCGCTGCCCCAAGATGCAAAATTCACGGCTCCGCAGGTTTCCTTCGACGTCGACGTCGGCAGTGACGGTCGGGTGCGCGACGTTCGCGTCGTCGACAGTTCCGGCGACAAGATCACGGACGCACTCGCTCGCGCAGCCGTGGAAAAATCGACCTATCGCCCGTTACGCACCGGGTGCGTCTCGACGAGCGACGTCATCCGCGCGGGTTACCGTCTCACCGATGCGCCGGCGCCCGAGCCGACGCCGCCCGGACCGCCGCCGCCGATCACGAGCGACTGCGTACCGTTTGTGCTTCCGTTCATAACGCCCGTCGCACGCGATGCCGCCAAACGCGGCACTGTCATCGTCGCAGTCCCGCTTGACGCCGCCGGCTCACACCAAGGCGAGCCGTCACTGACGAAACGCTCGGGCTCACCTACCCTCGACGAAGAGGCACTGCGCATCGCACGCGCCGCCCAGTTTTCATTCATGACCGGCGAAGGCTGCCGCCCCCAACCGTTCACCTATTTCCTAGAACTAACGTTTGATTAGAGAATATCCCCAGAACAAATCAGACTTCCATTACTACCGGTATTACTATTGGTTTTCGGCGGGACTTGTCGAAGATTGCTTTTGAGAGGCCGCTGCGGATGTGTTCTTTGACGTTGCCGACGTCACGAATGCCTTCGACCGAACAATCCGCGAGAATCTGGCTGAGCTTCGCTTTGAGTTCGTCCATCACGTCGCCGGATTCGGGTAAGTAGTAGACGCCGCGCGAAACGAGATCGGGGCCGGCGACGACGCGCGCTTCTTCGGCATCGATCGTAACGATTGCCATCATGATACCGTCGCCCGCCAGATGCTTGCGATCGCGCAACACGGCCTCGCCGATGTCGCCGACGCCCGAACCGTCGACCATGACGTTGCCGCCGTACGTGCGGCCGACTTTGTCGGCGCGGTCTTTGGTGAATTCCATAACATCGCCGTTTTCGGCGACGAACACGTTGTCACCGGGAACGCCGGTTTGCTGTGCGAGGCGTCCGTGCGTTACGAGCATGCGATATTCGCCATGCACCGGAATGAAATAGTCCGGCCGTACGAGGTTGAGCATCAGCAACAGCTCCTCTTGCGATGCGTGGCCGGAAACATGCGCGTTGCCGCTCGAACCATGAATCACGATCGCGCCGAGTCGGAACAGGTTGTTGATCGTTTTCGAGACGCTTTTTTCATTGCCGGGGATCGGCGTTGCGCTGATGACCACGGTATCGCCCGAAACGATTCGCAGCTTCTTGTGATCGCGCACCGAAAGCCGCGTCAGCGCCGACATCGGCTCGCCCTGTGAACCGGTCGTCATGACGACGACGGTCTCGGGCGGATGATCGTCGACTTCTTCGAGCCGAATGACCATGCCGGGCGGGATGTCGAGATACCCGAGTTCGGTCGAGAAGTGGACGACGTTCGTGAGCGACCGCCCGAGAAACGCGACTTTGCGACCGAAACGCTGCGCCTGATCGATAACCTGTTGAATGCGCGGCACGTTCGAGGCAAACGACGTCACGATGATTCGGCCTTTTGCCCGCGCAAAGATGTTTGCGAACGCTTCACCGACGATGCGCTCGGACAGCGTGTGACCCGGCCGTTCGGCGTTCGTCGAGTCCGCCAGCATGCACAGCACGCCTTCTTCACCAACGCGCGCGATCGCCGCGAAATCCGCCGGCTTTCCATCGATCGGGGTTTGATCGAACTTGAAATCGCCGGTGTGGAAAACCGTGCCGACCGGCGTGCGAATCGCTAGCGAACACGCGCCGGCAAGCGAATGGTTGATGTGGATGAATTCGGTCTCGATGTTACCGTACGCGACGCGGTCGCCGGGGTTGACCGTGACGAAGTCGAGTTCGCCCGGTTTGTGCTCGCGCATCTTCGCGCGGATGAGCGCCAACGTGAGCGGCGTACCGACCACCGGGATCTTGAACTCGCGCAGCAGGTAGGGAATGCCGCCGATATGATCTTCGTGCCCGTGCGTGACGAGCAGCGCCCGGAACTTATGCGCCCGCTCGCGGATGTACGAAAAGTCGTTGATGACGATGTCGACGCCGAACATTTCGTCGTCGGGAAACATCAAGCCGCAATCAACCGCGATGAGGTCGTCATTGGTCTCGATGACCGTCATGTTGCGGCCGATCTCGCCGCAGCCGCCGAGCGGGACGATCCGCAGATAGGGCTCTTCGGGGGGCGCCGGGACGATGAGGGTGTCGGCGTACGACTGGTTTTGACCGTTAGATTGCAACGTAATCCTTGATTCTGTGCCGGTGATGCGTGATCGGGGGCGGTATGAAGCTTACTGTCTCACGTCTGGTATTCGCTTGTCTTGCTCTTTTCGCACTGTCCCCTCCGGTAGCCGCCGCGCCCACGGGCCCCGTCCGGCCGCGGCCGTCGCCGACGCCGCACGCCGCCGAGCGCGCCGCCCTCTATTCCCCGCGCGTCCGGCGCACGACCCAGAACTATCTCCGCCTGCGCTTGCTTGAGTTGCGTGAAGCCGACCTGGACCGCGCGCGTGCAGTCATCGAGCATCGGCTCGACATGAAGGCACTCCTTGAGGACCCCAAGCTCCCGCCCGAAGATGCAAGAGGGCGAAACACGCCGTAGTTTGTGCCGTATAAGCTGAGGAAGCGCCCGGCGTGTCATACGCTAGGCCACGATTGCTGTTCACTATAGGGGGAGGATCAGCGTGGAAAGCCGCCAGATTGCACCGTCGAGCCGGTCGGGGTTACAGACGGCGCTCGATGTTATCGTTGCGCCGAAAGCCGCCTTTCTCGCACTGCGCGAAGTGCCGACGTGGGGCTGGGCATTTCTCGTTGCCGCCGTCCTGGCCGTCGTCGGATCGATCGTAACCGGCCCGGCGATCGGCCATGCTATGGCCACCGAGATGCCCGCCAAACTGGCAGCCAGCCCGCAGTTTGCGCAGATGCCGGCAGATCAGCGCGATGCAGCGATCGCCCGCACGGTCGGATTCTTCGTGACATTTGCGAAATTCAGTTTTATTATAGTGATCGTCGGCATTCTCGTCTCGGGCCTGATTCAAGCCCTGATTATGCTGATCGCCAACGCGATCGGCAAGGGTGATGGGAACTTCAAGAAATTCTGGGCGCTGAGCATCAACGTTTCGGTCGTGGGATCGGGTGTGGCCTCGATTGTGCTCATGATCATCGTTCTTATTCGCGGCGCCGACAGCTTCAACTCGACCGTCGATATCGCCGGCTCGGTACCTAGCCTCGCGCTGGTGGCTCCAGGCGCGGGCAAGACACTCGCTACATTCCTGGGCACCATCAATATCTTCAACATTTGGACAGCGGTGCTGCTCGCCATGGGAATGGGAACCGTCGCACGCATTCCGCGTGGAGTGGCGGTGACGTTCGCCGTTCTCATGCTAGTCGCCGCTGCCGGGTTCGCAGCTTCCGGCCAACGGTAAGATGCAACGGCAGCTCGCGGCGGCCGCCGGTATTGCGGTCTCCTTTCTTATGCTCTGCGGGTCAGCAGCCGCGCAGAACGCACCGCTCGATCTGCCGGGTGCGGTTCGCTATGCGCTCGATCATAGCCCAACCATTCTTGCGCGCCGAGTCACGCTTGAAAACAACGAGTCGCAGTACGCCCAGCTGCACCGCAACGAGTTGCCACCCATCACCGGCACCCTGTCGAATCAGGTCGAGCGCAGTTCCAATGTGGGCGGTGCTCTCGAAGAGTTTGGTCTTTCGCAGCAGAACATTTTTTCCCAAAACACGGCGCAAATCGGATCGACCTGGACGGCGTATAATGGCTCGCTGGCGCAAATTCAGGCACAAGGAGCCAAGCGGCAAGTCGAATCGTCGCGAGCCGATTTGCTACGCGCGCAGCAACAGCTCGCGCAGGACGTGACCAACGCATTCTACACGGTGTCGGCCCGCCGGGAAAGCGTGCGCCTCGCGACCGCCGACCGCGCATACCAGCAAGCACTCCTCGACGTCGCGCGCGCCAACGAGCGCGTCGGCCGTGCAGCCGGCGTCGACGTGCTGCGCGCGGACGTCGCCGAACTGCGCGCTCAGGCAACATTGCTTTCGGCGCAATCCGACGAAGCGACCGCGCGTGAAACGCTCGCACAAACAATCGGCGCACCGCCCGACGAGCGGTTCGCCATCCAAGACGACGTCCCGGAGCCGGCCCTGCCGCGGACGCCGCTCGAAACGCTCGTCGCGATCGCCAAAACGAACCGGCCCGATATTGCCAGCGCCCGCGCGCAAGTCGCCGTGGCCCGCCTCGTCGACAGTCAGATCGATACCGATCGCCGGCCGGTGATCCAGCTCAACGGCTCGTTCGGTAATCAAACGTCGCCGACGACGTTCGTACAACAGCAACTGCAGCTCAATCAAGAGAACCTTGCTCTGGCGCAGGCCGGCCAACCGCTGCTGCCGGCGACAGTCGTACGCGGAACGCCGGGGTTCTGGCAGATCGGCGCAACGTCCACGTTCAATTTGAGTCTCATCGACTATGGAGCGCGGCACGCACAACACCGCGCTGCCCATGCCGGCATCGACTCGGCGCTTGCGACACTGGCGACCGCCGAATACAACGTGGAAACCGATGTTCGTCAAGCCCTGCGCGCCGTCCAAACGACATATGCGAACCTCCAAACCGAAAAACAGGCCGTTTCCGCAGGCATCGAGGCCGCGCGTATTGCGCAACTGCAATATAAGAACGGCTTGATTTCCCTGACCGATGCCACCCAGGCCGAGCAGACGAGCCTCTCGGCGCAAACGGACCTTGCGACAGCCCGGGTCGCGTACGTCAACGCGATCGTGCATTTGCGCGTCGCGCTGGGCACTGGTGATCCCGTTTCCGTCGTCGATATGAGGAACCCATGAACCGCCGCCGTAACGTCATTATTCTCGCCGCTGCTCTCGCCGTCGTCATCATTATCGGCGTGATCGCGGCCAGCGGGCGCAAGCCATCTGCAGTAGAGGCGAAACTGCAAACTGTCGCCTTTTCGCGCTTTACCACGCGGCTGCCCGAAACAGGAATCGTTCAGCGCCCGCAAACCCAGACTCTGACAGCGCTCGTCCCCGGCAACATTGCCAGCGTGTCCGTGCGACCGGGCGACCACGTGGTGCCGGGGCAAATACTTGTTTCCCTTTCGAATCCGCAACTCGTCAGTACGGCCGAAGGTGCCCGCGCTACGTATCTTGCTGCAGCCGGACGCGCGCAGACCGCAAATCAGACAAATGCAGTCCTGCCGTCCCAAAACCAGTCGGCCGTAGCGCAAGCGGAATACAATCTTGAACAAGCCCGATTTGCACTCAACCAGGCAATGACCGATCAAAAGAATGGCGCGCAGTCTGGCCTCGGCTTCGGCGACACAACCGCCGAAGGCCAGCGCGTCGCCGCCAACGCGAACGTTGCCAATATGGATACGAGCCTGCGCGAAGCGCAGCGCATCTACGACGCCAATCGCGACCTCTACGCGAACAAAGCTATCCCGAAGGATACCCTCGATCAATCGTTTGCGAAGCTTGAGCAAGCGCGTATCGCGGACGACCAAGCTAAACGCACGCGCGACAGCACGCTTCTTCAACTGAGCCAAAACACGTCGGTCCTCGCCGACCGCGTCCGGGCTAACCGCGATGCAGTTCGGCAAGCGACAGCGGCCTTGACGGCGGCGCGCGAACAAGCCGCGCAAAACAAAAGCGGCGACGTTCAATCTGCCGTGAGCGACGCAAACGCGCGTTTGAACGACTATCGGTTTGCCGAAGATCAAGTGTCGCGTCTGCAAATTAAGGCGCCCTTTTCCGGTATCGTTCAAACTATCGCGACACAGTCCGCCGATGCGCTTCGCCAGCTTCAGCCTGGTGACGCGGTCACAGCCGGTCAAGCCATGGTTACAGTCGCCTCAGACGCCGGCTTCATCGTGCGCGCGCGGGTCGACGAACAAGATGTGTCACAGGTACGCATCGGTCAACGCGCTAAAATTAGCGGTGAAGATCTGGGGACGAAGTCGCTCGATGGCCGCGTCATCGCAGTCGGCGCCGTAGCGCAAAAGAGCGATGACCCATCTAATACTTCACGCCAGGTGGTCACGACGATTGCCCTCAATGGGTCGCTGCCATTCCTGCGTGACGGCATGACCGTTGACGTGGACATCATCACCATGGATATTCCGCATGTGCTCACGCTTTCAAGTGACGCCATCCGGCGCGATGATAAGGGCAAGCCCTATGTGTATGTCGTTCGCAAAACCGACAAACACGCCGTCAAGACGTCCATAACGTTGGGGACAGCTAACGATTCGCAGAGTATCGTAACGGCCGGCATCAAGCCCGGCGACGTCGTGATTTCGGACCGCAACCCTGCGATCGCCCAAAACACCCTTGTCACGCCCGCACCAAAACCGTCAACATCGGCTTCGCCAGGCGCAGGCGCAAACGGTTCGTGAACCGCCTCGTCGCCTACAGCATTGAAGCGTTCGAAGCGATCTGGCGAAATCGTACGCGCTCCTTGCTCACCATGCTCGGCATGATCATCGGCACGTCGTCGATTATCGGCGTACTCGGCATAAGCAAGGCGGCAGCCGGCGGCATCAAGGGCACGCTGGACTCGCTCGGTGACGCCGGCATCATTATTTCGATCGATGGGAATCAAGACGATCCGGCTCGCGCCCAAATCACGTACCGCGATTGCGAGCTCATCGCTCGCCTTACCGCCGACAAAATCCGCTATGTCTTTCCGAACTACAATACAACGTACCGTCTGCGCGCCAACGGCATCAAGTACGATACGACGGTCGCGTCGCAGAACTTTTACGTCACCGACACCTTTACTCTCAAAGAAGGCCGGCGAATCGATTACAACGACGTCACTGACGCCACCCACGTAACGCTGATATCCGGCGGAATCGAGAACCGTTTCTTTAAGGGAGCATCGGCGCTCGGTCAAACGATGCGTATCGGCGGATCGCGTTTCACAATCATCGGCGTATACGATCCTTTCAAATCGCAATTGCTCGGTGGAATCGCTGGAGATGACTACGTTGAAATTCCGTATTCGACGTTTCACGAAATCCAGCCGGGACCGGTTCAATTCATCCAGGCCTACCCTCAGCCAGGGGTATCGTTT
>Ga0302324_100015499_pt1 | contig 15288 bp, 10 predicted proteins | sample Palsa_T0_1_FD_201949 | JGI IMG/M metagenome (GOLD analysis project Ga0302324, IMG submission 201949) | Peat permafrost microbial communities from Stordalen Mire near Abisko, Sweden - Palsa_T0_1 | ecosystem: Environmental > Terrestrial > Soil > Palsa > Peat permafrost | place: Sweden: Abisko...
GCCTCGCGCTGGCGCTCTATCTCGCCAACTGGGAGTTCTTCTTTTCGCGAAAAAATCGACGGCCCTGCGGCATCGAGAAGGATCACCAGATCAGGCTCGGGGACGAAGCGGGACAGTAACTTCGAAAACCACGACGGTCCTCCGTATCGGTATCGTAGAGGATCCACCACCACGTCATGGAAGTAGCGATCGAATAAAACAAAGTTCGATCTGCTCAACGAGGGCCGGATCGCGACAGCATATCCAACCCAGTAATCCATGAAAAAAGCAGAGAGGTAAGCCATGGACAAAAGTTTCCCTCGCGCCGGTTTCGCGTGCGGCGTCAGATTAATTCCGGTGTCTTTTTTTTGAAAGAGTGTTTGCGGTCGCCAGTGAAATAGCCGGCTTCGTCCCCAGAATCCTTGCTTGAGCGTCTCAGTGAGTCCTGCGATCACGGTGCTCTTACCCACGCCATCGGGTCCCAGTACCGCAATAAGAATTCCCGTCGGTTGGACGCATCGCCGAATGCCCCAGAAGAATTGCGTACCTAGGTATCTCATCAACTTCAACGGTTTCCGGGACCAACTTGTCTTCCAGAATTTCGTCCGCGCGTGAACCAGATCGTCTGCGATAGATTCATTTAAGCAGGCCTGTACAGCGACCTTGCCCCATTTGCCGGGAAATATTTCTCCCGCTATCTTCTCGGCCTTCGCAGATCCTAAGATTTCGACCAATCGTTTCAACCGAGTAGATTGGGCGGCAGGTGCTCGCCCTTTCCAGGATTTCTTTGCTAGAAGATAGGCAAACTCGACCTCTGGTGAAGGTATCCAGAACTCGCCATGGCGCCGGCGCCGGTCTAGCATTTCCTCACTGGTCGAAAGAATCAATCCGCTACGTCGGTGATCGAAAACAAGGTCCACAGCCGCGGTTTTCACTTTTGAACCCTCGGCCCAATAAAAGACGAAAAAGTGACCAGTTACGGAATGATTGAGACACTGAAAGCAGGTATAGCCTTTCCGCCGAAGACTTTCAAAGACGGCCGGAAGCTTGTACTTATCTTCAGGATGAACAGCCAAATCCAAGTCGCTGTGTAATTCATCAGGAAGTTTGTCCCAGGAGTGCAAAACGCAATAGCGGACTTCCAATTCATCCAGAAGCCTGAACAAGCCGCGCAAGAAATCAGGTAGAGTGCAGGTGTTCTCCACTTCTATCGCAAATGCAGTATCTGATTTTTTCTGATCAACTCCATATGCTGCGCGAGGCAGAGCTTGGCTGAACTCCGCAACAGAAACAGCCTCCTGACACTTTTCACTCACGCGGCACCTGTACCTTTCAGCACGGCGGGAATCGTCCGCGCCAGGATTTTCAGATCCAGCCAAAGCGTCCAGTGTTCAATGTATTGCATGTCGAGCTCCATCCACTTCTGGAAAGGGACCAAGTTGCGGCCGCTTACCTGCCACAGGCAAGTGATGCCGGGCCGCACACTAAATCGAAGCCGTTGCCAATCTTCGTTGAATCCCTCGAAGTCGCGAACGGCCATGGGCCGCGGACCCACCAAGCTCATGTCGCCTCTGAGAACGTTGAAGAGCTGGGGCAATTCATCAATGCTTGTGCGCCTGAGGAATTTACCGATGGGGGTTAGGCGCGGGTCGTTCTTGATCTTGAACACCGGCCCGGAGACTTCATTGAGAGCTTCCAGTTGCGCCATCAATTGCTCGGCGTTACGGACCATTGTGCGGAATTTATAGATTTTGAATCTTCGCTTATTGAGCCCTACCCTCTCCTGGCAGAAAAACACAGGGCCGGGCGAAGTGAATTTGATCAGGACCGAGACCGCGAAAAACAGCGGGGCCAGAAAAATTAGCAAGAATAATGAGATCGCGGAGTCCAAGATGCGTTTAAGCAGGAGTGATTGCGCCTCTAGAGCGTGCCCACAAACTGCGATGTGCGCCTCGCCATCGAAATTGTCCGTGCGCGGTTTTGCGTTCTTCAGGTCAAAAATATCCGAATCGAACCGCGTGATAATCCCATGCTGCTCGCACAATGCCGCCACGCGAGAAGCATCTTCGTAGAAGGAACGGAGCGGAAGATAGATCGCTACTTCATCAACGACATTTTTGCGGAGATAATCCGATAGGCCTTCGACATCGCAGCAAAGCGTGTATTCCGTGGTCAGAAACCCTGCCGTTCCCTCCCAGTCGTCATCAACAAATCCGAGAACTCGATAGCCCAGCTCGGGTCTCGCTTCGATCCTGCTCGCAAATGCCACCGCCCGCTGGTTTGTACCTAAGATCAAGATGTAGTGCAAATTCCTGCCGCGACGGCGCATATGTTCGAGCAGGCGCCGGACAATCAGCCGGGCGCTGACGACACAAGCAGAGCTGACGGCCCAGAAGAGCGCCAGGAATGCGAGTGTGACCATGTGAATCGTGACCACTCTGGCAACCGCAATCACGCTTATACATATGAGGGTTGTGCCCCTTAGAACTTCAATGATCTCCGAGCGTCGCGTGGCAAGCCTTTTCGATTCGTATAGACCGCAGAGAGAAAGGAGCACATGCCAGACAATCAGCATCACGCCGAAGATCACGAAATTCCAGAGCTTGACCTTCATCGAGAGGAATTCCGCGAGCGAGTGAGCGGGAGATTCAGAACCAACCAAGAGCATCGCGAGTCCAAATGAAAGGACCACGACACACAGATCAAACATTTTGTATACGCTCAACAAAAGCCGGCGTTTGGTTTCTTGCATTATTGGGCCTTCGAAGAAGATCTCTAATTGTTCCGTTTCAGGTTGCTTTGCGTCGAACCTGAAAATGCCGTTTTCGATTGGATTGCGCGAGGCATGTAACCGGGGAGTGCATTCTTCTCACGAGAATCAAAATGGACGGTTAAATCACGGGTATGACATGCACCGATATGCCTGATTAGATTGGCTCTACGCGATAGCCGGCGACCTGAATGGAGAGAGATCTCTGAATGATCTCCACAGAAACAACTAGACTCTCGTCGCCGTTTCTTGAGAGGAAAATTCCTTGAAGGCCGTCAAGACTACCACCGCGAATGCGGACACGTTGTCCGGCATCGAGAAATGGAAACGATGTAAATGGAATGCCCTCTTGGAGGATGGCCTGAACAGCTTGAATCTGCTCTTCCGGAATCGCGGCGCCCACACCACGATTTCCCACGATTCCAAGCACCCCAGTCGTCCGCAGAATGGGAACGCGCATATCCTGGGAGTCTAATATTTTCACGAACAAGTAGCTCGGAAACAGCGGAGCATGAATTACGCGGCGCCGGTCACTCCAGCAGTGAATCGAGGAAAACAGAGGAAGAAAGGCCTCGATCTCCTTCTCTTGAAGACTGAGCGCTACTTTCTTTTCGTGGCGCGGCCTCGTCTGGATTGCAAACCAGGACGCTTCGGCGGATAGGTCCGCCGGAACGGCTGCGTATCGAATTTGTGGATCGAGATTCAACATAGCTCCGCTAATCTGAGTCACAGGTACAGTTGACCTCCTCAGTTCTGAGGTGCCAGGCTCGCTGGTTGCCTCATCTGGTTTCGGACCAAATCTTTTTCTAGTAAACCGTCACAGTGCCTGCAGCCGGCGCTCTATAGCCTGTGGTACAAAGACTGTGGAATCGGAAACGTGCGCTTATTCAAAACCGCACCCAGAACCTGCACTTGCGCCGCCCGCAGCATCTCCGTCACTCTCAGCGCTGATTCTCGCCTCGTCGCGTTTGCTTCCAGAACGAGAACGAGTCCGTCTGCAAGCTGACCCAGACCGATTGCCTCGGCATATGGATTCAACGGCGGTGCGTCAATGAGGATGTAATCAAACGCGTCGCGCAAGTGCGGCAACCATGTCTTCAATCGATCCGACTTCAGAAGGTTCACCGAATCAAATGCCTGTGACCCACACGGGAGCAGCCAAAGATTGTCGGGCCGGAGGCGTTGCGTGAAATTTTGGATGGAATTTTCGCCGACTGCGAAGTCTGCTAAACCTCGATGGTGGGCCACGCCGAAAAATTGCGCTAGTGAGGGAGCGCGCAGGTTGGCATCCACTACGCAAACCGAGCCAGAGACGTTCTCAGCCAAAGTCTGTGCCGCAGTGGCGCACATGCGACTGCATCCGTTACCTTGGTCAATCCCGGCAAACACGACAGAGCGCGGAGATACTCCCATCTGCATCAGAAACAGTCGCTGCACCAGCTTAAGGGATTCATCGCTCACCAATCGATCAATATTCAGGCCGGAATTGTTTCGGTGCCCATTCCCTTTTGATTTGACAACTGCCGGCGCTGTCTGCAGTTTGGGTACAAGCTCAACTTCAAGCGTCGTTCCCGCCTGTTTCAGTAATTCGAAATTTCTGCTCAAAGTTTTTCCGCCTTTTGTGGCGACTCGCTGGAAGTCCCCTTCTCTTCGGCTCGCGGACCCGGTGGCATATTCGTCGCGGAAGGAATGAAAAGCACTTGGCCAGGGCGAAGATCTTCGGCCTGAGTCAACCACGGGTTCAACGCGTAAATCTTGGCCAGTATTTCGTTGTCGAATTTTCCATAATTGTCTACGCAGATTTGATAAAGCGTCTGGCCTGCGGCCACTTGGATTGGCCGGGACGTTTGCCCATTACCGGCCGGCTGATCGGAAGGATGTACGAGCGCTAAATCTGTCTTAGCCGCGTTATCAGACGACGTATTTGCCGGCGAGACTGCTAGCTCTTTCGCTGGCTCGGTCTTTTCCGCCGAAGTTGGAGAGTCCGAATCGGAAATCGAGGCCAACGAAGGAGTCCCGAGGGAGCCGGAAAGCTGTTCACCGGGTAACTTTGCTCCCCCACGGTTCGCATCAATGATTGGCCACGCGAGGGTGAATAGAAACGCACCCGCGAGCGCGAATTTTACCGCCCGATGTTTGCGTCTCGGCTCGGCGGTGATTAAGGGAACGGACTGCGTTATGGTGAAGCGAGGGGTCTCTTCACGGTTCAGGTCGACTGCGGACCCGGCAAGGAGTGATCCAAGGTCGAGATCGCCCAGCACTTCGGCGATGATCTCGTGATCGATCACCTTTTTCCCTAATGCGCCTCCCACAGCCATGGCATTAAAGCAAAGATTGTTGATGTTGCGCGGAATGCCCTCGCTGTGTTTGGCGATCATCGCTCGCGCTCGATCCGTGAATAACGGCACCTTGCTGTCGTAGCCCGCCACGCCGAGGCGGTGATCGATATATAGTTTCGTTTCTACAGGAGTAAAAGGCTTCAACCTGCAAACCATGGAAATTCTTTGGCGCAGCTGGATGAGATCCGGAGAAACAAGTTTCTCTGCTAGTTGTGGTTGGCCGGCGAGTATGATTTGAATCAGCTTGTCGCTCGGGGTCTCGAAATTCGATAACATCCGCACGACTTCTAGAACGGGTCCTCCCAGGTTCTGTGCCTCGTCGATCACCACCACGAAGCGCCTCCCCGACTGAAATTCGTGCAGCAATACTTCATTCAGCTTCGCGTGCATTCGAACAAAATCCTCGCCATCATCGTCCAGCTTCAGGTCCGCCAGCAAGCTGCGAAGGAAATCCTGGGGAGTGCACTGGCTCTGAAAAAGAAAAACAGTTTTGGCTGACTCTTTCAAAAGCTCCAGGAGCCGGAATAACAGCGTCGTTTTTCCCATGCCCGGTTTGGCGATCAGCGCCATGAATCCTCGCCCGGAATTCACACCACACACGAGCGAAGCTAGCGCCTCTCGGTGCGTCGGACTCAGATAGAGATAGCTCGAGTCCGGCGTCACGCCGAACGGCTGTTCCTTCAGATTGTAAAAGTCTAGAAACACCCTGCCTCGCTTAGGCCACCTGTCTGGGAACTGAAGCAAGTACTTGAACTTTTAGAATTTCGGCGACATCCGCGGGAGTCCGGAATGACGGATCAAGGTACTCCGCCGTGAGCGCTGCCGCCACGCTCACGAAGATCGCCAGCACAAATCCGATCAACATCACTAACCATGGACTGTGAGCGGGCAAGGCCGAGAGAGACGGGGCCACCGCGATCGCCACGTTCGCGATTCCCTTTTTGTCCAGCGCGTCCGCGGTGCGTTCTTGCTCCCGCTTTGCAAGATAGAGAAGATAATTTGATTCATCTGCCTTCGCTTCGCGTAATAAGTCCGCTTGCTTCACTGCCTTCTGATCCAAATCCACCATTTGTAACTGCATACTTCCAATGGTGTGTTGCAAGGACGCAGCAGTGGCCTTCTGCGCTGCAAGATCGGATCGCGCTCTGGCTGCGTCTTCTCTTAACAGCTCGTACGTCGGATCGCGATCCGTTGTGTGATTCACGTACTGTGTTTTTTGAGCCTCGGAAATGGCAGCTTCGGTTTCGGCAATTTCTTCGTCGGCTTCTTTCACCAGCGGATAGTTGGGCTCATACTTCAGCAACAGCTGGGTGCGCTTAAGCTGCGCCGCAAGCAAGTTTGTCCCTAATTGTTGCGATAAGACGTCGGCTGAATTGGAAGTTTCCTGCGTCGAGGATCTGCTGGGTATCGCCTCCATTTGTCTCTCACTGGCTACAATGCGTTGCTCGTCCGCCGCAATGGCAGCCCGAGTTTGATGGAGAAAACCAACAGAATTCACAACCTGCTGGGCCATGTCTGTGCGTTCAACGTCGGGAGCGACAACTCCCTCTTCTTTCCCGAAACCAGCCAAGCGCGATTCGGCGCTAAACAACGCCTCCTGGTACTTCTGCGTCTCGCGCGCAAAAAAATCAGAAGTGCCGCTTGGCCGTCGCAACTGCAGATGTTTCCCTAGGTAGAGGTCGCTCAGCTTTGCAAGAACGCACTGCGGCGTTTCCGGAGTGCCGCGTTTTCCGTAGGTCACTTGGATAACGTCAGCATTCTTTTCCACCTCCACATCTAAAGCCTTTGCCAGGCGCCTCGTCGCCTTTGCTATCTTCATTGCCCTTCGTTGCGCAGGGTCAGAGGGAAGAAGGACGTCGCTAAGAGATTTTTCGTCTAATCCACAGGCAGACACCACAGCCGCGAGCATGTCTCCACCCTGTATCAAAGCCACTTCAGAGTTGATTTGGTCCGGAGTCACTAGGTCGTTTGTAAGTATTGCCGCATTCTGCGCCGAAGAGATCGCCGGGTCAGATCTATCCTGTTCCACCAGAATGTCCATTGACGACTCATAATAATTAGCTGCCCAGAACCAGGCGAAAAACGTCGCGCCCAGGAACACACCGCAAAACGTGAGAATCACAAGCCGGCGGCGATTGAACCCGACGGCGATGCAGTCGCGCAGCGTGCTCAAGCGCGCCGAATTCTGATGGGCATTCTTCATCTCAGATTCAGCCATGATCCTCACCTCCTCTTCGCCCTGCGTTCACAGCGTCGCGACGCTATAGCAGTGGTAACTGGGGACTCAGATACATCCCAACGGAATACGGAACATACTTTCGGAAATTGGTGATTAACTTTTCTGGTACAAAAATCATGTCACCGGGCTGCATCTGCGCGTCTTCGTTCACATTTTTCCCGTGCAAAATATCTTTCAGACTGAGTTTACGGACCTCAACCCAGCCTTCCGAGACGCGGTGATACAGAAAAATCTGCGTTTTGGCCTGCGGCGTGAATCCTCCCGCGATTGCGATGGCCTCTGAGACGGTAGTGTCGTAGCGCAGGTCATACTGGCCGGGTTTCCCCACCTGCCCATTGACGACAAAAAAAGGTTTTTGAAAATCGGTAAGGTCGACGTCAACGATGGGGTCGTGAAGTGTGGTCGAATACGCCTTCTTAACCGCCTCCACCACTTCAGGCACGGTCATTCCTTCGATGTGGACGCTGCCCACCCCGGCCAGGTTGACGTATCCGTCCGGCTGGATCGTGACGCTTTGATCAAGCTCCATTGCAAGCGGAAACGATATCGAAAGAACGTCATCCCGTTGAACCTTGTAACGTGGATATCGATGCTGAAGCGCGGGTCGATCTGAGTCGGTTTGCCCTTTGTCGGGCGCGGCAGCGAACGGAGCCGATGCTGCCGAAGAGGCTGTCGCGCTAGGCTCTTGACCACTGAGCGTCCCCGGCAAAGACACGAAAATAATGACTAATGCGACTCCAAACCCCCTCATCTTACCTCCCCTATTTCGAGATCTCATCTGCCCCAATCGCCTCGCAATCCTAAATGCGCATGCGACTAATCACAAGAAGCGTAAGCACCTATCGGCCCCAAGAGGCTGCTCTCCCGTCCGGAAAGGAATTCGGTACCGAGGCTCCACTCTCCCCTTCGCCTCGCCTAGGCCGCCGAACCATGTATAGGTGTTCGGGGAAGGAATCCGGCAGGGCAAAAGGAGAAAAGCGCTAAAGGAGATAGAGAGGAATTCCCTCATGCGAGATAGAAGATCAGAGGGGCCTAAAATCCGTGATGATGCCAGCGGTCGGGCCGATCGAATATAAATATCTCTATTTTTTGCAATAGCTTAGAGCGCTACGCTCTCAGCCATGAGAACTCGATGGGAGACAAGGCAATCGACCTTACAATCGCCCGCTCCAGAATTAGCGAGCGCTCTAGAAGCAGTGCATGCTGAGGACGCATGCTTCTCCGCAGTAGCCCCGGTTCGACGAGTCCAACTGGCGTAGCGGCCGCGTGGCACGCACCCTCTTACCACCGGTATGTAACGATTCTTTAATACACTTGGGCTTGCTTTTGTCATGGTTCTAGTACTACAATAACTTGTCCAGCCTCTTGGCTTTCCGGGTGAAACCATGGGCGAACTCCTAGATCCCTCGCGCGAGAAAATTCGCGTCTTAATAGCAGACGCCGACAACATAAGCAGCCAGCTAATGGCCAGCGCCCTTCGGCGTTGTCGTAACTCCTTTGACGTGGTAGCGGTCGCCAGCAGTTCTCCTGACGCCATACGCGATTTGGGCATTCTTAAGCCTCATGTCGCGGTAGTTAGTGCCGAACTGAGGGACGGGCCTCAAACAGGCTTTAAAGTACTCAGCGAACTGCGCAACTCGCATCCCGCCACTGCGGCTATTATGTTGCTACACTCAACCCAACGCGACCCCGTCGTCGATGCATTTCGAGGTGGAGCGCGAGGAGTATTCACCCGAGACAAATCGTTCAAAGCTCTGTCAAAGTGTATTCGCTCGGTTCACGACGGGCGTATCTGGGCAAGTAACCAGGAATTGGAATTTATTCTTGAGGCCCTCACGCGTCTCAAATCGGCTCAACTCACCAAGACCAGCGGGATGGTGTTGCTGTCTCGGCGCGAGGAAGACGTGGTGGGCTTGGTAGCTGAAGGAATGAAGAATCGCGAGATCGCGCAGGCGCTTCACGTCACCGAGCACACTATTAGTAATTATCTGTACGCGATTTTCAACAAGTTGGGAGTTTCAAGCCGCGTCGAATTGATTCTCTACGCCACCAGCGAGAGTCAGAAAGACAAGCGATAGCCCGATCACTGGGCGTCTTAGTGTGATGCGAATACTTCCCTCTCCGCCAAATCAGATGTAAACGCAATACTCCTGCACAAACGCTGTATTCATTCTGCATGGCCTCGTTCGATTCAGTTGTTGATCACCGAGCCTTCTCGCCGCTACGTTGGGACTCGTGCGGGCCTTGCAAACTAACGTTAGTCACTATAATGTTAGGGCGACTATCGGAATATATGCCGCGCATCCCGGGCGGCGCACTATCCGGAGGAAATGCACCATGCGCCGCGCCAAACTTGTCCGCAGACGGTCGCCCTCGCCTCCGACCGAGCGTGTCAACGACAGCAAGGCCGCGAGAGTAAGGCGCCTCCACCCCACTTCGGAAGCGGGGCAAACGACTGGTCTTCGCGAACGTAAGAAAGCGCGCCTTCGCCAGCAGATTGTCGAAACCTCTTTGCATCTTTTTCGCCAGCACGGCTACGAGAACACGCGCATCGACGATATTGTTCAGTCTCTGGAAATCAGCCAACCCACGTTCTTTCGCTATTTTCCCAGCAAAGAGGCCGTATTGCGCGAAGTGGGGCGCAGGGCATTCGCTCGCCAGGCCGAAAGCCTCAAGTCCGAACTTTCCACTTCAGCGACTACCGAGCAGCGCTTGCGTCGGTTTTACGAGACTCTGGGAAATGTGACGGAAGTGGGGCGGCCGCTTTGGCAGGCGGTAATAATCGCCGGCGCGATGGATCCGGTGCGCTCACCGGAGTTGCGCGGAGCGGAAGCCACGACGGTCAGCCTTCTCCGTGAAATCATCGCGGAAGGCCAAAAAAACGGCGAGATAACCCGCGATTTTCCGGTCGTACACCTGGCCGAATTTATGGAAGGACTTTTCAACACCGTAGTCCGCCAGTGGGCCGTCGATCTTACCGGACCTCACAAACTCACCGAGCGAGTACGAAATGCCGTCGAATTCTTCTTGCGCGGAGCCAAACCGTAGCCGGGATGCTACGTAGTTTGTTTCGAGGTCCTAGGATTTCGCAGCTTTTCCGCGAACACCTGAATCACGCTTGCCAAGTTCCTTGAGGTACATGCGATGAAAGCCGCCGTCCTGCGCGAATTCAAAGAACCACTGGCCATCGAAGATGTTATTCAGCCCAAGCCCGCCGCGCATGAAGTGCTGATCGAGGTGGAAGCTTGTGGCGTATGCCATTCCGATTTGCACTTGGCCGACGGCGATTGGCCGCAGCTCGTTCCCATCACCAAAAGGCCATTAATCCTTGGACATGAAATCGCCGGTCGCGTCGTAGAAAAAGGCGCCTCCGTCAAGCAGTTGGAAGTCGGCGATCGCGTTGGCGTCCCTTGGGTGCACTGGACCTGCGGCGAATGCGCGTTCTGCCGGGAGGGCAATGAGAATCTCTGTGTCAAACAACAAATTACCGGCGTAACCGTGGACGGAGGGTACGCAGAATTTGTCAAGGCTCCCGCGAGTCACGCACTGAAGATCCCCGATGGGCTTTCCAGTATCGATGCTGCTCCTCTTTTCTGTGCGGGGGTAACCGTTTATCGTGCTCTCGGCCATGCCAAAATCAAACCGGGCCAGCGTTTGGCCGTCTTTGGCGTCGGTGGCCTGGGTCACTTGGCGGTGCAGATGGGTGTGGGGCTGGGAGCGATCGTCACTGCCATTGATGTCTCCGACGAAAAACTCACACATGCTAGAAGCCTTGGCGCATCTGCAACGCTGAACCCGGTGTCTGTAAATGTAGTCAAGGAGTTGCGGCAGGCTGGCGGAGTACATGTAGCGCTCGTCACTTCCGCCGCGAAGGCAGCTTACGACATGGCCTTTCCCTGCGTCCGGCCCACCGGGATGCTCCTTGTCGTGGGTCTGCCTTCCGAGTCCATTTGCTTCCCGCCCATTTTGATGGCGGCGTTAGAGGTACGCATCCAGGCTTCTTCCGTCGGCACGAGACAGGATATGCGAGACGTGCTAGCCCTGGCGGCCGCAGGAAAGATCCATTGTGAAGTAAGAACCCGGCCTCTCGCGCAAGCCAATGCGGTCTTGGGCGAATTGCGACAAGGGACCGTCTCCGGGCGCATCGTGCTTACTCCCCGCTAAACCGTTTTTCGTTCAGAATCCCTTTTTATTGAGAGGCTCCAAAAGTTCCCTTCGCCGCCCCGCATTGCGAAAATCCCGTTCCCTGCACGGACATAGAAATCCCTTATAGAACGTATCAGTTTTCGTGTTGACGTTAGTAACTACAATGTGATACCAACACTCACAATTCTTGGGGAATAGGTCCGAGGACGAATTAATATGGCATTGCGCCGTAAGAATTTAGGTCACCAATGTCTCACTGCCTGGCTAGCCCCGTCGCGATTTTTCGCCGGTGAGGTTATGGATTTCCCCGCGCCAATCTGCAATCGGTCCAATCTCGCAGGTGTCCAGACTCAAAAGGAGAAGTCATGAGGAAACTGATCTCATTCGCATGTGCCTTGATCTTATCCGGTTGCTGGCTAATAGCGACTCCAGTAGCGTCTGGGCAGGGCGTCGGCACATCAGGCAGCATCAGCGGTACCGTGACGGATCCGCAGGGAGGTGTCCTCCCGAAGGCGAGCGTCGTGGCCGTAGAAATGGCCCAGGGAAACCAATACTCGGCCACCACCGACGAGACCGGCCAGTATCGCCTTACAAGCCTTCTGCCGGGGACTTACAAAGTTACAGTGAAGGTCGACAGGTTTGAGACCCAGGCTATGACCGGCGTCGTCGTCAATGTCGGAGAGACGGTCAGTCTTGATGTCCACCTGAAGCTTGCAACTACGTCGCAGACAGTTGAGGTCACCGCGATTCCCCCTGTGGTGGAAACTGAAAGGGGCAGCCAGGCAAACACGCTCACGCAGCAGTACATTGAGGATCTCCCGATTGATCGCCGCGATTATCTTACTTTCACCCTGCTACTCCCGGGTGTCTCGGATTCCACGCGGCTGGCGGATGACCAGGATTTTCGAGTGAAACAAACGCCGCAAAGCGGGCTTTCCTTCTATGGAAGCAATGGCCGTGGCAACAGCATCACCGTTGACGGCGGCGAGGCTCAGGACGACGCCGGCGGCGTCCGACCGACCGTCAGCCAAGACGCGGTCCAAGAGTTTCAAGTGAACCGCAGCAACTATGCAGCGGACTTGGGCGGTTCAAATGGAGCGTCGATCAACATTGTGTCGAAATCAGGCTCGAACGATATTCATGGCAGCTTGTTCGGCTATTTCCGTAACGATGCGCTGGATGCTCGCGATCCGTTCGCCTTCAAGCAGGCACTCGCGCCTTTGGAGATTTTTGATCCGACCGTTGCTGATTCGTTGGGATCGCCGGTTAAGGATAGTCTGCAGCGTTATCAATTCGGCGGCTCGGTAGGCGCGCCGATAAAGAAAGACAAGACGTTCGTGTTCTTTGCGTTCGAAGGGTTGCGTCAGGATGCGAAGAACGCGGTCCCGCTTCTGACAAACACGAATATTTTCCGAACGACCTCCGATCAGAACACAGTTCTTGGCCAACTCACCGGCGTCAACCCGGTGCCTTGCATTAACAATCCGGACGGCACTGTTACCACGCTGCCTGCGAATGTTTGCGCCGGGGCGCTTGCGAGCGCGTTGACTGTCAGTCAGTTGACGGGCTTGACGCCAGGTCAGACTGCACTCAACACCTTCTTCATAAACCAGTTCGAAAGCCAGGGGGGACTTTTCGCCTACAACTCCCGCGATTACTTGGCCTCCGCACGCCTCGATCACCACATCAATGCGAACAACCAGATCTTTCTCAGCTACCGGTACGGACACGACCTCGAACAAAACCCGGACGTCCAATCTCTGACGGCCTTCTCGGCGGGGAGCTCGCTCCACGATTATGACAACAACATTCAAGGAGCCTGGTTTCATCAATTCAGTCCAATTACTCAGAATGAACTCCGCTTGCAGTGGGATTACAACAGCTTCAACGTGATCCCGAACGAACCCGGGCAAGTAGGAATCCAGATTCCCGGTTTCATAAACAATCTAGGAACCAACATCTTCTTGCCCAATCTCACGATTTTGCGCCGCACCGAAATTGCCGACAATGTCACCATGATCCGTGGCCGTCACACGATACAGTTCGGCGGCAACGAGTTGCTGCGCGGCAATCACACCGAATCTCACACGTTTCTTCCGGGCCGCTTCGTTTTCGGATCACTTCCAGGGGGCGCACTGAGCGATTGCTTCCTGCCCACTGCCGAGAATCCCTGCGGCGTGACTACCGACGGTCCGAGCATCAACCCGCTCCAGTCCGCCTCGTTGGGATTACCTCAAGTCTACCAGCAGGGCTTCGGCAACGCAGATTACCCGGCGTACACCCGACCGTTGACCGGACTCTACTTGCAGGACTCGTGGAAGATAACGTCCAATTTCACCTTAAACTACGGGGTCCGCTATGAAATCGACTCGGAATATCTTCCTCTGAATACCTACTACAAGGATTTTGCACCCCGAGTGTCGTTCGCGTGGGACCCATTCAAGGACCACAAAACAGTGGTTCGCGGCGGGTACGGGATATTCTACGGGCCTGTCGACGCGCAGATCCCCCAGGTTGATTTGAGCCTCGGTGTCCTCAACCACAATCGCAGCACAGTCGAGAATCAGCACAACCATTCGCAAGTTCCCGATCAGGTAAACAATGCCATAAACACCTGCGGGCTCGGATTTCCGCCCGACGTTGACCCCAACGCCCTCTTTGGTCCCAATACGCCCACTAGCGTTTGCAACAGGTTCATTTCGATCAATGTGGACACCCTGGTTCCAACTGGACTTCCAGGAGTTCAAACTTCCGCTGCTATCTTTCAGGGACTGTTTAATCCTGCGGGCAATCCGTCAGGGACGAATCTGATCGCATGCACCACCCCGCTCCCTGGACAGAATGCCTGCATTACTCCGGGGGACGTGGAGCCGTTCGGCATCTTTCCGGCGAACTCCGGCCGGCTATCGCCGGTGACCGTGCTGTTCAGCAACCCGTCTAACTACAGGCCTCCACAATCGCAACAAGCCTCATTGGGAATTGAACGCGAGATCACGCCCGGCTTCTCCATCGGCGTTAGCGGTATTTATTCGCACACTTTGTACCTGCCGGTAGCGATCGACACGAACTTGCTGCCATCGACCCCAATGACCACAGTAACGCTCGCGAATGGCCAACCCTTCAGCTACAAAAATTGGAACTTGTCGGCAGCTACCGATCCACTAGGCGGCAGCGAAGGTCTCCCGTGTGCTGCGACGGCGGGAAACCCAGCGGCACCATTTGCCTGCTTCGTGAATCCGTTGATTGCCCAGAACAATCAGTACACTTCCGCGGCGTCTTCATTGTACGAAGGCTTGATTATTGAGGTGAAAAAGCGCTTTAGCGATCACTTCACCATGTTCGGGAACTACACCTTTAGCAAAGGTTTCGACACCTCCACGGACTTCAATACCGACTACGGCCCGCAAGACCCCACTCAGCTCGGCCTGGATCGGGGTCTTTCGGAATTTGACGAGCGGCACAAAGTTGTAGTCGCCGGAGTCTTTAACAGCCCTTGGAAGCAAGCGATTCTTTCCGGATTCCAACTCTCTCCCATTTTTACCTACCACAGTGGGCTGCCTTTCAATCTACTGGCCGGTGGTGAAGTCAACGGTAACAATCACATCACCAACGAGCGTCCCCTCGGCTCGCCGCGCGATACGGGCCTCGGTCCCAACTTCTATGACTGGGACATGCGTTTGAGCTGGCAGCACAAACTGGGCGAGAGGGTCGACATGACACTCACGGCAGAAGGGTTCAATATCTTGAACCGCACGAATTTTGCCAGCGTGAACAACGAAGTGAACCCTCTCTTTGGCATTCAGACCACACCGGGT
>Ga0302324_100015500_pt1 | contig 15287 bp, 14 predicted proteins | sample Palsa_T0_1_FD_201949 | JGI IMG/M metagenome (GOLD analysis project Ga0302324, IMG submission 201949) | Peat permafrost microbial communities from Stordalen Mire near Abisko, Sweden - Palsa_T0_1 | ecosystem: Environmental > Terrestrial > Soil > Palsa > Peat permafrost | place: Sweden: Abisko...
CAGCCCGAACAGATCATGCTGCGGTTCCCCCGCTTCCGCCTGATCCACAACTTGAGATGCTTGTGCTCTTCGTCAATGTCCTGCTTATACACCCGATACAGTCTCGAGGCAAAGTACGCCGCTCCCGAATATTCTGCGCGATAATCAGGCGGTTTTTGTGGATGCATGATTCCTAGGCCGGGATTTCCAGTTTGGACTACCGAATCCCTGTAGGTATACACCCCCGCCGCCATGCTGCGTGCTCCCTGGCTGTAAAATTTTTCTTCATTTCATTCGACACTATTCGACACTGGCCCTCACCTCGTGGGCACTTCAAGCGCATGCGCGTGGTTTTCCCGCAAAGCTGCTACCGCCTGAGTCGTAGCGCTGGCGCGTTCAAGATTTTTCACGTATTCTTGCCTGTTATGATTAGCCCCCGAATCGCCACGGCGGGTATAATGATCGGGAGAGTACGGTTTAGACGCAGTCGCGCAGGTTCCACGGCCAAAATGGTTGGGGAAACACACAAGCCGTGACGGAGGTCTATAGCTTCTTATGAAGAGCGTCAATTGGAGCGAGGTTTCCGGCCAGACTGAACAGCCATCGCGGCCGGATTCCGAGGAACCGTGGCTCGAAGAAAACAGGCGCGCTGTTCCGCATCGGCTGACGCTTTTCTATGTGGGCGTGCTTTTGACGATGGCCGGGATGGCGCTGTTCTTGCTTTCGATCCTGACACTGGGATTCGCGCTGCTCCATCCCGCGCGCCTGACAGAGTGGTCCCATGCGCTGGCACGGGGAGCGCAGCTTCTGACCGCGCCGGGGCTTCTGCTGGCCATTTTCGACGCCGCCTTCCTGCTGCCGCGGAGACGGGACGTGCGTTGCGGACTCCATGCCCCCGAGTCCCCAATCGCCAAATTGACTGTCGCGCTGACGGCCTACAACGATGAGGCCAGCATTTCCGACGCGGTTTCCGACTTCCGGCGGCATCCTCTGGTGAACCAGGTTATCGTTGTCAGCAACAACAGCAAGGACCGGACCCAGGAGAGAGCGAGGGCGGCCGGCGCCATCGTGGTCAACGAAGAAGCGCAGGGATACGGCGCGTGTGTGTACCGGTGCCTGCGGGAATGCATGACGCAGGGCGACACCGGCTATTTCGTGATCTGCGAAGGGGACATGACCTTCCGCGCCTTCGATCTGGACAAACTGGTCGCCTACCTGCCCCACGCCGACGTCGTCAACGGAACCCGGATCGTCGAGCAACTGCGCGCCCATTCGACGCAATTGAGCACACCCATCTACTACGGCAACTTCCTGGCCGGCAAGCTTCTGGAGGCCAAGCATTTTGGCAAGGGCACGTTTACCGATGTCGGGACCACTTACAAAGCCATGGGGCGCGCCGCCGCGGCCCGCCTGTTGCCGAATCTGAACCCGCGCGTCAACCTGGAGTTTAACGCGCATTTCATGGATACCGTCTTGGCCTGCGGCCTTACAATGGTGGAGTGCCCGATCACGTTTCATCCGCGTGTCGGAGCCAGCAAAGGCGCTAAGAACACGTTGACGGCGATCCGCATCGGCTTTCGTATGCTGATCGGGATGACCTTCGGATGGCGATGGATTGCGGGTGAGGCAGGCGCTTCCGCCTGCCTTCCCCACTCTTGACGACTTTGGCATCCATGCGCACAGGCCTTCAACGTCTGGTGGACGCCACCGAGAGTCTGGCGCGCCGTCTGGAGACACGGGCGTGGCCGCCTGTGGCGATCTGCGCGATCCTGATCTGGCTTTCGCTGACCGCCTCGGCGGCGCGTCCCTTCTGGTTCGACGAGTTGTTCACGTTCCACGTGGCGCGTTTGCCCGATTTCGCGAGCCTCTGGCTGGCGTTATCCAGAGGAGTGGATTTACAGCCTCCGCTGTTCTACCTGGTCACGGCGGCGGCGCAGAAGGTGTTCGGCTCCAGCGAGGTGGCCACACGGCTGCCGGCGCTCGCCGGTTACCTGCTGATGACCGTCTGCCTCTATCTCTTCGTGCGGCGGCGGACCAACTCTCTGTACGGAGTGGTAGCGGCTCTGTTTCCGGCGGTCACTGAAGCGTTCCGGTATTCCTACGAGGCCCGGCCATATGGGTTAATGCTGGGATTCAGCGCGCTGGCGCTCTTGTGCTGGCAGGAGGCGGCATGCGCGGCCAGGGGCGTCCATCGCCAACTCGGCTTGGTGGGACTGTGGTTGAGTCTGTCGCTGGCCGTCTCGTGTCACTATTGTTCCGTGCTGGTGTTCATACCGCTTGCCATGGGGGAAGCGGTCCGCTGGTTCCAGCGGCGCAGGCTCGACATTCCGATGGCCGTGGCAGCCGGACTAGCCGCGCTAGTGGTCATCATTTATCTGCCTTTGATCCGTGGCGGGGTGGCGCTGCATTCCAACCATCCCTGGAATGCCGTGACGGTGCGGTTTATCTACGACGCGTTCCAGTTTGCGCTCTTCCCGGCGGCCGTTCCACTGGCTTTCTGCATCGTGGCTCTATATCTGCTGCTTCGGCTGGATCGCGTCGTGGAGCCGGCGGCGGCGCAGGGTACCAGCCTGACCGCGGCCGAAACCGGCGCCGCTCTGGGATTTATCCTGTTGCCCGTGTTCGCGTACCTGTTGGGCCGCACGGTCACTCACATGATGACGGACCGCTATGTCCTCCCGCTGGTCGTCGGGTTTGCCGTGTTATTCGCCTGCGCGCTCCATCGCGCGGCTGGCGGCCTGGCCATCGCCGGCTTGGCGTTGGCAGCCATCCTGGGCGGTGTCTTGGTAGGCAGACATATCGCCCGGCCCCACGCGCCCAATGCGTTTGCCGCGCCGACATTACCCGAGCATGACCGGGATCTTCCGTTGGTGGTGGCCAGCGCGCTCGACTTCGTGCCCCAGCTATATTACGGCAATCCCGATGTGCGCTCTCGCATTGTCTTCGTGGATCTGGCGACCCATTATCGCGGAGTGGATGCCGTCGAACGCGACGTCCTGATTGCCGCGCCGTTCTTCCGTTGGCCGGTGATGCGGTACGCCGAGTTTGCGCGGCGGTATGCGCGCTTTTTTCTGCTCTCCACCCCCGCCGTAAATTGGATCGCGGCGAAACTGCGCGCGGACGGCGCCTCGCTGGAATTCGCCTCCAGCCAGGATGAAACCACACTGTACCTGGTGACCAAGCCCGCAAAACCGCCAGCCACCAGCCGCTAGTTTAGATGGTGGAGGCTCCTGGCCGCGTGAAGCTGGAACAGCTTGCGAAGCGCGATCTTTTCGATCGCCTGGAACCTTCCGGATCTCAACCCCGAGAAGAGGCTTTCGGTGTCCGCATTGTGAAACTTCATGGCTTCAATCGATACAGCATCCGCGGAAACGCAATTGTCTCCCGGATGTGCTCCAGCCCGCACAGCCACGCCACACAGCGCTCGATGCCCATGCCGAATCCGCCGTGCGGCACGCTGCCGTACTTGCGCAGGTCGATGTACCAGTCGAAGGCTTCCGGCGGCAGTTTCTGTTCCGCGATGCGGCGCAGCAGCAGGTCCACGTCGTGAATGCGCTGCCCGCCGCCGATGATTTCGCCGTAGCCTTCGGGCGCCAGCACATCCACGCCCAGGGCCACTTCGGGCCGTGCGGGATCCGGCGCCATGTAGAATGCCTTCACCGCGGACGGGTAGCCATCCACCATGAGCGGACGGTCGAAGTCCTGGCTCAGCAGGGTCTCGTCGGCGCCCCCGAAATCGCCGCCCCACTGGATTTCGCTGCCCTTGGCTTGCAGCCGCGTCACCGCCTCGTCGTAGCTCATGCGCGGGAATGGAGCTTGGATCGCTTCCAACTTAGTGACATCCCGCTCCAGCACTTTCAGTTCGGCGCGCCGGTTCTCCAGAACCCGCCCGGCCACCCACACCAGCATATCTTCGGCGAGTTGCTTCACGTCTTCCAACGTGGCGTAGGCCATCTCCGGTTCCACCATCCAGAACTCGGTGAGATGCCGGCGCGTCTTGGATTTCTCCGCGCGGAAGGTCGGCCCGAACGTGTACACCTTACCGAACGCCATGGCGGTGGCTTCGTTATAAAGCTGCCCGGATTGCGTCAGGTACGCCTTGCTGTCTTCGAAGTAATTCACCTCGAACAGCGTGGTGGTGCCTTCGCAGGCCGCCGGCGTGAAGATGGGCGTATCCACCAGGGTGAAGCCGTGCGAATCGAAATAGTCGCGCACCGCGCGGATCACTTCGTGCCGCACGCGGATGATGGCGTGCTGCCGCTGGCTGCGCAGCCAGAGGTGTCGATGGTCCATCAGGAATTCGACGCCGTGCTCCTTCGGCGTGATGGGATACGGATCGGACTCCGGCACCCGCTGCACCACTTCCAGATTTTCCACGTCCATCTCGTAGCCGCCGATGGCGCGCTGCTCGGCGCGGATCTTGCCGGTGACCATGATGGATGATTCCTGGGTCAGGTCCTTGATGGTTTCAAAGAGCGCTTCGGGGAGGGCGCTTTTTACGGCTACGCACTGCATCATGCCCGTGCCGTCGCGCACGATGGGGAAGACGATTTTGCCGGACTTGCGCAGGTTGTACAGCCATCCGGCTATCTGGACGGTTTCGCCGGCGTGCCGCGCGGCGTCTGCGATGGTGATGCGGGGGGCAGTCATAGAGTGAGAAGGGCCGCCTAAAAAGGCTCTGCGGGCACGATTGCCCGCCCTACAAGTCCTCCAATCGATCGAATAGCTCCACCGCCGTGGCCAACGAAAATTCCGGCGCCTCTTTCAGCTCCAGCAGCAGCGGATACTGGTCCGCGCGCGTGCGCAGCAGGTCCATCGTCTTTTTCCAATCGATGGTTCCGCCTTCGGCCAACAGCGGAAACAGGTGCTGGTCCGCCTTCCCGTCATTGTCGTGGATGTGCGTGGAGCGGATGCGATCTTGCATAACGTTGAAGGCCGCCTCCACGCCCTCGCCGATATTGGCGTGCCCCACGTCGAAGACGAAGTGCAAATCCAGGTGCGTCTGTTCCAGGAAACGCATCAGGCGCTCGGCGCTCGAAAGAGCATTGGGGATGTTTTCCAGCAGCACTTCCACGCCCCGCTGCCGCGCGAAAAGGCTGATCTGCTCCAACGCCGAAAACGCCGCGTCCACTGCCCGCTCGGAATATTCCTCGCCGGAGACGCCGATGTGCTGGACCATGTACTTGAATGGAATCGTCTCGGCGATTTCCAGCGCGCGCTTGATCTCATCCACCATTTCCAGGCGCTTGCCTTTAACTGGCTCGGTGATGGTAACGATCGACTGCGGCCCCGAGCGGCCCCAGAATTCGTCGTTGTACATGGGCGCGTGAATGGAATGAAGCTTCAAGTCCGACTCGCGAAACCAGTGGCCCAATTCGGCGATTTGGGCGCGATCGCGATAGTCCAGGTGCTGCCGCGCGCAGAAGATTTCCACCGCCGGAATCCCCGCGTGCTGAATCTTGTCGAGCTGCGCAACCGTCAGCCGGCGATTGACGAACAGGTGCGTGGAAAGAACGCGATGCATTCCTAGTATCCTTTGGCCGTGCCTTCGGTGCGCGGATCGGCCGCGCCTTCCAACCACCCGTCGCGCTCCTGAATAGCGGCTACTTCACCCATGCCGCCCACCATCTTCATCTGGTGGCCGCGGGCCTTCAGTAGCGCGATGGTGTCGGGCGAGAAGCCGCGCTCCATCACAAGCCGATCCGGCAGCCATTGGTGATGGATGCGCGGAAAGTCGACGGCGTCCTGTACGCTCATTCCGAAATCCACCACGTTCAGCAGCACCTGCAGAACACTGTTGATGATGGTGGGTCCGCCGGGCGTGCCCAAAACCAGCTCCAGCTTGCCGCCGCGCGTGACGCCGCCTGTCACAATGGTGGGAGTCATCGACGATAGCGGCCGTTTGCGCGGCTGAATGGCGTTGGCTTCGCCCTGCACGAGTCCAAAGCCATTGGGCTCGCCGGGCTTGGCGGCGAAATCGTCCATCTCGTCGTTGAGCAGGAAGCCGAGTCCGGGCACCGTGACGCCATCGCCGTATCCGAAGTTCAGCGTGTAGGTGACCGCCACTGCATTCCCATCGGCGTCCACGATCGAATAGTGGGTGGTCTCGCTGCTTTCCGGCGCCAGCGCTTTGACCGCGTGAATCTGCGAACTGGGCGTGGCGTGTTCCGGATCGATCGATTTCCGCAACTGCGCAATGTAGGCCGGGTCCAGCAGGCTCGCCACCGGCACTTTCACGAAGTCGGGATCGCCCATGGAGGCGGCGCGGTCGGCGAAATAGCGGCGCATCGTTTCGGCCAGGTAGTGCAGCTCGGCGGCCGACCCCGCTCCCGCTTTCTCGTATCCCGAGCCTTCCAGCACACCTAGCATTTGCAGAATGCCGGGTCCGCCGGAGCTGGGCGGCGGCGCGGTGATGATGTCATAGCCGCGATAAGTTCCAGTGAGCGGCGCGCGTTCCACCACGGTATAATCTCTTAGATCGGCCAGCGTGACGACTCCGCCGTGACGCTCCATATCGGCGGCCAGCAGGCGCGCGGTCTCGCCTTCGTAAAAGTCACGTGCGCCTTGCTCCCGGATGCGCCTCAATGTGCGCGCCAGTTCGGGCTGCACGAACGTTTCGCCGGCCTCGTAGAACTTGCCGTCCCGCAGAAAAATGCGCTTCGATTCCGGAAACTGTCCCAGCCGCTCGACCGATCCGCGCAACGAATTCGCGAACCCGTAGGAGACCGGGAAGCCTTTTTCGGCCAGCGCCACTGCGGGGGCGACCACTTCCGCCCAGGGCTTCCGGCCGTACTTTTTCGACGCGTACTCGAAGCCGCGCACGGAGCCTGGAACGCCGGCCGCGCGATATCCCACGACGCTATCTTTGGTGGGATTGCCCGAGGTGTCCAGATACATGTTGCGCGAGGCCTTCTCCGGCGCGCGCTCGCGAAAGTCGATGAAAGTGGCGCGGCCGTCGGCGAATCGCACCAGCATGAATCCGCCGCCGCCGATGTTGCCGGCCGAGGGATGCGTGACGGCCAGCGCGAAGCCCACCGCCACGGCTGCATCCACCGCGTTGCCGCCCGCTTCGAGCACGGCGACTCCGGCATCGGTGGCGTGCTGCTCCACTGTGACCACCATGGCATGCCGTGCGTGTACCGGCTGCGCCGCCCAACTGGGCGCTACGAGCGACAGCCATGACACCCACACCAGTTTTCGCATAGACACTTGATTCTACTATGTGGCGGGTTTTCTATTTCCGGAACGCCGCCGTTTACACTCGAACAGCACGATACCCGCGGCCACCGACACATTCAACGACGGAATGTGGCCCTCCATGGGAATGCGCACCAGCACATCGCAATGCTTGCGGACCTGCTCATGCAGACCCTTGCCTTCGCCGCCGAATACCAGGGCCGTGGGCGCGTGGTAATCGACGGCATCGTAATCTTCCGCGCCGCGCTCGTCCAGGCCGTAGATCCAATAGCCTTGCCGCTTCAATTCTTCGAGCGTACGATTGATGTTGGTGGCGCGCACCACGGGCAAGTGTTCGAGCGCTCCGGCGGCAGCCTTGGCGACGACGTCGGTAAGCCCCACCGCGCGCCTCTCGGGGATGACCACGCCGCCCGCGCCCGCGGCATGCGCCGTCCGGGCGATGGCGCCGAGATTGTGCGGGTCTTCCACGCCATCCAGCACCACCAACAACTGCGCGGCAGGCGCGACATCGTCCAATTCGGCATAGCGCTGCGGCGCCCCCATGGCCACCACGCCCTGATGCGCCGGCGTGCCGGCCAGGCGGTCGAGCCCGTTGCGTTCTTCGAAGCGCACGGAGACCGCCGCGCGGCGCGCCAAGTCGACGATCTCCTGCAAGCGCGCGCCTGCCGCACCCTTGGCGATCAGGATGCGATCGAGTGGGCGGCCCGCTTTGAGGCTTTCGAGTACGGGATTGATGCCGCTGAGTATGGCCATCGGCCTTACTGCTCGGGCATCAAATCCAGGCCGTTGTTGAAGCGGTTGGTGAAATTCGCCAGGGCCGCGATCAGCGTGATCTCGACGATCTGCTCGTCATTGTAATGCTGGTCCAACGCATCGCGCGTTTGTGCGGCGTCCCCGGTGCGGGTCAGCTCGCGGGCATATTCGATGGCCGCCCGCTCGGGTGCGTTGAAGCCGCCGTCCTGCCCGGCCTGAAGGGCGCGCATTTCACCTTCCGTGACGCCCGCCTTGCCCCCCGATGCCGTGTGCGCGGCCGTGCAATAGGCACATTTGTTGGTGTACGACACCGTCAGGTAAACCAGTTCCTTGGTGCGCCGGTCCACAGACCCCGGACCCATGATGGAGCCATAGAACGGCACGAAGTGTTTCAGCACCTCGGGCCGGTTGGCCATGGTGCGAAAGAAGCGATTGGGGTGGTTGGAGCGTTTCTCCAGGTCGGCTAAGAAGTCGTTTTGCGTCGGTTCGACGAGTTTGATCGCGGTTGCCATGTACCCAGTATAGTGGGCACGCCCTTTGCGTGTGAAGGCTACGCGCTGCTCAGCGGGGACGCGTAACGGACACGGATATCATGGTGGTAATAGTCCGAGTTCGCGAACTTCTCCTGGAAGATGCGCTCCCAGCGGGCGTTCTCCTGGCAGGTGCGGCATAGGCCGCACTGGCAGCGTCCGGAAGCGCGCCGGGACTTGGCCGGACGGGCTTGCGGAACCTGTTCCAGCCGGGCAGGGGCGGCAGCCGCGGCCTTGCGCGGTGGTGGAGCGTCGTCGCACTCGGGCGCGATGTTGGGCATGGTCTCCCATGGCAGCAACTCATGCGGGGCGCGCACACTCCGGCGGCGTCCGGACGTCGAGCGCAAGGCGCTGAACGCGTAAAGTACCTCGCCGAAGGTCGCCAACTCAAAACCAGTGGACTGAAGCGTTATCGATTCGTTAACCATTGGGACTATGAACCTCCTATGGCCAAGCAGACAATTAACCGTGAACTTGATAATAGTATCGTGAATGAAATTCGAGTTCAATATGTAAGATTAACCAAAGACAACTTTATTTGATAAAAAACCCGCCAGTGGTGCGGATTTGCAGGGGTTTGGATGGCGAAGCTCCTTCTCTGGCAATAGAAAAGACGCCGTATCCAGATAAGAAAAGTAGACTTTATTCGCGGGGCGCCGTTGTGCAACCCAAATATCGTAGCCGGCGACCGGCGCCGGCCACCAGCCTGCGGGATTTCGGTCGAGCTTTCAGCGAGCACTGGTCAGTTTGGCTGTGGGGCAGGATGGTGTCCTGTGCGCGACCCCAGACGCTAGGCCGGGAAATCGGCGCAAACTGGGCCGATTAACAATCGGCCTGCAGGTTGCCAACCTGCCCCACCAGCACGCTCCAGGAAGGCGATGGCAGAGTTGGCCCGGTAGATCCAACCGCGCGGTGGTAAACTCGAAATTGCATGGCAGCCACAACCATCGTGCCGGTCGAAGAATACTTGCGAACCAGCTACGATCCCGATGTGGAGTACGTGGACGGCGCATTGCTGGAGCGAAACGTGGGCGAGCGTAGACACAGCCGTCTGCAATCGCTGTCAAGCGCAATTTTGATTTCACGCGAGAACGGGCGGTTCCACACTTATACCGAACAGCGCGTGCGCGTATCGCCGCAGCCTAAATATCGGGTTCCCGATCTATGCGCGATGGCTCTGCCCTATCAACGGGAGCCCGTCTTCACGCACCCGCCCCATTTGATCGTCGAGATTCTGTCCCCGGACGACGAACCGGCCGACATGCTGGAGAAAATCGCCGATTACCTAAAGTTCGGCGTCCCGCACATCTGGATCCCCGATCCGTACCGCCAGCGGCTTCAGGTAGCCGACCGCGCGGGTCTCCATGACCGGCCTGAGCTCGTCGTCGAGACCGAATTGGCAGGGCGCTTGGATTTCGGGGAGCTTTTTGCCAGGCTGGACGAGCCGAGCGAGTGAGATTTCCGATCGGCCGAATATGGCAAGAAGACCAGACGAAGGCGCGCAGTTTGTTCGGTATTTCGGCCCATTGCTCGATGCACTTCGCGAATTGGGCGGGTCGGGGACACCGGACGAGGTAGTCGAGCGAATTGCCTCCGGCCTGCATCTAAGCGATTCCATCCAAAACGAGTTGCTCCCGTCCGGGGAGCCACGCTATCGGAACCAAGTGGCATGGGCGCGGTTCTATCTTGTTCGGGAGGGACTTGTGGGTTCCTCGAGACGCGGAATTTGGAGCCTGACGGAGCGTGGCCGGGCGACCCATCTGACGCCAGAACAGAGTCGCGAGATATTCCTGAAGTGGGTGCGTTGGTTCCAAGCACAGCGAATGGCGCGGGCTGGCGAATCCGCGCCTGCACCAGAGCCGGTCGTAGTAGGGGAACCCGACGCTCTTCCGGTCGACTACCGCACCCAGGTGCTGCGGGTCATGCGTGGGTTGCCGGCATCTGGATTTGAGCAGTTATGTCAGCGGGTTTTGCGCGAAGCTGGTTTCACGCAAGTCATCGTGACCGGCCGCTCCGGCGATCAAGGCATCGACGGCTATGGCACGTTGCAAATCAATCCCCTCGTTTCGTTCCAGGTGCTATTTCAGTGCAAGCGCTACAAGGAGTCGGTGTCCGCGCCGCATGTCCGTGACTTTCGCGGCGCAATGGCGGGGCGTGCGGATAAGGGAATCATTATCACGACTGGCACGTTTACGGTGGAAGCGCGGCGGGAGGCTTCGCGCGACGGCGTGCCGCCCATCGAGCTTATCGACGGCGATAAGCTTGTCGATCTGCTTAAGAATCTGAAGCTTGGAATAAGAAGGGTCACGTCCTATGAAATGGAGGCGACGTTCTTCGACGAGTTCCAAGGATGAGCCATTGAATTACGGTCGGGGAGGTGCCTAACAATTTTGAGGAAACCGCTTCCTGACGGTCGCGGCTCAGCTGGGCCTCCGGCGGGGCCTGATGGAACGGAGTGTAGTAAACAGTCGCATTGAGTTCGCAGAGTTTACCGAGCCACGACCGTCAGGGAGCGGTTTCTGCCAGTCTGAAATCACCAAAACTGTTAAGACCCGGGTCGGGTTCTCAACACCTGATCGGGCCTGTAGCGGCGTAGAATAAAAGTCTGGTATGCATGTCGACGATTATAAGGTCGTGCTCTGCCGCAATCAGACGGATGGCTGGCGGGGATTCCCGCAATCCCAGGCTGTTAGACACTGATGATGACGACGGAAGAGGCCCTGGCGGAACTTGAACGGGTGTTCGAGACGATTGCCGCCGAACACCGCTGCCAAGGCCTGTCCCTGCCGATGGCGAAATTGTCCATGCCTAGCGGCCGGGCTGAGTAGTTTCGCCGCGTCGCCATGCGGCTCGGATTCGAACTGCAGCGTCAAACCGGAAGTCACGAGTGCTGGGTTCATCCTCGGAATTAGCGAGCAGGAGTTTCGCAAGCTGATGTAGGCGGCGCAACGTGTTCTACTTCGCGTCCCGCCAGTTATCCCCGATCCCCACATCCACCAGCAACGGCACTTCCAGCCGGTAGACCTGCTCCATCTCGCGCTTCGCCAGCGTCGCGATGTCCGCCGCTTCTTCCGCCGGGGCTTCGAAGACCAGCTCGTCGTGCACCTGCAGCAGCATGGCCGCTTGCCCGCCGCGCCGTCGCATCTCGCCATCAATGTGGACCATCGCCAGCTTGATCAGGTCGGCCGCGGTTCCTTGCAGCGGCGAATTCACCGCCGTGCGCTCCGCGAATCCGCGCGCGTTCGGATTGCGGCTGTTGATATCCGGAATGGGCCGCTCGCGCCCCAACAACGTGCGCGTGACGCCCGTGCGCCGCACCTCCGCGATGGTGGCGTCGATGAACCTGCGAACCCCTGCGTAGCGCGCGAAGTAGCTCTCGATGTAGACCTGCGCCTCGCGTTGGGTGATACCCAACTGCGCGGCCAAACCAAACGCGCTGATGCCGTACACGATCCCGAAATTCACCGCCTTGGCGTTGCGGCGAGCTTCCGGCGTGACCATCAGCGGCGGCACGCCCATCACCTCCGCGGCCGTGCGCGTGTGGATATCTTCGCCGTTGCGGAACGCTTCCACCAGCACCGCATCGCGCGACATGTGCGCCAGCAACCGCAGCTCGATTTGCGAGTAGTCCGCCACGATCAGCTTCCAGCCCGCGCGCGGCACGAACGCGGCGCGGATCTCGCGCCCCAACTCGGTGCGGATGGGAATGTTTTGCAGGTTCGGGTTTGACGACGATAGCCGGCCAGTGGCCGCGCCCGTTTGATTGAAGCTGGTGTGCAGCCGCCCGGTCTGGGGGTCGATCAGCGCGGGCAGCGCGTCCACGTAGGTGCCCTTCAGCTTGGTGAGCTGCCGGTATTCGAGCACCTTGCGTACGATCTCGTGATCCGCCGCGAGATCCTCCAGCACGTCCGCCGCGGTCGAAATAGTCTTGCCCTTGCCGTATTTCACCGGCGCGGGCAGCCGCAGATCTTCAAACAGAATCCGCCCCAATTGTTGCGGCGAGCTGATGTTGAAAGGCTTGCCCGCCAGCGTGTGGACCTCCGCGGTCAGCCGCGAGATGTCGCGCTCCATTAGCTCCGAGAGCCGCCCCAGTTCGGCGCGGTCGATGCGAATGCCCGTGCGCTCCATGCGCGCCAGCACGCGCGCCAGCGGCAGCTCGATTTCCGCGTACAGCTTTTCCAGGCCGCGCTCGACCACCGCCGGGCGCAGCACTTTGTAAATCTCCAGCGTGATATCCGCATGCTGCTCCGGCGCCGCTTCCAGCTTCAGGTCCAGCCGTCGGCGCGATTGTTCCTCCAGCGGGCAGCCCGATGGATCGGCATCCAGCAAGAATGCGTACAGCATGATGTCGTGATCGAAGCCGCCGCCCTGAATGCCCAGCTTATCGAGCGCCAGCAGTGCGGACTTCACGTCACACGCGATCTTGGGCCGCGTGGCGTCTTCCAGCCACGGCCTCAGCGCATCGATCGGCGACAGTGGAGCGGAGCGCCCCTCGCCCGATTTCCACGCCGCTCCGATGGTGCTGGGGGTGATGTCGAGGGCGAACTCGCCAGCGCTAGTTTCCGCGATGGCCACCGCCACCGGCGTGTTCGCCGGAATCGTGCGCAGCCATACGGCCAGCGCCGCGGCCGATTCCAGCGCCTGGTAATCGCGCGCGCGTGTGTCTTCGCTGGGTCCCAGTTCCCTCAGCAGACTGTGAAATTCCAAGTCCTTGTAGACCAGCTTCAGCGCGTCCGGGTCCGCCTCGCGCGCGCGTACCGATTCCAGTTCGAATTCGATCGGCACCGCCGTATCGATGGTCGCTAGGCGCTTGCTCATCAGGATGCGCTCGACGTTGTTCTGCAGGCTCTCGCGATACATCTTGCGCTCGACCTCGGCGGCGCGCTCGATGGCCGCCTCCACGGAGCCGAAGCGCTCGATCAGATCCCGCGCGCCTTTGTCGCCGATGCCCGGCGCGCCTGGAATGTTGTCGATGGCGTCGCCCTTGAGCGCGAACAGGTCGGCCACCTGCGCCGGTGTCACACCCAGAAACTCCTTGACCTTGGCCGGGTCGTACCATTCATCGTCCTTGGCGGGATTCAACATGGAGACGCGCTCGCTGACGATCTGCATCATATCCTTGTCGCTGGAGACGATGACCACCTGCATGCCGGCATGCTCCGCGCGGCGCGCGATGGCGCCGATGACGTCGTCGGCTTCGAAGCCGGCGAATTCCAGGATGGGTATCCGCATGGCTTCCAGGATGCGGCGGATGTGCGGGATCTGCTCGCCCAAGTCCGGCGGCATTTCGGTACGGTTGGCCTTGTACTCGGCGAACTCGGCCATGCGCGCCACCGGTGCGCCGCTCTCGAAAACGGCGGCCATGTACTCGGGCGCGTAGCTCTTGGCCAGCTTGCGCAGCATGTTATTGAAGATGTACGCGGCCTCGGTGGAGAGTCCCGCGCTGGTGCGCATGGGGGGCGCTGCGTTGCGTGCGCGCGCGTGGTAGGCGCGGAAAATGAAGCCGAAGGAGTCGATGAGGAAGAGCCGGGGTTGGTGCGGCACAAGGTTATGGTAGCTTACGTGGGTGGTGGGCCGGTTGTTCGATTCGAGATAACGCGACGGGCGGCAGGAATCGAGTTACTGTTTCAGTTTTCCAAAGCCGTGGCCACTTCAACACACACCCAATTAGATTCTGATGCTATTTAGGTCGTTGATGAGGGCACCAAGCAAATTCGTTTGAACGATGACAAACTTCTCCGGGTCCAAGGACCCTGGCGTCGCAACGCCGCTGTACTTCTGGAATACGCCACCCACCTTCCGTCGTTTCGCCTTCACCTTGGTTGCCTTTCCGTGGTCCAGGTCGTGCTGAAGGTCCGTTCGAAGGTCGTTCACATCGGTGAAGGCCGGCAGCGGCTGATCCTGCAGCCTGTCGGACGGGCCTTCGTGAAATAAGAAATAGAGGTTCTCAACCAGCGCCTTGTACCCTTGGAAGTCCTTTACGGGAATTCCGATGCTGTTTTGCGCCTGAACAGTCCGATTTGTCGGTTTAAACAGGTCTGATCCCAACTTTGATGCGTACTGAGAATTCAGCAGGGCAACGGCGTCCGAGATCGTCGTCGCTAGCGACCGCATAGACGAGGCGGACGCCACTTCGCTAATTGCGAGGGTGTCTAGGCACTCGGCCATCTGCGGGAAGGCCGATAGGAGTTTGCGCGTCAGAATAATTTGTCGAATTTGTGCGCCCCTCTTAATGTTGGCGTTCACCGTTCGCTAAAACTCCAGGTAGTCCTTGTCGATCGCTCTATTGCCCAACTCGATCTGGCGGTTGAGTTCAGAAAGAAACTGCAAAAAGAATGTACCCAGCCTCGCTATGGCGCTCGGGCTGCCTTTAATGCTATCGACGAGGCGACACGTCAGAGTGAGAGCGGATTGGACAACAGTTCGGTTGCGGAACCGATCCTTCTGCGGCGGACTCAGCGCATCCAAGATGTCCAAAGAAGACCTAATCCGCTGTGCGCTTCTCGACTTCGACGAGAAGTTCTTGCCCGACTCCAGAACAGCCTTCAGCTCATCGAATCGAAGACCGGCATCAATTCCCTCAATTTCGATCGCCATCACCTTGCACAGGATGTCGAAGTACCCATACCGCCTGTCGCTCACCGGGATCGAAGATAGAAACTTGTGCTTCGTCGTCTCCTTTATGAAGTCCCTGAGACGGCTGTCCATTGAGTTCAGTTTTTCGCTGCTAGGTCTGCGACCGTCTGAAATAGTTCTATAAAACATTTGCCATATGAAATGTTTTATAGCATACTGGTGGTATGGCGCGTCGGCCTGTCCCCATTAAGA
>Ga0302324_100015502_pt1 | contig 15287 bp, 7 predicted proteins | sample Palsa_T0_1_FD_201949 | JGI IMG/M metagenome (GOLD analysis project Ga0302324, IMG submission 201949) | Peat permafrost microbial communities from Stordalen Mire near Abisko, Sweden - Palsa_T0_1 | ecosystem: Environmental > Terrestrial > Soil > Palsa > Peat permafrost | place: Sweden: Abisko...
GTGAGGGCGGAGGTGGTGCCGGCTATGACTGCGGTATCGAATCCAAAGAGCAGGCCGCCCAGCGCGGCGACAACAGTATTTTTGATGAGGTAATTGTTGATGGTCATGAACGAGGGCCGGCAATCCTAACCTTCAGTGGTGGTTTTCGGCAGCCTGCCCGCGGAACATTTACGCTCACTAAAACGGATCGCATCAAAGGGCCGTGACCTTAACGTTGCGGAATCGCGCGCTGCCTTCTTCAGCAAACAATCCCCACCGTCCAGCCGGCAGATTATACATGCGCAGGGACATGGCCGTGCGTCCCCCGGCATAAACTACCGCGGTTGAACGGTCCACCAGAACCTTCAGATCGATCGGGACGCTCGGATCGAAATCGATCCACCGATCCACATTTGCCATGTGGCCTTCGTCCACGTTAACCAATGGGTCGGCCGGGACTCTCGGCCAGGCGTCAAAGACCATCCTGTGGTTCTGCGGTTCCAGACGGATGTAATACGCGTTCTCCAAATCATCACTGGTCCGCAACATGATTCCGCAACCGCGCGTGCCGGGCTCGAACTGCACCTGCGCTTCGATCTTGCAGGCGTCCGGCATCACCGCACCGGCGGCGCAGGCGAATGTTCCGGGCGCCGCAATCTCTACTTCGTTGCCTTCCACCTGCACCTGACCGAGCTTTTGGGTCAATTCGGACGATAACGGCTTCGTCCACGCTGAGTCAACTGTCCCTGGTACGTCGACGGCGAGGGTGCCATCAGGCTCCTGTTTCAATTCGTGGACCACGAGATTGCCGCCCCAATCCCAACTGCAGTAATCCTTGCGATCCGCGCGGGTAGGATCCCAGCCAAAAAGAAACCGGCGATGACCGTCGGAAGCCGTCTTGGCCGCGTAGAACGCTTTCGCATCGAAGTAGTCGTACTTGGGCGTAATCCACGGCCCCTTAAGTGACTTGCTCATCCGATAGCGGGTACGAATCAGGTCTGTGAATTCCGAGAAGATTAGATACCACCAGTCGCCCATCTTGAACAGGTCGGGGCATTCGTGGGTGAAATACAGGCCCGGGGCCCAGAACGGATCCTTGACCTCCCACTTTTTCAGATCTTTCGACGTACATAGGCCCGTGCAGCCCCGGCGACGACTCGGCCCCTTTTTCAAGCGCGCCGCGTTGATCATCCAATATTCTTTCGCTTCTTCATTCCAAAATACGAACGGGTCACGCCAGTCATGGGGCTCGAAGCGATCGGCGGGAGCGTAGAAAGTGTCCTCCGGCACCTTGTCCCATTTCATCAGGTCTTTACTCACTGCGTGCATTATCCCCTGCTCGGGTTTGCCCTTGGCGCGGTTGTAGGGATTATGTCCGGTGTAAAAAATATGGTACTGGCCCTCACCATACATAGCCGAGCCGGTAAAGACGTAGAGATCCTGATCGTCCTTGCCCCCTCGCGCGAGCATCTCGCCATGCTCGGTGAAGTGAACGAAATCGGTGGTGGTCAGTTGATACCACGGAGTTCCCTCCCCGTGCTTGGCCTTGTCGCGCCAGTCCAGCAGAAAGAACAGATGAAATTGGCCATCTCTATATAGCGGGATGAAGTCTGCCGCCCAAGCATCCACTGGCTTGTAGAAAAATTCTCGAGCGGAATTCGAATCATCGGCGGGATGAGGAGAAATGTGGCTACTAGCCAGATCCGGGCTGTGCCCCCCGAGCAGCGAAACACCCAACAGCGATTTCGTCCTAAGGGCTATTGCGGAAGCCAAGACTGACTCGACAAACTCGCGTCTTTTCATCGACGGCCTTCCCCTAGAGCTAGTGTGCACAGCTTTTCTTCTGGCGCCGCAAACCATTTTGCGCAAAAGACCGAAGCTTTACAGCTTCTGAGTGTAGCGGAAGACTTTTCCGTTTGCGCGCCTCACTGAAAGACTTTGCGGCAGGCCACCATGACCTGCCGCAATCGCTTTTAGACGACCCTTAGAACGTCAAATTCGCGCCGATCTGGAAAAACCGCGGCGTGAGTTGACCCGTAGCTTTGCCGAAAGTGGGGTCCGGCAAGTTGCTATCCATCGCTGTGAGATTGGCCCGGTTGAAAAGATTGAAAACCTCGAGCCGCACTTGCAGATTGAAGCGTTCGTTCAGCTTCGTATTCTTCAGCAGCGCCGCATCCCACTGTTCGAATCCAGGTCCGCGGAATGCGTCATACTTTTCATTCCCTTCGGCGCCGAACGTTGACGGAGCGCTGAAGCTTTGCGGTGTGAAGATTCCGTTCAGGTATGCGCTCCGGCTGGTCGCATACTGATAGCTGTTCGCATCAGGGTAATCGATGTTGTCTCCGTCGGCGTTGTAGTCCCCGCTGCCCGGCGCGTAGCCCGTGAATGTGCCCGCTGAATTAGTTAGAGGAATAAATGGAGAATTTGTATACACCGTAAAAGGTGCTCCCGATTGCAGGATCGCCGTGCCCGTTATCTGCCAGCCACTCACCACCCGCCCCAGGGCCCCGCTTCCACCATTCACGCTGGGAAGTTGGTAGGTCCAGGCCAGCGAGAAACGGTTGGGGATGTCCCATAGCGATGGCCCGTACCATTGGTGCGGGTTGATGTAGCTGGGAAATGCCAACGAGCCCTGGCTCCCGCCAAGATCGTCCTCGGACTTCGAGCGTGTGTACGAGGCGGTGAAGAACATTCCGTTGTGAAATTGCCCGCGAACCGAGGCAATGAACGCGTTGTAGTTCGAGACCCGATTGGTCTGCTCGTAAATGATTTGACCGAAGCTATGATTCAGGCGCTGCGGAACAAGGCTATTGTGGATGATCAGGTCGTCGGGAAGTTCGTTGATGTCCTGTCCGTAGACGTCCCCACCAAAGTTGTTGCCGCCGGAGAAGAGCCCGCGGCCTGCCGAACCCGTGTAGGCCACACTCGCGACCACGTTGTGCACAATTTCATGCTCAAGTGAACCTGAATAAACGTACGCGGTGGGCGGAGTCAGATTGGGATCGATCGCACCAACGTTGAACTGTAATCCCTGAATGCCGCCGTTCGGATCAAGTGCTCGTGCCGGCAGTGACGGGTACGTAAAACCATAAGGAACTGTATTGGAGGTACCCAACCCAAAGATCGGACCCGGGGTCTGCCCCGCGTAAAAGGTTGGGTAAATCGGCCCGGGTGGATTCCCACGATACTCCTCTTCGGTGATCGCCAGGGTCGGCCAGTTATGGTAAACGCCGAATCCAGCCCGCATTAGCCATTTACTGCTTCCCGTAATGTCCCATGCGATTCCCAGCCGAGGACTAAAAATATCGTCGACCGCGCGATTGAACGAGCGTTTGTGCGCGATTAGAGATCCGTTCGCAATTTGATCCTGCTGGCTCTGTCCAGGACCAAAAAAGAAGTTTGCAAATACACTGTTCTGGTCGCGTGAATAGGGATTCCCGTAGTCGTCCCATCGCAGTCCGTAGTTCAAGGTCACCCGGCGTCCGATTCGCCAATTGTCCTGTACAAATAGACCGTGAGCGAATCCCGCGGCATTCCAGTCCCACAAAACTTGCTGTCCACTCAGGGGGTTGTATGCGACGTTCGACTCCGTAAACGGATTGTCTTCAGCCAGATCGAGCAGGCTGTTAAACGAAAAATTCGGCTGATCGTAGGCCCTGCCGAACAGTTCGACGTCGTTCGCAAAGTAGCCTTCGTAACCCACCGAGATGTCGTGTGACTTATACACGTGGGTCAGCACATCACGCCAGTGATCCTGCTTCTGGATGAAGTCGCCATGCGCGAAGCCCGCGCCGAATCCCTGCCCTACCCCGACCACGTTTACAACCGGCACAGAAAACGGGCCGGTTTCTTCCTGAATCCCTTCGTCGCGCATCGTGCCAAATGACGCTTGGTTCACCGTATTCGCGTTGAAAGTGTGGGTTTCATTTACCTGCAGGGTGTACTGAAAATAGGCGTTGGGGGTCGCAAACGCCGCTCGCGGATTCGCGTTATTCGTATTCAGTGTCGTCCGGAAGAACGTGCCATATAGCCGATCCGACTTGAAGGGCTTGTCGAGCCGAAGACTGTATTGCGTTCCATTCCGCACCGCGACATCCGAGTAATTGCCCGAATCGACCAGCGGCAACGAGCAGGGCAGAAACGCGGTGGCAGCGGTACCGCAGGTTGTTGGGAAAGTTGTCGCCGCCGTGGTGGCGACGGTCGCACCGGTAACCTTGTTGCTCACCGGATAGGTTTTCAGCAGTTGCGTGCCCACGGTGTTGGGGAAATTAGTTTCGGCCCATTGCGTGAACTGGGGATCTTCGAAGCTCACATTGCTCGATATTCCGGCCGAACCGCGCAACGGTTCGATCGCGAAGAAAAAGAAGAAGTTCTTGTGCGGGATTACCGGGCCGCCGATGGTCGCGGAAATATTGTCGCTGTGAAACGGAGTGTATTTGTGCGTGAATTCGGTTCCTGCGAAGAGTTTTTGATTGGTGTAATAGTCGCTGGCATTGCCATGATAGCTGCTTGTTCCCGCCTTAGACGTCATGGCCATTAGCATCGAGCTGGCACGCCCGTAATCCACGTTATAGGTGTTGGTCTGGATGGACGTTTCCTGAATCGCGTCAGGGTTGGGGGTCATGTTCAACACACCGGGCCGAGCGTCGCTGTCGACGTCCATGCCATCGAGGACGTACATGTTGCTGACCGAACCAAGCCCATTGGCGCTGGCATCTACCTGCGTTTCGGTCGAATAGTTGTCGCGACCCGATCCCGGGCTGCCGTTCGAGGTCACCCCCAGTCCCGTTACGCCCGGAACTAAGACCTCGAGCGAAATCAAACTACGTCCTGCCAGCGGAAGAGTAGAGAGCGCCGAGGTCGTCAACGTTTCCTGCAGACGGGTGTCCCCCGTGTCAACCGCAGGGGCCTGTGTGGTGACCTCTACCTTTTGTGTCGAACCACCCACGGTAAGCTGAAAGTCGAAGGCAAGCGCCTGGTTCGTTTCCAGCGTGAGGGTGCTTTGAGCCTCACTGAAACCCTTAGCATCTGCAACCAACTCATATGTCGCTGGCGCGAGACCATTGAAGTGATAAAAGCCCCGGTCATCCGATTCGGTAGTCTGTACGACGTTCGTAGCGATGTTCCTTAACTGCAGCTTGACTTTCGGTACGACCGATCCGCTCGGATCTGAAATGTTTCCGGAAAGCATACCGCCAAATTGAGCCCAAGTCGCCGGAACTGCGAAAATGGACAGAAATAGAACCAACATAAATCGTTTCACCCCGGCCTCCAGTGACGACGCCCTGTCGTCGACGAAGCCGCCTCTTGTAAAAGCTGAGGACGACCGGCGCAGAGTATAGCTAAATGCGTCCCGCCTCTGTCAAGCAGAATCTAATCGATTCATATTAGGCCGGAATCCTATTAAAGTTTCCGGTCTAGCCGGCCGGACGTAATCATGTAGATCGCTGTATCTACTGTCTTTATATCACTTTCTATTTCAGTTGATCAATTACATCGGTCGAACAATCCGTCTCAAATCGCTTCGAAATAGCTGGAGGCACGTATTAAACCTAGCAGCGGCCGAATCGAATTAAGGTTCGAAGCTTTAGAAAGTGCTCCCGCCGCATTTCTCAGATCGAAGGTTTTAAACATACATGAGCGCTGCCCCGTTTCTCTTGAGCGTAGAGACTAACTGGTAATACTGCGTCATAGGCCCCGATTCGGCAGTGCGCAAACAGGTCGGGCGGTCGAAAAGTGTCAACATGAATAGTCTGGGATCGACACATGGGTCGTTTGACTGGCCTGACTGATTTGATTTGAATCACGATGGCAAATCGATTAGATTTGGGCCGTGAGCTCAATGCGCGACGTAGCAAGGCTGGCAGGCGTGTCGACAGCGACCGTTTCTGCGGTTTTGAACGGTAAGGGTACAGTAAGCCCTGAGTTGACGCTTCGGGTCGAAAAAGCCATGCAAGCCTTGGATTACCATCCTGACCAGATTGCTCGTAGCCTTCGGGTCGGACGATCTAACGTCATCGGAATGATCGTCCCCGACGTCTCGAACCTTTTCTACGCCGAAATCCTTCGGGGCGTTGAGGAGTCGTGCCAGAAGATAGGCTATTCCGTCATTCTATCGGGATCGAGTGATGATTCGGGAAATGAGCGGCGACATCTCGAGACGTTGTATGCGCGACGGGTGGATGGCGTCTTACTGGCAAGCTCCGTGTCGGAAGCAGCCTACGATCGGCTCACGTTACGCCGGTTTCCTTTAGTTTTCGTTGACTCTGTGCCGGCTGGCGTCACGAGCGGAGCCGTTGTAGTCGACAACGCCGAAGCAGCCTTCGTCGCGACGAACCATTTAATCGGTTTGGGCCATCGGCGAATAGCAATCATAACCGGCCGGCTAGATCGTTCGGTAGGCCTGGACCGAATGAACGGTTATCGGAGAGCGCTGCGTGAGGCTGGGATTTGGATTCCGGACGACTTCGTCATGCATGGCGACTTTCATGTGGAGAGCGGCTATAAATACGGAGCAGAGCTGATGCGGCTGCCAACGCCACCGACGGCGATTTTCTGTTGCAACAACCGAATGACGTTAGGACTGCTCCGCGCACTCAGCGAGCAGAGAATCAACTGCCCTAACGACGTGAGTGTTGTCGGATTCGACGATGCCGACTGGGCGACGAGCTTTACGCCGCGGCTTACTTGTGTGGCCCAGCCCACCTACGAAATCGGCAAACGTGCGATTGGAATGCTGCTCAAGAAAATCGACGCCGCCGATGCGGACGGCGCCGGACAAGAGCCAAACGTTATCCTTCATGCTGAACTTCAGGTGCGTGAATCGACGGGACACCCGCGGGACAAATGACCAAAGTCGCGCTGCGAGGGCCGTGGTAAAGTACTCGGGTTTTGACAAACAGGCAATCTCGCCGGTAATCAGGGAGGCCGTCCGTGATAAACCGCCAGGAATTCGAGGACGCAAAAAGCTTGGTGATGAAAATGTTCGGCAGCGTGGAAATCGCGCTTACTCCGGACGAGACCAACCGAATCGAGGTTGCGGATTTCGGCCTAAATGACCTTAAACGAATTGGTCTGCAGCTTCTGACATACGTCAATACCGATCGGGTTTGCGCGAAGGAGCTCGTCCTCTTTCCTCACCAGACTTGCCCCGAGCACTACCATCCACCGATCGGTGAGGATCCTGGCAAAGAAGAAACCTTTCGTTGCCTGTGGGGGGAAGTGTATCTGTATGTTCCCGGCGAGCGAACCGAAAGTCCGAAGGCGATCATGCCCCAAGACCTTAAAGATTTTTTTACGGTCTGGCACGAAATCCAGCTCCACCCTGGCGAGCAGTATACGCTCGTACCCAACACTCCTCACTGGTTCCAGGCAGGACCTCGCGGCGCGATCGTGTCGGAGTTTTCGACACGGAGCCGGGATGAACATGACGTCTTCACGGATCCTCGCATCGTACGCGCGCCATGCGTCGGTTCTGACTAGAGGTTCTATCTATGCGTCGCCCCAGTCTGGTACGGCGGGCGTTTCTCGCTCGGAGCCGTGAATGTGGGATTGGACCGGCTCTTTACCATCAGATGATCCGGTCGGCCGCGATCGCATTCTTGTCGCTGAACGGTGGCGTTTGTCGCGCTCAAACCCCGTCTGGGGCTATCGAGGCCGCACTCCGAACGCACGACTATGAAGACGCCCTGCGTCTGGCTCAATCCGAACTATCCGCATCGCCGAAAGACGCTCGCCTACTGACCATGGAGGGGCTTGCGTTTTCCGGCTTAGGAAGAAAACAGGAAGCCCTCGAGGTTTGCGAACAGGCTCTGAAGGTCGCCCCTGGGTTTCGTCCGGCGCTCGAGACGGCTGCACAAATCGAATATCAGGCAAATAGTGATCACGCAATTGAGCTCCTCAACCAACTGATAGCACAGCGCCCTTCCGATAATACAAGCCATGCGATGCTCGCGGTACTCTTCTATCGCAGACATGATTGCGGAACCGCGGTAAAGAATTTCGCGGCGTCGCTCCAAGTTCTCTCCGAGCAACCGATCGCTCTTGGCCAGTATGGCGGTTGCCTACTGCACTTGCACCGCCCCGAAGAGGCAGTGCCGATCTTTCAGGAGAGGCTTGATATTGCGCCCCAAGATCGCAACGCGCGCGCCGATCTCGCACTCGCGTATTTGCTTGACCACAAATTCCCGCAAGCGATCGAAATTCTGCAGCCGATTCTTCAGAATGAGCAGGCTGGCGACGCACGCGCGTTTGCGCTTGCTTCGCATGCGTACGAAGCCACTGGCGACACGCCTCACGCGGTGGATTTTGCCCGACGCGCGATCGTGCTTGACCCGCAGAATCCCGAGTACTTTCTGGATTTCGCGACGCTCTGCTTCGATCACGACTCTTTCCAAGTGGGCATTGACGTTCTGAATTCCGGTATTGCCCGGCTTCCCCAATCAGCTCCTTTGTATCTGGCTCGAGGTATACTGCATATACGCCTCACCCAGTTCGATCAAGGGGAAGCCGATTTTGAGAAAGCTGACCAACTCAAACCGGGCGACGTTCTCAGTTCCGAAGCGCTCGGACTAACGAAAGTGCAACAGGACAGACCGGCGCAAGCACTGGAAACCTTGCGGGCGCAAATGAGGATCCATCCCAACGATTCGTTTCTTCTCTTACTCTTCGCTGAGGCTATGGTTCAAAACGGCGCTCAGCCCGGCTCACCGGAGTTCAAAGAAGCGATCACCGCAGCGTCTCGTGCCGTCCGAATCAAACCCGATCTTGCCCCAGCACATGCAATTCTCGGCGGCCTTTACCTAAAAACGGGAGATCTGCAGGCGACAGTCGAAGAGTGCCGGTTGGCCCTACGGGACGATCCCTCAAATCAGGTTGCGATGTACCACTTGATTCAAGCACTGCGCCGAGAAGGCCAGACCGCCGAAATACCGGAACTCCTCAGGCGCCTGGCGGTCGAGAGAGAGGCCGCACGGAAGAAAGAAGAATCCGAAGGTAACTACAAACTTGTCGAAGGTTCGTCTGCTATCGGGGCCCCGGCAGAACCACAAAGGTAAAAATCCGTCGGCGGATTTCGCGAAAATCAAAATGCAAGAAGCCGCCGAGACCAGTCTTTTTCGGCTGGCCGAAATCTAGAGCACTGTAACGATCACCACGCAGTCATGAATCGACCCTGTAAAGAGGAAGTAACAAAGCCCATCGGGTGGACTCGCCTCGTTGATCGGATTTGAATCGCCAGATCGCGAGATTATTATAAATCGCCCATCGAGGACTGTTTTGCCGAGTGCCCCTGGAACGATAATCCACCTATGAAAGTCTCTCGCCGGGCAATGCTGCTTTCGCTCATCGCTGGCGCTTCCTCGCCGAGCGCGCTCGGGCAGGGAGTAGCTTCGCGCGGCGTAAAACCGCAAGCGAGGCCAGCCCCGTCAGGCCGACCCTTCAACGCACGGTTCACCGACGTAGCGCGGCAGGCCGGCCTTACCGCTCCCACAATCTACGGTTGGCCCGATCATGCGGACTATATTCTGGAATCGGTGGGGTGCGGATGCGCCTTCGTTGATTTCGATAATGATGGATGGATGGACATCTTCATTTTGTCCGGGACACGGATGGGCAGCACTCCACCGGAGGCAACCAACCGTCTATACCGCAACAATCGCGATGGTACGTTCACAGATGTCACCAGACAAGCAGGATTGGAAAAAACGGGCTGGGCTTCATCGGTCTGCGTAGGTGATTACAACAATGACGGCTTCGAGGACCTGTTCTGTACTTATTTTGGTCAGAATGTTCTCTACCGCAACAACGGCGACGGCACGTTTACAGACGTCACCAAGGTCGCCGGTCTGGCGGGCGACCCAAATCGGTGGAACTCCGGGTGCACGTTTTTTGATTACAACAGAGACGGCCACCTCGATCTGTTCGTTTCAAATTATCTTCAATTCGATGTTTCTCACATCCCCAAGCCCGGCGAGAACTCAACCTGTAACTGGAAAGGCGTGGCCGTGGAGTGTGGTCCTCGCGGATTACCGTTCCCGACCCATGCTCTGTACCGCAACAACGGCGATGGCACCTTTACGGACGTAAGTCGTGAGGCAGGCATCCTGAAGGCCCGCGAAAGTTACGGTATGACCGTGGTCGCCGCCGATTTTGATCAAGATGGCTGGCCGGATATTTACGTGGCTTGTGATTCGTCTCCGAGCTTGCTGTTCATTAACAATCATGATGGCACTTTCCGTGAGGAAGGCGTGCTTCGGGGCGTGGCGTTGAACGAAGATGGCAACGAGCAAGCGGGTATGGGAGTCGGCGTCGGTGACTATGCCCTACAGGGCCGGGAGGACATTTTCAAGACCCACTTCGCCGACGACACTAACGTGCTTTATCACAACGACGGCAGGGGCAATTTTGAGGACGTCACTAACGCCGCGCGCCTAGGGGTTGAGACGCGATTTGTTTGTTGGGGTGCCGGAATTCAAGATCTTGATAATGACGGATACCCCGACATCTTTGCGGTCGCCGGCAGTGTTTATCCCGGGATCGGAAATATTCTGCGAAAATATCCAGACAAATGCCCGCGCCTACTGTTCCGTAACCTCGGGAATGGGACCTTCGAAGAACTTGACGACGCCGGCCCGGCGATCGCCGCGATCCATTCGAGCCGAGGATGCGCATTCGGTGATTTTGATAACGACGGCGATTTGGACATTTTGATCGTCAATCTAAACGAAGCGCCGTCATTGCTGCGGAACGATATTCGCCCTGGAAATCATTGGTTGAAAGTGCGGCTGATCGGAACCAAGTCGAATCGCAGTGGAATCGGAGCGCGAGTATCGGCGAGATATGGCGGTAAAGTGCAGGCTCAGGAAGTACTCAGCCAATCGAGTTTCTATTCCTGTAACGATTCCAGATTACATTTCGGGCTAGGCGCTGCGTCGAGTGTCGATTTGGAAATTCAGTGGCCTAGCGGACAAATCGAGAAATTTCGGGCGATTGCCGCGGGACAGTTAGTCACAATTCAGGAAGGACTCGGTGTGGTATCAAGCAAAAAATTCCCAGGCTCTGATAGTAGGAAATAACGCACCCCGAAGAAACATACGCAATTGCTTGATCACGATCTCTAGCGTATTGACCAGCTTTACTTGAAGGTCTGGTGCTGCGCGGGACCAGTAAGGATGTTTATCTCCTCAACCAAGTCTTGGCTTTTGGCAGATCCGTCGCCTACCACACATTTTACGGTCGTCTCCTGTCCTCGTAGGGAAAGAGCCAACCCATGGGGATCTTTCGAGGTTCACTGACTCGCCCATTTTTGGCAACTGCCCAGACGTAGCTGAAAGGGCAATCAAGGATGATCCGTACGCGCGCTCCAAACCTCATAGTGAGGGACCATCGACTAGTTGCCGAGTCGTACCGAAGTTCCTGATCCTCCCAGCAATCAGGGCCGACGATCGTCGAAAGATATACCGCCTGTAATTCATCGTGCGAACAGTTGGTGGTGGCGGCGAATGTTACTTCTTGGCCCTCGCGGACGCTTGGTGGCTCCATCCATGCAGAGACGATTACCGGAACCGGATCGATCGGGTTTGGCTGCTTTGTGGAGGCGCGGACCAAACGATCATAGACAAGTTCTTCAGTCGAGCTGTTAGGGTACGCCTCAAACTCAAGAACCTTTGGTGCTAAAGGATAGTCCAAGTAAGGTCCCAAGAACTGATGAGCCGGGAGGCCGCTGATCTTGAGGGTGAGCCCGTTCGACAGGCCCCATTTGACCGCATCTGTGATGTCGGCGTAGTAGATGATCTTTCTGGACGGCGCTCCACGTCCGGGTATGACGTCATAGCTGCGAACAGGATGGACGACACCGTTGAGCTGGAGGTCGACGTAACCAATGCGCTGCGCATCCGTAAAAGGAATGACAAGAAGGAGTCGGTCCGCACGCGCCCAAGGAAACGTGTCGGGGAATTTGCTTTTCTTCTCCAAGCCGGATACGTCCTGGCCGGTTTTCTCGATCCGCTGGATAATCGCATCGATTCCCACCGAGTTGTGTGGCGTGCGGGATTCGAGCAACGCCCGAATGCCCGGCTCGGCGATGAATTGCGTACTTAAAGAGACGTCCTCGTAAACGTCGTGATATGGGAACGAAAACGACAGGCCGTTAGCTGCCTTCCAATTGTCGAGCCGACGTGGAAGCACGGACCCAGCGAAGCGGATCCCGCTCGTCAGGTATTGGCCTTCGAGTCGGCACGGGACGGTGTAGCCGTTGATCGAAAGCGTATTCACAACCGCTTTTTCGCCTGTTGCGATCACAAGGCGCGTCGTTCCACCTTGATCGCCTGCGAGACCAGTCACATGTATAGTGTCCCCTTTGACTTCGGAGCGGGCATTCGCTCCAAACAACAGCGGGAGATGCTGGTCCTGAAAGGGACTCAGTTCTAGAAGTACGACTTCATAAGCCGGCACGACAATCGAAACAGGTTCACCAGCGGGATAGATACCTTGCTTGTGGATTTCGTCGAAGTAGTACGTTTCCTCGTTCGGGTAAAGCTCCTTCAAGGTAAAGCGCCCAGCAACGGTTAAGCCGATTTCGTCACTTAGCCGGAACTCGGTGCGAGTTGGACGGGGGTTGGGATTGCATAGAAAAATGTAACCGTGGTTGTTAACGATGCGAGCGTGACCATCGATTCCGCCTACGGTGACCTGGTCACCAAACGAAATCCCGCGTTTAACATAATCGAAATTCATTCGCGCCCATTCCAGCCACTTGCGGTAAAAAGCTCGGTAGCCGACGATTTCATCGGGATTCTCTGGCATAAAAGGAGCAGTAAGGCTACCGCCAATGGCTAGCGCCGACATGAACGCGTATTTCCATCCGATTTGATCCCAGAGCGTCTTCAGCTCCGGAGGATGAGCGTACAATTGGTTAATCCGGTGGGTGATGGCGTGATTCATTATTGCAGGAAGGAAGCGAAAATTCTCCGTCCACCAGGCCTGCATACGAATCCCGTTCGCGTTCAGCCGGTCGGCATGCAAGTCGGGATGAAGACTCCGGTCATCCTGGAAATATTGTTCCCAATAGAATTCGTGTTGGTCCGTATATTTCTGTCCCCATAAGCCGTATTCCTTGCGGCCGTAAAAGCCCTGATAGTACAGGCCCGGGAACTCTTCCTTTAGGCCACGCATAATTCCCGTTGAGTTTAGCCATCCCTTGTAACCGCCCTTTCCAGGGAGATGGCCATGTTGGTTCGAGTAGCAGAAAAATCCATGGCCCGGACCAGGATCCCACGACCAGAGTGCCAGTTTGTACTTGGCTATGGTGTTCCTCTGCACTTCATACCACCACTTGGCATAGGCGTCCGATGCCAGGCAGTTTTCTGAACTGACGGTGCCCGCCGTGTCAACTCTCTTCCAGTCTGTACGCTGGGGAACGAAAGGCAGTGCAGCGTCATTCCCGTGTTCCATCTGGGTTGCGACCCCGATATAAAAGCCATATTTAATGCCCTTCTCGGTGGCGCGTGCCAGAATGCGGTCCGCAGCCGATCCCACCGGGGCCAAGTCCCAGTAGCTGGTCGGATCCTCCGTTGGAGTACGCGCCTTCACCAACGGGTTAAAGATAATCATGTTGCCGCCTAGCTCGTGAAAAGTGTCGATCATTTTGTAGTAAGCGTCTTCCTCAGCGGCGGTCTCGGGAAGTTGTGGCATCGGATTCCAGAAGCAATAAAGAATGAACAGGAAGCTCTTGACAGCTACTTGGAGGTATTCGGCTGCGAATTCTCGCATGGCCTGAATCTCATTCCAATCAAGCGGAACATGGCCGCTCGGGTTCCGAAACCTGGGGCGGTATACGTCCCCCTTGGCCAACGGTGTGAGCGGAAGTTGGTTCAGCACCGTCTTTCCACTCGCTTTGTAGACACCCACAAATTGTGGTTCGCTGTCGTACTTTTCTTTTGGCTCGAGAATCAATGCGGGTTCGTAGGAAAATATCACTTCCCGCCCTTGCCAAACTGTCTCAAAGAACGGATTCTCGATCCCCGCGAAGAGTCCCCCATTCTTCCAGCGCAGAAAACTCACGGTGGGCGCATTCCAAAACGTGTCGTACCTGACTGCTGTCTTGGGGGCGGCATGGAAAATTGTCCGGCCCAACTCGATATTGAGAAGCGTGAGCCGCCCCTTGATATTGACGAGCGACAAACTTCTTCGGAAATACTTGTGGTCAACTCCGAGGGTGTATTCGAGCACGACCTCCGTGAGCCCATCCGTTGAAAAGGTGAAACGGGCGCTGTTCGGACCGAAGTAATGCTCTCGGGGTGCGGTGTCGCGGTTGGTGATAGTCCCAAGATCGGTCACGACCGAGAAGCTATCCTCATCGATCTCATACCTCTGGTCCGACAGGCGATTCTCGATGCTGCGTAAGTTGCCTCGCTCCGAGATCTGGCAGGCCAGATAGTCGTTCTGGAGTTGACCTCCTGCGCCGACAGGGTTGTGAGGGTTCCCTTTCATAAGTAGCGTGCCGGCCTCGAGTGCCGCCGCTCCCAAGCCCGTTTTCGTAATGAAGGTACGTCGACTCAGCTTCTTCACAGTGTTTTTCCGAAACTCCTGATGCTCAACTCAGGTTTTGCGGGCTACCGAAACAGAACCGTGCAGCGTCTTTGCTTTCGCCAACCCGTAAAGTACAAAATGGTCGATAGCTTGGGCATTCTACTGCCAGACCTGCTATTCAAGGAAATATGGTACGAAGGCAGGTGTGGTCTCTGGCACCACTGGTGATGTCGCTGGGTGCGCCCTCACCTGGACGGGCAAAATGGCCCGAGTGATCCCACCCAAACGCCAAAGTAATGCGCTGATCTTGGAAAAAAGGGGCCGTCACGGATATAGGCACATATGCCGGCCACTTAAGTCCGGAATTCAAAATGCCCACGTTTATAAGGGAAAGTGGTGCGCCCGGAGAGAGTCGAACTCCCGACCCTTTGGTTCGTAGCCACGGGACGAAAAATCCAAAGCCTTATTCCTGTGGCCACTACGAGCCATACCATCCTAAAATCTGCCCCTATTTGAGCCACTTGGGCCACTCGGTTTTTTTGCTGCGGAATGCAGCCTGTCCGTAGCGAGCAACGCACAGAACGTATTAAGACCCGTCGCTCGGCACCGTTCGGCGCCTATCGATAGAGTCTTAATTCCTGCCTCGTTACAGAAAATCGTGACCGCTATCGCGGTCGCCCAGCAAAACCTGCGCAGCCAGCGCTCGGGCACGGGTCTTGCGGCCGCAAGGCGCCGCGGCCAGAAACTCGGTCGCGCGCGTGCCATGACCGACGCGCAAA
>Ga0302324_100015503_pt1 | contig 15286 bp, 9 predicted proteins | sample Palsa_T0_1_FD_201949 | JGI IMG/M metagenome (GOLD analysis project Ga0302324, IMG submission 201949) | Peat permafrost microbial communities from Stordalen Mire near Abisko, Sweden - Palsa_T0_1 | ecosystem: Environmental > Terrestrial > Soil > Palsa > Peat permafrost | place: Sweden: Abisko...
CACATGGCTCGTCAGAGCGGTTCGCTATTCCTTTCTCTGTATGACTCTTTCATTCACTACTTCACGCCGGTTTATCCCGACGCTATCCACGCAAGAGTGCGACGCGATAGCGCGTCGCCCTGGAGATTGGCCATTTGCGATGCGGCGGCTGGTGAAAATTTCGCTGGACTTTTTTCAAGAAATTGTTTAGGGTATGCATGAGGCTTGTTTTCTAGCTAGCTAGAAGCCGCATGCAATGCCAATCACAATCGGTGATGGTCTGTCCTTCTGTGGACGCGCGCTGAGCCAAGAAGAGTTGGCGCTGATTCGTCAGATCACGCGGGAGTTCGCCAACCTTGCGCTAACGGAGTTGGCCGCCACGGTTGCGGAACTGCTGGGTTGGCAGCGGCCTAATGGAGGACTCAAGACCCGCGAGTGCTACCTATTTCTCCGCCAGCTGCACGAACGTGGATGGCTGCCGTGGCTGCCCGCGCCGCAGCCCAGACTGCGCCGCGTTCGCGCTCTCGATCCATTAACCGAATCCAGCGCTGCTCCGGTTATGCTGAGTGGCCCGCTACAAACCTATAGGCCGATTCGCCTACAGTTGCTGGAAACCGCCGCCGACCATCGCCTGTTCCGTTGTTACCTCAACGACCATCATTACTTGGGCTACCGCGCTCCGTACGGCGCACAACTGCGCTACTTTGCGCGTGCCGCGCAGCCGGACCTGCCGCCGCTGGCCGCGCTGTTGTTCACCAGCGCGGCTTGGCGGATGGCACCGCGTGACGGCTATATCGGCTGGACGGACGCGGTGCGCCAAACCAATCTGCCGCAAGTGGTCAACCACAGCCGCTTTCTGATTCCGCCGTGGGCGCGCATTCCGCATCTGGCGAGCCATGTGCTGGCACAGGCCGCGCAACAACTCCCGCGGGACTGGCAAGGGCGCTATGGCGTCGAACCGCTGTTATTGGAAACACTGGTGGACCCGCGCTACCGGGGCGTTTGTTACCGCGCCGCCAACTGGGTCCAAGTCGGCATGACGCAGGGACGGGGACGCATGGACCGCGAGCATCTCTCACCCGTTACTGCCAAACAGATCTTTCTTTATCCACTCCATCGCCGCTGGCGTCAACGGCTGTGCGCTGGGGACGGTGAGTTTGACAGGAGGGAAAATGAACCTGCTTGAAACCTTCGATAGTCTGCTGCAGCAATGGCGCGGTGTGTTCTCGCAGGAACGCACCTTTGAGCGAGCACGCCGCCTGACGTTCGGGCTCCTCAGTTGTTTGCGAATGCATTTAACGTCTACGGCGATCTGCGCCAGCGGACGCCAGTTTCAAGACTGGAGCGCCGATTACCGGGTTTGTTCGCGCAGCCCTTGGGAGCCGCGCCAGTTGTTCGATGTGGTGCTCGATCACTTGCCGGGGTTGCTGCCGTCGGCGCAGGCACCGGTCCTGGTTGCCATCGACGATACGATTCTGAAGAAGACCAGCCGCCGTATTCCTGGAGTGAAGGTGCTGCGCGATCCAATGTCGCTGCCCTTCCACGTAAATTTCTGTTATGGTCTGCGCTTCGTGCAAGTGTCTGCCTTAGTCAGCCCGCGCGAGGCAGCCGGGCCGGCGCGCGCTCTGCCGGTGCGCTTCGATTTTGCTCCGCCCGCCAACAAGCCCCAAAAGAATGCTTCCGACGAGGCCTGGGAAAACTATAAAGAGGAACAGAAGAAGCGCACGCTTTCGCTGGCGGGCGTGGAAGCCCTCAGCAGTCTGCGCGCCAGTCTGGACCAACGGCCGGAAACCAGCCCGCGGCAACTCATCGTCTGCGGCGATGGCAGCTACACCAACCGCACCGTGCTGCGCAGTTTGCCGGAGCGAACCACTTACCTCGGCCGCCTGCGAAAAGATGCCAAGCTCTACTACCCGTTGCCCGAAGCAAGCGGCAAAGCAACGGGCCGCCCGCGCCGCTACGGCCCCGCCGCGCCCACGCCGGAACAAATTCTAAAAGACGATGCTGTGGAGATCGTCAAGGTGCGCTGCTTCGCCGCTGGGCAGCCGCGGGACTTCTCCGTGAAAGTGCTGCGCAACCTGACCTGGCGCAAAACCGGAACCGATATGCCGGTGCAGATCGTGGTTGTCAAGGCCGTCGGTTATCGTCTGCGCAAGGGATCGAAACTCCTGTATCGCAGCCCCGCCTTTCTCCTCTGCACCGATCCGCAACTGGAGCTGGCCACGCTGTTGCAGGCGTATATCGATCGCTGGGAGATTGAGTGCAATCACCGCGACGAGAAATCGCTGTTGGGTGTGGCGCAGGGGCAAGTGTGGAATCCCAACTCTGTGCGCCGTTTGCCGCAGTTCCAAGTGGCCGGTTACAGTTTGCTTCTGCTGGCATCCATCCTCAGTTCAGGCTTCCAACGTACTGCCGATTACTTGCCCCTACCGAAGTGGCGGCGCAAATCGATTCGTCCTTCTTTGCTCGATCTGCTCGCGCTGGTGCGCGATCAAATCTTTTCCACCGCCGTTGCCGCTCCTGTTTTGAATTTCGACGACTTCGCTAACATCAACTCCCCGGCTGCGAAGTTACAAAAACAACCTCTTGCTTCGGAAACTCTCTGCACTCTGGCCGCTTGAAATTTGTGATGCGCCGCGTTGTGCCCTCTCAAAATGGCCAATCTCCAGGCCACCGCCTTCCAGGCGGTGGTTTTTACTCATGCTCGTTACCTGTCTTCAAAGGTCGCCGCCGATATGCACCTCTGCGCCCAATATTACGGCAATCCGTCTGAGGAGAGAATCCGCAAGTTCGCGGAAGAGCTGGCGCAGTATATCAATGAAGGCTATGTTGAGGAATATGAATTCGGTTATCAGAAGGGCAACAAACGCATCGTGAGCTGGCGCTACAAGGTTGATGAGAACGGCCGGATTTCGACAGACGATAGGTCCGGCAAGGTCGTTCCTTACGTGGACATCACGGGCGCGACGTTCTTCAACTACCTGACGCAGAATTCGCGGTTTTTCAAGCTGACAGCGGATCAGCAGGCTCGGTTCAAGAGAGACCTCCCGATCCAGCGCACCAACGGTGAGCCTCCGTCCGATGGGGCAGGCTACTGGACATCGGATCGCAATTACTATTCGGGAGGGCAAGGATTAAATCGTCAAACCTTCCAGCCTGCATCATGAGCGAGAGGAAAGTAGGGATTTTTGAAGAGGTCCGCGAATTTCCGGACCCGTCCGCCGCCCGAAAGTTTGCCTCACTAGTCGGCCTCGACGAGATGAAGGACCGGCTGCTCAAGGAAGCACGCCTTCTCCTCGATCCCGACAGCCTCACCGCATGGAGCAACAAACATCACCGACAGAAGACCCGCATCATCGAACTTTTTCGTGATCGCCCTCCCCTCTTCATATTTGCCGGCGATGTCGGTACAGGAAAAACGGCGCTTGCGGAAACGTTTGGCGACGCGGTGGCGCGTGAGGCAGACCTCCGGGTCACGCTCTATGCGCTTAGCCTTACCGCGCGCGGCACTGGCACTGTCGGTGAAATGACCAGTTTGCTGTCCGCCGCCTTCGACGAAGTGAAGCAGGCTGCCCGAAAGGGCGCTGGCCGTGGCAGTAAGCACGCTTCCGGTATCGTGCTCTTGATCGACGAGGCCGACGCGCTGGCTCAGTCCCGCGAAATGGCGCAGATGCACCATGAGGACCGTGCAGGCGTGAATGCTCTGATTCGCGGTATCGACGATTTAGCGACCGGGACCCTGCCCGCGATTGTGGTGATGTGCACTAACCGGCTTGAGTCACTCGACCCTGCTGTGCGCCGCCGGGCGGCGGTTACGTTCACGTTCAACCGTCCTAACGATGCACAGCGTCAGGACTTCCTGAAGCCGGTACTGGAAGAGCTGGGATTCAGCTCTCAGCAAATTCATTCTCTCGTCGCCGCAACGGGCGCGACACATGGCAGGAAATACGGCTACACCTATTCCGATCTCGCGCAACGACTGCTTCCGGGCCTGTTGCTGTCAGCATATCCTTCGGCTCCTATCACGTTTGATTTGGCGAAGGAAGTAATAGAGCGGCATCCGCCTACCCCGCCGTTTCAGGAAGGTCGGAAGGAAGGACAGTAGGGTTATGAGCGACTGGTCTCTTTCCCAACTTCTCGCAGATCTTCATGACGACATCGAGCGCCGTCTGGCGACCGCCCGGCGTTCCTTTGGGCATTCTGTGACCAAGGGGAGCGCCAGCGAGAATGTCTGGCTTGAGATGCTAAAGCTCTACCTGCCGAAACGATACCAGGCGGCATCCGCTCATGTGGTGGACAGCCAGGGAGCTTTCAGCGAACAAATCGATGTCGTGGTGTTCGACCAGCAGTATTCCCCGTTCATTTTCAAATTCGAGGGCCAGATCATTATTCCCGCTGAAAGCGTCTACGCCGTTTTCGAGTCGAAGCAGGCTATCAACGCCGATCAGGTCGGCTATGCGCAGAAGAAAGTAGCGACAGTCCGTCGCCTTCACCGCACCAGTCTTCCGATCCCGTATGCGGGAGGAACTTATCCCGCAAAAAAGCCGGTCCATATCCTGGGCGGCCTCCTGGCGTTTGAAAGCGACTGGAATCCCCCGCTGGGCGAGCCGCTGACTGAAGCGTTGGGCAAAGCAGAACCGGATGGTCGCCTAGATCTCGGATGTGTGGCCGCTCACGGCATCTTCGGTTGTGATGCCAGCGATTGTTACGCGATTACACCCCAGGGCAAGCCGGCCACGGCATTCCTGTTTGAGTTGATCGCGCGGCTCCAGAACACCGCGACGGTGCCGATGATTGACATCCGCGCTTATGCGCAATGGCTGGCGAACTAAGCGACCATCACAGTTGGCTGTCCACTTACTCGTAGACAATAGCGTCCAGGAACGCCGTGCGCTTGCGCCACACCTCAGCTTCGTCTGCTTCTTTCGGTCTTGACGACTGGAACCACGGCGAAGCATGGATTAATCGCAGCAGCTTAATGTATCCTTCTCTCGACTCAAAATCGCTCTGCGGCATCTCAAGCACCTGCGACAACTGCTTGCGGACTGAGGGAGAGGCCACCGTACAGTAAAGATCCGGGCGCACGAGGCAAAGTAGCCGACTCCATACCTTCATCGATGGGCCGATGCTAATGAGCCTGTCAAGCAGCTTCCCCAGACGATCCCAATCGACGGGCGGGTTGATGCCGCCGATCTCGTTGATAACGTCAACGACCGTGCGTTTCTCGGCTGCCGTGCCGCCCGCAAGCAGGCGTCGAAACTTCCCTGACGCGCCAACATGACCAAACCAACCATACGGTTCGTACCCGCCGATGATCCTCCGCCGTTCCAAGTCATCAAAAACAGCGATCGTCCAGGGCAAGGGCAAGTTCTCGCGCATGGTTTTGAAGAAGTCCAGCATTTCCTGCTTGTCCCGATTGTGCTCGTCCAATCCGTCCAGGACTTTTTGATGGTAGGTATCCCAGGTTTCGCTCGTAAGCCAACTCGCGGGGGAAACCTGCTCCTCATACTGGAGTGCCGTTCTCGTCGGAGAGCGCTTCTGCGCCTGCTGGTTAAGGTCGAATTTCTTCCGGTAATCGGCAAGCCAGGCATCCGATGGGACAAAGGAGAGCGGGTCCGAGTGCCATGCTTTCAACTGGCGCCGCAATTCACCGAGCCCTTGCGCGTCGGGTGAACCCGCAGGCCCTTCCATCAGGACGTTGATTTCGGCATTGGCGTAAAAGCCGCTAAACGTGAAATTTGAGCTGCCGACAAAGAGCGCCACGCTCCCCGCTGCGGAAAACAGATACACCTTCGGATGAAACAGGATAGCGCTATCCCTGAATACTCTCAGATCGGCCTTCCGCGCCCGGAAAAATTCTATGCCATCAGGATGGGTTTGGTCGAAGGCCCTGCCCACGGTCGCGGTTATCTTCCCCTTGAAGCGCTTGAGATGCATGAATGGGAGGCCGTACCCCTTTTCGGGATTGCCGCACCAGGCGGTAGCGATATGGAGTTGGCTGTACTCGCGACAGCAGCGCTCAAACTCGCGGGTAAGGATTGATGAGGAGGTAAGAATCAGCGTGCTTAACATGGCGGGCTATAGTCTCCTCTGCTCTTTCACCTACTTACGTCGAATGCTAGATCGCCAGAACTCACCGAAGGGCATCAAATAAGCGAACGTCCCGGACAGTTTATTGGTCTTAGCCTCAACACTCCGCAATGATTTCCAGCACCCGTTCCAGATATCTGCCCACCTGCTTGGAATCCACGCCGGCGCGGAGTGACTGCGGAATTCTCTTAAACCATTCGTCCTTCGTCTTCGGGCGCTTCTCAATGAACTCTTCGAGCAGATCTTCCCCCAGCAGATTCTTTTCAGCGGGAGAGTCCGGGAAGGCAGGCGTGATTTCCGAGTCGCGCAGCGCAATCAAACGCTGGCGCAGCAGCTCGATTCTGTCGGCCTTCTGCTTTTGCAACTTATAAGCGGGATCATGCTCCAGCAGGCCGTCGATGTGGCGAAGTAATTTCTTTGTCTCGCCGTCCCGGCTCTTGAACCAGTCGGTGGACCAGACCCGGTGGATCTTCCAGCCCAGGTTTTCGAGAATCTCCTGGCGCAGGCGATCGCGGTCGCGTGCCGACCGGCCGGAGTGATAACTCGCGCCGTCGCATTCAATGCCAAGCAGGAACGTGCCGGCCTTGGCGGGATGCTTGACGCCCAGGTCGATAAAGAAGCCCGCTACGCCCACCTGGGGCACAATCTCATAACCGTTTTCCTTGAGGACGGTTCCTACGGAGCGTTCGAAGTCGTTCATGGGCTGATCCACGCCGTCGTCGGCCTGCTGGAGGATGCCGGTGCGGGCGAAAATCAGATATTGCTTCAGGGCGCGGACGCCCCACGGGCTATTGGCCGTGGTCTGGATGCGTTCGGGATCGAGCGAGCTGAAGACGACGGTCCGCTTTTTGGAACGGGTAAAGAGCACGTTCAGGCGGCGGTGGCCGCTGGGGCCATTAATCGGGCCGAAACGCTGGTATTGGTTGCCGCGAACATCGGCACCGTAGGTGGTGGATATGAAAATTACGTCGCGCTCATCTCCCTGGACGTTCTCAAGATTCTTGATGAATAGGGACTGCTGTCCGCCTGTCATCTTCTCCTGGTAGGCGATTGCTGCCGGATCATCCCTGAGCTTGCGGTCGAGCAGCTCTTCCACGAGCTCGCGCTGCTCGAAGTTGAGGGTGACGACACCCAGGGACTCATCCGGGTGCTGACGCATATGTTCGAGGACCGCGTCAACCACGACGGCTGCTTCGCGAGGATTCCGGCCGTTTTCGAAAACGCCGTCGGCAATGAAATGATGCTTTACCCCGAGGGAGGGATCGTCATGATACGCGGACGGGAAGATAATGAGGTCACGCTGGTAAAACTCGTTATTTGAAAACGCGATCAGGCTGTGGTAGCGTGATCGATAGTGCCAGCGCAGGCGGCGCACCGGCTGGAACAGCGTGCTTGCGACATCGGGGATGCTCTCCCCTTCTTCCACAGCCGTGCGCGTGTCATCTGCGCCGTCATCCTCGGCGTCAAGCGATACTCGCTGGAAGAAACTGGTCGGCGGAAGCTGTTTCGGATCGCCTACGATAACGATCTGCCCGCCGCGCGCAAGCGCGCCGATGGCGTCTTCCGGCTTGAGCTGGGAGGCTTCGTCCATCACGACGAGATCGAACTTGAGCTGGCCGGGCGCGAGATACTGGGCAACCGACAGCGGCCCCATCATGAAGCAGGGCTTGAGCGCCACGAGCGCGTTCGCGGAGCGCTGTATAAGCTGGCGGATGGGGATGTGGCGCTTCTGTTTGTTGATCTCGTTCGTTACCAGCGCCATCTCGGTCCAGGTGCGTACCGGCCCGCTCTGGTTTCCATACGGGACCGGGCGCTGGTCGATGATCGCTGCGACGCGTTCGCTGTAGAGCCGGATGGATTCGCGGTCCGCCGCGGCGAACTGATGCTGAAGCTGTTCCTGCGTGAGGCCCGTTACCTGCGAAAGCTCGGCATGGTTCGTAAAGATGCTGCGGGCCAGCGTGTTGTAGAACACGAAGTGGAATGCTGGCGCAAGCTCCCGTGGTGCCAGCGCGCCCACCTCTACGAGGGTCGTGAGTTTGTCCAGGCCGCTTTCCCTGCTCTGTATGCGGACGCGGAGAAAGTGGTTCCAGGGCCCCAGTTCTTCGCGGTTTTCGAGTGCGTATTGGGCGAGGGCCTGGACGCTACCCCAGGGATTGTCGGCATTTCCGCTCCAGAATGCAGAACCCGACAGCGCTGCCAGATCTTCGGCGATGGCATGGAGCCGGCCCGCAGAATCCCTGCCGCCGCCAAGCCACATGCGCAGATCCGCGAGGCGGCTTCCATATTCCGGGCATAACAGCCACTCCGCCGTCTTTGGCGGCAGGCTGCCGGAAGCAATCGATTCGGCGAACTGGACCGTATAACGAATGGGTCCGGCATCGGTATTGACGCCGCGGTAGGCGACGCCCAGAGGCGCAGGCACGTCGGCCGCGCCCTGGACGGCGGTAATCGAACTGCGGCATTGGCTCGCCGCCGCGAGAATGTCCTTGAGATCGCGCACCACCACGTCATCACCGATGGCGGCCCGCTCTATGCTCTGAAGGGCCCTGCCCACTTCGCGTTTGAGCTTCTGCAGGCATGTGAGAATCCCGTCAAACGATCCTGAGACCATGAGTTCGCGCTGACTCGGTACCGCGTGCGTGAATTCGGCGACACGCGAGACGATCTGCTGGAGCGCTTCGCGATGATCTTCCGTCGGCGTGAGATTGGCCTTGATCGCCTTGAGGCGCTCGGTCCGCGCCGTAAATACAAGTTGGCGGAATGGCTCCGAGTGCGCCTGGTGATCGGGCAATGCGACAAAGACCTGCTCGTACCACATGAGTATGGCGTCCAGATCGTTCCACGGACTGAGCACGCCCTGGAAGTGACTGCCGAGCATCTCACGGTAGGCGGCATTGCTGTCAAACTGGATGTGCTGTTGCGTGTACTCAGCGACGCTCCTGAGCGCCGCGCTCATCTGGCGGCGCGGGGCTTTCCTGCCACGGGCGATCTGGTTATAAACTCTTACGGCGTCGCGATAATCGCTGCCGAACATCCTGCGCCACAAGGACGCATCGTCCAGTATGGCGGCGCACTGGAGCAGATGCGCCGGAGTGTGCGTCGCTGCGAGCGTCATCAGATCGAATTCTTTGCCGAGCGACACTTCCGCGTCCTTAAGCGCCTGCGCCTCCCGCTGGGCAGCGAGCAGCATGGGCCGGGTGCGTTCATGTTCGAATGCGGGCAGCCGAAAATGAAGCCGCTCGTAGGGCGCGGTTTCGACGATGTGGACCGTTTCCAGTAAAAGGCGGCGCTGGACAGGGTGACAGGCGCGTCAAATCCCACGATCGTGAGCAGTACCCGGAAAGAGGAGTGCGCTTCGGCAAGGTGTTTTGCCGTCTCGCCGCTCGCGTCGAGCAATGTCCTGATCCGCGCCACGGCATGACCTTCAAGCCCCCACTGGCGCATGCAGTCGAGCGCATCGGACAGCTCGCCCGCGACCTGTGCATCAAGAAGGGGGTTTACGCTGCCGGTGACCGTCGATAGCCTGTCGAAGCCGGTACGGAAGGATTCGACCTGACCTGCAAACTGCGTGAGTTTCTGGCGATTTGCGGCAGACCGGCACGGCGTCAGCAGTTCCTCGATGACCGCACCTCCGGTTTGCGGGAGCAGCCCAAGCGTGTACGCGGCGTGGTCGAGGCCGTGTTCCGTGCGGGTGAGCGTGATACCCGCAACGTCATGCAGGCGCTCACAGCACTCGTCCGCCTTGCGGATGACGCTCAGGAATTCGGTAAGAAGGTCGAGTAGGCGTTCCTCTTCCTCGAATTGGAGTGGCTTGGCGATCCACGCCCAGGGATGCCGGTCTACCGTTTTGCACGGGGCAAGCACCGCCGCCAGATGCTGCGCGTAGACGGACAAAAAGTGCTCGGCCTGGGTGAACTGTATCCGGGTGAACTGCACGACAACCGGCAATATGACGTGCGAGAGAGAGCCCAGATGACTTGCAACAACCTGGCCGCAACGATCGCGCGCCCACAGAATCTCAAATATCGTGGCCTTGAAAGGCTCGATGGTCCTGTTGACCAGAGAGGCGTATTGCGTGAGCAGCTGCTTCTTCTCTTCGACAACGGCAAGATGCCGATCCAGGTCGCGGGGTTCCCTGAACGTGCCGCGCAGCTTGTAGCGCTGTGCCAGATCCGTGAGCATCGCGCCTTTCTTGGTTTTATGGCTGTGGACCTCCAGGCAGAACATACCTAGCCCGGCATCATCCAGGCGGCGGCGGACAACCTCAAGCGCGGCGAGCTTCTCGGCGACAAAAAGCACGGTCTTGCCTCTGGCAAGCGCCGCGGCAATCAGGTTCGTGATGGTCTGGGACTTCCCGGTGCCAGGTGGACCCTCAATGACCAGACTCTGCCCGCGAAGCGCATGTATGAGTGCGCTGTGCTGGGAGCTGTCGGCGTCCCGGATGAGATGCGGAACATCCTTTACCAGATCAGGGTCATCGATGGGATACTCTTCCGCAAGCTCGATCTCCGGGTTCTTTGAGCTTTCAAACAGCTCGCGCACCAGCGGATGCTGGGCAATGCTCTGACCGGCCGGCCACGTCTTCGGGTCGAGATCGCGGTACATGAGGAGCTTGCCGAAGCTGAGGAGGGCCAGGGTGATGTGCCGCCGGATCGACCAGGTCTTCTTGAGCTTGAGGATATCGGTAAATTTCGCGAAATAAATCTCGGGTGTATCGTCTTCTTCAAGCGGCGGAACTTCCAGCCCGAAGTCCCGGCGCATCTTTTCGACAAGGGACAGGTTGGTTTCTACGTCTTCGCCAGAGTATTCCAGGACGGCCTCGATGGCCTTGCCCCTGCCCCCCGTGCGTTCAATCGACACCGGCAGAACGACCAGCGGGGCGAGATGCGGCTGCTTTGAATCATCGGACTCGTACCACTCCAGGAATCCGAACACGAGGTACAGCATGTTCGCGCCGGATTCCTCTATGGCGGTCTTGGCCGCACTCGCGATCTTGCGGCTGAGCGTGTCCAGATGGTCGTGATAGAGCAGCACCGGAAGGCACTCGGCGCGGTCGTCGGAGTTGCCGAGATCAAAGGACGTGTTCCAGCCAAGTTCGTCGGCGTAGTCTTTCGCGGAAGGCGCTTCACCGCCTGCGGCATCCGGCTCCGGAACCGGCATGAACCCAAACTTCTCGGTGTCTCGCAATTGACGGAAGACAGTGTCGATAGGAACATCGACCACGCGCAGGGACGATGCCGGGGAATGCCGGAAATTCAGGAGCTTGTTGCGGTTGGTGAGATCAAGAAGCCGGGTGCGGATTCGGTCGAGGCCGATCTCGGTGCTCCAGGTCAGGAAGTCAGCACTGATGCTGGGCGATGACGTGTTGGTTGGTTCCCTGGCTCCGTTCTGCATAGCGCTGTTATGTCCCAATCGGGAGCCTCGCAGGGAAATGGATTCCGTCTTCCGGATTGACGCCACCAGATCTCCCAATCCGGTTAGAATTAGGATTCTCACGGGAATGAACGCGCTGTTTCTGACTTTCAGTCTTCAGGTCGGTTCCAGCTAAACGCGGTCTGTCGGCGTGGGGATAAAGCGGAGAATGAAACGCGATGGTTTTAGACCAATATGTCCGGGACCTGAAGGCGTTCATGGACGATTTCGCTACGGCGCTGGACGCCGAACGAACGAAATTGTACCTGGACACCTCGCTGCTGATCTGGCTAATCAGGCTCGGAGCAGATGCCCGAGCGGAGGTTCTCGCGTGGTTTCGCGCTCGGGCGGTGGAGACCGTAAAGGTCCCGGTCTGGGCAGCCCATGAGCTCCACCGGCACATCATAAACAATACCGCCCGAAAAAACCTTTCCGAGACCGTCGGCGACCTCACTTCAAAATACGACGATTTTGTCAGGATGGCCGCCGAGCGCGCTGACGATGCGGTTTGCGTCACCAAGGGATACAAGAGTAGATCCTCATTCATCACCGAACTCGAGCTTACCTCGGTACGCATTAAGCAACTCACAAGGGTCGTCGGGCTAGACGATGAACACCTGCAGGCGGCAACGAAGGAGGTCATCGACTTCGCCAACGAGCGTATCCTTTCAACCGACCTTGGCCCTATCGTCAAAAAGCTCGACCGGACAGGCAAGTTTCGCGTCAGTCACTTGATGCCCCCAGGGTTTCAGGACAAGAAAGAAGAGAATACATACGGCGACCTCGTTATCTGGGAGGAGATTGTCAGGGACATCTTCCACGACGAGAAATCCGGTGAAGCACGCGATGTCGTCTTCATCTCGCGCGACAAGAAAACCGATTGGGTTTCAGCGGCGCCGTACGTACTGGACTACAGAGGCCAGCTTCGCAAGTCTAACCGCGACGAGGAAATGGATGTCACAGAGGCACATCCTCTGTTGGCGCACGAACTCGTAGGAATTGCCGGCGGCAAGCGTCTATACATCGCTCAGCCCGGTTTCTTGGCGTCAGTCATCGACTATGGATACCGACGTAAGGGGCAGCCTTCAACAGTAGGAGAATGGCTTTCCGCATCTCACCGCCCTGACGTGTTATCGAAGCTTGCGGGCGGCAAATTGGGACAAGAGCCGGAGACTTTGAAAGCCACAGCTCCTGCATCGCCTGCTCCTCCGGCTCCCGCCGAACCGGTTAAGTCTCTTTCTGGCGTTCCCAAAGATTTCATAATTACATCTCGTGCCGAATGCGCTAGTTACCAAAAGGCCTCTTCCGAAGAACAAGCGGCCATGGTCAATGATTGGGTGGCGGGAGTGCGTAAAGGTTCGATTCCACCGGCGAAGCTGGGCTGCATCCTAGCGGAACTGGCACGGGGAGGGTCAACCGGAGTGCAGGAACAGATTCCAGCACTTTTTGAGAGGCTTTTGGGGATGATGGAGATCGGCAAAGTTCTGGAAGCTGTAGCTGCCACGATTACGACGGCGTACTTCGATGCTTACGGCGAACTACGCCCCGCACCGGATTTGTCTCTGGGCGCGGTTGCACTTGTGCTTGAGAAACAAGAGCGGTTCAAGGGGGCATTCGATGCCCTCAACGGCTTCTTGAAATTGGCGGAAAGAGGGTTGGGGCAATTAGGTGTCCTGGATCTGATAGGGCGGTTTGGCGCAGTCTGAAGCGGCCAAGTTGCTGATTTTCCATTGGGGCCGTTCCCGAGCGGCCCGCGGCGGCCGGACTCATAAGGTCGAAATAAGGTGCAAAAACAGAGCGGCCAACCGCGACCTGAGCCCGGTCGCGGCACGTATCGCCGGCAGCGTTCGCGCTGTTGCGCAGATCAGATTTTCGCCGAGGGACGCGGTATGCTCGGCTGGTAACCTGGCATCGCACTAGACGTACTATTATTCCGGAAGGCGAGGGTTCGTGGTTATAAGGAAGCGGCTCATCCATTTGGATGACGCAAGCATTTGGTGCACATGGTACAATCTGGCAAATATGGAGGGATGCAAATGACTCGATTGCGGGCGTTTGGCTCATTGCTCTCGTTGATCCCTTTGATGGTGGCGCTGCCATCCATCTCACACGCACAATACACGCTGGTCCTGCAATCCGGCCAGACCTACGAGATCCAAGAGGCATCTGAGTTTGTCGTAAACGGCAAGGATTTTGGGCGAATATTGCCGGGCGGAACGACGGCAGTTGTCAATCCATCGAACGTCGGGAAACTGCGGCAGCAAAAATACTCTGGCAGCTTGTCCCTTCGAAAATCACCTGAGGGCGTTCTGATGAGTCGATCCGACTCTGGGTGGCAGAACTGGATTCCTGAGGGGCGATCGAAAGCGCCGGAGACCGCCGCTTCGCTTTGGTCGCACGCGCGGATCGAATACCGAAAGAACCGTGCTGAAAAGACATTGACGCCGATATCGTGGCAAAACTTCTTCCTGCTTGTACCAGGGCAGGATTCCGCCGAAAATCTGGCGAGGGTCTTAGCAGACCCGAGACAGTTCGCGTGGACTGGCGCCGACGTCTCCAACCCCAACGCCGACCGCAGTCCAAAGGATATCCTCTCCGAGCAAGTGAACCTGAGAGCAGCTCTGGTTAACGCTTACCCGAAATCCGCGGCGGCAACCCGAATCCACGAAGCCAGTCTTGATTCAATGCGCAAATACGCAAAGTGGGAAGATGGCGGTTTACCGGTTACGGACCTTGAAGAGGGTATCGACTTCGGGGCAGCAGCCGTCCGGGCCTTCCCGGATGACCCGGAATTAGCGGCGCTGCTGAATCGGCTCCGGACACGAAGAGAGTGGATTGATCGGGAGGTCGCGATTCTTTCGGCTATGAAGGCGGGAGAACAGTGCGACGGGCTTCTCGCCAAATATTCAGAGTTTGAACCGTCTGATTCATCGTTTGGCAACCTTGCAGATGCCCGGCGCGCCTGCTACGCGTCCAGCGCCGACGCCCACGTAGAAGCCGGCCGACGATTGGCTTCAAAGAACGACGTTGCCGGCGCACTTCGCGAATTTCGGATAGCCAAACAGCGCAGTCCAGGCAACGAATCGGTCCGCTACGAACTGGAAAATGTTCGTTTGGCAGCCGCGCGCGCGGCCTCCAACGAGCTCAGGAATCGTCCACCAGCTGAGACCATCTCGACGGCACAAATCGAGCTGGCCAGACACTTGCAATTGGCAGAACGCAACTTAACCGATGGGAATCAATCGCAGGTTGACGACGAATTGCGTAGAGCGGCAGCAATTGACCCGCGCGCTCCGCAGATTCAGCTTACGATGGCTCGGATTGCGCAAGCGCGAGGTGAACTTTCGAAGGCCAACTCCTATTTAGAGGGATACGAGAGCGCTGGTATTCCAGCGGATCAACTTTCCAGCGCAGAACAGCTTCGAACATCCATTAACTACGACTTGCAAAAACGAGTGCAGGCTCTTCGCGAACGAGTGAGCAAGGCGGTAGAGGAGCATCATTTTCTGAACGCAATGAATGCTTCCGTCGAAGGTCTCACACTAGATGCTGACGACGTTCAATTTCTGTACCAAGCGGGAGCTAATGCCGCGATCATGAGGAAGCCAGGCGAAGCGAAACGGTTGCTTGAACGCTACCTCAAGGTCTCCGACTCACTTGCTGGGGACAGAACGCAACGCCGCATCGCAATGGCTGTACTAAGAAAGATAGGATCTGACTCGGGGGAAGGACCGCGACATCAGGGTTCACCAGGTGTTTCGAAAAGCTGGTTTTCTGGATCGGATATACTACCTGGGGTTTTTTA
>Ga0302324_100015505_pt1 | contig 15284 bp, 12 predicted proteins | sample Palsa_T0_1_FD_201949 | JGI IMG/M metagenome (GOLD analysis project Ga0302324, IMG submission 201949) | Peat permafrost microbial communities from Stordalen Mire near Abisko, Sweden - Palsa_T0_1 | ecosystem: Environmental > Terrestrial > Soil > Palsa > Peat permafrost | place: Sweden: Abisko...
GGCATTCCGCCCGGGACGTTGCCCGCCGGTCGCTGCGGCATTTGTCCCGCATTTTCCGGATTGGCCGTCGACGCCATCGCCTTGCGATACGCCTGCAACGCCGCGAGAAATTCCCGATTGGCTTCCTCATCGGACATCGGGTTGGCCTTGTTATATTCGTCAAGCCGCTGGCGCAACTCGGCGAATTGCGAACTCTGCTGCCACGCCGGCGGCAAATTCGCCAGGGTCAACTCCTGTCGGCTCATTTGGCCGGTGGACAGATCGCCCGCCGTTCCAGCCAGATTCGTCGGCTTGATCTGCGTCGAAGTCAAATTCGTCGGTTGTATTGGTTGGTTACCCGAGGCAGAAGTACCGTTCAAAGACGAACCCGTTGGTCCGGTATTTGAGTTGGCCGTATTTGAGTTTGAGTTGCTTGGATTCGCTGGATTGCCCGGAGCGGTTTGGTTGGGCGCATTGTTCAATTCCTGGCGAATCTGTTCGACCTGCTGCTCGGAGAGCCGCGCCTGTTCCACAGGTCCCGTTGGCCCCGGCGCTGCAACGCCCGGATTCGTAACTCCCGGCGTCGCGCTGTTTGGCGTCAGCGGTGATGGATTCAAATTTGTCGGGGTGATGAGACTGGATTGCGTGCCGAGATCCAGCGGTCCCATTCCGCTGACCCAACTGTTTTCGAAATATGAGCTTGCCGCCGATGGATCGACCGGACCAGGCAAATCCAATTCATCCGGCGCGGGCAACGGGTTGTAATTGCCGTTGGCCATCAGCGGTTGCAGGCGAGTGTCGTTCTGCTGATTGATGTACGTTGAAACATACCCATTGAGTCCTATCTGAGTGGGGCTCGGCGCCGGTGGCGGTGGCGGCAAGGCGCTGGCGGGCAAGGTGAAGGTTTGTTGTCCGCCGCTGTTGGCGCCGACCGTGCCGTTGCTGTTGTTGGTGTTGATATTCTGGTGGATGTTTTCGTTGATGCGGGAATTGGTCAGCAGGCCATGATTGGCCAGATAATTGTAATAGCCCTGCTGCTGAATGTTGGCAGGCGCCTGATTAATTGGCTGTTGTTGAACGGCTCCGTTTGAGCCGCCGGAGCCGATCTGGTTGTTGGCGTCGCTGACATTTCCGTTGTTGACCTGCTGTTGCCCAAATGCCGCTGCCGCCAGCGCGAGCGGCACTCCCGCGACCAAGGTCATCATGATTCGCCGAATTTGTGACATCCGATTCATCCGAACCCTCCCGCAAAATCCACTACCCGATTATATCATCTTCGACGCGTCAAAATCGACGGATTGAAAAAAAACGCCCGGCTGATTTCGCAGCAGGGCGTAATACATACGGTTAATCCACTAGAAACGTGTGAGAGCGGTTGATCAAACCCTTATTAAAAGGTGGGTGATTGTCCATTATGGGAGATTCTCTCCCTTGAACCGGTGATCTGCTTCCCGTCGGAGCAGGCAGAACCTGATAAACAGGCCACCCGCCGATACGGGCATGCATCACCCCGGCGGCAATCCCCAGGGGTTGATTATAGGTTTAACCAAATAGGCTCTCCAATCACAAAGACCGCAGAAGAAACCGTACGTTGTTCATGTTATCGGCCAAAGAGCCGGGAGACAATTGGAAAACCTGTGGACCCTTCACACCTTTTTTTCACCCCGTTCCAATCAGTATTCCTGCTAGAAACACCAGCACGCCGCCGACGATCACCTGAAATGCGGACGAAAGGAATGGGGTGTCCATGTAGCGATTGCGAATGAAGCTGATCGCCAGCAATTCAAACCCCACCACGATGCACGCAATGACCATCGCGCTGCCGAATCGGGGAATCAAAAACGGCAACGTGTGCCCGATGCCGCCGGCGGTCGTCATCAGGCCGCAGACAATTCCCCGCAGCAGCGGCTTGCCGCGGCCGGTCAAACTTCCATCGTCGCTCATCGCCTCGGCAAACGCCATGGAAATTCCCGCGCCCACGCTGGCCGCCAACCCGACGCGGAAGGCATCCATCGAGCTGCGCGTCGCAAACGCTGCCGCGAACAGCGGCGCCAATGTCGAGACCGATCCATCCATCAATCCCGCCAATCCCGGCTGAACGATTTGCAGCACGAACAGCCGGCGCTGCGCTTCGTCCTCGCCCGCTATTGCCGCGGGAGTCAGAATTTTTTCTTCCAGCGATTCGGCCAGCGCGACGTGCTTCTTTTCCGTTTCGCACAGATCGGTCAACAGCTTTCGTGTCGAGACATCGGTCGTCCGCTGCGCAGCCTTCTGGTAAAACTGCTGCGCTTCGGTTTCCATCGTCGAAACCAATTTCCGCACCGCATTGATTCCCATCCTTTGCGCCAGCCAGACGGGCCGATGCTTGACGAATCCTTTCACATCCTCCCGGCGGATGAGCGGAATGTGTTCCCCGAATCGGCTGCGGTAAAGCTCCGTCAGCCCACGGCGATGCTCATTCTCCTCCGCCTGCATTTCATGGAACACCGTGGCGGTCGCGGGGTATTCCTTCTCCAGTCGATTAGCGATGTCGCCATAAATGTGCGAATCCTCTTCCTCCGCGGTAATCGCCAGCGCCAGGATTTCCGGTTCGGTGAGGTCCTTGAATCGTTTTGGCATGGGTGGGGATTATAGGGAGAATCCTTGGGAACTCAGGTTTTGAATGAAAGGAAATGCAAAAGAGACGGAGTCTCTGTCACGGGGGCGTGTATGATATCGCCGTGGTATCCAACGAAGGGCAGTGAATGGTCGAATCACTGACACGCTTTCTCGCCAACGATCAACTCTGGCACGAGATTCATACCCGCATAGCCGGTAGTAAACGCGTGCGTGCCGCTGTCGCCTACCTCGGCAAGAGCGGTGCGACGTTACTGCCGCTAAAATGCGGCGACAGCGTCGTTTTGGATATGAGCCTTGACACAGTTCGACAGGGTATCACTAATCCACACGCTGTACAGACCCTCATAGAACGCGGCGTAAGTGTGTTCAACCGCGGTTCACTTCACGCGAAGTTTCTTGTGATAGACAACGCGCTCATCGCCAGTTCTGCGAACGCATCCACTAACTCGAAGGAATTTTTAGATGAGGCGGGAATCGTAACGACCGACGCGACGGCCGTGCAGCAGGCAACCGAGTTTTTCGACTATCTCTGTACAGACCCCGTCGGCGAAGAATACCTCAAGCAGTGCATCAAGGAATATCGTCCGCCAGTTTTCAACCCTGCGCTGGAGGTAAAGATGATTCCCGCCGCAGCACAGGCCGCCAACGACGAACGGAGCGCTGCGGAGTCCGAGGCGAGAAAAGCTATCCATGCCTACGAAAGGATATTGTTCAAAAAGCACAGGAAGCGACAGCCAGCCACCTACACACGCCGGAAAATAGCCAAAGTTGGCATTATCAAGGCTATCGAACATGCAGTAACGCAGAAAAAGGCCCCCGTCGGATTCACGATTTTAAGGGAAATGGGTTTCGAAGGTCTGTCGTATGAGGCCGTTGTACTGCGTCACCCTACGGTCTTTAGCGCCCAGGCGTTTAAATGTTCCAAAGAGCGGCTACGGGACTGGCAGAGTCGTAGGGAGGAATGAGTAGTTGCGGGTCGAGGTAAAGAACGGGGCGGGATTGAAACTGGGGACGAATGATCGGGACAGGTCCGCTTTCGGCAAATCCTGCATCACCGTTTACACCAGTCATGGTCGCCGGAAAACGCGGGAGATTTCCAGAACGAATCCGGGGAGTGCCGGATCATTTTCAAGCCGATCTTTTGTCGTCAGCCGCTGCGGCTTTTTTCCGGTGCGATGAATGGTGATCGTCATGGTCGCGGGATCGGCAACCCAGCAGGAAATCGTGCCGTGGGCCAGCCACATGTTGGTTTTTTCGGCGACCTCGCGTTTCGTGTCGTCGGGGGAGACCACTTCGACTGCGATGTCGGGAACGCCCTGAAAGAATCCCTTCGGCAATCGGGCCGACAAGCGGTCCTTGCGGATAAAACTTACGTCTGGCGCTCGGACGAGATCGGGATTTGACTCGACTTTGAATCCGGTTTCGGCGGCGAACACCTCGCCCAGATCATTGGCCTCGACAAACTCGTCGAGAATCCGGCCTAATCGCATCGCCACGGCCCCATGCTCCATACCTGCTGGACTCATCATGACCAGTTCCCCGTAAATGAGTTCGCATCGCCCGATGTCTCCCATTTTGAGCAGTTCTTCGGCGGTGACCAGGTTGGTGGATGCGATGGACATGTCGCTGATTATACCTACTTTGCCCCGAAATATTCCTTCAAATCAATCCGCTGATACGGATGCGTCGGGGCGTTGCTGCCGGCGGCGAGGTAGATGATACGGTTGGTGGGCTCGAAGATCATGGATTGCAGGGTCATGTCGCCGTTGTTGCCTTGGATGACTTTTGAGAGCATGGCGTGCAACTCGCTTTGGTCGATGGATCCGAAATGTGCGGCGGCGTCGGCGTGGAGGGAGTCGTAGCGCCAGCAGTAGCCGGGGGTGTCGGTGTCCTGGCCGCGCTGGTGGTTAGTGCTGATGAGGGCGGAGCCGAGCGAGCCGCGACGGACGGTGACGCCGTCGGGCGTGATTTCGGCGACGGCGCGATTTCCGGCGGCGTCCATGAGCATCAGATTGTTGGCGGACTGTCGCGGGGTATTTTGCAGGAATGCAATCGCTTCATCGACCGTTCGGCAATTCTCGAGCACCGCGCGGTAGAGCAATGTGTAAGGCATCGCCACCGGCGGGCGGGCGGTGCGATCCACTTCCATGTTGGAAATCGTCAGGCCCCATTCGTTCATGCCGGAGAGAACGCCGATCATGCCGGGCCAGCCGATGGAGGCGAATTGGTATTTTCCGGTTGGATGATAGATGAGGACCGTCGTGTATTTGTCGATGACGTTGAGCGATGGAAAATCCAGATTGCGGCCGAAGCGGGCGATGTGATCTGGCGCGGCTTCGGGGCCGAGGGTGATGGTCGAGCAAGCCTCAACAGATGTCAGATCCAAAAAACACTGAGCGAGCGCGACATCGATTGGATTCACTCCAGCCGACTGCGCCAGCGCGGCGATTTCCTCGCGATGCTCGGGGAGCATTTGCATTTCAAACCCGACCGCAGCCAGCCTGGCTTGCAAAAGTTCCGATCCACTGAGCGTGACCAGCAAATATTTATTCAGCAGCAAACGCATGGTGGGGCCGAGCTTTTCACCATATTGCTGGCCGATGGATTGCGGATCGCCCTGAAGCTGAACAATCGGAATGTAATCGACGACAGGCTGTGGCGGTGAAGCGGGCGCGACCGGAGCCGATCGCATGGCGGTCGGTGAATACGCCTGAGTGCAGCCGACCAGAAGAAGGAGCAGCGCACTAAAATATTTTTGCAAAACGGCGATTTTTTTCTGGCCTGATCTCACCTTCACATTGTATATACAAAACAGTCTTCTCGCCGGTTTAAAATAGAGGTGGCTAACTCCGACGATGCGGTTGGTTTGTGACTCCTGAGGGCTTTTCGTCCCATAACTCGATGCAGTGCTTTCGATCGGCACGGAAAGTCGTGCGCAGATCGCGCGCATGGAGCGTTTTGGGTCCGAAAATATGCGAATTGCTCCTCGGGCAGTGCATGTAGGCGGTCGCTTCGTCGATGAAGAGAGCAGATCACCAAAAGTGATCGGGAGATGAAGATATGCGAACCATCCTTGTATCGATTGTATCACATGCAGTGGAAGTAACGCTGTTCCTCGGTGCAGGCGCTATCCTCGCGGCCGGCATGCTTGGGCTGCGGTAAGAAAGAAAGTGAACCACGAAGGCACGAAGACACTAAGCGGCTTTCGTGGTTCCAGCGCACTTCTGCTTGGGCCTGCATTTCATTCTTAAATTTGAATTTCAAACGCTTGGCTTGTCGGCACTCTCAAGAGCGTCAGAGCCCTCTTCGTGTCTTTGTGTCTTGTATGTTCAAAAAGTCTTCCATCGGTTCTACTTCCCCTCGTCGTGATCGCGTGACGACGAGCGCAGCGAGGAGTCATGCGATCACGACGACCGGCCCACGACCGATCGTGTCTCGGCCTTCATCGGCCGCCACAAAGCGGGGTCCAAGCCGGTCTCGTGTCGCTTCGCCCGAACAGTCGACTGAGCTCCCTTCCCAGGCCAACCCCGGGGCTTCGGGACGCTCGCATTCGCAAGGAAGGGCTGCTCGCATGACCAATTCCTCTTCTCAATCCGTTGCCTCTTCTCAACCCGTTGCTTCTCTTTTTGCCGGCATTGATGTCGCCAAGAACAAGCTGGACCTGGCCCGTTCCGATTCGGGCCAGATTCTCACCGTCGCCAACGATCCGGGCGGCATTCGCCAGGTCGTGGATTTGCTGCGATCCACGCCGCCGGCCGTCATCGTCGTCGAGGCCACCGGCGGGTTGGAACGACCGCTGCTCGATGCGCTGCTCGACGCTCATTTGCCGGTGGCCCTGGTCAATCCGGGTCACGTCCGCCATTTTGCCAAAGGCATCGGAGTTCTGGCCAAAACCGATGCCATCGACGCGCGCGTGCTGGTGGAGTTTGCCAAGCTCGCCTCGCCGCGATTGCTGGAGAAACGCTCGAAAAATCAGGTCGAACTCGACGCGCTGGTCACCTGTCGCCGGCAACTGATTCACGTTCGCACCGAGCAGACCAACCGCCGGCAAGCCACCTCCAGCAAGTCGGCCAAAAATGCCATCGACGCCGTCCTGAAGACCGTCAATGAGCAGATCAAGGACCTCAATGAAAAGATTCAAAAGCTCATCGAATCCGACGATGACTTCAACTCCATCGACAAGCTGCTTCGTTCGGTCCCCGGTGTCGGCGCCGTGGTCAGTTCCACCCTCCTGGCGGAATTGAACGAACTGGGGTCCACCGACCGCCAGCAGATCAGCGCCCTGGTCGGCGTCGCTCCGTTCAACCACGATTCGGGCCGGATGAAAGGCCAGCGCTGCATTCGCGGCGGACGCACCACGGTGCGTTCGGTGTTGTACATGGCCACCATTGCCGCCATCCGTTTTAATCCGGTCATCCGCCGCTTCGCCGCGCGACTGCAAAAAGCCGGCAAGCTGAGCAAAGTCACCATCACGGCCTGTATGCGCAAGCTCCTGACCTTGCTCAACGCCATGATTCGTGACCATCTGACTTGGGAACAACTGGACGTCGTTAAGAACATTGACATTTAACACAGTCGCTTAGTGGTTCAATCTCTTCTTCGCTCCCCATTGCATCCGCGACAATCTAATGTAAAATCATGTCGGTCAGGCACGGTTGTCTGATTCAACGCCTCTTGCCGTCATTGGGAAAGGGATGTCCCGATGTATCTGCATCAGCTTTTTCGAGAATTTAACCCGCATTTGAATCTGGAAGATGTGCCGGATGTGCAAATTCATGGAATTTGCGAGGACTCCCGGCTCGTCAATCGCGGCGATCTCTTCATCGCCCGCCCCGGCGCGCAAACCAACGGCGTGCAATTCGTCGCTGAGGCCGCTCAGCGCGGCGCGGCCGCGGTTGTCACGCCCATGCGCATCGCCCAATGTCCGATCCCCCAGGTGCCGCTGGATGATCCCGCTTCCTACGCCTCGGCACTGGCCAATATTTTCTTCGACCATCCCAGCCGCAAGATTCGTCTGCTGGGCATCACCGGCACCAACGGCAAAACGACCGTCACTTATCTCGTCCGCCATCTGCTGGCAAAAATGAATCTCTCCTGCGGCCTCATTGGCACGGTCGAAGTTGACGACGGCCGCACCAAACGCCCCGCTGTCATGACCACGCCGCGCGCGGTGGACACCGCCCGATTGCTTGCCGACATGCGCGACAACGGCTGCGCCGCATGCGTGATGGAAGTCTCCAGCCATGCGTTGGATCAATCCCGCGTCGCCGGCCTGCATTTCGCCGGGGCTGCTTTTACGAATCTCACAGGCGATCACCTCGATTATCACGGCACGATGGAAAACTACGCGGATGCCAAGGCAAAACTTTTCGGGATGCTGGGATTGCAGGCGGTGGCCGTTGTGAATGCGGATGATGCGTGGTCCGAAGTCATGCTGGAAAAATGCCGCTGCCGCGGAATCAGTTTCGGAATTTCCCGCGCGGCCGATTATCAGGCGAGGGACATTCTCGCCACCGCAAATGGCTCAAGGTTCATCCTGAAAACCCCGGATGGACAAGCCGAGGCGCAAATGAGCCTGATCGGCCGGCACAACATCGCCAATGCCCTCACCGCATCCGCGCTGGTGGGAGAAGTGTTTGGCCTCTCGGTCCACCAGATCGCCGACGCTCTGCGTGATGCACCCGCGGCGCCGGGCCGATTGCAGGTCGTGCGCGCCGGACAGCCGTTCACGGTTGTCGTCGATTATGCCCACACCGATGATGCCCTTCGGAATGTTCTCCTGGCTTTGCGCCCGCTGAATCGGGGCAAACTTCGTGTCGTGTTCGGCTGCGGCGGAGATCGCGATCGCACCAAACGGCCGAGGATGGCGCTGGTCGCCTCGCAATTGGCCGATGCGGTTTATGTCACCAGCGACAACCCGCGCACCGAGGATGCCCGCTCGATACTCGACGAGATTTGCACCGGATTCCCCGCGGGCTGCAAAACACCCGTCACCATCGAGCCGGACCGGCGCACCGCCATCGAGCGCGCTCTCCGCGACTCCGCCGATGGCGATGTCGTCCTCCTGGCCGGCAAGGGACACGAAAATTACCAGATTATCGGGACCAACAAATTTCCGTTCGATGACGCGCTGGAAGCGACCACGATCCTGCAGCGCGCGTTTGCGGCCTGAACTATGAAACCACTGCAACTGTCTGAAATCCGACGGATTCTAAATGCCCGCGCCATCGGCGCCGCTGATCCGTCGATCGGTTCCGTCGGCACCGACACGCGCAAGATGCAACGGGGATGCCTGTTTGTTGCGATCCGCGGCGACAAATTCGACGGCCTTAATTTTTTGCCCCAAGCCCAAGCCAATGGCGCGGCGGCGGCGCTGGTGGACCGTGAACCCGAGCATCCGGTTGGCATTCCCCTGCTGCTCGTGCCGAGCGCGCGCGCGGCCATGGGACAGCTCGCAGCGCACGTCCGCAAATCCTTTCGCGGCAAAATCATCGCCGTCGCCGGTAGCAACGGCAAAACTTCCACCAAGCGGCTGATTGATGCGGCCCTGCGCCGCAATTTCCGCGGGTCCATTTCGCCCAAAAGTTTTAACAACGACATCGGCGTTCCGCTGACGATCTTTCCCGCAGACTCGGAGCAGGATTATCTCGTTCTGGAACTGGGCACCAATCATCCCGGCGAAATCAAGGGACTGACAAACATCTGCCGCCCCGATATCGGCGTCATCACCAATTGCACCGCCGAGCATCTGGAAGGCTTGCGCGACATCGCCGGCGTCCGCGCGGAAAACGCCACCCTGATCGACGGCATGTCCGCTGCCGGTGTCCTGATCGTCAATGGCGACGACCAGGATTTGCTCAAGGCCGTCAGCCGATTTGAGGGCACAAGAATTTGTTTCGGATTCCTTTCCGGCAACGATCTGATCGCGCGAAACATCTCATGTACCGATGATGGAACCAGCTTCGATGTGAACGGCGGCGTGGGCCGTGTGTTTATCCCAATGCTCGGCAAACATTCGGCCACCAACGCGCTGGCGGCCATCGCCGTCGGCCGCGCGATGGAGATTCCCGATGAACAAATTGTCGCCAGCCTGCGTTCGGCAAAATCGCCGGAAATGCGATTGGAATTGACCGAGATCGGCGGAATTCGCGTACTCAACGACGCCTACAACGCCAATCCCGCATCGATGCAGGCGGCTCTGGAAACATTGCTGGCGCTTCCCGCGCGCGGTCAGCGGATCGCCGTGCTCGGAGACATGCGCGAACTGGGTAAGGCATCGGAGGATTGCCATCGCAACATCGGCCGGCTGGCCGCGCGAAAATTCCGGCCCGACCGGTTGATTTGCGTGGGGCCTGAGGCGCGGAACATCGCCGCCGAGGCGATCCACGCCGGATTTCCCATTGCAAACGTGGAGCATTTCCCGAATGCGACATCGGCATCCATCATCGTCGAGCGATTGAGTGACGGGGATTTGGTGTTGCTCAAGGCGTCCCGCGCGATCGGTCTGGAATCCGTGGCCGAGGCGATCACGGCCCGCCCAACAACCGCTTCCGTCGCATGATTTATTTACTCGTGCAATCCCATTATCTGTGGCTGGTTGCACACCGGCTGGGGTTCATGCGCGTGTTTGTCGATGTCACGTTTCAATCCACCGTCGCCGTGATCCTCAGCCTGGCCGTCGTCATGGTGATGGGCCCCGGCACGATCGGCTGGCTGCGGCGGCAAAAGATCGGCGATACTGCCAAGTTCGACGAGCAGCGCATGAATCAGATCATGCGCGACAAAGTCGGCACGCCGACGATGGGCGGAATTCTCATCATATTCTCCATCGCCACGACAACGTTATTGCTTGCCGATCTGAGCAATTTTTATGTTCGCATGGCGGTGATCTGTCTCGTCTGGCTCGGCGCTGTGGGAGCGGTGGATGATTGGCTGAAATTAACAACCGTTCGCCGCGCCGCCTCGTTGCCGCCGGGGACGCAGGTGAGCCGCCAGGGCCTCACATCTCTCGAGAAATTCATTTTCCAGATCGGCCTGGGCGTGCTGCTCTCGTTCTTCACCTATCACAACAGCCTCGATCCGCACAGCCACACGCTCTATTTCCCGTTCTTCAAGAATCTTGAAATCCAGATGGGCCCGATCGCCTTCATCGTGGTCGGAACGCTCGTCCTCACCGGCACCAGCAACGCCGTGAATCTTACGGATGGCTTGGACGGACTCGCCGCCGGCTGCGCGGGCATCGTTAGCTTCACCTTCATGATTCTCGCCCTGCTGCAAGGATATCGCCTCGGCGCCAAGCCGTTGCCGGATTATCTGTTTCTCCCCCTGATTCCCGGCAGCGCAGAGATGGCGGTGATCGCCGGCGCCATGGTCGGAGCATGCCTGGGATTTCTCTGGTTCAACTGTAACCCGGCGACGGTTTTCATGGGCGACACCGGTTCATTGGCCCTGGGCGGATTGCTCGGATACATCGCCATCGTTATTCGTCAGGAACTATTGCTCGTTCTCTGCGGCGGAATTTTCGTTGCCGAAGCAATGTCGGTGATTTTGCAAGTCGGATTCTTTAAATACACCCGCCGCAAATACGGGCAGGGCCGGCGAATTTTCCTGATGTCGCCGTTGCATCATCATTTTCAGAAAAAGGGCTGGGCCGAGACGCAGGTGGTGAACCGATTCTGGCTCATCACCGCGACACTGGCCATGATCGCCCTGGCGACGATCAAGTTGCGATAGGCAAGCGAATCAACCGACCTTCGGCGGCGGCCGAGTCGGTGGCCGTGCAGGGGCCGGCGGCGCGGAGCCAGCAGGCCGGGGCCGTGACGGCGTTGCCGCTGCGGGATTTGGTTTTGCCACTGCAGGCTTCGCCACCGGTGGCTTGCTCGCCGGCGCGGGTGCGACAGGTTTCGGAGCCGCCACTTCCACAGGCGCCTTAGCCACCGGCGGCGTCGGAACGGGATGCCCCCCCTTCAACGATGCCTCAATCATGTCAAAAATCTTGTCGATTGGATCGCGCTCATAAACGAAATCATCCAGCCGAAATGTGCCCTGCAACTTTCCCGATGGCGGCGACGGACCCGGGGCTTTGCTCAGGTCGTACTCCACATACGCGATCCCCTTGCGATCCCACAATTCCCGATCCATCGCCTGTATCGCATCAAGCGGCACCGGTGGATGCCCGGGCGCATGCACCACGCCGTTCTCCAGCCGATACTCTCCACGCGATTGCCGCAAGGCCCGCACTAGGAGAATGATCCCGATCGGCGGCAGCACCACGCCCATTGCCCGGTTAAAAAAAATATCCCAATCGCTCTTGGGCGTCTCATCCGGATGCGTGATCGGCCAGTTGGGCCAGGTGAAAAAACCATCGCGGATGGCAAGAGCGCCGTATCCGACAAGGGCGATGAACATAATGTAGCGCGTGAAACGGAAATAGACGCCGGCCTTGGCGATGACCGGGCCGGATTCCGGAACTGTCTCCTGCGTTGCCTCACTGGTCATGGAATGCCGCCCAAAAAGAACCCGTTTCAATTCGCCCGCTCAGCCCGCATAGATTCCTGCATCCGCCGCGCGGCCGCAATCGCCTCCGCCGCGGCTCGCTTGCCTCGCTCCAGTTCTTCTGAAATAACCGCCGAAGCCTTGCGTGACAAGTCGGATTCATCATGGCCAAGCTCCACGATCAATCGACCGAGCGCCTGCTCTACTTTTGCTGTTATTTCTTCGTTCATCGGATGGACGATGATAATGGAGCGGTGGGATTTGTTAAATGCCGGGCGAGATTTTTGTATGGGTTTGGGGCACTCCCCATCGCTGCTGCAATACAATATGATGATTCGCTCTAATTCTGCACTTTATTGCGAGGAAACGCATGGCTGGGTCTGATTATCGGTTTGTGAAAAATCTCTGGAACGACACGGAAGCCGCGAGGCTGGATCCCGTCGGCCGGCTCATTTACCGATCCAATATCCTCGGCTTCGATCTGCGCATCACCAACACCGGCGGCGGGAACACCAGCTCCAAAATCCGCGAGCGCGATCCACTCACCGGCGAACAGGTCGATGTCCTCTGGGTCAAAGGTTCTGGCGGCGATCTTCGAACCAGCACGCGGGAGAATTTCTCGTCGCTGTATCTGAACAAGGTGCTCGATCTAAATCGGAAATATCAGTCGGCGGAAAAGCGCGGACCCAAGTCGGCGATCGAGGATGATATGGTCGCGATGTACAACCATTGCACTTTCAACCTCAACCCGCGCGCCAGCAGCATCGACACGCCTTTGCATGCCTTCGTGCCCTTTCGGCACGTCGATCACACGCATCCCAACGCCGCCATCGCCGTCGCGGCATCGAAAAATGCCAAGGCTCTCACGCAGCAGATTTACGGCGATGAGATCATCTGGACACCCTGGCAACGGCCGGGTTTTGATCTCGGCCTCATCCTCGGTGACATCTGCAAAAAATATCCCAATGTCAAAGGCGTGATCCTCGGCCAGCATGGCCTGATCAACTGGGCCGAGGACGACAAGGCGTGTTATCTGCTCTCCCTCGATCTCATCGAAAAAGCCGCGCGATTCATTGAGAAAAATGACAAAGGCGAGAAAACCTTCGGCGGCGCGAAATATCAGTCGCTACCTGAAAATCAGCGGATGAATCTCTTCGCGCAAATCCTTCCATGGCTGCGCGGGCAAGTGAGCCGGCAAAAACGATTCATTGGCACCATCCAGTCGGATGAGACGATCCTGCGTTTCGTCAACAGCAAGGACGCCCCGAGACTCGCCGAACTCGGCACCAGTTGCCCGGATCATTTCCTGCGCACCAAGATCAAGCCGATGTACGTCGATTGGAATCCACAGTCCGAAACAGCCGCCGATCTGAAAACGAAAATCGAAAAAGGCTTGGCGCAATATCGGGAGGATTACGCCGCCTATTACCAGCGGTGCAAGCATTCCAACTCGACGGCGATGCGCGATCCGAATCCAACGGTGATTCTCATCCCCGGTTTGGGCATGATCGCCTGGGGCAAAGACAAGAGCGAATCGCGCGTGACGGCCGAGTTTTACAACTGTGCGGTCGAAGTCATGCGCGGCTCGGAGGCGATGGATCAATATGTCGCGCTGCCGCAACAGGAAGCATTTGATATCGAGTATTGGCTGCTGGAGGAGGCGAAGCTGAAGCGAATGCCGGCCGAGAAGGAGATGGCTCGGAAAATCGTGGCCATAATCGGCGCGGGCAGTGGCATTGGCCGCGAGGTGGCGGCACGATTGGCTCGCGAGGGGGCGCACGTGGCGTGTGTTGATCTGAACAGACCCGCCGCCGATGAGACGGCCAAAAGCATCACCGACAAATTCGGCGCGGGAATCGGCGTGGCGGGCACGGGGATTTCCAATTGCGGCGTTGCCGTCGGGCTTTCCTGCGACATCACCATGCGACACAGCATCCGCGCCATGCTGGATGAATTGGCACTCGCCTATGGCGGCATCGATGGAATCGCAGTGACGGCGGGAATCACTGTTCCATCCGACACCTCCGGCCATATTCCCGATGAACGATGGGATTTGACATTCAAGATCAACGTCACCGGAGCGTATCTCGTCGCGGATGAAGCCGCCAAAACGCTGCGCGAGCAAAATCTCCCAGGCAGCATCGTTCTGACCTCCAGCGCCAACGCCGTCGTCGCCAAGAAGGGAATGACGGCCTATGACACAAGCAAGGCGGCGGCGAGCCATCTAGTGCGGGAATTGGCGGTCGAATTAGCCCCGCTGGCGCGCGTCAATGGCGTGGCCCCGGCGACGGTCGTGCACGGCAGCGCCATGTTTCCGCGCGAGCGCGTGATCTCTTCGCTGACAAAATACAGCGTCAAGTTTGATGAAAGTGAATCCACCGATTCGTTGCGAGAGAAACTGGCGAATTTTTATGCCGGCCGCACGCTCACCAAATCCGCCATCACGCCAGCCGATCAAGCCGAAGCGTTTTTCATTTTGCTCAGCGATCGCCTCAGCAAAACTACCGGCCAGATTATCGCGGTGGACGGCGGATTGGCGGATGCGTTTTTGCGGTAGGTCACGGAGTTTTTCATGCCATCCGATTCTTCATTTGACATCGTCTCGGAGATCAACCTTCAGGAGATGGACAACGCCGTCAATCAGGCGTTCAAGGAAATTTCCACGCGGTACGATTTCAAGGGATCACACGCATCGATCACCTTCGAGCGGAAGCTCAAGGAATTGACACTGACCGCAGACAACGAGCCGCAACTGGAAGCCGTTCGCAAGGTGCTCGTCGAGCGGATGATCAAGCGCGGCGTCGATCCCAAGTCGCTGGACCCACAAAAACCTGAACAGGCCACGCACAACACACTGCGGCAAAAGGTTCTGATGAAAAGCGGAATCGACAAAGACACCGCTAAGGAAATTCAGCGGGGCATTAAGGATTTGAAATTGAAAGTCAACGCATCCATTCAGGGGGATGCCCTGCGTGTCAGCGGGAGCAAGAAAGATGATTTGCAGACGGTGATCGCCCATCTGCGGGCCAATCCGCCGAAAATACCGCTGCAATTCAATAATTTCCGGTGATACGACATGGACAACATCAAAATCGGTATCATCGGCGGCACGGGGATCGCGGACTTGTTTTCGGAACACACCAAATCCCTGTCCCATCAGATTGAAACGCCCTTCGGAAAGCCCAGCGGTG
>Ga0302324_100015506_pt1 | contig 15284 bp, 14 predicted proteins | sample Palsa_T0_1_FD_201949 | JGI IMG/M metagenome (GOLD analysis project Ga0302324, IMG submission 201949) | Peat permafrost microbial communities from Stordalen Mire near Abisko, Sweden - Palsa_T0_1 | ecosystem: Environmental > Terrestrial > Soil > Palsa > Peat permafrost | place: Sweden: Abisko...
TATCTTGAAAGGCAAATCATAAGTCAAAACTGGGGCAATTTCACTCCGATGATTCCACATCAAATGTAGACATTATTCAATGTGGACAAGAGTTTTCGAAGGAATTAACAATTAAGCGAACGGCGACCACCCTGAGTCAGAAATTTTGTCTCATTATCGATCGAATTAAGGCTGAATTGAACCACTTCCATCTCCCGTCTTGATCTTTTTAGCCGCTGCTTCATCGAGGTACCAGTAAAGTTCACCCTTTCCGGGTCGAACAAGTTGCGCTGGATATTCTTCGATGTCGAGCGAATCTTCCAGAACGTGATGTACGGCTTCCGCCTTGGCAGCGCCGTAGACGAGAAAGACAATGGTATGCGCCAAATTAATTAAAGGCGCGGTAAATGTAACCCTGTACATTTCAACTTCCTCCACAAATAGCGCTTTTACCAAAGCCGTCTGTTCATGCAAAACAGAAGTATGTGGAAAAAGTGATGCGGTATGGGAATTGTCTCCAAGGCCCAGCAGAATAAAATCAAAACTACACGGACGATGACTGAAATGATCTCGGATAGCTTGTTCATAAAGCTGGGCTGACTCATCCGGCCTCAGGATAGTATCAACGGCAAAAATGTGGTCGTTGGAAATTCCAAGCGGTGTAAATAACGCCTTCTTCGCCATTAGAAAATTACTGTCGGGGTGATCCAACGGCACATAACGTTCATCTCCAAAAAAGAAATATACTTTTGGCCATTCTACTTTATTCCGGTAGTGGTCAGAAGCCAGCAGTTCGTAGAGGTTTTTGGGCGAACTGCCACCCGACAAGGCAATGGTAAACTCTCCCTGACGCGCGATGGCTTCTATGGAACGTGTGACGATGAAATCGGCCAAGGCCGGAAGGAGGGTTTCCTGAGTATTGAAAATAGTGACCATGGATTACTTCTTAGCTTTAAGAGGCAGTGTGAACCAATGAAATCCGTCTTTGGCGATCAATGCTTCCGCTACCTCCGGACCCCATGAATCAGCTGTATAATTCGGAAAGTTCAAACTCTTCTTGCCAGCCCATGCCGTGAGGATGGGCATCAGTAAATCCCAGGCGGCTTCTACCTGGTCGCCTCGCATAAAGAGGGTCTGGTCGCCGAGCATGGTATCGAGCAGCAGCGTTTCATAGGCTTCCGGAGTTTCTCCTTTGTAGGTTCCGCTGTAATCGAAGATCATATCGACCGGATTAAGAATCATATCCAGTCCCGGACGCTTCGCCTGTACCTGTAAGCGAATGCTCATCTCGGGTTGTATGCTGATAATCAATCTGTTTTGCTGCCAACCTTCAATCGTTTCAGAAGGAAAAATCATGTGTGGAACATCCTTGAACTGAATCGCGATCATGGACGAGGATTGATGCATGCGTTTCCCTGTCCGGAGATAAAAAGGCACGCCATGCCATCTCCAGTTGTCAACAAAAAACTTGATTGCCGCAAACGTCTCCGTGTTGGATTCAGGGTTTACGCCGTTCTCTTCACGGTAGCCGGGAACCTCCTTTCCTTCAAGCCATCCTTTGCTGTATTGTCCCCGAACGGTATTCTTCTGAATATCTTCCGGATCGAACTTCCGCATGGCCAGCAACACATCCACTTTGCGGTTGCGGACTTCGTCGGCCTGAAAACTGACCGGAGGCTCCATAGCTACCAGGCAAAGCAACTGCAGAATATGGTTCTGAACCATGTCGCGCAATGCCCCGGCATCGTCATAATATCCTCCGCGGTCTCCCATGCCCAACTGTTCGGTAACCGAGATTTGCACGTGATCGATATAATTCCGATTCCAAAGCGGCTCCAGGATGGAATTGGCAAAGCGGAATGCAAGAATGTTTTGCACCGTCTCCTTTCCCAGGTAATGGTCAATCCGGTAAATCTGACTTTCCGAAAAACTGTTGTTGAGAAGCTTGTTCAGCTCCCTGGCAGATTCCAGATCATGGCCAAATGGCTTTTCGATGACAATCCTTGTTTTCTGGGGATTTACCGTGAGCTTGTATTTAGCCAGGTTTTGGGCGATGGTGGTAAAAAAACGGGGCGCAACGGCCAGGTAATAAATAACGCACGGCTCGGCTTTCCATGAGTCGCCTAATTTTTTTATCCGGTCTGCCTGTTCCTGATAGGTTTTATCTTCATTGATATCGGAGCCCTGAAAAAAAACGTGGGCGGCAAAACCATCCCATTTTTCTTTCAGCGCTTTTCCGCTCCTCGAGAATTTGTTTATGTCGCCGAGCAGTAAGTTTCGAAACTCGTCGTCGGTTTGCGGCGTACGTCCCATACCGATGACGGCAAACTTGTCTGGCATCCAACCATCAAGAAATAAGTTATATAGGGCAGGTACCAATTTGCGCGACGTCAGGTCGCCAGTTCCTCCGAAGATAAAGAAAATGGTGGGCTGCGATTGAATGGGGTTTTTAGATGAACTCATTTTCGTAAAAAAATAGAATTTTGACTTTATTTAGTAAACCATTGCGTATGGAAAACGCCTTCTTTGCCAATCAACTCATACGTATGAGCCCCAAAATAGTCCCGTTGTGCCTGAATAAGATTGGAAGGCATCCGTTCACTCGTGAAGCTATCAAAGTAACTGAGTGCAGACGCATACGCTGGCAGGGCAATCCCTGCACTGATGGCTCCGGAAAGTACGGATCGGATCGCCGGAAGAAGGCTGCTGACTTTTTGTTGAACGTTCTTATCCAACAGCAAATGTGGTAAGGCTGCATCGTTTTTAAACGCCTGATAAATATCTTCCAGGAAAGCCGACCGGATAATGCAGCCTCCCCGCCATATCTGGGCAATGCGGTCAATCTTCAGATCATAAGTATATTCCTGCGACGCCTGAGAGAGCAAATGCATGCCTTGGGCATACGCAATAATGGTACTGAAGTAAAGGGCCGCTTCCAACGAAGCAATAAATTCTTCCCGTGATCCTGAAATGGTCCTGCTTTTGTCCTTGTACAGAGCGGAAGCTTTCACGCGAAGAGATTTGTATTTCGAAAGATCACGCATGGACACGGCCGTGTCAATCAGAGAAAGGGGCGTCTGTAGATCCATGGCGACCTGGGAAGTCCACTTGCCAGTGCCTTTGGCCCTCGCTTCATCTTTAATATCGTTTAACAGCAGATGATCCGATCCGGGCTCTTTGAAGGAAAAAATGTCTTTGGTAATTTCTATCAAAAAGGACTGCAACCGGCCCGCATTCCAATCGTTGAAAACCGTTTGAATCTTTTCGTCCGGTAAGCCTAATCCTTTCTTCATTACCTCATAGGTCTCCGCGATCAGTTGCATGATTCCATATTCAATGCCATTGTGCACCATCTTGACAAAATGCCCCGAAGCGCCAGGTCCAATATAGGTAACACAAGGGTCTCCATTAACTTTTGCGGCAACCGATTCAAAAATCGGCCTAACCACATTGTAGGCTTCGCGATCTCCGCCGGGCATCATACTGGGACCTTTTCTGGCTCCCTCTTCTCCCCCGGATATTCCCATTCCAAAAAAATGCAATCCTTTTTCGCTGAGGGCTTCCACTCTTCGGTTAGTGTCCGTGAAGTGAGAGTTCCCGCCATCAATGATCAGGTCGCCCTTGTCGAGCAACGGCGTCAGTTCCTCGATGACACTGTCAACGATCTTGCCGGCGGGAACGAGCATCATAATCGCTCTGGGTTTCCGCAAACTGTCCACAAATTCATTCACGGAGCCAAATCCCTTTACATTGGCCTGGCCAGATTCTTTGCCGAGCTGCTCAATTTTTTTTGCGTCCTTGTCATGACCTGCCACCTTAAAACCATGGTCGGCCATATTTAACAGCAGATTGCGACCCATGGTCCCCAGGCCGATCATTCCGAAAACATAATTATCACCTTTCATCGCTTTAGTATTATGGTCATGCTAAATTTTCTAAGATACTTTTTGTTTGTTCAAAACCCTCATGAAGCAGAGCCTGGATACCCAGGGTAGCAGCGGAAGAAACCAACATCGGGCGATCGTCAAAGTAAATACTGTCTTTGGCTTTTGTCTGGGCAACACCGAGGGCCAGTCGGAAAATCCCCGGATCCGGTTTCCGCATCCCTACCTCGCACGACGAAATGAATGCGTCAAAACAATCTCTTAACTTAAATTTTTGTACCCGGTGATCATTCAGTTCTTTGCCTTCATTGTTGATTGATATAATGCGATGACGGGTCTGCTTTTTCCAGTTCACCAGCCAGGGAATCATTTGCGGCAATTCCTCCGACTGTGCGAACATAAACTCTTTGAACTCCTTATGCGTAAAGCCGCGGGGCTGGTTGAACACCACTGTGTCCAGGTATTCATTCAATGTGATTTGCCCGATCTCGTAAACATTGAAAATGAAGTTATGGAGAGCATCCATTTTAGTAAAATCCAGGTCAAAGTGATCGGCTGCCTTTTGTCGGGCAGGATGATCCCATCCATTGGTCAGCAAAACTCCACCCACATCCAGAAATATTGTTTTCCTCCCGTTTAAGTCCATACTTCCGATTCAGATCTGACTATCCGTTTCCAATCGCCTGACTTTTTCCAATCGTCTCTTGTGCCGCTCACCACCTATAAAATGGGCATTCAGATAGGCAGTGATCAACTCCTCTGCCATCTTGTTTCCCACCACTCTGCCGCCGAGACAAAGAATATTCATGTCATCATCCTCCACACCTTGATGAGCCGAAAAGCTATCGAAAATCAAGGCAGCTCTCACCCCTTGAATCTTGTTAGCTGCGATCGAAGCACCGACACCACTCCCGCAAATGGCAACGCCACGTTCCAATTCGCCCGCGGCAACCGCCTTCGCCAGCGGCACTACAAAATCGGGGTAATCGTCACTTTCATTTCTTGAATAGGCTCCAAAATCCTTAATGTCGTACCCTAATGAGGTAAGCCAGGATTTAACTTCTTCTTTTAAGGCGAAACCTCCATGGTCAGCGGCGATTCCTATTTTCATTACTAAGGCCTCGTTGGTCTTTTACTGGTTTGCTTAAGAAATCAATTGCTTTGCTTTGGCCACAACGTTTTCGACGGTAAATCCAAATTCCTTCATCAAATCAGCGATGGGCGCCGATTCGCCAAAGGTGGTCATCCCAAGTATAGCTCCCTCGTCGGTTACGTATTTGTGCCAACCCAACGGTGATGCCGTCTCCACGGCTAAACGTTTCCGAATGGCGGGGGGAAATACTTTTTCCTGGTAGGCCCTGTCTTGTTTTTCAAACAACTCCCAGGACGGCATACTCACTACCCGTGCGGGTATTCCTTGTTCTTTTAGTTTTGTCTGAGCCTCTAGAATCAACGAAACCTCCGAGCCCGTGGCTATTAATATCAGCTTCGGTTTCTCTTGCGAATCGGACACTATATAAGCACCCTTTTCCAGCTCCTTAGCCGAACCATATTTTTCCTGATCCAGCACTGGAAGGCCCTGACGCGTCAGGACGATCAAAACCGGACCATCGTTATGCTCGAGGGCGACTCGCCAGGCGTGAGCCGTTTCATTGGCATCCGCAGGGCGAATTACAGTGATGTTGGGAATGGAACGAAGGGAGATCAATTGCTCCACCGGCTGGTGCGTTGTCCCATCTTCACCCAATCCGATACTGTCATGCGTATAAATAATAATCGGGCGCACTTTCATGATCGCTGCTAACCTGATGGGAGGACGCATGTACTCTGAAAAAATAAGAAAGGTGGCCCCGAAGGGAATAATGCCTTTGGTTAATACCATTCCATTCAGTATGGATCCCATCGCGTGTTCGCGGATGCCAAAGTGAAAGTTGCGACCTTCATAATGACCCGGCTCAAAGGCTTCATACTTTTTAAGCCATGTGTCGGTTGATGGAGAAAGATCAGCCGCGCCCCCAATCAACGTGGGCAAAGAATCAGCGATCGCGTTCAGTACTTTTCCGGAAGCCTGACGTGTTGCCACTTTACCTTCTTCCGGTTTAAACACGGGTAACTTGTCTTTCCAGCCTTCCGGCAACTTACCACCACTTACTAATTCAAACTCATGGGCCAGATCCGGATAGGCTTTCTTGTATTCCTTGAATAATTCGTTCCAGGCTTTTTCATGCTCTGCACCTTTTCTACCTGCCGCACGATAAAAATTCAACACCTCATCAGGAACAACGAACGACTTCTCCGGATCAAACCCAAGGTTACTCTTGACAAGCTTTACTTCTGCCTCGCCTAAGGCAGAGCCATGGGCTCCCGCTGTGTCCACCTTGTTCGGGCTGCCAAAGGCAATGTGCGTACGTACTTTGATGATCGAAGGACGGTTTGTTTCCGCTTTCGCATTTCGAATGGCCTCCGCGATTGTGTCAACGTCGTTCCCATCCGGGAGCACCTGCACATGCCAGTCATACGCTTCGAAGCGTTTAGCCACGTCTTCGGTGAATGTAATCACTGTGTCTCCTTCGATCGAAATGTGATTGTCGTCGTACAGGTAAATGATATTACCTAGTTTCAGGTGGCCCGCCAGGGAAGCGGCTTCGGAGCTGACACCTTCGTTTAGGTCTCCGTCGCTGCAAATCGCATAAATGTGATAATTGAAAATTTCAAAACCGGGCTTGTTATACCGTGCAGCAAGAAATTTCTGAGCAATAGCAAAACCGACTCCGTTGGCAAATCCCTGGCCCAGCGGACCGGTCGTCACTTCTACGCCTTTCAATAATCCATATTCGGGGTGACCGGCCGTCTTACTGTGCAACTGCCTGAAGTTTTTAATATCATCCAGCGTAATGTCGTACCCCGTCAGGTAAAGATAACTGTAGAGCAGCATGCACCCGTGCCCGGCCGATAATATGAAACGGTCTCGATTCGCCCAGTCGGGATTTTTGGGATTATATCGCATGGCATCCGACCACAGAACGTGCCCCATCGGCGCCGCCCCCATAGGCATACCGGGATGGCCGGAATTTGCTTTTTGTACTGCGTCAGCCGCTAATACTCTTACCGTATTGATGGCGTGTAAAACGAGATTCTCTTCATTGCTTTGCATAGCGTAGGATAGGTGGTTGAAACTTATTTTAGATAACCGAATACTGGTTGTAATGATCTTCTTTTTGCCAGAGTCTGGCCCCTCCTTTTATACCGTCAAGGTTAGTTACCGCGGTAATCGTATCGGCTAGCGTAAAATTGATCTTTCTTGAATTTCCCCCGCCGAGGTAGAGGTGGTCATAATTGAAAACTATTTTCAAAATGTCGATGACTTTCTGAATGCGTCTATTCCAATGCTCCTGACCCACTTCTTCCAATGCTTTTTCTCCAAGATATTCATCGTACGTCCGGTCCTTGGAAACAGGATGGTGTGCCAACTCCATATGGGGCAACAGATTCCCGTCGATGAGGAGAGCCGTACCAAAACCTGTGCCCAGCGTGACCACCATTTCAAGGCCGTGACCGCTGGCAATGCCTAAACTTTGCATGTCGGCATCATTTAATACCCGCGTTGGACTTTTTAACAAATCAGTGAGTCTTTTGCACAACTCCACGCCTTCCCATTTTTTGTCGTTCAGATTGGGCGCAGTACGAACGACGCCGTTTCTAATGTACCCCGGAAAGCCCACGGATACCTTGGTATAAGGTTGAAGGTCCCTGGTCAGTTCCACGATGGCCTGAATAATATGTTCGGGGTCGGCAGATTGGGGTGTTTCGATCTTTTTATACTCGGTGAGCATCTTACCTTCGACATCCAAAATAATCGCTTTAATGTGGGATCCTCCGATATCAATAGACAGGATTTTTTCGTTAGAATCAGCGGTTTTCATATGGAAAAGAGAACAGCGTTACGCAGCAAATAAATCGGCTAAATATAGTGGAAATACGTGTACCCCCTTCCCGGGAATTGAGAAAACAATCTAAAATGGATTTTGCGTACCTTGCCTGTCGGTTCAGTGGGCCGGAACCATAATAATGCGAACAGGCAAAGAATTACTTCTGGCAAGCAAGCAATTTGCGATTGAAAACCGGTTACGAAGCTGGCTGGAAGTCCTGGCTACGTTGATGTTAGCGGGTTTTGCTTTCACCGCCACCCTCATGACTAGCCTTCCATTGATCTTCCGTGTGATTTGTAGTCTGGGATGCGGTCTGCTGTACGTTCGGTTGTTTGTGATCTATCATGACTATCAGCACCGGGCCATTCTTCAGCGCTCACCCTTGGCGCGGATTCTGATGGATCTCATTGGAATTTTTCTCTTGGCCCCAAAGACCATTTGGATACGCTCCCACGAGCATCATCATAACAACAATTCAAAATTGACCGTTGCCGGAATTGGCTCTTACCCGACGATCAGCAAAACTTATTTTTTGAGCTTGAGCAAAAAAAACAAAAGGATTTATCTGATCAATCGTCATCCGCTAACGATTATCTTCGGCTACTTTACCTTGTTCATTTATTGGTTGAACATGAAATCCTTTGCCCAAAGTCCATCGCGGCATGCCGATTCGTTAGTCGCATTAGTATTTCACTTTGCAGCCGCCTTTGCGGTCTGGTATTTTTTTGGTGCAGGTACCTTCTTGTTAAGCTGGTTCATCCCTTTTTTCCTGGCATTCGGTATGGGATCTTACCTCTTCTATTGCCAACATAATTTCCCGGCTGCCCAATTCCGTGAAAATCACGACTGGAATTATGTTAACGCTGCATTGTCCTCCACAAGTTTCATGGTCATGGACCCGGTCATGCAATGGTTCACCGGGAACATCGGCTATCACCATGTACACCACATCAACTCGAGGATTCCGTTCTACCGCTTGAGAGAAGCAAAGGATAGCATGCCCGAATTGAAAGACGTTGCAACCACATCATGGAATCCGCTGGAAATGATTCGTTGCTTCAAACTCAAACTTTGGGACCCCGACCTGGGAAAAATGATAACTCTTCATCAGCTTTAATTCCTGCCGGATACGTGAAAAGTGTCACCCATAAATATTCCATTTCCGTCATGAAATCGGCAGCCATAGTCGCTTTCCTGACTTTTTTGTCGGCTCCTGTATTCGCTCAAGGCAATGATCCGCAGCAAGGTCAGATTGCTCCTGAATTAGTCGGCAAATGGTGCTATATCAAAACCGGATCGAGCACATTGGATGAAATGTCTAATTCCTGCATTACGTTGAATGGCGATGGTACCTATGAACTAAATCTGGAACGTTCGTTAATGATTAATTCAAATTCTGCTTTTCAGGGATTGCAGGAAGCCGATAGTGGAACGTGGTGGGTAAAAGACGGCTGGATTTATTATAATTCATCGTCTCAGGGAAAAGGTTCGATGCGATATGAAAAAGTGAATCATCCCCGGATCGAAAGCACGCCAACCATTGTTCTTAACGGGATTATATTTTGTCCGGCTTCACCAAGAGATCCCTGGTGATAATCGTTGTTCGTTGTCCATTTTGCCAGACTTCATTTCATCAATTCTACATCTCATTCGGCATCATCGGGGACTTGTATTCTCATCCATTAATAGAACAATCTTACCCAAATGCGCACCGCTCTCCATCATTCGGTGAGCTGCAGGCGCTTCTTCCATAGGAAATGTCCGGTATACAACCGGCTTGACTTTCCCGGAAATCAACCAGGGCCAAACCTGTTTTTCCAATTCACCGGCCAGCGCTGTCTTGAACGCGGTATCTCTCACACGGAGCGTTGAACCTGTAATAGTCAGTCTCTTCCGCATGACCAACTCGAGATTCAGTTGAGCCTCCATCCCTCTCATGAAGTTGATTAAGACGAGCCGCCCTTCCGAGGCAAGAATACCAAGGTTGTCGGGCAGATAATCTCCTCCTATCATGTCAAGGATGACGTCAACACCCAGGGAATGAGTAAGGTCTTTGATGACATCGCTGAACTTTTCTGTTTTGTAATTGATCGCCTGTTCAGCGCCAAGGCTTTCGCAGAATGAACATTTTTCAGCGCTGCCCGCGGTGGCATAAACCCTCGCGCCCCACGCTTTGGCAAGTTGAATGGCTGCCACACCAATGCCACTCGAGCCGCCATGCACCAGAAATCGTTCGCCGGGTTTTAATTTTCCGCGATCAAAAACATTGGTCCAGACTGTAAAAAATGTTTCCGGCAGGGAAGCCGCCTCACTCCATGACAAATTGCCCGGAATGGGAAGACACTGACCCTCCGGAACACTGCAATACTCCGCATAGCCACCCCCCGTCACCAAGGCACACACCTGATCTCCCGTTTTCCAACGCGAGCAATTCTCTCCGATTTCTGCCACAGATCCGGCAATCTCCAGCCCCGGTATGTCCTGAGAAGTCCATGCCGGTGGTGGGTAATGGCCTTTGCGTTGCGAAACATCCGGCCTGTTAATACCGGCTGCAGTAACGTGAATTAATACCTCTCCAGCATCCGGCACAGGTTTTGGACGTTCCTGTACTTTCAAGATATCCGGGCCTCCCGGAGCCGTAATGACAATCGCCTTCATCCGCTTAATCCTCTCTGATAGTAAATAAAAACAAAATACTAAACGTAATCCATTAAATAGCAAGTCGCTGCCCTGGAGCGTCGTGGATCTTTTAATAAATGTCTGCTTTTAATATTAATTTGCAGTCGAAAAAAAAACATGAAGATCGCCGAAATTCATACGCAAAAAGGGACTATGAAAATCAAGTTTTTTGATAAGGATGCTCCTAAAACGGTAAAAAATTTTATTGATCTCGCCGAACATAATTTCTATGACGGACTTATTTTTCATCGGGTCATCCCAAATTTCATGGTTCAAACCGGTTGCCCCAACGGAATCGGAAACGGCGGCCCCGGCTATAAGATTGATTGTGAGCTGACTGGCGGCAACCAATACCATGATCGCGGCGTCCTCTCTATGGCTCACGCGGGCCGAAATACAGGAGGTTCACAGTTTTTTATCTGCCATAATCGCGAAAATACAAAACACCTGGATCGGCAGCACACGGTTTTTGGAAAGGTGTATGAAGGACTGGACATCATCGACCAACTGAAAAAAGGTGACGTCATTGAGAAAATTGTTATCAAAGAAGCAGAGGAATAAGCCATTTTAACTTTCCGGCGCTACTCCCACATTACATTGTGCACTCCTGAACAGCCAATTGTACATATTCGGATGGTCTGTATCCCCTACTTTTTTCAATAACCTCAAAACCAAGTACTTATCAAATTGGGCATTTGTTTGCAAGAGTGAAGGCGTATGAAGACAATCATCGCCATTCTCCTCTGGTTTATTCTATTGGCCGTTTGCTGGCCGATCGCATTACTCATGCTTATTTTACTGCCGCTGGCATGGTTATTCTTACTTCCTTTCAGAATACTGGGACTTACCCTAAGCTTGATTTTTAAATTCATTTCGGCTGTACTGCTGTTTCCGTTTCGCCTGTTCAGGGCATAGGTTGTGCGTCCGTCAGTCTGTTTTCAAATAATTTCAGGTGTAGACAAAGGCGGGTGGACAGATAAAACACCAGACCGAATTCGATCACATTTTTTGAAAAAAGTATCCCATCATTTGTTAACTGGAGGGTGAGTTTTCCAAAAAACAGGTTGATCAGAGAAAATACAATAATGGACACAAAAAATCGAACCATTCTTTTCCAAAAAGATCCCTCGCTGGAGGGGAAACCGTTCCGACAAGCAAGCCAGGCACCCGCATTTACTCCGATGATTGTACCTACCAAGGAGACTTGGGTATCGGGAAGAAGCAATAACAAGAGGGGAGCTATCCAAAAGAAAAGAGATGTTTTATTTTGCCAGAATTTAAAAGCCAGCCAGTTCTCAAGAACATTTCTCCGGATCACGCCATAGAATACAATGAACACGGGAATAATACCGATGAATAATCCTCCTACTATATCGGCCAGGAAGTGTTGTGCCAAAAACAAACGCGATACGATCGTCAGAAGGACAAAAACAACGGCAGAAATCAGTACCCCCTTCTTTCTCAACAAAACTCCGGCACTTATCCAAAACGATGTGGCTGTACTGGTATGTCCGGAGGGAAAGCCATTGGATATTTCTCCACTGTTTCTGAGTTGTTCCAGTGTGTATTGGGGCAGAGTTGAGAAAAAGGAAACAGCGCCCCCGTTTTTTAGTCGCGGTACACCCTGGAGATTTTCGAAAATCCTTAACTCCGCATCGACGTGATACGGCCGGGGCATATTCAAAATATCCTTTAGCCAAACAGTAAAAAAATTTGACCAAAGCATGCATTGTAACACAATAAACCCCTTTCTGTATTCAATCGAAAAAATAAGCGCAAACAGGAATAATAAATAGAAATGATAAGAACCCAGCGCGCTGATTCCTTCCATAAAACAGGTCCACACAGGATTGTTTATATGCTGTAGAAAATGATTGACGTCGGTCTGAAACATGGGGGAACTGGCTTTTAGCCCTTAGTCTTTGGATGTGCAATAAAAATAGCTAAAGTAGTGCCGATCCAATTATTATTTCCTAAACGTACCCTAAATTTAGGGCCAGTACTTAGTCGCGAACCTACACTCCGATTAGCAAATGATAGTTGCATCGGCACCAGGTAAGAACCGCAATTTTCCATTGGCCGCAAGGCCAAAGCTATAGGCTGTTCCGCTCAAAAAAAAAACGCTACCTTTAATACAGTACTCCCTTCACTATGAAAACTTCCTATGCTTTTCTCGCACTGATTTTTATAACTCACCTATTGAGCGCCCAGGTGCCATCTGCCGAAAGTCAAATCAAATCAGCCATGTTGGCAGCACCGGCTGCGCTTCGCGACGGGGCTATGGTGTATGGCTATAATGACAAGGGCGATTTTATTGTCCTTCGCAAAGGAACCAATGAGATGGTGTGTCTTGCTGACAATCCAAACGTGACGGGCTTTAGCGTTTCCTGTTATCAAAAAGATCTGGATCCATTTATGGCACGCGGCCGCTAATTGAAAGCCGCAGGAAAATCACAAAAAGAAATCTTTGACACGCGGGAGCAGGAGGTGAAAGCCGGGAAACTTAAAATGCCCGGGCACCCTACGACCCTTTATGTTTTTTCAGCTTCGGCGAATGACTACAATACAAAAACGGGCGAAGTATCCAATGGCAAATTCCGCTATGTGGTGTACCTACCTTATGCCACAGCCGAAAGTACCGGTTTGCCTTTAAAACCTGAAGCACCCGGCATGCCCTGGTTGATGGACCCGGGAACCCATCGGGCGCATATCATGATCAATCCACCATCTGACAAAGAAGATTGATCGTGGGAGAAATCCACGATAAAAATTAATCAGTACCCCTTCTCTCAATACCCAAAACAATATTGTCCGGTCGGAGGGTAACCATTGGGTTCATTCGCGGAACGACGGCCGTGGTCGTTATGTTCAGGCGATGAATAAATGCTTGCAGAAAGATTGCCATTTCCGCCAAGGCAAAATGGTTCCCGATGCATAGCCGGGGGCCTCCGCCGAAAGGGTAATAGGCCATCTTTGGGTTCCCGGGCTTCGACCCGGTTCCTCTGCTCGCAGAGCCACTCGTCAGGTACACAAATCGCTCCGGCTTGAACGAAGATGCATCTGTCCAATAGTGTTCATTCCGGTGCAATCCATAATAAAAAAGTACGATGATGGTATTCCTGGGAAAAGAATATCCTTTAAACGTATCGTCCGCCAGAGCAACCCGATCGCTAACCCACGCGGGTGGATACAGTCTCATACTCTCGCTGATCACGGCAGCCAGCCGCTCATGGTTCACACATTCCTCAAGGCCGATATCTTTTGTCGATCGTCTCAGCTTTTCCAGTTCCTCCGGATGACCGGCCAGAAGATATAACGTCCAGGACAGCGCATTGGCCGTGGTTTCATGTCCTGCAATCATCAGAATCAATATCTCATCGAGAATCTGGTCTTCCGTCATGGGTTCACCCGACTCTTCATAGCGCGCCTCAAGCAACATATCCAGCAAATCATTGAATTTCTTTGTGCTTTCTTTTCGTTGGCGGATGATGGACCTGAGAATTTCGCGTGCTGCGGAGGCCTTTTTTATGTTTCGCCTCACTTCGCCCGATAGCACATGCCACCAACTTTTATGAGGCTGACGAATATCACGAATCAAGAATTCCTGGGTATCACTGATAAAACTGCTCAGGTCGTTCATGGCTTGTGCAGGCACATCCACGTCAAACAGCGTTCGGGTCACAATTTCAAAGGCCAACCGGTTCATTCGCGGATAGATCTCAACCTCGTCGCCAACGGGAAATATTGAAAGGAAGTCATCAATGGTTTTTTTCATGATCGAGTAGAGCCCTTGAATTCTCTGAATGTGAAATCCGGGTTGTATAAGCCGTCGCTGCTGCAGCCAATAGGGCCCGTTGGAAGTAAGCAGTCCATGACCGATAAATCGTCCCAATTTTTGAGACACCATTTTAGACTTATAGTAATTCTTATGGTTTTTCTTCAGCACATAGTCGATGAGATCCGGATCCTGAGTCAGGATCATTCGTTTGAACCCCGAATAGACCGAGTAGGTATCGCCGAACTTTTCCACACTTTCAATCATGGTTTCAATCGGATTATTGACCAATTGAAAAGCGCGGCGGTACGTTTGAAAAAAAGAATAGCCGTTGGGGTAGGTGTAGTTCAAGGTTAATTGGTCGTTGTTAGTTGGTCGTTGTTAGTTGATCGTCGTTTTGTTCGATCGATTTATTAGTTGTTCGGCAAGCATTTCTTAAGCCTGTCCCTTTAGGCTCTTTCCCGTCTTACCATTCCTCTTTAAACTTTCCTTTTAAGCTTTCCTCTTTAAGCTTTCTACGTTCCCCGTTTCTCTTTAACCTTTCTATCCGCCTAAATCACCTGCCACTGCTCAACTTTGTCCAGCACAGAAAGAAATTCGGTGCGGGGTGGAACATCCAAAAAGGGATAGATTACCCTTGAAAGATAAAGCCCTTGTGGATAGACCGGTTCAATCGTTTCGGGGGTTCTTCGGCTGATCAGGTACTGCTCAAATTCGTCCACACTAAGCTCCCGCCTCCCTATTTCAAGAAGCTTTCCCACAATGATTCTGATCATGCGACTCAAAAACCGGTTGGAGGAAATTTGAAATCTTATTTTGTCACCCGCAACGTCTCCATAAAGTATGGCGGAGGTCACGCGGCTGATGGTCGTTCTGTGCCGATCGGGCGTTGTGCAGAACGCGCGATAGTCATCATACCGTGGAAGCAGCGCGGACGCTTCTTTCATTTTATTCAGATCGAGGCTCCGATCAGGATAAAAAGCACTGACCCCGCTTAAGAAAGGGTCTTTATAGGTATGAATAAAATAATCGTATGTT
>Ga0302324_100015512_pt1 | contig 15283 bp, 12 predicted proteins | sample Palsa_T0_1_FD_201949 | JGI IMG/M metagenome (GOLD analysis project Ga0302324, IMG submission 201949) | Peat permafrost microbial communities from Stordalen Mire near Abisko, Sweden - Palsa_T0_1 | ecosystem: Environmental > Terrestrial > Soil > Palsa > Peat permafrost | place: Sweden: Abisko...
GGAGTGCGGAGTCTGTAGAGCTTACCGTGAAGGGAGATACAAGAACGTCTACGACCCCGAACGGGATCCTCAAGGAGTAGATCAGTGCTTTCTGATTACATGCACGTGAGGAAAATGTTGCTGGATTCCGGCCTCTATCTCCCTGAAATTGGATTCGGAGAACTCCGGCTCAAAGAGAACCAAGATGATTTTGCTGTAATACTGAGAATACTTCAGGCACTTCGTGGTCAAAGTATCAAGCGCCCGATTGTCCGTTGGCCCTTTGACTTCAATGGCTATGTCTTCGATTACTATGTCCGGTGTTGATGCTCCTGTTTGGGTCTCGATTTTGGATGTAGGGAATCTGCTTTTCAGCCAACCTTGAAGCTCAACCTGATATGGGAACTCGTTGTGATAGTGTCTTGACGGTTCGAAGTCTCCTATGGCTTGAACGACTCTATTTGGCAAACTCTGCTCGAATTCTGCCTTCCTCCAATCCTCCACCTGAGAGGGAGTGCCCCAATACACGACACCAGCCTCAGAGACAAACTTCACCAGCCCCTTGTCTTCCTGCTCCTCCTCAAATCTCCTGTTCTCCTCGGCAAGTCTTTCTGTTTCCGCCCTCCACTCCCGGTCTTTCCTCTCCTGCTCAACCCTGTCTGCCTCCCTTTGTTGCTCTTCCAGCCTTCTCCTCTCCTCAGCATCCCTTGCTCTCTTCTCCCTCGTTTCACGTTCAATCTGAGCATTCCACTTGTGCCACCGGTAGTAAGCATAGCCTCCTACGACGACGATTACCAGTATGGCTATCTCAACCCAGATGCCGTTGGTTTTCCACCACAGCTCCAAAGGCTCGACGACGTAAGTCCAGAAAAGAGCGAGAGCCACTACAATGATGACGATGATAACAGCGACTCCCCCAACTTCCTCGTCCTCCTTCTTCGGCACAATGCAGTCTGACCAGTTTACGATTTAAGGTTGAGGTCTCTTGGCAGGTTTAAATTACACAAGGGGTTGTGATATTGGCATGGAGTTCTGCAAAGGGTGTGGCGCTTCAAAGGGAGCAGGAGGAGAGTGCCCTGTCAGCATGATGGGGAATCACACTTTCACCAAGGGAAATCAGAAGATGGCTTGCAGCGGTTGCAACAAGAGGGTTGGTGGAAAAGGCTCCAATTGCCCGAATAGCACCATGGGCAACCATCACTTCGTTTAGTTCTGCCACGTCTAGGAGCAGCTATTCGCACCAGCGAGATAGCTCCAATAATCATGGGAGCAGGTCGACGTCACAATCGTCGGGGTGCTCGTTTGGTACGTCGATGTTTGAGTTATCAACACCACTGACGCGACGGGGAACGCTCCGCTCCCATTGGTCGAGTATCCCACAGTGGTGCTGCCGATGCCCAAGAAGCCGCCGTTAGGATTCTCCACGACCAAATAGTAGGTACCGGTGGAGAACGCAGCGAATTGTAAAGTCCCCGTTGTTCCTGACCCGGACGTGACAGTAGAAGGTCCGCCATTCGTCGTGCTGGTGGAAGATGAGGATGAATACGCAGCATACTGGGCCGAATTGAAGATGTAGACATTCACTGTATCTGATGCACTCCAAGAGACCTGAACGCCTGTTCCAGCAGGCAAGTATGCAGAATACGAGTCGTAGTAGTTGGGCTTGAGCATGACGTCGGTTCCGCTGAAGACCGATTGAGTCGATGTGGAGGTTTGTGTTATTGTTTGATAGTAGGCGGACGAAGTCACGAACGTACTGTCTGTCGTGCTAATCACTGTAGATTGAACAGTTGCAACGAATCCAACAACCAGAACAGCGAACACGATGATCACGGCAATAGCGATAGCCGCAGTCCTCGCCTTCGAACTCATGTGTTGCACTGTTAAATGCGCCTTCATTATTTAACCATGTGCAACCCATACGTCATGAGTGCAGACTTTTCGAAAATAAATCCTCTCGATGTTGCGTATTCTGCATACAGAGACCGCGGAACCTGTAGCAATTACGACTATCAATAATATACTCAATGTAGAATCGGTTAAAATTCTAAAATACCCGTGCGAAAAGTCGGCTCCCCGTGCCCGTAGTTTCACAGCAGGACCTCCAGCGCCTCGTCAAGGACATTTTCAAAGCGGCGAAGAGTAACGATCAGGAGGCCGGAATGATTGCCGAGTACCTCGTAAGAGCCAATCTCTGTGGCGTCGACTCCCACGGCATAATCAGGGTGATGGACTACATCCAGGGTGTCGAGGAGGGGAAGATAATTCCAAACGCAGTGCCAAAGGTGGTGAGGGACAGGGGAGCTATGGCGACGATGGACGCGGGGATGGGCTACGGCCAGGTAGGGGCCAAGGCCGGGATGGAGCTTGCGATAAAGAAGGCAATGGAGTACGGGACGGGCACCGTTTCAGTCTACAACTGTCACCACGCAGGGAGGATAGCCGATTACCCCCTGCTGGCAGCTCAGAACGACATGATCGGCATCTTGATGGTAAAGGCGTTCGGAGCAGTCGTCGCGCCATGGGGCGGCAAAGGGAGAGTGCTCTCCACGAGCCCCATGAGCTTCGCCATACCCGCCAAGACCGAGCCGCCCATCGTGGCTGACTTTGCCACTTCTACATCAGCAGAGGGGAAGATCAGGGTCAAGGCTGCGAGGGGGGAGAAGATTCCGTTCGGGTGGATACTCAACTCAGAAGGGAAACCGACCGACAATCCGGCCGACCTCTACACCGGAGGGGCGCTCCTCACATTCGGTGAGTCGAAGGGCTACTCCCTCAACCTGCTCATGGAGGCTGCAGGGGCCGCCCTCTCGGGCGCGGGGATACTCAACGAGTTCACTGGTTCGAACGGAATCCTAGCCATGGCGATCAACATCGACTTCTTCTCGGACGTCGACCACTTCAAGACTCGGGTCGACAGCATGATCAAGGAGATTCGCAGCTCGCCACCGGCCGACGGGGTGAAGGAGATTCTGCTGCCAGGAGACCCCGAGGCGCGCGAGATGAAGAAGAGGAGCACTAACGGAATCCCGGTCGAGGACAAGACCTGGGACAGGCTGGTGGAGGTGGCAAAGAAGTACCACATACCCGTGCCCGCCGTCACACCGATCCAGCCGGCAGCGTCACACTAGCAGGGCGACCCATGAAGCGAATCCTCGTAGCGATGGGAGACATCCCCCCGCCTCAGTCTGAAGGTCTGGACCTGTTGCGGACCGAGATGGAGGTCGAGGTGGCGACCCACCTGCTAACGGAGGACGAGCTGGTAGCCAGGATCAAGGACTTCAACGTGGTCTGGCTGGGTGCGCCGAAGCTCACGAGGCGCGTCATCTTAGCCGCAGACAACCTCGAGCTCATATCGAGAGGCGGCATTGGCGTCGATAACATCGACATCCCGACGGCCTCGGAAAGAGGCGTGGTGGTGACCAACGTCCTCGACACACTATCGAAGACCGTCGCTGAGCACACCTTCTTGTTCATCCTGGGGATAACCAGAGATATCGTCGTAGGGGACAGGTCCGTGAGGACGGGAAGGTGGAAGGACTTTGCCAAGATCCCGCACCACGAGATCTACGGGAAGACCATAGGGGTCATCGGGTTTGGCGGGATAGGTGTGGCCGTGGCAAACATAGGGAAGAATGGGTTCGGGATGAGGGTGCTCACGAACCAGAACCCGCACTTGAAGCCCGACAGGGTCGCGAAGACGGGGACGGAAGTGGTCAGCCTGGACCAGCTTCTGCGCGAGTCCGACTACGTCGTGTTATCGGTCCCGCTCAATAAAGAGAGCGAGGGCATGATAGGGGAGAGGGAAATCGCCCTCATGAAGCCCACGTCCTATTTGGTCAACGTGGCGAGGGGAAGAGTAGTGGACCAGGCAGCTCTGTACAAGGCACTATTGGACAAGAGGATTGCGGGTGCAGCACTCGACGTTCTGGCCAAGCAGCCCCCAGACCCCGAGGACCCGCTCCTAAAGCTAGACAACGTAATCTTCACGCCGCACGATGCCGCCATAACTATCGAGACGGGGCGGGAGGCGTCGCTGATGATCGCGAGGTCTATACTGGACCTCTTTCATGGAAAGATGCCCGAGTATCCGGTCAACGTGCTCAATCCGCAGGTGGCGGAAGCGTACGTGAAGCGAGTCTCTGCAGCTAGTCACTGAGTCTCTATTATCGCGATAGCTTGGGCCACGGCCACCGTGTCCCCGGGCTTGGCTAGAGTCTTCTTGAGCGTCCCCGCGACGGTCGCTTCGACGGGAAACTCCACCTTCTCGGTCTCGATCATGACCAGCGTGTCGCCGACCTCGACCTTGTCCCCTTCCTTCTTGGACCACTCCAGTACCTTGCCCTCTGTCATACTAGGGTCGGCCTTCAGCAGGATGACTTCGACGTCTGCCAACTAGGCCACCTACCTCGAGAGGACGGCCCTGACGGCCGCCTCTATTTTGGTGTCATTGGGGAAGATGGACTTCTCGAGCGGGGGGCTGTACGGGAAGATAGCGTCCGGAGTCGCCACGCGCATGATGGGTGCCTTGAGGGACGAGAACGCTTCCTCCGAGATGATCGCCGAGATCTCCGCGCCCGCCCCTGCGGTCTTGTTCTCTTCGTGGGCTATCACGACGTGTCCGGTCTTCCTGACAGAGTCGAGGATCGTCTTCTTGTCGAGCGGTGCGAGAGTCCTGACGTCGACAACCTCGATGCCTATGCCTTCAGACTGCAGCTTCTGGGCGACCTTGAGGGACTCATGAACCATCTTGCCCCAAGTGACTATCGTCACGTCCTTCCCCTCGTGCTTGATGTCCGCCTTGCCAAGGGGGATTGTGTAGTCTCCCTCAGGGACAGGGCCCTTGACCGAGTAGAGGCTCTTCGTCTCCAGGAAGAGTGTCGGGTTGTTGTTCCTAATCGTTGCCTTGAGGAGGCCCTTTGCCTCGTAGGGGGTTGAGGGAATAACGACTTTGAGACCTGGAATGTGCATGTACCAGGCTTCGAGTGACTGCGAATGGTGTCCGGCAGAGCTACCCTCGGCGCCCGTGGCGGTGCGTATCGTGAGCGGTACCATGTACTGGCCGCCGAACATGTAGCGTACCTTCGCGGCCTGGTTGACGATCTGGTCGCTCGCCAAGGGTGTGAAGTCGACGAACTGGATCTCCACGATGGGCCTTAGCCCAGTCATGGCCGCGCCAAGGCCGGCACCGGCTAGCGTGAGCTCGGAGATGGGTGCGTCCCTGACCCTCTCTTTCCCGAAGAGGTCCTGCAGCCCCTTACCAACCTGGAATGGACCGCCTCTCTTGCCCATGTAACCCTGGCCGTAGATGATCGTCGTCGGGTCGCGTGTCAGTTCCTCACGCATCGCCTCGTTTATGGCGTCACGCATGCTGATTACACGCGTGCCGAGGTTATTCTTGTCGGGCTCAGACATGTCGGGGTGCGGGTTGACCCAGTAGATGTCGGTAAGTGCGTCGCTCACATCGGGGTATGGGCTCTTCTCTGCGAAGTCCACCGCGTCGTCGACCTCCGCGATGAGTTTCTGGTCGATGGCCTCGAATTCCTGAGGAGTCGCGATCCCGGCGGCGATTACGCGGTCCATGAGCATCTTGATTGGGTCCCTCTTGATCCACTCCTGCTTCTCCTCCTTCGTCCGGATGTCTGGGTCACCTATGTAGTGACCGCCGAAGCGGTAGGTCTTCGCCTCGATGAGGGTCGGGCCGTTGCCGCTCCTCGCCCTGTCGACCGCCTCCTTAGCGGCGTGGTACATCGCCAGCACGTCCATGCCGTCGACTGCGACTCCGGGCATCGAGTAAGCGGCGGCTCTGCTGGCTACTTCGACGTTCTTCGAGACGCTGTTGAACGGCGTCCAAGTCGAGTAGAGGTTGTTCTCACAGACGTAGATGACAGGTAAGTTCCAGGTAGCCGCGAGGTTGAGGCCCTCGTGGAACGCGCCGCTGGGTACTGCTCCGTCGCCGAAGAACGAGACCGCCACTTGGTCGGTGTGCCTTACTTGCGACGAGAGGCCAGCACCGGTCGCAATCGGGATGCCGGAGCTTACGATCCCGGTCGCTCCGAGGAGGCCATGGGCCTTGTCCCCGAAGTGCATCGACCCGCCCTTGCCGCCGGAGATGCCGGTCTTCTTACCGAAGAGTTCAGCCATGACCCTCCTGGTCTCGGACCCTTTCGCAAGGACGTGTCCCTCTGCCCTGTGGGTGCTCGTTATCCAGTCGTTGTCCCTGAGGTTCGTCATCACGCCCACCCCGACCGCCTCTTCGCCGATGTAGGCGTGGGGGAAAGACGCTAGCTTGCCTATCGTGTAGAAGCTGATTACCTTCTCCTCGAACTTCCTGATCCTCATCATCGAGGTGTACATTTGAAGGAGTTTCTCCTTGCTAATATCAATGGCCTGCTCGCTGACATTCATTGGCTGTGCCATCCCTCAGCCTCTATTTTACGTCATCGACGGGACGAAAGAATGCTCGTCAGGTTCAGGCTGGACTGTTTCGGACCCTCTTGAAGACGTAGGGGAGGACCCCGCCGCTGTCGTAGTAGTCGACTTCGGCCTTATTGTCTATCCTCACCTTCGCCTTGAAGCTGACCTCTCCCCTGCTGGACCTGGCCGTCACGTCCAGGAAAGCTCCAGGCCCGAGGCCGTTCAGCCCCCGGAGTGTGAACACCTCATCCCCCTTCAGCCCGAGGGAGGCAGCGCTCTGCCCGGACGGAAACTCGAGCGGGATTATCCCCATTGCGATCAGGTTGCTGCGGTGTATCCTCTCGAAGCTCTCGGCAATCACCGCCCGCACACCGAGGAGCTTGGGAGCCTTCGCGGCCCAGTCTCTCGAGCTGCCGGACCCGTACTGCTTCCCTGCGAGGATGAGTAGGGGGGTCTCTTTTCCATATCTCATGGCCGCGTTGTAGACGGAGGTTATCTCGCCAGTCGGGAGGTACTTCGTGTACCAGCCCTCCTTGCCGTCCGCCAGCAGGTTGCGCAACCTGATGTTGGCGAAGCCGCCCCTTACCATCACCTCGTGGTTGCCCCTGCGCGCGCCGTATGTGCTGAACTGGACCAACCCGACTCCGTGCTCGAGCAGGTACTCACCCGCAGGGCTGTCGACTGCGATTGAGCCGGCGGGCGAGATGTGGTCGGTCGTTATCTTGTCCCCGTAGAGTCCCAGAACGCGGGCGCCGGCGATGTCGCTGCGGCTGGAGGCAGGGGCGGAGCCGTCGAACCACGGCGGCTCCCTCACGTATGTAGAGGAAGCTTCCCATTGGAAGGTGTCGCCCGAACCTCCAGGAAGAGAAGTCCATTCAGCGTCTCCGGTTAGCGCATCAGCGTACCTGCTCCTGTAGAGCTCGCTGCTGAGCGACTTGGCCGCCACCTCCTTGATCTCTGCGAGGGAGGGCCAGAGGTCCTTCAGGTATACCGGCTTGCCCGATTTGTCGTGACCGAGCGGCTGCGAAAAGTCGAAGTTGATGTTGCCGGCGAGCGCGTAGGCGACGACGAGCATCGGCGACATCAGGAAGGAACCTTTTGCCAGGGGGTGTATCCTGCCGTCGAAATTCCTGTTACCGCTGAGCACCGCGACTGTGTAGAGGTCACGGTCGATGATTTCTGACTCGATCGCCGGGTCGAGCGGTCCGCTGTTCCCTATGCAAGTGGTACAGCCATAGCCTACCAAGTAGAAGCCGACCTTGTCGAGGTACGAGAGCAACCCGGACCCTTCCAAGTAGTCCTTGACCACGGTCGAGCCCGGTGCCAGGCTTCCCTTGACGAACGGCTTCGGCGACAGTCCCTTCTCCACGGCTTTCTTCGCTATCAGGCCCGCGCCAATCATTACCGTAGGGTTCGATGTATTGGTGCAGCTTGTGATCGCCGCTATTATCACAGAGCCGTCGTCCAGCCCGCTCGCGTCGTGCCCAAACTTGCTAGTTTGGACGAGCGCCTGTCCGCTAGAGCCTCCTGAGGCAGAAGCGGTCGATACTATGCTCGCCCTTCCCTTCCTCTTCTCCTCTATCAGGGACCTGGCGAAGGCAGGAACGGAAGTGAGCAGCCTCCTCTCCTCTGGGTTGCGCGGGCCCGCGATGCTCGACTCTATCATGCTAAGGTCGACCACGAGGACCTCGGAGTAACGAGGTTCGGGCGCATCGGGGAGCGCGAAAAGCCCCTGCTTCTTGCAGTACTCCTCCACGAATTTCACATAGGCCGGGTCCCGTCCGGTGTCCAGCAGGTAGCGGATTGTCGAGTGGTCGACCGGCGAGAAGCCGGCTGTAGCTCCATACTCGGGAGACATGTTGCCGAGGGTAGCCCGGTCAGGGACCGAGAGGTGCTGATATCCTTCCCCGAAGTACTCCACAAAGGCGTCTACTACATTCTTGGATCGGAGCAACTCGGTGACAGTCAGGACGATGTCGGTGGGAGTTGCGCCCTCGCGCAGCTGGCCGATTATTTTGACCCCCACCACCCGCGGGATTGGCATATGGTATGGCTCGCCGAGCATCACCGCCTCGGCTTCTATCCCGCCCACGCCCCATCCGAGAACGCCCAGCCCGTTGACCATCGTCGTGTGGGAGTCGGTGCCTACCAGCGTGTCGGGCATAGCGAAGAGCTGGCCCCGTTGCTCTTTCAGCGCCACTACAGTAGCTAGGTATTCCAGGTTGACCTGATGGCAGATTCCCTTGCCAGGGGGGAAGACCCGAAGGTTCCGGAACGACCCCTGAGCCCACTTGAGGAGGGAGTATCGCTCTTTGTTACGTTCGTACTCCTTCTCTATATTGAAGTTGAACGCCATGGTGTCTCCCCAGCCGTCCACTTGGACCGAGTGGTCGATGATCAGGTCCATGGGGACGGTCGAGTTGACCGTCCGTGGGTCGCCTCCGCTCCGCTTCATCGCGTCCCTCATCGCTGCAAGGTCGACTATCAGCGGCACGCCGGTGTAATCCTGAAGCAGGACCCGGTAGGGCATAAATGGAAATCCCGCACCTACGCTGTTTGGCCACTCCAACAGCCCTTTGGCCGCCTCCGCCGCACCTTCCATGGACGAGGCGCTCCTCAATGCATTCTCGAGCAGCACGCGGATGGAGTATGGGAGCTTCGAGATGTCGTGGTCCTCTGCTTCGAGCTTCTTCAGGCTGTAGTAGCTCGCGGGTCCCTTCGGTGAGTCAATCCTGTCAATCACAGAATCGAACGCTTTCGACCCGGCCATGATGCCCGGGCCCCAGCGGAAGTATATACGCGTTGATGCCGGTCTAATGTTTTTATCCCTTCACCGAAGCCGGTGGAACGTGGCAGGAGACTGGGAGGTCAGGGGCCTATTCGGGAACGAGTACGCCATGGAGAGCGCCATCGACGGGCTCAAGAAGCTTGAGAAGGTGCCAGAGTTCAAGGTGCTCGACAGGAGGAACCTCCAGGTCGTCCTCAGCAAGAAGGACGCAAAGTCGCGGGACCTTGTCAAGAATGTGATCAAGATCGCTCACGGTTACGTCGAGGCAGACGCGCCACTTGGCCAGTACGACGCTAAGAAGGCCGAAGCCAAGCGGAAGAAACTGAAGGAATACGAAGAGAAGGTCAAGGCTGCCTCGCAGAAGAAACACTGAGGTCTTCGTAACCCAGGACGGCCCAGCTCAAGCAGACTGAAGAGCGCGGCGCACGTCGTCCAGAAGGTCGTCGGGGTGTTCTACTCCGACTGACAGCCTGACCAGGTCGTCCGTTATGCTCATCTTCCTCCGTTCTTTCTCCGGGAGGGAAGAGTGAGTCATCCTCGCAGGGTGCTCCGCCAGAGACTCGACCCCTCCAAGACTCTCAGCGAGGGAGAAGATCTTGAGCGACTCGAGGAACTTCGCGGCAGCCTTGTAACCCCCCTTGATCCTGAAAGAAACCATCCCGCCGCCGAGCGACATCTGGCGCTTCGCGAGCCGGTAGGTAGGGGAGGAAGTCAGAAACGGGTAATAAACCTCAGAGACCTTCGGGTTCGCCTGGAGCATTTCGGCAATCGCCTGGGCGTTCTTCGAGTGCTGGTCCATCCTGAGGTGCAACGTGCGCAGACCCCTGAGGGCAAGGTAGCAGTCGAATGGGCTCGGGACCGCGCCCATGGCGTTTTGTAGGAACTTCAGCCTCTCGTAGAGTTTCTCGTCCGAGACCGCCAACGCGCCTCCGATCATGTCGCTGTGGCCGGAGACGTACTTGGTAGTGCTGTGAAGCGAGATGCTCGCTCCGAGTCTGAGGGGGTTCTGGATGTAGGGCGACGCGAAGGTGTTGTCGACGGCGAGCACAAGCTTGTTCGCTTTGGCAATCCTTGCGACGGCGCGTATGTCGAGCACTACCATCAGCGGGTTGGTGGGAGATTCAAGCCAGACCATCCTCGTCCTCGGTTTGATAGCTTTGGAGACGGATTCCACGTCCCTGGCATCCACCCGGCTGAACGATATTCCGAAGTTCGAAAAGACCTGGTTGAATAGCCTGAAAGTGCCGCCGTAGACATCGTTGCAGAGGAGTACGTGGTCCCCCTTGTTCAGCGTCGAGGCGACGGCCGTCATCGCTCCAAGGCCAGAAGAAAACGCTAGCCCGTGCTTTCCACGCTCGAGGTCAGCGATCGCTCGCTCCAGTCTCTCCCGTGTCGGGTTGCCGCTCCGCGAGTACTCGTACCCCCTCGTCTTGCCGATTCCGTCCTGGGCAAACGTGGACGCAGTGACTATCGGCGGCGCCACGGCTCCGGTCGCTTCGTCGGGTTCGTTCCCTGAGTGGACGGCCTTCGTAGCGAACCTCATACTTCGAGCAGGGATGTCAGGGGCTTTAAGCGTGACAAGAAGCGTGCGCCGAGGACCTTCAGGATGTCGTCCTACAGGCCCTTGGACTTTCGCCAGTCTTCGTTGTAGAGCTTGCTGATGTAGCCGCGGCCAGAATCGGGGAGAATCACAATGATACAGGAAAGGCCCGCGTTCTTCTCTGCGAACTTCAGTGCGCCCGCGACCGCGGCGCCTGATGAGCCTCCGCTGAATATTCCCTCCTCCCTCGTCAGCCTCAATGCCGTTGCAAAGGCCTCCTGGTCCGAGACCTGGTCAACTTCATCGACGACACCCTGGTCGTAGGTCGCCGGGACGAAGTCTTCGCCTATCCCCTCTACGAGGTAGGTGTGCAAGGGGTAATCAGTTCCGTACTTCTTGTTGTGATAGATCGAGCCCTCCGGCTCTATGCCCGCGACACGGACCTTGGGATTCATCTCCTTCAGGTACTTTCCGCATCCCGAGATGGTGCCGCCGGTTCCCACGCACGCGACCAGGGCGTCGACCTTCCCCTCGGTCTGTTCCCATATCTCGGGACCGGTCGTCCGATAGTGGGCCTCCGGGTTGCCTGGGTTGGCGTACTGGTTCGGCATGTATGACCCGGCGACCTCCCGGTTGAGCCGCTTCGCGACGTTGACGTAGTGCTCGGGAGAGTCCGGAGTGACTGCGGTAGGCGTGATAATGACCTCGGACCCATACGCACGCAGAAGAGCCCGCTTCTCCTCGCTCACTTTGTCGGGCATCGTGAATATGGAACGGTACCCCCTGACGGCCGCCAGCATCGCAAGTCCGACACCCGTGTTCCCGGACGTCGGTTCGATGATGGTGCCTCCCTTCTTCAGCAGGCCCTTCTCTTCGGCATCCCTGACCAAGAATTGGGCGATGCGGTCCTTGACGGACCCTCCGGGGTTCATGAACTCCAACTTGGCGTAGATGGAAGGCTTCACGTCCCGGGCTACGTTCGAGAGTCTGACGATGGGGGTGTTGCCGATGATGTGGAGAATGTCCTCGGCCTTTCCAGGTCGGTTCATCGTTCAGATTCATGTTCGGCCTGACGGGTATTTGACTTCGGCGGTGCTTGATCAGTGAAATGCTTCGAAGCTTATAAAGTCCGAAACGGCGATGCGAGCAAGTTGCCGGCCATAGAGGTGTCCTCGCTGAAGAAGGCCTATGGCAAGCTGCAGGCCGTCGACTCCATATCGTTCAGCGTAGACCAGGGCGAGGTGTTCTCGCTTCTGGGTCCCAACGGCGCTGGAAAGACCACAACAATCGAGATACTCGAGGGCCTCCGCGAAAGAGACAGCGGCGACGTCAAGGTTCTTGGGATGGACCCCTGGAAGCAGGGAGACGCGCTTCACAAGCGGATAGGGGTGATTCCACAGGGCTTCACCTTCCTGCCCTATATCACGCCGAGGGAGGCCGTGAACTATTACGCGAGCCTGTTCGACGTCAAGGTTGACGCCGACGAGATTCTCCGTATCGTGCTGCTGCAGGATTCTGCCACTAGTTACTTCATGAAGCTGTCCGGAGGGCAGAAGCAGAAGATGGGGCTGGCGCTTTCGCTGGTCAACAAGCCTGACTTTGTGTTCCTGGACGAGCCTACGACGGGGCTCGACCCTCAGGCCAGGAGGGCGGTCTGGGACGTGATAAGGAACCTGAAGAAGGAGGGGATCAGCGTGCTGCTCACGACCCACTACCTGGAGGAGGCGGAGGAGCTCGCGGACAAGGTCGCCATAATGAACAAGGGCAAGATAATCACGGCTGGGACTCCGGCCCAGATCATCTCGGAGCACGGATCGGGGGAGAAGATCAGAGTACGCGCCAATCAAGACCTTGCAGACTACGTGAATAAGACCACGGGCCTTGAAGTGAATTATTCCGACGGCATAGTCGTCGTTGGGCTCAAGAAGAAGGAGGACATACTCGCGGTCCTCGAAGCCATCGGAAAGTCCGGACTGAACTGGAGCGACCTTACCGTCCGTCAGGACAGCCTTGAGGACGTGTTCGTGAAGCTCGTAGGCTCCAAGATAGGCGACGAGGGCCGAACGGCCCAGGTGAACTAGATGGGCACGTTCAAGAGAATCCGCGCCGACCTAGTGAGCTTCGCCCGGAGCTACAGCCGCAGCAGGATAGGCCTGTTCTTTGGGCTGGCGTTTCCGGTCATACTAATCCTACTTTTCGGTGCCATCTTCTCGGGAAACGGTTCGCCGGCGACCGTCTATGTACAGAATCAGGACTCCGGCCCGGTCGGAGCGGGGTTCGTCACCGCGCTGAACTCCACGGGCGCAATACAGGTCGTGCTTGTACCTCCGTCTCAGAACCTTTCGCAGTATCTCCTTTCACACTCTTCCTCAGACGGGATCGCGATCCCGTCGAGCTTCAGTACGAACTATGAAACAGGCCAACCGGTCAACGTCACGGAGTACTGGAACCCCGCGTCTTCGACCAGTGAGGGCGTATTCGGCATCACCAGCGGAATAGTGAACGCCTTCAACCTTCACAGGGCGAACGGGTCGCAAGTGGTGAACGTGCAGACGCTTACGATAAAATCATCGTCATACAAGTACATCGACTTTCTGATTCCGGGGATGATAGGGTTCGCGATACTGATCAGCCCGATGTTCGCGCTAACAAACATCAGCGCCCAGTACAAGAGAGACAAGATCTTCAAGCAGCTGTCGCTCACGCCGCTCACCAAAACCGACTGGCTCCTAGCCAAGATAGGATTCTACATCCTGATGACGCTGGTCTCGTTCGTGCTCATGACCGCTGTCGGAGTCTACGCCTTCGGGGCGCAGATCACGTTCACCCTCTGGATCATCCCGTTCCTCCTCATAGGACCGTTCCTTTTTGTCTCCCTTGGCATGCTCGTGGGCTCGGTCTCCACCAGTGTCGAATCGGCCGCTGTCGTGGGCAACCTGATTACTTTCCCGATGATGTTCCTCTCCGGGACATTCTTCCCGGTAAGCACCATGCCGACGTACCTACAGAACATCGCCCACGTGCTGCCCCTGTTCTACGTGATTGACGGCCTCAATAACGTGATGATATACGGGAACTATGGCGCCGCCCTCACCGACATCGCGATACTCCTGGTGATTTCTGTGGTCATTTTTGTCCTCGCCGTTCGTTTCTTCAAGTGGCGCGAAGACTGAACCCCACTGAGGAAAAAAGGCCTACCTGATAACTGGTCGGGCAGAGACCGATTTCGTAACTCAAATATGCACGGACGCCGTAGCACCAGCCGCTACGTTCTGGGGGAGTCAGGTCTCCTTGGGCGCGCCTTGGCTGATCACGACCACCGGGCTATGAACCGCGGCAGCTCTAATGTCCCAGAAGCATCACCCTTATCGACCCTCATCCTCTCTCCCCTCGATGCGAAGGACGAAGGAAACTCGAAAATTACTCATATAATAACCTGTGTTATAATTTAGTAGGAAACCGGGTTAGTTCTGACGAGACCGCATTCTTGCAAAGGAATTATAGTGAATGCTCGCGGCACGGGGACAACGCGGGGGTCGCCCAGCCTGGTCAACGGCGCGGGGCTTAGGACCCCGTCCCTTAGGGGTTCGTGGGTTCGAATCCCACCCCCCGCACCAAAGCTCCTCTTGGTCGGTGGCCTAGACTAGTGCCCCCGTCCTACTTCAGATCATGGTTCGGTTCCCATCGTGTCCGTTTGTTCTGAATCTTCTTCCACTTGGAAGAGATCACCGGAAAGACCGGTGTAAAAATTTTGGTCGCGTCGGGCGCTTCAAATATCGTCCCAGGCGCGAGGACCCTTCCGATCAGGTGTCTACCTCTGTGAGTCGGACGACCCTCGACTCCTCTCCGGACTTTTGTATCGCGGCACAGAAGAGGACCTGCTGGAGCCCCTGCTCCCCGTTGAAGATGGGGACGGTCCCGTTCTGGATCGAGTCTATAAAGTGCTGGACCTCGCCGCGGAAGCTGTCGCCGTAATCTGACCCTATGTTCAGGTATCCCGTCGTATTTCCCTCCTTGAGGACCACGAGTGGTGCCTGGTTGATCAGCTTGCCCGAGATGTTCGGGATCCACAGCATGCCACGCTCGCATATGACCTCCACGCTCTCGTGAAGTCCATAGTAGTCCGTCGGCATCTTGCTGCGCACGACCCAGCTGTATGCGAGATCGCCGTACTTGGCGCCATCCTTGTGCTTCCAGATCGCCAGGGATGGTATCTCGTACGCGGCAGCTGGCTTGTCCAGGAGCGCGGAGACGTACTCAATGTCCGACTGGAGCAGGAACCTCGCGACCGGATCATAGTGCGAGATGTCGTCGAAGACCATTCCTCCGCTCTTCTTCTTGTCGTTCCTCCAGGTCTCCGGGTAGCCGGAGGACTTGAGTTCTCCGTCATAGAAGGGGAGGCGCTCCATCCGTATCATCATCGGTGCTCCCAGCTCTCCTGACTTGACCACCTCTATCGCCTTGGAGATGGGCTCGTAGAAGAGGTAGCACTCCGAGACGTTCAGGATGACGTTCGCCTTGCGCGCCGCGGAGATCATCTCCTTCGAGTCTGCTGCGTT
>Ga0302324_100015515_pt1 | contig 15281 bp, 16 predicted proteins | sample Palsa_T0_1_FD_201949 | JGI IMG/M metagenome (GOLD analysis project Ga0302324, IMG submission 201949) | Peat permafrost microbial communities from Stordalen Mire near Abisko, Sweden - Palsa_T0_1 | ecosystem: Environmental > Terrestrial > Soil > Palsa > Peat permafrost | place: Sweden: Abisko...
GCCCGTGAACAATCAATTGTGAGGGCGAGCCACGGCTTTCCAATAGAGACGTCGTGCCGCCTTAGCGTGCGTTCCTGTTCCGTTACTACCGGAAGGCCGGTTACCGACGCGATGGGGCCGGGGGTCCGGTGGCGCCCCCCGGCCACCGGCGCGATGGGGGCCGGGGGTCCGGTGGCGCCCCCCGGCCACCGGCGCGATGGGGGCCGGGGTCCGGTGGCGCCCACGTCGCGACCCCCGAGCGCGCCGCGACGCGCGCCGCGTCTCTGTAACGCGACTGCGACGATCCGTCTTCGTCGACGAGTGGACCCCGGAGGGTATGCGAATTACGGCGGCCAGTTGTCGATTATTCGCACACCCCCTCTGGTGGTGGAGCGTCGCGGCCCCCGGCGCGCTGGGCCGGGGGTCCGTGGCGCCCACGTCGCGGCTACGGGCGCGATGGGCCGGGGGTCCGTGGCGCCCACGTCGCGGCTACGGGCGCGCTGGGCCGGGGGTCCGTGGCGCCCACGTCGCGGCTACGGGCGCGATGGGCCGGGGGGGCCGTGGCGCCCACGTCGCGGCTACGGGCGCGATGGGCCGGGGGGGGGCCGTGGCGCCCACGTCGCGGCTACGGGCGCGATGGGCCGGGGGGGCCATGGCGCCCACGTCGCGGCTACCGGCCGCGCGGCGACGCTGGCCCGGGCCGGCCCCCTTACGCCGGCGTGCGCGCGTCCACGAGCTCGGTCGCGACTCGCCTCGCCTGGCCGTCGGCGGCGGCCAGGGAATCGAAAGAGTGCACGGGGGCGGCCGGGAGCCGGCTCAGCGTCTCCTCGATCACGCTCGCGATGTCGAGGAACCCCAGGCGCCCGGAGAGGAACGCGTGCACGGCGACCTCGTTGGCGGCGTTGAGCGTGCAGGGCGCTGTCCCCCCGGCCCGGGCCGCCTGGCGGGCGAGCTTCAGGCACGCGAACGTGTCCTCGTCGACGGGCTCGAAGGTCAGCGAGCCGACAGCGACGAGGTCGAGCGGGGCCACGGGCACGTCGACGCGGTCGGGATGGTGCAGGGCGTAGGCGATCGGCACCCGCATGTCGGGATAGCCGAGGTGAGCGAGGGTGGCGCCGTCGCAGAGCTGGATCAGGCTATGGATGATCGACTGAGGGTGAACGACTACGTCGATCTGCTCGTAGGGCGTCCCGAACAGGTGATGAGCCTCGATGAGCTCGAGGCCCTTGTTCATCAACGAGGCTGAGTCGATGGTGATCTTGCCGCCCATGACCCAGGTCGGATGCGCCAACGCCTGCTCGATGGTGACGTCCTCGAGCTCGGCGGCCGTGCGCCCGCGGAACGGTCCGCCCGACGCGGTCAGGATCAGGCGGTCGACCGTGCCCGGCGGCTCGGAGGCGAGGAGCTGATAGATCGCCGAGTGCTCGGAGTCGACGGGAATGATGGCCGCTCCCGTGGCCTCGGCCAGCTGGGTCACGAGCTCTCCCCCGACGACGAGCGACTCCTTGTTGGCCAGCGCGAGATCGATCCCCTCACCGAGCGTGGCGACGCTCGGAACCAGGCCGGCCGAGCCGACGATGCCGTTGAGCACGAGATCCGCGTCGCTCTCGGTGATCAGCCGGACCAATCCGTCCGGTCCGCTCAGCACCTCGCCGTCGGTCCACGCCTCGCCGGCGCGGGCGGCGGCGTCGGCGTCCGAGAGGGCGATCCGTTCTACGCCATGCTCTTCCGCCTGCCTGATCAGGTCCTCCCACGCCCCGTCGGCCGACAGGGCGACCACGGTCAGGTCGCTCGCGCGCTGGACGACGTCCAGCGCCTGTGTCCCGATCGAGCCCGTAGAGCCCAGGATGACAAGCCGACGCGGCACCGGGGGCGCATTGTAGGCAGCTGCTCCTAGTGCAGCGCGAACCAGATGTAATACGCGACCACAACCGTGAACATCGCCCCGTCGAGGCGGTCCAGTGCACCCCCGTGGGCACCGAATAGCGTTCCCGCGTCCTTGGCGCCAGCGTCGCGTTTGATCAGCGATTCGAACAGGTCGCCGACGGGGCCAATGATCGCCACCCCGAGGCCGATGAGCAGCGCGTGCTGCGTGGTCAGCCATTCAGACTGGAACGTGCCCGCGACGAGTACGGCGACGAAGGCCACGAGCATCCCGCAGAACAGGCCCTCAACGGTCTTATGGGGCGAGATCTCGGGCGCGAGCGGTCGACGACCGAACGCCCGACCTCCGACGTAGGCGGCGGTGTCGCCAAGGAACGTGCCTACCAGTACATCGATCAGGATCGCTCCTCCGTGCGGGAGCTGACGCAGGAGCACGGCGTGCGAGAAGGCGAGCCCGATCCAATAGATGCCGAGCAGCGTGCCGGCGATCGACACGGTGGCGTTCACGCGCTCGCGCCGCATGAGGACGAGGAAGAAGACGGCGGGAACGGCGGCGACCATAACGAGGAGAACCTGGAACTGGCCGCCGAAGCGTGCGGCGAGCACCATCCCCGCGACCGCCGCCAGCCCGACCGACGTGGACGGCTTCCAGCGGTCGAGCATCCGGTAGAGCTCGTCCAGGCACGCCCACCCGAGGAGGATCATCAGCGCCGCCCACGAGGTTCCTCCCAGGTCGACGAAGACCACGGCGATCACCGCCGCGGGGATAGCGATGAGGACGCGCGACCCCAAGTCCGACCGCGGCCGGCGGCGCTCCCGGCGCGGCCCGGCACGGCGCTGCCGGGATTGCCTGAGCTGGTCGCGCCGCGCGTTCGCTTCGCGCTGGCGCTCGTTCGCCGCCCGCCGCGCGCTCGCCGGCCGGCGCGCCGGCGGCCTCTCGCCCCCCGCCATCACCGCGCTCCGAAGCGGCGGCGCCGGGCCGAGAAGTCGTTCAGGCTCTGCTCGAAGGCCTCGCGCGAGAAGTCCGGCCATAGCTCGTCGCGGAACACAAGCTCGGAGTACGCGCCCTGCCACAGGAGGTAATTGGAGATCCGCTGCTCGCCGCTCGTGCGGATGATCAGGTCGGGGTCGTGCATATCGGGGGCGTAGAGGTGGGCGCGGAACTCATCCTCCGTGGTGCCGTTAAAGGTTCGCGCCGCATCGACGATCTCCGCCCTGCCGCCGTAGTTAAAGGCCACGAACAGGGTTATGCGCTTATTCCCCCCGGTCAGGTTCTCGGCCCATTCCATCCGCTCGACGAGGTCGGGCGAGACGGGCGAGGAGCGCCGCCCGACGAAGCGCATGCGCACACCCTCGGCGTGCAGCTCGGGCGTCTCGCCCTCGATCCGCCGCGCGAACATGTCCATGATCCCGGCTACCTCGTCGTCGGACCGGTTCCAGTTCTCGGTCGAGAACGAGTAGACGGTGAGCTCCTCGACGCCGAGGCTGACCGCGTCACGCAGGCGCGCCTTGACCGTATCGGCGCCCGCCTCGTGTCCGGCGAGCACGGGCAGGCCCCGTCGCTCGGCCCAGCGCCCGTTGCCGTCGGTGATGATCGCCACGTAGCGAGCCCGCCCACCCCATCCGCCGTCCGAGCCGTCGGACGACCCACCCTCGGCCCTCCGATCCCCCGCGAGACCGCTCCGAGCGTCGGCCACTCTAGACCTCGAGGATCTCTGCTTCCTTATGCGCCAGCAACTCGTCGAGCTCGGCGATCTTGGCGTCGGTCACCTTCTGGAGCTCGGCCTCGGCGCGGTGCTCTTCATCCGAGCCGGCGTCTCCCGCGTCGCGCAGCTCGCGCAGGTCGTGCATGACGTCGCGGCGGATGTTGCGGATCGCCACCCGGCCTTCCTCGGCGATGTGCCGGACGACCTTGACGAGCTGGCGGCGACGTTCCTCGGTGAGCTCGGGGATGCTCAGGCGGATCACGTTGCCGTCGTTGGAGGGCGTGAGGCCGACATCGGATTCGAGGATCGCCCGCTCGATGGCCTTAATCGAGCTCTTGTCGTAGGGCTGAACCGAGAGCAGCCGCGCCTCGGGGGTGGAGATCGTGGAGAGCTGCTTGAGCGGCGTGGAGGCGCCGTAGTAGTCGACCATGATTCGGTCGAGCAGCGCGGGGCTGGCGCGTCCCGTCCGCACCGAGCCGAACTCGTGCCTGATCGCCTCGACCGATTTCGCCATCCGGTCGCGGCCATCCTCTATGAACTCGTCGATGATGGTCATGTCCGCACGAGGGTTCCCACTCGTTGGCCGGACACTATCTTGCCGATGCTCGTCTCGTCACCCATGTTGAAGACGACGATTGGGAGCTTGTTGTCCATGCACAGTGCCAGCGCCGTAGAGTCCATCACCTGCAGTCCTCGGGTCAGAGCATCCTTGTGGGTGATCTCGGGAATGAACTCGGCCGTGGGATCGACGGCGGGGTCGGCGGTGTAGACCCCCTCGACCCCGTTCTTGGCCATCAGGATCACCTCGGCGTGGATCTCCACCGCCCGAAGCGCCGCTGCGGTGTCGGTGGTGAAGAACGGGTTGCCCGTTCCCGCCGCGAAGATGACGATCCTCCCCTTCTCCAGGTGGCGCATGGCGCGCCGGCGGATGTAGGGTTCGGCGACCTCCGAGATCGTGATCGCCGACTGCACCCTTGTCGCGACGTCCTCCTTCTCGAGCGCGTCCTGGAGCGCGAGCGCGTTGAGCACCGTGGCGAGCATGCCCATGTAGTCGCCGGTGGCGCGGTCCATCCCCGCCGCCGCGGCGGCAAGGCCGCGATAGATGTTGCCGCCCCCCACGACGATCGCGACCTCGACTCCTCGGCGCTGAACGGCCGCAACCTGCTGAGCGACCTCGTGCACCCGATCACGATCGGTGCCGTAATCGAGGTCGCCCATCAGGGCCTCCCCCGAGAGCTTGATCAGGACACGGCTGAACGCGGCTTCCGAGTCCGCGGGCTGCTCAGCCGCCGATGGCAAAGCGCGCGAACCGGCGGATGACGATGTTCTCGCCCATGTCGGAGGCGAGCTTGGCACGGAGATCCTCGATGGTCTGGCCTCCGTACTTGTCCTCGTTCACGTGCTTCTGGCGCAGGAGGACGACGTCGGCGAGCCACTTGTCGAGCTTGCCGGAGACGATGCGCTCGCGCACGTTCTCGGGCCGGTCGGCCGCCTGCTCGACGGCGATGCGCTCCTCCCGCTCGCGGTCCTCGGCGGGAATGTCCTCGTCGGAGACGCCGAGCGGCGCGGCCGCGGCGATGTGCAGGGCGAGATCGTGGACGAATGACCTGAAGTCGTCGTTACGGGCGACGAAGTCGGTCTCGCAGTTGACCTCGACGAGAACGCCGATCTGTCCTCCGGCATGGATGTAGCTGTCGACCACGCCCTCGCTCGCCTCATTGCCCGCGCGCTTGGCCGCCTGGGCCTCGCCGCGCGCGCGCAGCTGCTCGATCGCCGTGTCGATGTCCCCCTCCGATTCGCGCAGCGCGTTGCGGCAGGCGAGCATGGGGGCGCCCGTCCGGTCGCGTAGCTCCTTCACCTGTGCGGCCGTGACCTCGGCCATCATGCATCCTCCTTCTCGGCTTCGGGTTCCCCGCCGGCAGGCGACGCGGCGGCGGCCGGCTCGGGCTCAGCAGCCGGCTCCAGCTCAGGCTCAGCGGCGGCTGGCTCGGATTCAGCGGCGGCTGGCTCTGGATCGGGCTCAGCGGCCGGCTCAGGCTCGGCGGCGGCTGGCTCTGGATCGGGCTCGGGCTCAGCGGCCGGCGCTGGCTCGGGCTCGACGGCGGCTGGCTCGGGCTCAACGGCGGCCGGCTCCGGCTCCGGCTCAGGTTCAGCGGCGGCCGGCTCCGGCTCAGGCTCAGCAGCCGCGGCCGGCTCCGGCTCGGCCTCCGGCTCAGAAGCCGGCTCGGGCGCGGCCGTGGCCGCTGCGGCGGCGGGCTCCGGCGTCGGGGGCGGCTCGGGCGCAGCCGGGGGCTCCGGCGCGGCAGACTTCTCGGTGGTGGCCGCCGGCTCGGGAGGGGCGGGTGCCGCGGCGGCGGCCGGCGGAGCCGCGGCTGCGGCGGCGGCCTGCTCTTCGGCCTCGCGCGCCGCTTGTGCCGCGGCCTCCTCGGCCTCGCGGCGGGCCTGCTCCTCGGCCTCGAGCCGAGCCTGCTCCTCAGCTTCGCGCCGAGCCTGCTCCTCGGCCTCGAGCCGAGCCTGTTCCTCGGCCTCGCGGCGGGCTCGCTCCTCTTCGGCGCGGAACACGCTGTGCCCCTCGGCGACCACGTCGCCGATCGCCTTGGTGATCGCCGCGCACGAGCGGATGGCATCGTCGTTGCCGGGGATCACATAGTCGATCCCATCGGGGTCGCAGTTCGTATCCACAAGTCCGATAATCGGGATCCTCAGGCGGTGCGCCTCGCGTACGGCGATCGCCTCGGACTTGAGATCGATGACGAACATGGCGTCGGGGACCCGCTGCATGTTCTTGACGCCGCCGAGGTTGGCGCGGAGCTTCTCGAGATCCGCCTGGGCATTCATGCGCTCACGTGTGGGCAATAGCTGGAGCTGCCCCTCGGTCTCGTAGCGCTCGAGGTCGTGCAGGCGCTTGATGCGCAGCGAAATCGTCTGGAAGTTCGTCAGCAGACCGCCCAGCCAGCGATGGTTGACGTAAGGCATGCCCGACGACTCGGCGACGTCCTTGATCGCGTCGCGTGCCTGCTTCTTTGTGCCGACGAAGAGGACTGTGCCGCCGCGGTGGGCGATGTCAGAGGCGAACTTGCGAGCCTCCTCCAGCAGCTCCTGCGTCTGGAGAAGATCGATGATGTAGATGCCGTCCCGCTCACCGAAGATGAAGCGGCGCATCTTGGGGTTCCAGCGGCGCGTCTGGTGGCCGAAATGCACACCGGCCTCCAGCAGCTCTTTGATTCCTACGCGAGCCACGGTATTTACTCCCTTTTTTTGTTTGGTGTGTGCTGCGACCCCCGCGCCGGTGGTCACGAACCTTCGATTCCCATGCCGTCTTGCGGCTGGGGGGGGAAGGTCAGGGCGTGACCCGTGCAGTGGGGGTCGGTCGTTTGACTGTCTTGCTTCTCATCTTACGCAAGTTTTTCGGGTTCGCTTCGTTTTCAGGTGTGAGTCGCCACCCTTCCCCTACCTCCGGTGGTGGCTCATACGCGGGTCGATCCTCCCTTCCCCTACCTCCGGTGGTTCGACTCGCACGCGGTTCGCGGCGGGGCGGCTTTGGACGGGTCGCCCCGCCGCGCTATACGCCGGACGCCAGCGTAAGTGCGTGCGCGAGGTCGCCGGGGAGGGGCGAGCTGACGTCGATCGGCTCGTCGTTCACCGGATGGGGAAAGGCGAGGCGAGCGGCGTGTAAGAACTGGCGATCAAGGCCGTAGGCGTCCTTGATCCCGTACTGGCGATCGCCGCATACGGGGTGGCCGATGCTCTGAAAGTGCACCCGGATCTGGTGTGTGCGGCCGGTATCGAGTGAGACCCGGAGCAACGTCGCCGACGGCAGGACCTCGACGATCTCGAAGTGCGTGCGCGCATCGCGCGGCTCGTCGGAGTCGATCGACATCAGCGTTCGCTGGCGCCGATCACGGCCGATCGGGGCCTCTATCGTTCCCGCCCGCGCCGTCGGGGTCCCGGCGACCAGGGCCAGGTACTCGCGCCTCAGCTTGCGAGCCGCCAGGAGCGCCTTCAGCGTGCGGTGAACCTCGTCGCTCTTGGCCACGGCGAGCAGTCCCGAGGTATCTCGGTCGAGCCGGTGGACGATGCCCGCGCGCCACGGCTCGTCGCCACCCGCCGCTCGTCCGGCCAGCGCCTGCGAGAGCGTTCCGGACCGATGCCCGCGCGCCGGATGCACGACGACGCCCGCCGGCTTGTCGACGACGATCAGGTACTCATCCTCATAGGCAACGCCGAAGGGCACCTCGACCGCGGGCGCATCGGCGACCGGCTCAGCGTCGTCGACCTCGATCTGCTCGCCCGCGTGGACCTCGTGGCGCTTGCGCCGCACTTGCCCGTCGACCCGCACGCGACCTGCGTCGATCAAGCGCTGGGCGCGGGCGCGCGACCCGAGGGGCTCGGCCAGGAACTGGTCGAGTCTCGTCCCCGATGCTGCCACCGGCACTTCGATGCGAGTCTTCGCGGGGGCGCGAAGCTCCCGAAGGTCAGTCATCGACGGCTTCTCGCGGGCCGCGACGACTCGCCGCCTCGATCGTATAGAGGAGAACGAACACGCCGACGGTGATCGCCATATCGGCGACGTTGAACGCCGGCCAATGCGGCAGCTTGATGAAGTCGGTAACGGCGCCCTCGCGAATGCGGTCGATCATGTTCCCGATCGCGCCGCCGAGGAGGAGGCCCGTCGGGAGCCACAGCAGTCGCCGCCCCGGTTGGAGCGCGAAGTAGCAGGTGAGCCCGGCCAGCGCGACGAGAGTGATCACGAGCACGATCGTCCCGCCCCCGGAGAAGAGGCTGAAGGCAACGCCGGTGTTGCGGACGTCGACAAGCTCGACGCCAGGTAGGAGCTTGCGTACCTGGCCCACGGGGATCCCTGACTGCACCGCGTGCTTGGTCACCTGGTCGAGGATGACCACGCACACGAAGACGGCGGATGCGCGCGCGTAACCGGCGGCGCGGCCGCGGCTCAAGCGGTCTGTTCTCGCGGCGACGGCCATCCACCAAGAGTAAGCGGCTAGGCGGCTAAAGCCGCCTACGTTGCGAGTTCTCGCGAGCGAGCGCCTTAGCCGTTGATCGCGTTGACCAGCACCAAGCGCACGACGTACAAGAGGATGATCGCCAGCATCGGGCTCAGGTCGATCTGGCCGATCGGTGGGATGAAGCGGCGGAAGACGCGCAGGTAGGGCTCCGAGACATCACGCAGGAAACCGAGGATCGCGTCGGTGACGCGCGAGTAGGGCGGTCGCACCCCGAGCGAGAACATGATGTTCAGCAGGATGTAGATGAAGAGGATGACGATGTAGACCGTGAACAGGCCCGATACGTAGTTGGCGATGTCGTTTCGCGCGGTGTCGGCGAGAAGGATCATCGCCGCCCCCCGTCCACGACCGCGTCGATCGCGTCCTGGAACGCGCTGCGAACGCCGGCGCGCTCGAGCGCGGTGAGACCACGCGCCGTCGAGCCGCCCGGCGAGGTCACCTCGCGCCTGACCGCGAGCGTGTCATAGCCGCGAGCGGCGAGGAGAGCCGCCGTCCCCCCCATCGTCTCGGTCACGAGCTCGGCGGCGAGCCCGGGCTTCAAGCCGTGGCGAACGGCGGCGTCGACCTGAGCCTCCGCGAGCAGCGCCTGGTAGGCGGGCCCGACGCCCATCACGGCGGTGGCGACCTCCATCTGTCGCTCGTCGAGGCTCACGACCCTCCCGAGACGCCCGAACAGCGCGAGGACCTCGGCCTCGAGCGCGCGTTCGACGCCGGGGGCGGGGGTGTAACAAACCACTCCGCGACGAACCTCGACCGCGGTGTTCGGCATCATCCGGAACACAGGCGTGCCCGGGTAGGCGCCGCGGAGCATTCCGGTCGAGGTGGCGCCGAGGACGGATGCGACCGCCTTGGCCACGCCGGCGATTTCCTTGGCCACGGGCTTGAGACCCGCCGGCTTGTGGCACAGGACGACAAGGTCGGCGCGCTCCGCCACGGCGAGGTTGCTGTCGAGCGCCTCGCCGCCGAGCTCCTCGACGAGTGCTGCCGCCCGTCCCGACCCCGCGTCAGAGCACAGCACCGGGTCGCCCCACCCTCGAGCGAGGGCACGCGCCATGTTGCCGGATCCGATCAGACCGACTCGCATGGGATGAAATCTAGCGGGGCCGGGGCCGTGACCCCCACGGACGCTAGCTCTGGTTGAAGAAGCCCTTCTCGAGGAGCCGCGCCCGCTCCTCGGCGGAGACCTCGACGTTGTTCGGGGTGAGGAGAAAGACCCTGTCCGCGATCCGGTGTATGTCGCCGTCGAGAGCGTACGTCAGCCCGCTCGAGAAGTCGATGAGGCGCTTGGACAAATCTGTCTCGATCCCCTGGAGGTTGATGATCACGGGAATCGAGTCCTTGAACTTGTCAGCCACGTCCTTAGCGTCGTTGAAATTCTTTGGGACCACGAGATGCACGCGCACGTCTCCTCCGCCGCGCGAGGGACGACTTCCGCCTCCGCCTCCGGCTCCGCTTCCGTTGCTCACCGGACGCAGCACGCTGGTGCGCCGCTCCGCTCCCGGATCGTCGGCGAAGATGTCGTCGATCTCGTCGCGCCGCCGCCGGGCGCTCAGCCGCCGGACATTGGGACGCTCGCGATATCGATCCTCGAGCTGGGTCTCGGGCTCGGCGTAGGGCTCGGGCTCAGGCTCGTCGTCGTACGTGTCGTCCTCGGCGAGCCCGAAGTAGACCATCGTTCGATGCCACGTGTCGCGGAAAGCCATATCGGTGGGGGGTTTCGGGGGAGGTGCTTATTTCCCTTCCACCGATTATGGCGCGCCCGACGTATATAGGCGCGAACCAAGTCTCACGATGGTGGCGCCTTCCTGCACCGCAATCACATAATCCTGACTCGTACCCATCGAGAGATGACGCAGGCCATGGGTGTCGGCGAGGTCGCGCAAGGCGGCGAAGTGCACCCGGTTGTCCTCCGGCGAGTGCGCGAGCGGAGGCATGGTCATCAGTCCGATGACGCGCACCGGGCAGCGCTCGAGGACCGACGCCAGCTCGCCCGGGGCGATCCCGCTCTTTCCCCTCTCCCCCGCGACGTTGACCTCCACCAGGACCTCGGTGGCGGGCGGGGCGTGGCGGGCGAGCTGCGCCAGCACCGAGTCGCTGGCGACCGAGTGGATGTAGCGGACGTGGGGGAGGATCTGCTTGACCTTGCGGCTCTGGAGCTGACCGATGAAGTCCCAGGTGAACCGTCCCGGGTGCGATCCGGCCTTCTCCTCGAGCGCCTGCGCCCGGTTCTCGCCGACCAGCTCGATGCCCGCCTCCGCGAGCACGCCGAGCTCTTCGGTCGGGATGTACTTCACCGCGGCGAGGATCTCGACGTCGGCCGGGTCTCGCCCGGCGCGCCGCGCCGCGCCGGCGATCTCCTCCCGCACCTGCTCGAGGTTCGCGCGCACGGTGGGCACGGCGAGGCCCTCGAAGGTCACTTCAGCCATACGAGCCCCGCCTGGCGCCCGGTCACGCCGCGATCGCGCCGATGGGAGAAGAACAGCGAGGGATCCGAGCAGATCGTGCACAGACCGACGTCGTGGACGAGCTCCACCCCGGCGAGCTCGAGCTCGCGCGCCGCGATCGCCTTGAGGTCGAGGTTGCGCCCGCACCGTACCGACGGGCCGTGGTCGGCGAAGGCGGCGTGGACCTCCTCACCCACCTCGTAGCAGCACGGTCCCGCCCCAGGTCCGATGGCCGCGCTGAGCGGGCCGCGCACACCGAGCTCGTGAAGGCGGGCCACGCCCGCGCCGACGATCCCCGCCGCCAGCCCGCGCCAGCCCGCGTGGATCATCACGACGGCCCCCTCGCCGGCGATGGCGATGGGTAGGCAATCGGCGACCATGACCGTCGCCGCCACGCCGCGGGTCGAGGTCGCCTGGCCGTCCGCCGGCTCGGGATCCTCGGAAGATGCCGGAGCATCGTCGGCCAGCGCGACGTTCGTGCCGTGAACCTGCCGCCCCCACGCCAGCGTGACCCCGAGGTCGTCCTCCAGCCCCCGGCGGTTCTCGACCACGTCGTCAGGCTGGGGCTCCCCGGTGGTCGCTCCCATGTTGAGGGTGGCGTACGCGCCGGTGGACGAGCCGCCCCGTCGGCTCGTGAACACCGCTCTCGCGCCGACGAGGTCGACCGCGAAGTGCTCGCCGGCGGGACGGAACGGCGCCGGCAGGTCGAGGAGCAGGTCCATGCCAAGAATCATGCCAAGCATGTTGAATTCGCTGACCCTGTCGAATTCGCTGACCCTGTCGAATTCGCTGACGCTCATTCGACGCGCCGGTCGTCGACTGGCTAGGAGAAGCTGCCCAGGAACGCGCGGTCGGCCTTGCGACTCTTGGTGAGCTGCTTGTCGGCGATCCCGATCTCCTCGACGATCCCGTGGCGGACCTTGAGCACGCCGGTGGATGGTCCGTTGGGCGCGAGGTACCAGTCGTTGACGCCGATGCGGAACGGCTTGCCGAGCTTTAGGTGCTTGCGGGCGGCCGCCAGGGTGGCCTGGGGGCTCACGCCCCTGAGGGTGTAGTCGGGATTCGAGGTGGAGACCCACACGACGCGACCGCTCAGCGGGCCCCGCCGGCTGCGAGGGATCGTGCGCAGGAGCTTCGGAGACGCGTAGCCGACCCGCACGCCGATGGGAGTGAGGCAGAAGAAGTCCTCGTAGCGCGTGTGGTGGTTCGAGCTGCGGGTGTATGTCCTGCGCGCCAGCGCGCGGGTCATCCCGAGGTGGACGAGTCCGAGCGTGTCGCCGCTCAGCCTCCCGGTGGCCAGGGGACAGCCCGGGGCGGCGGACACGGGCAGGGGTGCGAGGGAGTTGCCGGCGCCGATCAATGCGCAGTCGTTGACGGACGCGAGTCCGGCGAACCGCGTCTCGAGGAAGGCGAGCGCGCTCGCCTCGAAGGGGATCGATGCTTCCGTGTGGTCGAGGCCGCCGTACTCGATGAAGGTCACTGGCACTCCCTCTTGGCAGTACTGGTGGGCCAGGGCTTCGACATCCCCTGCGACCATGATGCCGTCGCCGGTGCCGTCCTGGTTGCCCACCGCCATCAGCAACGGCTCCGCCGGGTGAGTGGGGGCGGTGCCCATGACCAGCTCGTTGATGAGCTTGGCGAAGAGCGGGATGCCCAGGACGTTCTGGTACTGAGGCCCCAGGAGCTGCTGGATGGTCAGACCGGGATAGGCGCCGAGGAAGTTGTTGATGCACTCGTCGGCGACCTGGCCGGTGACCGTCTTGCCGTAGGGCGACAGGTAGGTGCTCAGGTTGAAGCCGAAGGCACGCGAAAGCGCCACGAGTACGGCGGGGATGACCCCCGACCAGCTCGGGCTGCCGTTGACGTAGTTCAGGTTGTGAGCGAAGTCGACGGGGATGCCGCCTTCGGCGACACCGAGGATGTCCAGGCCGGGGGCATAGGACGGCGCCAGCTCGCTGGCCCACTCCGTGGCGATCGATCCGCCCGAGTACCCGACCATGGCGACCGGCGTCGAGCTCGGGGCTCCCAGCTCGTTCTCGGTGGCGCGGATCCCGTCGAGGGTGCCGTAACCGGACTCCTGCCCGGCGGCCCACTCGAGATTCGTCCCCTCATAGTCGGAGACATCGACGGTGAAGCCCGCCGCCAGATAGCCCTCGATGATCGTCGCCTCCTCCTGAGCGGTGCTGTAGCTCGTGTTGCCACCGGCCAGGGTGTACGACGGGTCGCATTCCGGTCCCAGGCCGTCGTAGGCAGTCTGGTATGCGACGATCTTGGTGCCGAGCGGGGCGACCAGGGGCTTGATGATCGTGGTCACGGTCACCGTCGGCTGACCCTGCTCGCCGGTGGTGCGGTACAGGACCTGCTCGGCGGTGAACGGGGTTGCGTTGCCCGAGACCGCCATTTGGATCGTGCGCGCCGTGAGCACCGTACCGGGGGCGATCTGGTCCAGCGGAGTCGTGCCCGTGTAGGTGTAGAACGGGTCGCTCGACGGGAGCGCCGGCGCCGCCGCACGCGCGCGACCCGCGGCCGCACCGAGGGCCAGCAACGCAGTGACCACCACCCCCGCGGTCGACGTAGCTCTTCCTATCGCGACTCGGCGCATTTCTCGTCCCTCGCGCCGATCCTACCCGGCCCGCACCGGCGGTGGCGCAGGTACGTAACTGCGCTGTAACCGCGGACCGGCTACTACTCCGCGTCACGTCGCCAGATGCCCGACCGCCACCGCCATTGCCTTTCGCTCGTGCTCGCCGCCGTCGGCACGGCGTGCTGCGCATTGGCAATCGCCGCCTGCGGGAGCTCGGGTACCAAGCACAGCGGCTCCACCGGGCCCTACGGCCCCACGAACTCGCCGGCCGCGGTGTCGAGGTGCATGCGCGCCAACGGCGTCCCCAACTTTCCCGATCCCACCAGCGGGACGGGCGGCGAGGGCTTCAACGGCCTCGGGGTGTCGACCGACGGCTCGATGATCGTCGACGGCATCACCTTCAGCGGACCGGCATTGCTCGCCGCGGAGAAGGCGTGCAAGCAGTATCTGCCGGGAGGCAACGGCCCGCCGCCGGCGATCCCCGAGAGCCGGAAGCTCGCGATGATCGCCGACGCACAGTGCATGCGCAGGCACGGCATTCCCCTCCCCGATCCAACGTTTCCCGGAGGCGGCGGCATCAGGACTCAGCTCGGGCCCGGGGTCAACCCCGAGTCCCCGGCCTTCGAGAGCGCCGCGAAGGCGTGCGGTGGGCTGGGGGATCGGATCGGAATCAGGCTGGCGCCCAGGTAACGGTGCCCGGCGCGCAGCCGCCGAACCACGCTATGTGCTCGCCCTTATGATTCCCGCGCACATGGCTTCAGTGCGACTGCGCCTACTCCGATCTCCTGGTTGGTTCTCTGCCCCTCGACGCACATAGTCCGCAGGATGCGGTGCAGGCGGGCGCCGGGAACGAGATCGGCGTGCTACTCGTCGAGGACGATGACGGTGACGCGCTGCTCGTCGAGGAGCTCCTGACCGAGGGCTCGCTCGACGTCCGCCTCGTCCGCGGCCGGACGGTGCGCGAGGCGCTCGCCGAGCTGCCGGGTGAGATCGACTGCGTTCTCCTCGACCTCGGCTTGCCCGACGGCTTCGGGGTGGAAACCGTGAACCGCGTCCGCGCGGTGGCGCCACGGATCGCGGTGATCGTGCTCACCGGCCTCGACAACGAAGCGGCGGGCGAGGCGGCCGTCGATGCCGGAGCCCAGGACTACCTGGTCAAGGGGAAGGTCGACGGCGGCCTCTTGGCGCGCGCGATTCGTTACGCGGTCGGACGGCGGCACGCGGAGAACGTTCAGCAGCAGCTGCGCGTGGCGGAGATCCAGGCCGAGGAGAACTCTCGCCTCGAGCGGGGCTTGGTCCCGCATCCGATCGTGAACAATCGCGCGATCTGGATCGCGTCGAGCTACGTTCCCGGCCGGAGCCGGGCCCTGCTCGGCGGAGACTTCTACGACGCTGTCGAGACGGCCGACGGATGCCTGCACGTGATGGTGGGGGACGTCAGCGGCCATGGTCCCGACGAAGCCGCGCTCGGAGCGGGCCTGCGGATCGCGTGGCGCGCCCTGACCCTGTCGGGGGCGCCGGCCGATCTCGTGCTGAGCACGCTTCACCTGGTCACCGAGCACGAGCGCCAAGACCCGGGAACCTTCGCGACCCTGTGCGTGCTGGAGATCATGCCCGAACGGAGCACGGTGTCCCTGCGACGGGCAGGGCACCCCTC